>Ga0209448_10000079_pt1 | contig 34779 bp, 28 predicted proteins | sample BogFormECP14_OM2_FD_188245 | JGI IMG/M metagenome (GOLD analysis project Ga0209448, IMG submission 188245) | Bog forest soil microbial communities from Calvert Island, British Columbia, Canada - ECP14_OM2 (SPAdes) (version 2) | ecosystem: Environmental > Aquatic > Freshwater > Wetlands > Bog ... | reverse complement strand
ACCAGCCCCACCCAACCCTGACATCGCCGCGCTGCCCATCCGGGACGGCATCGACCCCTGCCAGGTCGGCGGCACCGACATCGCCCCCACCAGGCGCGCCTTACCCAAGCCCGCCGCCGCCGAACCCAAGCCGCCGCCCAGTCCCTTCATAGGAGCGGTCGCACCGGCGAACTTGGGAACATTAGCGGCCATCTCCGAAGCACCCGCCAGGGCCGGCGTCGCGCCGTGCATACCGGCTTGGGCCGCCATCATGATCGGCGACATCATCATGCTCGCCGGATAAAACGCGACCTGAGCCAGCGATGTCAATGACGACAGCGGCAGGGTCGAAGCCAACGAAGACACCTCGCCCACCGCAGCCGGGATCACCGACAACGCCGACGACGCTCCCGCCAGCGGGGCTGCCGCGCTCGACACCGCCCCCGCAACCTCCGACGCGATCCCGCCCAACCCAGTCAAACTCAGCTGCGGCAAGCTAAACGACGGCAACGTCGCCGCCGCCGACGCCGCACCCGCGTGATAACCCACCATTGCGCCCACATCCTGAGCCCACATCTCCAGGTACACGAGCTCAGTCAACGCAATCGCCGGCGTGTTCTGACCCAAAATGTTCGTCGCGATCAACGTCGCCAACGACACCCGGTTGGCCGTCACCGCCGCCGGAAGAACCGTCGCAGTCTGGGCTGACTCAAATGCCGTCGCCGCCGCCCGAGCCTGGCTTGCCGCCGCCTCGGCCTGCCCTGCTGCCGCGCTCAACCACCCCACATACGGCGTGGCCGCCGCCGCCATCGACAGAGACGCCGGACCCGACCACGGCCCACTGGCCAACCCGGAAACCACCGACCGGAATGACGAGGCCGCCGCCGACAAATCTGACGCCAACCCATCCCACGCCGTCGCCGCGACAAGCAACGGCCCCGGCCCGGCACCACCAAAGATCAACGCCGAGTTAATTTCCGGCGGAAAAAACGTAAAATCAGCAACCATCACAACCTCAACGCAGCCAGCCGCATCAGCAGCTCCAACACACCTACCCAGCCCGCCCTGCGCGCCCAGCAACAAGACGCGCCAACGCTACTTCGGATCTTAGGTCAGATCCACACCAAATATCCGGACTTTCACCAAAACCTCGTTGCCCAATCCAACGACGTCGGGCGGCACGCCATCACTTATCGCGGTTAACCAGACTACCGCCCAGACAACCGCACAGACGACGTAAAGATGCCTGTCAAAACGCTGGACAATCAGGGGCAGCTTTGGGAGGGCCTAATCATACCGGAGATGAACGATTGTCGACTCGCACCCGAAGGGGCCGCCAAGGGGTCTGCCCGCCGATAACGATCTCGTCATGCGGGTTCGCCGGCTTCAGGACAATTACGTCAAGCGTTGAGCACCGTGAAAGGGGTTGTGAAAAGCGCCGTCAACGGCTATAAGAAGTTATTGAAGACACCCGAAATCATGTAGCCGGAAACGAATAAGCCAGAGCTGCCCACCCCGAAGACTAACAATCCTGAACTCATGACACCGGCAATAAAGATACCCGCGTCGTCGACGGCCGCGTTATAGTAGCCGCCAGTTACCGAAGCCCGTGTCGAGCGCACCTGAATTTCCCAGATATCCGGGATCACAGACGGTGTGACCCGAGTTATCGATACCCAAGTCCTGCAAACCTGAGTTACCCGTACCGGACGGGTTGTGTTCTGGCCAAAACCTGAGTTACCGGTACCAAGGTTCGCCCAGCCCGGGTTCGGGCCAACTTGCGTCGTCGCACCGAAAAACCCGGTGTTAAGGGTGCCCGCGTCGAGTTCACGTCGTTTGGGTGAGCGCGCTGCCGAAGCCTATGTTGAGTATGCCCGCACTAGATCCGCCGGTGTTCATGGCTGCCGAATTCCCGAAGCCGGTGTTCAAATTGCCCGAGTTGAAGAAGCCGTTATCTCCTGCACCCGAATTCCCGAAGCCCGCGGACTCGAAGCCCGGCGTTCAAGCTGCCTGAATTCGCGCTTCCCGCGTCGAAAAGACCGAAGTTTCCGGCACCTGCGCTCCCGATGCCCGTGCCGGTATTGCCCGAATACCAGAAGCCCGAATTTGTGTCGCTCGCGTTCCCGTATCCCCAATTGCCGTCGCCTGAGGTCCGATACCAAAGTTTCCGTTACCCGAGTTTAAAGAAGCCGATGTTGTTGTTACCCGAGTTCCCGAACCCGATGTTGCCGATGCTCGAATTGAGATTGATGCCGATCTGACCGTTGCCGCCACGCCCGATGCCGATGTTCCGGTGCCCGTGTTCGGCAAGCCAATATTATTGCTCCCGTTGTTCCCGAAGTTGAGGGCTTCCTAATATTTCCCAAGCCGAAGTTGAAAACGCCGTTGTTTCCGTCGCCGATGCTTCCGCTGCCGATGCTTCCGCTGCCGATGTTGTAGCCGCCGATGTTCCCGAGGCCCAAGTTGATGGCCGGGAGGGCTGCGGCAGAAACTTGTGCGGCGGGTGCACCCTCCGTGTCGCCCCGGCACCCACCAGCAAACATCAATGTCCACCAATCCACGGCCGCCCACCGGCTCAGCGCCGAGGACTTGCGGTCCCGCGCAAACACCCGCCCGGATTTCGGCGGCCGTGGTCCTAGCTGCCCTTGAGCCGCACCGCCAGATAATCGGTGACTGCGTCCATCGCGACCCGCTCCTGCGTCATGGCGTCGCGCTCGCGCACGGTGACGGCGCTGTCCTCGAGTGAGTCGAAATCCACCGTCACGCAGAATGGGGTACCGACCTCGTCCTGGCGCCGGTAGCGGCGTCCGATGGCGCCGGCGTCGTCGAAATCGATGTTCCAGTGCTTGCGCAATTCAGCGGCCAAGTCGCGGGCCTTAGGGCTCAAGTCGGCGTGCCGCGAGAGCGGCAGTACCGCTGCCTTGACCGGCGCCAGCCGTGGGTCGAGTTGAAGCACAGTCCGCTTGTCCATCCCGCCTTTGGCATTCGGAGCTTCGTCTTCGGTATAGGCGTCGATCAAAAACGCCATGAAGGACCGAGTCAGACCGGCAGCAGGCTCGATGACATATGGCGTGTATCGAGTGTCGTTGACCTGGTCATAGAACGACAGATCGACGCCGGAATGCTTTGCGTGGGTTGATAAATCGAAATCGGTTCGGTTGGCTACGCCTTCCAGCTCACCCCACGGGTTGCCGACGAAGCCGAACTTGTACTCGATATCGACAGTGCGGTCGGAGTAGTGCGACAACTTCTCCTTGGGGTGTTCATACAGCCGCAGGTTCCCCGGATCGATTCCAAGGTCGATGTACCACTGCCGCCGGGTGTCGATCCAATACTGATGCCATTCCTTCGCGGTCGACGGCTCGACGAAGAACTCCATCTCCATCTGCTCGAACTCGCGGGTGCGGAAGATGAAATTGCCCGGAGTGATCTCGTTCCGGAAGCTCTTGCCGATCTGCCCGATGCCGAACGGCGGCTTCCTGCGGGCAGTCGTCACCACGTTGGCGAAGTTCACGAAGATGCCCTGCGCGGTCTCCGGGCGCAGATAGTGCAACCCTTCCTCGGTCTCGATGGGGCCGAGGTAAGTCTTGAGCATCATGTTGAATTCGCGCGGCTCGGTCCATTGGCCGGGCTCGCCGGTCTCCGGGTCGCGGATGTCGGCCAGCCCGTTGGGCGGCGGCTGACCGTGTTTGGCTTCGTAAGCCTCGATGAGATGATCGGCGCGGTAGCGCTTGTGGGTGATCAACGATTCGACCAGCGGGTCGTGGAAGACCTCGACATGGCCGGAGGCCAGCCACACCTGTCGCGGCAGGATGATCGACGAATCCAGGCCCACGACGTCGTCGCGGCCGGTGACCACCGCCCGCCACCACTGCCGTTTGATGTTCTCCTTGAGTTCCACCCCCAGCGGACCGTAGTCCCAGGCCGATTTGGTACCGCCATAGATCTCGCCAGCGGGGAAGACAAAACCCCGTCGTTTGGCCAGGTTGACTACGGTATCGATGACGGAAGCCACGGTGTAGTGCACTCCCTTTCGGGGTCGGGGCAGAGGCGCGCCGGCTACTAACCGCTACAAAACCGTCGCGAAAAACACCAGTCATCGTAGCGATCGGCGCAGCGGTCTTTGACATGCGTCATCATGCATGTGACAGTGGAAGAAAGGGCGCCGCTGAGCGCGATAGCGAGCCCTCCCAAGACGCGCGCTTCTCGAGGTGATGACTCCCCATGGTGATGTCCTCGTCCTCAGTGCCCCCAATAATGCCGCCCATGCCGACCGCCGACGGCTCACCGGAGACTGTGACCTCGGATCTCGGCCCTGATTTGGTCGGTCACGAGCACGGGTCCCTCGAATACCCCGTGTCACCGCCACGGGAGATTCTCGACGCCGCCGGCGAACTGCTGCGCGCGCTGGCGGCACCCGTTCGGATCGCCATTGTGCTGCAGTTGCGCGAATCCCAGCGCTGCGTTCATGAGCTAGTCGACGCGCTGGGCGTGCCGCAGCCACTGGTCAGCCAGCATCTGAAAATCCTGAAGGCAGCAGGTGTGGTCGCCGGGGCGCGATCCGGCCGCGAAGTGCTGTACCGGCTGGCCGACCACCATCTTGCGCACATCGTCGTCGACGCCGTCGCCCACGCCGGCGAGGACAGCCCGTGACCCGCGCCAACGACGATGCAGAGCGAAGCGATGAGGAGGAGGGGCGCCGATGACCCCCGCCAACGACGATGCAGAGCGAAGCGATGAGAAGGAGGGGCGCCGATGACCCCCGCCAACGACGATGCAGAGCGAAGCGATGAGAAGGAGGGGCGCTGATGGCCGGAACGAGCGTCCGATCCACCCGCCAGCGGGCAGCGATTTCGACACTGTTGGAGACGCTCGACGACTTCCGCTCGGCCCAGGAGCTGCACGACGAGCTGCGCCGCCGCGGGCAGAACATCGGGCTCACCACCGTTTACCGGACACTGCAGTCAATGGCAGCGGCGGGACTGGTCGATACGCTGCGCGCCGACACCGGTGAGTCCGTCTACCGCAGGTGCTCGGATCATCACCACCACCATTTGGTGTGCCGTAGCTGCGGTTCCGCCATCGAGGTCGGCGACCACGAGGTCGAGGCCTGGGCGGCCGAAGTGGCTAGCAAACATGGCTTCTCCGACGTTAGCCACACCATCGAGATCTTCGGCACCTGCTCCGACTGCCGGCCCTGAGGACCTACTAAAGGCGGGGCCCGGGCTACCGGACTACCGGGCTCAAGTCGTTAGCGTGCCGCGCATCTGCGCCCCGGAATCCAGCACCAACAAGATGAGCGTGCGCAACGCGTCGTCGGTTAAGCCGGCGCCGGGAAAGTTGTATCGCAGCATCACATCTACTGTTTTGGAGGCACTTTTGCCGGAGTTGCGCTGCACTGCCTTCGCGCTGACCTTCTCCACCACGGTCACCGAGCCGAAGTTGGTGTTACGCGCGTGTTGGGCCACCAGGTCGCCGATCTTCTTGGTCAGCGGCAAATCCCACGCCAGTACCTGAGTGAGGGACACCAGATCAAGGCCCTCGACGATGTTCACCACCCGCAACGAGGCGAACGTACCGTTATGGCGGACCGTTAGCCCGCCGTCGGGTTCTTCCTCGACGGGGAGGACGTCACGGAGGATCGCTGCCAGCCGCTCCTGCAACGATGGCATTAAGCGCTCCCGAACCGTCGACTGCGGGACGCGTATTGCTCGCAAGCCGCCCACAGGTCGCGGCGATCGTAGTCAGGCCACAACTTGTCCTGAAAGATGTATTCGGCGTAGGCCGATTGCCACAACATGAAATTGCTGGACCGCTGCTCCCCGGAGGTCCGCACAAAGAGGTCTACGTCGGGGATGTCGGGCCGTTGCAGATGCTGGCCGATCGTGGACTCGGTGATCCGGTCCGGGTTCAGTCGGCCAGCGGCTGCCAAACGAGCGATTTCCCTTGTGGCTTCTGCGATTTCGGTGCGACCACCGTAGTTGACACAGTAGTTGATGGTGATGACGTCGTTGCCTGCCGTCATGTGCTCCGCGATCGCCAATTCATTGATGACGGAGCGCCACAAGCGCGGACGTGAGCCCACCCACCGAATCCGGACCCCGATCTCCTTGAGGTTCTCGCGGCGCCGTCGCACCACGTCTCGGTTAAAGCCCATCAGAAAGCGGACTTCCTCGGCGGAACGCTTCCAGTTCTCGGTAGAGAAGGCGTAGAGACTGAGCCACTTGATCCCGAGTTCGATAGCGCCGCAGGCGACGTCGATCACCACCGCCTCGCCCATCTTGTGCCCTTCGGTGCGATGCAGTCCGCGTTGTCTAGCCCAGCGGCCGTTGCCGTCCATCACGATGGCGACATGAGCGGGCAACTGGGCGGCAGAAATCCGCGGCGCGGCCGCTTTCGACATGTGCTGCGGTGGCCGCTTGGGGCCGCCCTCGGGTGATGGCGGCAGCTCCGGGAAAACAACGGGCCATGTCGATGTGTCGGGAAAGGTCGGGTAGTCGTCGGGCGCCGCGGGCAGCTGCGGGAAGTCGGTGGACTTCAGCTTGCGCGCGATCTTAGCCACAGGCCATATCCTGCCTGATCAGCGCTGCGCGCCGGTCAGCAACCGTGCGATCGACCTGATACGTCCGCTCCACCAGCGGCAACGTTTTGAGCTGCCGTTCCAGATGCCATTGCAAGTGTGCGGCCACCAACCCGCTGACGTGGCTGCGGTGCGATTGCGGCGCCTGCTGGGCGGCTTCCCAATCGCCGTCGTGCAGCGCGGACATCAGATCCAGCACGCCCGGCGGCGGTGTGGTCGAACCAGCCGGGCGGCAGTGCGCGCAGACGCTGCCTCCGGCTGCGATGTGAAATGCCCGATGCGGGCCGGGTGTGGCACAGCGGACGCACTCGGTCAGCGCCGGCGCCCACCCGGCGATGCCCATGGCGCGCAGCAGATAGGCGTCCAACAGCAGATCACGGGGCCGGCTTCCGTCGGCCACCGCCCGCAGGGCGCTCACGGTGAGCCGGTGCAGAGCCGGGGCGGGCGCGCGCTCCTCACCGGCGAGGCGTTCGGCGGTTTCCAGCATCGCGCACCCGCAGGTGTACCGGCCGTAGTCGCTGACGATGTCGGTGGCGAACGCGTCAATCGCGACGACCTGGGTGACTATGTCGAGGTTGCGGCCTGGGTGCAGTTGCGCGTCGATGTGCGCGAACGGCTCCAACCGCGCGCCGAATTTGCTGCGGGTGCGGCGCACACCTTTGGCCACCGCGCGAACCAGCCCGTGATCGCGTGTCAATAGGGTTACGATCCGGTCGGCTTCGCCGAGCTTGTGCTGGCGCAGCACAACAGCCCGGTCTCGATATAGCCGCATCACAATAGTTTTGCACCCCACCGCGACATCGCGGGTATCCGCGCCGATAGTCTCGTACCCCGTGGTTGGCGCTTCTAGGTCCGCTTCTGGATCCGCATCCGGATCCGGAGGCCGGCGTCTGCCCACCGTCGCCGACCTGCTTTATCAGCTGGTCAACCGCTCAGTTACTTCCGACATGCTGGTGCGCCGTTCCCTGCGCGCGATCGATGCCAGCCAGTCCACGTTGAACGCCTTCCGGGTAGTGCTCACCGAATCCGCGCTGGCCGACGCGGCGAAGGCCGATCGGCGACGGGCCGCCGGTGACACCGCCCCACTGCTGGGCATCCCGATCGCGGTCAAGGACGACGTCGACATTGCTGGAGTGCCCACCGCCTTCGGAACCGAGGGGCACGTCCGGCCCGCTACCCAGGACGCCGAGGTCGTTCGCCGTCTCAAAGCGGCCGGCGCGGTGATCGTCGGCAAAACCAACACCTGTGAACTGGGCCAGTGGCCGTTCACCGGCGGCCCCGGATTCGGACACACCCGCAACCCCTGGTCGCGTCGGCACACGCCAGGCGGATCGTCGGGCGGCAGCGCGGCTGCGGTGGCCGCGGGTCTGGTCACCGCCGCTATCGGCTCCGACGGCGCCGGCAGCGTCCGTATCCCCGCCGCGTGGACTCACCTGGTGGGCATCAAGCCGCAGCGCGGTCGCATCTCGACCTGGCCGTTGCCGGAGGCGTTCAACGGCATCACGGTCAACGGCGTGCTGGCCCGCACGGTGGCCGATGCGGCATTGGTGCTCGACGCCGCGTCCGGCAATGTCGAAGGCGACCGGCACAAGCCGCGCCCGGTCACGGTATCCGACTACGTCGGCATTGCGCCCGGCCCGCTGAATATCGCGCTGTCGATCCGATTCCCCTACACCGGCTTTCGCGCCAAGTTACATCCCGAGATCCTGGCCGCCACGAAATGGGTGGGCAAACAACTCCAGCTGCTCGGCCACACGATGGTGTCGGGCAACCCGGATTACGGTTTGCGGCTGTCGTGGGACTTTCTCGCCAGATCCACCGCGGGCCTGCGGGACTGGGAGGAGCGGCTCGGCGAGGATGTCATCCTGGACCGCCGTACCTTGTCCAATCTTCGCACCGGCCATGTGCTAGGCGAGGCGATTCTGCGTAGCGCACGCCGCCACGAAGCCGCCAGCCAGCGTAGGGTGGGCTCGATCTTCGACATCGTCGACGTGGTGCTGGCGCCGACCACCGCGCAACCACCGCCGTTGGCCCGCTACTTCGACCGGCTCGGCAGCTTCCGCACCGACCGCGCGATGATCCGCGCCTGCCCGGTGACATGGCCGTGGAACCTGCTGGGCTGGCCCTCAATCAACGTGCCGGCGGGTTTCACCAGCGAAGGCTTGCCGATCGGAGTGCAGCTGATGGGACCGGCGAACAGCGAGGGCATGCTGGTCTCGCTGGCCGCCGAGCTGGAGGCGCTGTGCGGCTGGGCGACCAAACAGCCGCAGGTGTGGTGGAACAGCTGACGCGAGTCGAGCTAAAAGCCAAGCCGGCCAAGCTGTTTAGGGTCGCTCTGCCAGTTCTTGGCAACCTTGACACGCAGGTCGAGATAGATCTTGGTCCCAAGCAGCTTCTCGATCTGGCCGCGTGCCGCGGTACCGACTTCGCGCAACCTGGCCCCACCCTTGCCGATGATGATCCCTTTCTGACTGGACCGCTCGACATAGAGCACCGCGTACACGTCGACCAGGTCGTCACGCCCCTCCCTCGGGTTGACCTCGTCGATCACCACCGCCAACGAATGCGGCAGCTCGTCGCGCACTCCCTCCAGGGCAGCCTCGCGGATGAGCTCGGCCATCAGAATCTCTTCGGGTTCGTCAGTGAGCTCACCGTCGGGGTAGTACGCCGGGCCGGCGGGCAGCGCCGCAGCCAGCACGTCGGTCAGCACGTCGACCTGTGCACCGGTTACCGCCGAGACCGGCACGATCTCTGCTGAGTCGGTGACCAGCTCGCTGACCGCGACCAACTGCGCGGCCACCCGTTCCTTGGGCAATTTGTCGATCTTGGTGACGATGACGACGAGCGTCGTCTTGGCAGCGATCGATCGAATCTGGTCGACGATCCAGCGATCTCCCGGACCGATCGCCTCGTCGGCCGGGATGCACAGCCCGATCACGTCGACTTCGGCGTAGGTGTCCCGGACCAAGTCGTTGAGTCGCTTGCCCAGCAGTGTGCGCGGCCGGTGTAAGCCCGGGGTGTCGACCAGAATCATCTGAAAACTCTCCCGGTGCACGATCCCGCGAATGGTGTGCCGGGTGGTCTGCGGCCGCGCCGAGGTGATCGCCACCTTGGTGCCGACCAGCGCGTTGGTCAGCGTCGACTTGCCGGTGTTCGGCCTGCCGACAAAACACACGAAGCCCGAATGGAATTCAGTCATGATCGCATGTCGCTGAACGTGCACTCGGCGTCATAGCCGGGTACCGGCGTTTCCACACGTAGCGTGCGTCCGCGCAGTGGCGTTCCCGCATGAACATAGCCTGTTCCCCTGTTGGGTACAGCCTGTAACGGTTCGCCACGTGGACAACCTAACCTCAGGTGCCGACAGATCCGCTTACCCGCCAGACATAGTGGGGCGGCCCCACAAATATAGCATTGGTCTATGTTTTCTACTGACGACTACCGGCGTGGCCGCAGTGTCATATCGGCGCTCCACGCTCATTTGGTCTTTGTGACGAAGTATCGGCGTGGTGTCCTCACCGACGAGCTGCTGACCCGATGCGAGGAAGTGATGCGCGAGGTCTGCGCAGACTTCAACACGACGCTGGTCGAATTCAACGGCGAACACGACCACCTACGTCTGTTGATCGAATACCCGACCACGGTGCAGCTCTCGAAACTCGTGAACAGCCTCAAGGGTGTGTCGGCCCGCCAGCTGCGCTACGAGTTCACCTATTGGGTTAACCAGCACAGCATGAACGGGCACCTATGGTCGCCGTCCTACTTCGCCGCATCCTGCGGCGGCGCACCTTTGTCGATCATCGCCCAATACATCGACCAACAGCGCCGACCCCCCAGTGGTCCCGGCAGGCCGAAATTGAAGCGCTAACCCGGCCCTCAACAGGCCGGGCTTGCGCGCTACGACAACTGGTCAGCTGTGATGATCGGCCTCCTTACCATTGGACGAAGCGTCGGAACCCTCTGGTCGCGCCGGGCTGAGCAGCACGGTGCCGATCCGTACCCGTCCGCGATGATCAGGGCCGCCTTCGGCGTGTAGCCGCAGGCCGTGCGATATCACCTCGGCGCCCGGCAGCGGAACCCGGCCCAATTCCAGGGCCAACAGGCCGCCGACAGTATCGACGTCGAGATCGTCATCGAATTCCACGCCGTACAGTTCACCGACGTCTTCGATCGACAGCCGCGCCGATACCCGGAAACGTTTGTCGCCCAGTTCTTCTACCGGCGCCGTCTCGGCTTGGTCGTACTCGTCGGCGATCTCGCCGACGATCTCCTCCAGCACGTCTTCGATACTGACCAGACCGGCGATCGCGCCGTACTCGTCCACCAACAGCGCCATGTGGTTGCGGTCGCGCTGCATTTCCCGCAGCAGCGCGTCGAGTGGCTTGGAATCCGGCACGAACACCGCCGGACGCATCACCTGGGCCACCTTGGTGTCCCTGCCGCCGTCGGACGACAGAAACGTCTGCTGCACGAGGTCTTTCAGGTACACGACTCCGACAATGTCGTCGACGTTCTCGCCGATCACCGGAATGCGGGAATGCCCGCTGCGTACGGCCAGGTTTGTCGCTTGAGCAGCTGACTTGTCACTTTCGATCCAGATCATCTCAGTGCGCGGCACCATCACCTCACGGGCCGGGGTGTCACCGAGTTCGAAAACCGACTCGATCATCCGGCGCTCGTCGGCAGCCACCACACCGCGCTGCTGGGCCAAGTCGACGACTTCACGCAATTCGATCTCGGACGCGAACGGCCCGTTTCTCAAGCCACGGCCTGGGGTGAGCGCGTTGCCCACGAGCACCAGCAACCGGCTGATCGGCATCAGCAGCCACGAGATCGCCTGCAGCGGAAGCGCGGTCACCAACGCAATGGAATATGCATTCTGGCGCCCAAGGGTGCGTGGGCCTACACCGATGACGACGAAGCTGGTCAGCACCATGATGGTCGCGGCGCCGAACAGCGCCCAGGTCAGGCCGAAATTGTCGTAGAGGAACACCACCAGCAGTACGGTCGCCGTGATCTCACAAATGATCCGCAGCAGCACCACCAGGTTGATGTAGCGCGGCCGCTCGGACATCACCTTGAACAGGGCCCCTGCGCCGGGCCGCTCATCGCGCACCAGCTCATGGACCCGGGCCAGCGACACCGTGCTGATGGCAGCGTCGATCGCCGCAAAAAGCCCACCCAGACCGATCAAGGCGATCGCGCCGAGCAGCTGGGATAAGCCGGTCAAAGGTCGAGATACCTCGACTTGTCCAGCAACCGGCGGTCTTTCTCGTCCTGGCGGTCGAGCCGGTAGGCCTCGACCTGTTCGGCGACCCACTCTTCGAGTAATCGGTTCTGGAGGGCGAACATCTCTTTTTCCTCGTCCTGCTCGGCGTGGTCGTAGCCGAGCAGATGAAGCACACCGTGGATTGTCAGCAGCGCCAACTCTTGTCCCAGGCTGTGGCCCGCCGCGGCCGCTTGCTCGGCCGCGAATTCCGGGCACAGCACAATGTCGCCCAGCATCGACAGTCCCGGCTCCGGGGCGTCGGGGCGACCACCCGGCTCGAGCTCGTCCATCGGGAAGCTCATCACATCGGTCGGACCGGGCAGGTCCATCCAGCGCATGTGCAAGTCGGCCATCGCCGGGGTGTCCAACAGCAGCATCGACAGCTCGGCACCGGGGTTGACGTCCATCTTTGTGATGACAAAACGCGCGACGCTTACTAATTCCGATTCGGAGACGTCGATGCCCGACTCGTTGGATACCTCGATGCTCATCGCTTTTCTCGGTCGTTCAGCACAGGTCGTACGCACTTCATGGGCACCATCATCGGCGACTGCGGGCACCGGATGCGCGCCGGGCCGCCCGATTCATCCCTGAGCCGGGCTCCTCGTATCGCGCGTAGGCGTCGACGATCTCGGAGACCAGCCGGTGGCGCACTACATCCACACTGGTCAGCTCGGCAATGTGGATGTCATCGACGTTGTCCAGGATGTCGATCGCCGAGCGCATGCCCGACCGGGCGCCGCCCGGTAGGTCGATCTGGGTGACATCCCCGGTGACGACGACCTTCGACCCGAAGCCCAGTCGGGTGAGGAACATCTTCATCTGCTCAGCGGTGGTGTTCTGCGCCTCGTCGAGGACAATGAACGCGTTATTCAAGGTGCGGCCCCGCATGTACGCCAGCGGCGCCACTTCGATGACCCCGGCGGACATCAGCTTCGGGACCAGCTCGGGGTCCATCATGTCGTAGAGCGCGTCATAGAGTGGTCGCAGGTACGGGTCGATCTTCTCGCTCAACGTGCCTGGCAGAAAGCCAAGGCGCTCACCGGCTTCCACCGCCGGCCGGGTCAAGATGATGCGAGTCACCTGCTTGGTCTGCAGCGCGTGGACAGCCTTGGCCATCGCCAGATACGTCTTCCCCGTACCGGCCGGGCCGACCCCGAAGACGATGGTGTTGGCGTCGATAGCGTCGACGTAGTGCTTCTGGTTGAGCGTCTTGGGCCGAATGGTCTTACCGCGGCGCGACAAGATGTCCAACGTGAGCACTTCGGCCGGTGACTCGTTACCGGTGCCGACCAGCATGGCGACGCTGTGGCGCACCACCTCTGGTGTCAACGGCTGACCGCTGGCCACGATCGCTACCAGTTCGGAGATCGCCCGCTCGGCCAGCGCCACGTCGGCGGGCTCACCCGAGACGGTGATGGCGTTGCCCCGCACATGCAGGTCGGCGCTCAGAGTGCGTTCGAGGGCACGCAGATTTTCGTCTGCCGAACCCAGCAGGCCCACGACGAGATCGGGCGGAACATCGATGCTGCTGCGAACCTGAGCCGATGATGCGTCAGCAGCGCTGGTCTCGCGTGGGCTCACGTGGTTTCCGATGCCTGCTTTCTCGGCCTGCAAGGGGGCTTGTCTCGGGGGTTCCTCGGCTGCCTCAGTCTACGCCGGGGCTCTGGGCGTGTCCTAGCGCGCCAGCCTGGCCGTTCAGGGCCGGGTTAGCGCATGAATTTCGGCCTTCCGGGACCACTTGGTGGTCGGCGCTGTTGGTTGATGTATTGGGCGATGATCGATAAAGGTGCGCCGAATGCACGTATGTGTCGGTACCCGCGGTTAGGTTGTTGGTGTGGCTCACCGTTACCGGCTGTACCCGACAGAGGAACGGGCCGTTTTTATGCGGGAGCGCCGCTGTGCGGACGCGCGCTACGTGTGGAACCTGGCGGTCGAGCAGTTCGGGTATCGCGAACACCGGGCGCGCGGAACGACGTGTCGTGGCGCGCCGGGTCCGGCGGCGCGGGAAAAACAGTTGGCGCAGGCACGCCAGGAGTTCCAGTGGCTGCGTGGCGGGTCCTCGGCGGTGCAGCAGCTGGGGGCACCTCCCGCTTGCGGGGGAGCGTTACGCGACTTCGACCGGGCAGGGCAGCCCAGGCCTGCTTTGACGGTCGCGCCAAAGAGCCGACGTGGCGCAAACGCGGCATATCGGAAGGTTTCTGCGTGCGCGACACCAAGGTTGTCGTGCACAACCGCGCTTGGGCCCACATCGCCGTACCCAAACTGGGCCCGGTGAAGTTCAAACTGTCCCGTGGGTTGCCGGCGGGCAAGCTGGGCATGGCTCGGATCACCTGCAGCCCTGCCGGTCGCTGGCATGTGAGCTTGCCCGCGCCGCAACCGGCGGTACCCGATGCCGGCAGGACAAGGGCGCGCTATCGGTATCGACCGCGGGGTGGCCACCACCGTTGCCACCTCGGACGCCCAGATGCTGCGTGCGCCGAAGATGCGTAAGCGCGAGCAGGCGAAGTTGGCGCGGCTCGAGCGGGAGAAGTCTCGTCGCGGTAAGGGCAGTGCCCGCCGCAAGGCTGTCGTGCACCGGATCGCAGCCCTGCATGCGACGGTGGCCGGGCGCAGGCGCGACTGGGTCGACAAGATCACCACCAGGATCGCGGCCAACTACGACTTCGTTGCGGTCGAGCAACTGCCGGTCCGCAATATGGTCGGTCGCCCCAAACCCAAACCCGACCCCGACAACCCGGGCCAGTACCTGCCCAACGGTGCAGCGGCCAAGGCGGGGCTCAACAAAGGTATCCACGCCAACTGTTGGGGCATGTTTGCCCGCCGGTTGGGAGCGAAGATGAAGGCTTCTGGCACCACGCTGGTCGAGGTGTCGGCAAGGTACAGCAGCCAACAGTGCCGCAAGTGTGGCCACACGGCAACGGAAAACCGCGAGAGCCAAGCGGTGTTTCGTTGTGTCGCGTGTGGTCACGGCGACCATGCGGACCACAATGCTGCGGAAATAGTCTTGGCCCGGGCTAGACCCGCGCCTACCCCCGGACCGGGGGCCACACCGCAAGGTGTGGGCACCGCAAGGTGTGCTCACGACAGTGAGAACCAAGGTTGGGCCGCGTGAGCGGCCCAACCAGAATCCCGGCCCTTCAGGGCCGGGAGGAGGTCAACGACACAGCGCTCACGCGCGAGCTCACCGGCCTGCCCGACGAGATCCGGCGGGTGCCGGCGCCACCGGTTCCGGCCCTGAGGGACCCGTACACGGTGCGGGTGGCAAACGTTTCCGACGCCGCGATGGTCGCCGAGTGGATGAATCGTCCGCATCTGGTCGCGGCGTGGGAGTACGACTGGCCGGTGTCGCGGTGGCGGCGGCATCTGCAGGCGCAACTCGAAGGCGAGTATTCGCTGCCACTTATCGCCGCGCTGCACGGAGTCGACCGTGGCTATCTCGAGTTATACAGGGCGGCAAAGGATTCCATCGCGGCTTGCTATGACGCAGGCCCCCACGACCTCGGCCTTCATGCGGCGATCGCCGACCCTGAATTCGTCAACCGCGGGTTCGCGCCCTTGCTGCTGCCCCGCATCGTGGCCAGCCTGTTCGAGATCGAACCGCAATGCGGGCGAGTGATGTTTGACCCGGATCACCGCAACACCGCTGTCCGGCGGTTGTGTGAGTACGTCGGGTGCCGCTTTCTTGGCGAGCACGACATGACGAACCGGCGGATGGCGCTCTACGCGTTCGAGCGGCCGACCAGCGCGTCATAGCCGTCGTAGTCGGGTTTGAGCCCGGCCGCCACCGCGGCTTCGGCTTCACGCGAGAACCAACCCCAGATTGCGTTTGACCTCGAGCCGGCGCAGCTTCCCCGACGACGTGCGCGGCAGTGATCCGGGCGACAACAGCACCACGCTGGCCGGGACCACGCCACACACCGACGCGATCCGCCTCATGACCTCGCCGCGGGCGCCCGCTTCATCGCGACCCCGGTACTCCGCGGCGATCACCAGGCTGGGCCGGGCCGAACCGTCGCCCGCACCAACGGCGACCACCGCACCCTCCCGCAGACCCGGCACCTCTGCGGCCACCTGCTCGACCTCGGTCGGGAAAATGTTACGGCCCGCGACCGAGATGAGTTCCTTCGCCCGGCCGCACACCACCAGCCCGTCGTCTGCGAGATAGCCTAGATCTCCGGTGGGAAACCAGCTTTCGCGATCGAGCGGACGTTCTCCGTGGTAGCCCAACATCATCGACGTGCCCCTGATCTCGATCTCACCGACCTCACCGCCGCCATCAACCAGGTGGTCGCCGGGTGCGATGCGGATCTCCATGCCCGGGATCGGCGGGCCGAGGATGGCGCGGTGTCGGGGGCCGGTGGGGCCCTCGACCTCGTCGATGCGCAAGCCAGCGCCCAGGGCCGGCATCGTGACCGCACAGGACGATTCCGCCAGACCGTAAGCCGGCGCGGCCGCTCCGGCCTGAAACCCGAACGGCGCCATGGCCGCTGCGAAGCGGGCGAAACCCTCGCAGTCGACCGGCTCGCCACCGTTGATCGCAACGCGCACGTTCCCGAGATCCGCGTCGACCACCCGCCTGGCGTACTTGCCGATGAGGTTATAGGCGAAGTTGGGTCCGGCGGTCATCGTGGCCCCGCTCTCGCTGAGCCAGCTCAACCAGCGGAACGGTGACGCGGCGAACGCGGCGGCCGGCGCCAGCCAAAACGGCACACCCGACAGAGCGCCGGCGAACAACATCGCCAGGCCCATGTCGTGATACAGCGGCAGCCACGAGCAACCGACGTCCGTAGACCCGTCGATTGCGAACCGCTGGATCAACCCGCCAATGTTGGCCAGCACCGCCTCGGGGGTCAGCACGGCGGTGCGCGGCGTGCCCATCGATCCCGCCGTGCCCTGCAGCACAGCGCGGGTGGCGTCGCGGGGGGTCAGCGCCGCGCCGGCTCGGTTGCGGGCGACGGCCGCGACGTCGACCACCGAGATCGGGGACTCGAGGTCGCGCAGCAGGTCCAGCTCCGGACCGTTGCTGAACACCATGCCCACATCAATCCCGGCGAAGCGGTGCAGCGTCGTGTCGGCCCATCGTCGCGGGTCGGCACCGCGCACCATGCCCGGCAGGACCGATACGCCCGCACCGGCGAGCAGGGCGCCGACAACGGCAGCGACGACGTCCACGGTCGGTTCGCCGACGACGCCGACGTCACGGGCACCGTCGTCGTCGAGGACGTGCGTCGCAAACGCTTGCGCGCGCCCGTACACCTCGGGCCACGGGTAGCGCCGCCAGCTGTCGGCGGCGCGGTCGAAAACGACCAGGTCGGCCTGTGAGCTCGTCATCGACTCCGTCAGCGCCGACGCGAGCACGCTCATCTATGCACCTTGTTTTGGATCGCGCAATCTAGATCGCCGACGGTGTTGCACGTCAGCAGTTCCTCTTCGGAGAGCACGACGCCGAGGTGTTCTTCGATGGCCACCACGCCAACCGCGAACGCCACTGAATCCAGCCCCAGGTCGTCGATGAGGTGCGAGTCCGCGGTGATGCGCGAGATGTCGACCTGGAGGTCATCGCGCAGGATGCTCCGCAGGGGCGCGCTGATGCCAAGGGAATCCATGGCGACGAACATTACACGGCCAAGTATGGTTAGGCTTCCCTTCCCGGGTGATGGACTCGAGGATGATCGCCACACCAGATGCCGGCGTCCTCACGCCGGGTTGTTGAAACCCGACTGTCTTGAGTCCCATCGGGCGGTGAGCACGCCCAACGCACCCAAGGCCACCGCGGCCGCGGTCGACGTTCGCAGCACCTGCGGGCCGAGCCGGACCGCCACGGCGCCCGCGTCGGTCAGCACGTCGATTTCTTCCGGCGCGATACCACCTTCCGGGCCGACCAGAAGCAGCAGCGAGTCAGCTTGTGCCACGGGGATATCCGCAAGCCGATCAGTTGCCGACTCATGCAAGGCCAAAACCACAGCACCAGCGGCCACCTCGTCGCGGACCCGGTGCGTCAGCGCCGCGCTGGACAGCACGCCGTCGACTGGCGGGATGTGCGCACGGCGGGATTGCCGGGCTGCCGACCGCGCCACAGCGCGCCATCGGCGCAGGCCCTTGACGACCTTCTCGCCCTCCCAGCTGGCCACACAACGGGACGCCTGCCAGGCCAGAAACGCGTCGGCGCCGGCCTCGGTGGCCAGTTCGATCGCCAACTCCGAGCGCTCGGACTTGGGCAGCGCCTGCACCACGGTCACCGGCGGCTGACCGGGCGCGACGCTCCAGCGCCTCAGCACCCGAGCCCGTAGCCCCTCGCGGCCGGCCTGCTCCACCACGCAGCGCGCGAGGTTTCCGGCGCCATCGCCGAGCACCAATTGTTCGCCAGGACGGATCCGACGCACCGCGGCTGCGTGAAACCCTTCGTCGCCGTCAACGACGGCAAGCGCGCCGGCATCGGGCAGTGCGTCGACGTAGAACAGCGTCGCGACCATGTGCAGAGGCCTGGGAACCTAGAACCTGCGCTAGCGCCCGGTGAAAGTCTCGCGTAGCCGGTTGAACAATCCACCGCTCCCGTTGTGCGTCGAGCGGACCTCGGCCACGTCCCGGTTGCGGCGGATCTTGAGCTCGCGCAGCAGCTCCGTGTCCTGGTGATCCAGCCGGGTGGGCACCACCACGTCGACGTGGACGTGCAGACTGCCTCGCGCGGTCGACCGCAGCTGCGGCATCCCGTGTCCGCGCAACGTGATCACCGAAGCCGGTTGCGTGCCGGGCGGAATGGTGAACTCGCTCAAACCATCCAGGATGGCGTCAACGGTGATCGTTGCGCCGAGCGCCGCGTCGACCATCGGTACCGAAACCGTGCAGTGCAGGTCGTCGCCGTCGCGGACGAAGATGTCATGGGCTTGCTCATGGACCTCGACATACAAGTCACCCGCCGGCCCTCCCCCAGGCCCGACCTCACCCTGGGCAGCGAGCCGGACGCGCATACCGTCGCCGACACCGGCGGGAATCTTGACGCTGATCTCCCGGCGGGCCCGGATCCGACCGTCACCAACGCACTGGTGGCACGGGTCGGGAATAACCACTCCGACACCGCGGCAGGTGGGACACGGCCGCGAAGTCATCATCTGGCCGAGTAGCGAGCGCTGCACGGTCTGCACCTCGCCGCGACCACCGCAGGTGTCACAGGGGATCGGCGCGGAATCGCCGTTGGTGCCCTTGCCCTGACACCGGTCACACAGCACGGCGGTGTCGACTGTGACCTGCTTGGTGACACCGGTTGCACAATCTTCGAGATCGAGCCGCAGCCGCAGCAGCGAATCCGAACCCGGCCGAACCCGGCCGATCGGACCGCGTGCTGCCGAACCCGCGCTGAACCCGCCGCCGAAGAAGGCTTCGAATACATCGCCCAAACCGCCAAAGCCGCCGAAACCGCCCGCCGATGCGGCCGCGTTTTCCATCGGGTCCCCGCCCAAGTCGACGACGCGGCGCTTCTCCGGGTCGCTCAGCACTTCGTAGGCAACGCTGATTTCCTTGAATTTCGCCTGCGCGGCCTCATCGGGATTGATGTCGGGATGCAGTTCGCGCGCCAGCTTGCGATAGGCGCGCTTGATGTCCGCATCGCTGGCATTTCTGCTCACGCCGAGCAGCCCGTAATAATCGCGTGCCACGCCTGACCTTTCTTGCGGTGTCTTATGCCGCCGCTACGCGGCTGTCCACAGATTCTGCATTAGGTGCGCGTTCATCGCCCACCCAGGACTTCACCGATATAAAGAGCAACCGCGGCGACGTTGGCGATAGTTCCCGGATAGTCCATCCGGGTCGGTCCCAGCACACCCATACCGCCGAACACGGTGTCAGAAGTGCCGTAGGAGGTGGACACCATCGACGTGCCCGCCATCTGCTCGGCCGCCGTCTCATGACCGATGCGCACGGTCACCTTGCCGGCTTCTTGTTGGGCCGCCAGCAACCGCAGTACCACCACCTGCTCTTCGAGCGCCTCCAGAATAGACCGCAACGAGCCACCAAAATCCGCGGCGTTGCGGGTCAAGTTGGCGGTGCCGCCCATCAACAAGCGTTCTTCCGTGTGCTCCACCAGCGACTCCAGCAACACCGTAGCCGAGCGGCCGACTGCGTCGCCCAACCCGCCGGCCCCGCGCAGTTGTCCGGCAAGGTCGGCGACCGCGACAGAGGCCGCCGCCAGCCTCTTGCCTTCCAGCGCCTGGCCCAGCATCTCACGTAGCTGGGAGAGCTGGTGATCATCGATCACATCGCCCAGCTCGACGATGCGCTGGTCCACCCGGCCGGACTCGGTGATCACCACCATCAACAGCCGGGCCGGTGTCAGCGCGATCACTTCCAGGCGGCGAACCGTCGACGTGGACAACGTCGGGTACTGAACCACGGCTACCTGGCGGGTCAGCTGAGCCAGCAGGCGTACCGCACGACGCAGCACGTCATCGAGATCGACCCCGGACTCCAGGAAGCTTTGGATCGCGCGCCGCTCGGCCGATGACAGCGGCTTGATGTCGTCGATCCGGTCGACGAATTCGCGGTAGCCCTTCTCCGTGGGCACCCGTCCGGAGCTGGTGTGCGGCTGGACGATGTAGCCCTCTGCCTCCAGCACCGCCATGTCGTTGCGGACGGTAGCGCTGGACACGCCCAGGTTATGACGCTCTACCAAGGATTTCGAACCAATCGGTTCTTTGGTGGCAACGAAGTCGGCGACGATGGCGCGCAACACCTCAAAGCGACGGTCATCGGCACTTCCCATCGACTGTCACCTCCTTTAGCCTTCTCTGACCGGTCCATTTTACGGTGTCAAAAGGCACCACCCCATCATCAGGCCGCTGGGCGATCGAGGGGCCCACGCTGCGGAAATTTTTCCGGCTAGCCTGTCCAACATGATCCCGTCGGGCCCGGGTGGCGCATTGCTGAAGAGCCACGAGAAGGGCCGCCGATGATTTTCAAGGGCGTGCGGGAAGGCAAGCCGTATCCCGAACATGGGCTGTCTTACAAGGACTGGTCGCAGATACCGCCGCAACAGATCCGGCTCGACGAATTGGTCACCACGACGACAGTGCTGGCCCTGGACCGCCTGCTGTCGGAAGATTCCACGTTCTACGGCGACCTTTTTCCGCATGCGGTGAAGTGGAAGGGCATCACCTATCTCGAAGACGGCCTGCACCGGGCGGTGCGCGCCGCACTGCGGAACCGCACCGCGCTGCACGCGCGGGTGTTCGACATGGACATACCGCTCGGTGAACAAAGTCAGCCGGGCGGTGGGCCGCACACGCGCGGGTTTTAGTTCCGACGGCGAAACCGGTCACGTTCCAGCGTCGCCAGGTGTCGACGTAGTGAGGACCAACAAAGGTCCAGCCCAACGTTTCAGGAGGATTGCCATGCCCCGGCTCATGGGGGTCTCCGACCGCGACGCCAGCCTGGGCGCCAAGATCGCCTTCTTCTTCACCAGACGCAAGCTGGCGCAGATGACCGGACTCGAAACGGCCGCGATGCTCGAACCCCTGCGCATGTATGCGCACATCCCCAGGCTGCTCAACGCCTACGGCAGGCTGGAACAAGCCGAGGCGAAACTGGATATTCTCAGTCCCCGCCACCGCGCACTCGCCGAGCTCAAATCAGCGACGACGGTGCGCTGCGAGTACTGCATCGACCTTGGTTCCCAGATCGCCCGCGAATGGGGCATCACCGACGAAGAGCTGCTGGCCCTGTCCAATTACAAGGCCGACTACCAGAACGCCCCCTGCTTCTCTGAAGTCGACAAGCTGATCCTGGAGTACGCCACCGCGATCAGCCGCACTCCGGTCGAGGTGAGCGACCAGCTGTTCGATGCACTGCGCGCCCACTTCGACACCGCCCAACTCGTCGGCCTCACCCACATCATCACGCTGGGCAATCTTCGTGCCCGCTTCAACGTCGCGCTCGACATCGGGTCGTCCGGGTTTTCCGGCGACCGGGTATGCGCCCTGCCCGAAACCACGTGACGGTGGATGCGTCCCTAACCGCGCGCTTCCAGGCGGCCCGGCCTCGGCTAAGCGCTGTCGCCTTCCGGATGCTGGGCTCGATCGATGACGCCGAAGATGCCGTGCAGGAAGCGTGGTTGCGGCTGAGCCGTGTCGGCGCGTCTGAAGACGGCCCAGAAAGCAAGGAGATAGCCAATCTCGACGCCTGGCTCACCACCGTGGTTGCCCGGATCTGCTTGAACACGTTGCGTGACCGCCGCGGCCAGGGTCGCGAAGAGCTGGTTGCGCAGCTACCGGATCCGATCGTGGACGCTCCGGGGGAATTCGACCCTGAACACCGGGCAATCCTGGCGGACGCGGTGGGCCTGGCGTTGTTCGTGGTGCTGGACACATTGCCACCTGCAGAGCGGCTGGCACTCGTGCTGCACGATGTCTTCGCCGTCCCGTTCGACCAGATTGCGCCCATCGTCGAGCGGTCGCCCGAGGCAACCCGCAAGCTGGCCAGCCGCGCGCGCCGGCGCATCCGGAAGGCGGAGTCGGTTCCCGACACCGACATGGCAACCCAGCGTGCAGCCGTCGACGCCTTTTTCGCAGCGGGCCGGAGCGGCGACTTCGACCGACTGGTGTCGGTGCTGCATCCAGATGTGGTGTTGCGCGGTGACTTCGGACCCGACGCCGGGTTCTGCGCCGAGGGCGCGTCCGCCGTGGCCAAGCTGGCCCGCAACTACGCTGCGCCGGAGCGCGAAGTGCGCGCCGCCACCGTCAACGGTGCCGCCGGCGCAGTCATCTTCGTTGCCGGCCAGGCAACGGCAGTTATGGGGTTCGTGGTGCGCGATGGCCTGGTCGCCGCGATCGACGTGCTGGCTGATCCAGGGCGGATCGCCAAACTCGACCTGAGCGTCCTGGGCGGCTAGATCACCCGACCGGCATCACTGCCCTTGCACCGCCTGAACTATCTGCGTCGCGGAGTCGCGCGACAGCATCCATCCACCCTGATTGACGAACGTGAGATTCTTCGTGACCGGTGCCGGGAGCTTCGGACCCGAGGTGGCCACGTCGGCGGTAACCGCATTCGGACCGGCCGGCTGGATATTCGACACGTTGAACGACAACGGGAACTTCCCGTCCCGATACGCCTTTCTCAGCTCGTGGTCGACCAGGTGGCCCTCACCGGAACCGATGCCGCCTTCGACCAGACCGTCCTTTGTTTTATACGACACCCCAGGATCGGAAAGGTTGATGAGGAGGCCGCTCAACTGGTCAGGGGTCGGCAGGTCTTGCGGGTTTGGCGGCGGCGGTGGCGGGTCCTGTGGTAGCGGCGCGCCGACTGCAGCCAATTGCACCTGAGCCAGGTCACTCGGCGGTGCGATGGAAGCTGCGATAGAAGTGAAGCCTGCGGCTGCGCCGCCGACGACGGCCAACGCTGCCACGGTTGTGGTTATCGATTTCATGGTTTCCCCCTTTGGCGCCCATGGACGTGACGGGATATGACCGACTGCCACAAGATCTTCCATGGTGTGGATGGTGTCAGTGTGCTCATCAGTGCCCGGCGGCCCGGATCAGCTGCATCGCCGAAGCGCGCGAGAGCATCCAGTTGCCCTGATTGACGAACGTGACGTTCTGCGTGACCGGCGTCGGCAACTTGGGACCCGAGACGGAAACGTCGGCCGTGACCGAACCGGAAGCACCCGGTTGGATGTTCGCCACGTTGAACGCCAATGGCAGGTCCCCGTTCTTGGCCGCCTTATTAAACTCATGGTCGGCCAGGTGTGCCTCGGTCGGGCTGATGCCGCCCTCAACCAAATTGCTCTTGTTCGCGAACGGTGTGCTGGGATCGGCGAGGTTGTTGAGCAGGTCGGTCAGCTGGTCGGCGGTCGGGACGGCCGCGCCCGGGGCAGGGTCCTGCGGCAGTGGCGCGCCGACCGCGGACAGCTGCACCTGGGACGCGGTTGGGCCGGCCGGCGTTGCAGTGGACGTCAGTCCGGCCGCCGCGGCTCCGATCGCAGCGATGGCTGCCACTCCGGTTGCGATGGATTTGGCTGTTTTTTTCATAGTCGGGTCCTCCCCCTTATTTCATGAGGTGATGGCAGCCTTGTGACGAAATGTCACAACCGTTGGACGCCGATCACGTGTCCCATGGTGCAATTGTGTCGTCTGTGACAGGTACTTCGTGCCTCAGCTCGGTCACGTTACAAAATTACGTATCAACTACCGCGACTCGCCTGTGCCCCAGCTGTGTGCCGGATTAGAATCGCGCCCGCCAACCTCGATGCCAAACTCGCCGGTTCAGTCCTGTTCAGTCCCCAGCCATGACCTCACGCAGGCTTTTCGGCCGCATGTCGGTCCAGTTCTCGTCGACATAGTCCAGGCACGCCGCCCGGGTCGCTTCCCCATACACCACGCGCCAGCCGGTTGGAACGTCCGCGAAAGCCGGCCACAGGCTGTGCTGCTCCTCGTCGTTGACCAACACGAAGAAGGCACCGGTGTCGTCATCGAAGGGGTTGGTGCTCATGGCTTCCTCTCACCTGGTTGTATCCGAGCGAACCTGCCGGTCCCGCCGCCCTAGGTCGTTGCGTGGTGATGCTGCCACCGAGCACGCGGTCCGACAGCAATCCGAGGCAGCTCAGATTGGGGAACCCGGGTCCCTGGTTGAGTCCGGACAGGTTCGGCAGGAACAACTTCGGTGTGACGTCGGTGATGGCCAGGTCGTAGCCGATGGCTTCCTGCAGGCGGTCCGCGGTCAGCGGTCCACCCAGGCCCAGCTCGAGTAGATCCAGCGCGTCCTGGCTGAACAGCGAGGTGAACCACAGCGGGTCGGCGCCGGAGCCGTCGATGACGAGATCGAAACCGTGCACCGTCTCCAGGTTCTCGCTGCCCCGGTTGGTGCTGAGCGTCAATCGGATCTGCCCTTGCCGTCCCACTGCGTGGGCGACCCGGCCACGCAGGTGGCGGATGCGATCGTCGGCCAGCAGCGCTTCCTGGACGTTTGCCGAGAACACCCCGCGGTCGGTGCGGGCCAGCGCGTCGCGACGTTCGTCCAGGGTCAGGGCGGTCCAGTCGGTGGGGTCGGAGAACAGCGAGTTCTCGAAGAAGCTCTCACCGCGAGTGAACAGTGTCACCTGCGGGGATATGACGGTGATGGTCGAAACCCGGTGCCGGAACAGTTCGTTGAGCATCGAGGCGGCGGTTTCACCACCACCGATCACCGCCACCCGCTCGGCGTCGATCCGGTCATGGCCGGCGGCGCGGTCCCAGAATTGGGCGATCGACAGCACCCGCGGATTGCCGGGCAATAGCGATTTCTCGGCCTGGCCGGGACCGGTGATCATCAACGCGTCGGCGTGCACGGTGGTCTCGTGGGTTCGCAATGCCCAGCGGTCGCCGGTGACGGCAAGCCCGTCCACATCGCCGTGGACGACATTCAAACCGACGTGGTCAGCAACCCAACCCAGGTATTGGCTCCACCGGCCATGGGTAGGTGCCGGTCTGCCACGGTCGATCCATTCGGCGAACGACGCGGTGGCGATCAGGAAGGACTGCCAGCTATAGCGGGTCATCAGCTCGTCGAGTTCGGCATTGCGGCGCGGCACCAGCGCTGATCGGTAGGGAAAGCCGACGTCCTTTTCGGGGCTGGTTCCCAGCCGGTGCGCCCCGTCGGTCCAGCCGCCGCTGGCCTGCCAGTTGGCACCGACCCCGGTGCGTTCGACCGCGATCACATCGGGGGTATCGACGCCCATCTCGCGCAGCACGGATGCCTTGGCGGCGACGGCCACCGCCTTGGCTCCCGCGCCAAGGACCGCAAGTATGCTCATGTCGCCATCTCTCGCAATGCGTCGGCCCAGAATTGCTGCAGCGCAGCCATATCCCCGTCATCGAGAATGTCAGGGAGCGCCCGCCACTGGGTGACCAGGACGCGCCGTTCCCCGAAGGTCACCACAGTGGCCAAGATGCTGAGCTCGTGCCGCACCGCCAGGTCCGGCTCGGGCAGCGGCGACACTCCCCTGAGTAGCCCGCGGTCCAGCCGCAACCCGGTGCCGGCGATGTCGGCGTGGCCGAAATAGTTCAGCAGCAGCTGCGGTCCGGGAAACTTCGCGAGCTGCCGGCCGGTGTCGGCTCGCAGATAGCGCAGCAGCCCGTAGTCGACACCGTCGCCGGCGATCGCCGCCAGCTGCTTCCCGACGTCGCCCGGGTCGGCCGAGGCCACCCGCAGCGGGTAGATCGCGCTGAGTAGTCCCACGGTGTCGCTGGTGTCGATGGTTCGGCCGCCCGAACGGTCCACCAGCGCGTCGGCGCGGCCGTGGGTTTCCAGCGCCAACAGTGGCGGCGGCGTGGGCTGGTTGCGCGCCTGCCGCCAGCGCGTCACCGTCGCCGAGGCCGCGGCGACCAGCAGGTCGAACATCGAGGCATCCGAATCCAGCAGCGGACCGGTGAGGTCGGCGTCGGCGACGATCATGCGGACCATGAGATCGCGGGCCCGGTCGCCTTCGTGGACGCGCCGGGCGCCCAGGTCGGGGTCGTCGCCGTCGAGCTGGGAACGCCAGAATTCGATCGTGTCCAGCTGGTTGGCGCGCTCTTGGAGTGCCGCGGCCCAGCGCCGATAGCTGGTGTGTTCGCGGACCGGCGCGGGTGGGAGGCCGGCAGCGGTTGCCCGCAGGGCGGCGTCCAGCTCGCCGAGCACCACCCGCCACGACGCCGCGTCTACCGCCAGCACGTGCGCGGCCAGCACCAACACGGTTTCTCCGGTCGGGGGTCGCAGCCACACCGCGGCCAACATCGCTCCGCGCTCGGGGTCAAGACGGTCGGCAGCCTGTGTGGCGTGCGAGACGACCGCGCTGTGCAGGTCGTCGGGCACCTCGACTTCGGTGAGGATCTCGACTGCCGGGGCGCCGACCAGCGTCATCGTGGCACGGTCCAGCCGAGTGCGAAGCACTTCGTGCCCGCCGACGATGCTGGCCAGCGCGGCCCGCAGCTGCTCGCGAGTCACGGTGCCGGGCAACCGGATGGCCTCGGTCTGCGCCAGCCTGCGCGGCTCGCCGTGTTCGTAAAGCCAGCGGGCGTTGGGCAGCAACGGGATCGGCCCGCTGGTGTCCTCGACGTCCACCGTCACGCGCGCGGCTTCGGCGTCGATCGCCTGCGCGAGTTCGCGGACGTTGCCGCACTCCAGGATGAGCCTGGCGCGCAGCGCTATCCCACGCGCCCGCGCCGCCTGCACCACCGACAGCGCCATGATGCTGTCCAGGCCCAGCTGCAGGAAATCCGCGGTGACGTCCACGCGCGGTTGCTGCAGGATCTCCGCGAGCAGTTCAACCAGCGACGATTCCGTGGCGGTTTCGGGCTCGCAGTCCCCCGCGACCCCCGTGACGGCACTTGCGCTGTCGGCGGCGGCCAGTGCCGTTTCGTCCAACTTGCCGTTGGGGGTCAGCGGGATTTCGTCGACCAGGATGATGCGCTGGGGAACCATATAGCGCGGCAGCCGGGCGCTGAGCATGCTGCGCAGCTCGGCGGCGGTCGGCTGCCGGCCCGCCGCATCGGTGCCGGCCACGTAGGCGGTCAGTCGCGGCACCCCCTGACGCTGGTGGACCAGGACGCCGGCATGCCGGACGGCGGGATGTGATTCGAGCGCGGCGGCGATCTCGCCGGGCTCGACGCGATGGCCGCGGATCTTCACCTGAGCATCGGCGCGTCCCACGTACTGCACTGAGCCGTCGGGAAGACGGCGCACCAAGTCACCGGTCCGGTACATCCGCTCACCGGCGGCGAACGGGTCGGCGATGAATCGCACGACGGTCTCCCCCGGGCGGCCCAGATAGCCGCGGGCGAGCTGGGCACCGGCCAGATAAAGCTCGCCGACCACCCCGCACGGCAGCGGGCGTAGTGCGGAGTCGAGCACGTAGCCACGGGTGTGCCGGGTCGGGCGCCCGATCGACGGCTCGTCGTGCTCAGCGATGGCGGCCACCACCGCCTCGACCGTGGTCTCGGTAGGGCCGTAGCAGTTGTACGCCGTCATTGCCGTGCGCGCGCACTCGGTGCGGATCAGGGCCCACGATGGCCTGCCGACCGCTTCGCCGCCCAACGCCAACACCGCAAGAGGAACTCTGGTGAGCAAACCGAACGCCTTCAGTTGGACAAACATCGAAGGGGTGGTGTCGATCATGTCGATACCGTGCTCGTCGATGGCTCGAACCAGGGCTTCGGCGTCGGTCTGGGTGTGTTCGTCGACCACGTGCACGGCATGGCCGTCGAGCAGTGCGACGAGGGGCTGCCAGGCGGCATCGAATGCGAACGACCAGGCGTGTGCGATGCGCAGCGGGCGACCCAGCCGGGCGGCTGCCGGCCGCACCACGCTGGCCAGGTGGTCGTCTGCGTAGGCACTGATTGCGGCGTGAGTTCCAATGACGCCCTTGGGTTCTCCCGTCGTCCCCGACGTGAACACCACGTAGGCGGCCTGCTCAGGCACCACCTCGATCGGAGGCAATTCGGGACCTCCGGGTGCCGGGTTTTCCAGGGTTTCCAGGGTTTCCAGGGTTTCGCCGAAAGCCTCGAGAAACGCGTCGTCTATGACGATCGGTGCACCGGTTTGACGCAGGATCGAATCCACGCGTTCCGGAGGCATCCCAGGCTCCATCGGCACACACATGGCACCGGCCTTGAGCACCGCGAGCATCGCGACGACGTAGCGGGGACCGCGGGAAAGCCTTATCCCGACCGGGGTTTCACTGCCCGCCCCGCGGGCGGCGAGCAGAGCGGCCAGTCTGGTCGATGAGGTGTCCAGCTCACGGTAACTCAGCGTGCCGCCCGTCCAGCTGATCGCCAGACTATCGGGCATGGTCTTCACGACCTCGGCGAACCGCTCGTGGATGCTGAGCGGCGCCGGCGGGTTCAGCGAGCCCGCGCCGTGTAACGGCGTCGTCTCGTCGTCGACCAGGACGCTGACTTCACGCAGCGGCCGGTCCCACATCTGCAGCAGTCGCTCGGCCGCGGCGAACACCCGGCGACCCAAAGTCACACCGGCGGTGGTCCCCAGCGCACCGTCGATCACTTCCATCAGTAATACCAGTTGATCGCCGGCCATGTGGGCAGCCAGCGTGACCGGGAAATGAGACAGGCTTTCCAGCCCCGCTGGCCGGAATGTCACACCGGCAGCGGTGGATTCGCCGCCGGCGACCAGTCCATCGACCGGGAAGTTTTCGTAGACCAGCAGGGTGTCGAACATCTCGCCGACCCCGCCGAGTGCGCGCAGTTGCGCATGCCCGAGGTAGCCGTGCTCGCGCAGCATTGCGGCATTGCGCTGCACCAGGCGGCATTGCTCACCGACGCCCGCGGCCGCGTCGAGCTGCACGCGCAGCGGCACGGTGTTGATGAACAGCCCGACCATGGTCTCGACGCCGGCGAGCTCGGCCGGCCTGCCGGATACGGTGACCCCGAACACCACATCGCTGCAGTCGGTCAGCCGCGACAACACCAGTGCCCAGGCCATCTGCATCAGCGTGTTGACGGTGATACCGCGGGACCGAGCGCCATTGATCAGCCGCCCGGTGGCGTCGGCGTCCATTCGCAATTCGGTGCGACGCGCCAGGCCTGTTTCGCCGTGGTTGGCACCGCTATCGCCGCCCAGGGCCGGTGACAGCAGGGTGGGTCCCGGCATGCCGGCCAGATGCCGGCGCCAAACCTGTTGACTGCTTGCCAGATCACGGTTCCCCAGCCAGCCGATGTAATCCCGGTACGGGCGCGGAGCAGCGGGCAGCGCGTCAAGGTCTCCTCCCGCCCGGTACAGCCCGATCAGCTCGCCCGCGAACACCGGCAGCGACCAGCCATCGATCACGATGTGATGCGCGGTGATCACTAAACGCCATTGTGCACTGGGCAATTCGACGAGGAGGAAGCGAATCGCCGGTGTGCGTTCGAAATCGAAAGGCCGTAGCCGTTCGTCGGCCTCCAGCGCCTCGACGTCCTCCGGTGCGGCGGTGACTTGGCGCCATGGCAGATCGACTCGCGACGGCACGACCTGCACAGGCCGCGCAATTCCCCGGCTGAAGAAGCTCGCGCGTAGGTTCGGATGGCGCGCCAACACCATTGCCGCGCAATCACGTAACAACGCGACGTCGAGCGCCCCGGAGATATCCGCGGCCATCCCGATCACATACGGGTCGTCGGCCGGTTCGCCTTCACTGAACTCGGCCAGCGTGGTCAGCGAATACAAGCCCTCCTGCAGGGGGCTCAGCGCCATGACGTCCTCGATGTCAGGAGCGATGCCCGGACCAGACCCCGCTTCGGTGGCCGTCATGGCTTACCGTCTCTCTCAACGTCTCTCGAGGTCGACCAAAGCTGAGTCACGGCAGCCAGATCCGTGGCCGATAGCCCGGACGTGCTCATCGGCTCGAAGCTGGTGGCGGCCGGCTCGTCAGCCTGTTCGATTTCGTTCTGCTCCCCATCCTGCGAGCCGAACGAGTCCAAGGCGGCGGCCAACTGCTGAACCGTCGGGTTCTCGAATATCATCCGCGGGCTGATCGCCAGGCCGGCGGCCCGTGCCCGCGCGGCCAGCTGCACCGACAGGATGCTGTCACCGCCTAGGGCGAAGAAGTCGTCGAACCGCCCGACTTGGGGGGTCGACAGTAGCTCAGCGAAAACCGTGGCCAGCGCGCGTTCGGTGTCGGTGCGTGGCGGTTCGGTCTGGCCGCTCGTGCTGACTGCCGGCCGAGGCAGCCCGGGCCGGTTCAGCTTGCCTGACTCGGTCTTCGGAAGCACATCGAGCACGGTCAGCGACGACGGCACCATGTATCCGGGCAGCGTCGTGGCAACCGCCGCGCGCACCGACCCGGCGAACGCCGACTTTTCGGCTTCGTCCGTGATCGGTCGTTGCGGCACAACATATCCCGCCAGCGTGGTGCTGCCCTGTACCTCCCACGTCCGGGCCGCCGCCACGGCGACGCCATCGACCGCCGTCAGCGCGGCCTCAACCTCGCCCAGTTCGACGCGGAAGCCGCGCACCTTGACCTGGTGGTCGGCGCGGCCAACGAACTCCAACCGACCGTCTTCGGTCCATCGGGCGCGGTCGCCGCTTCGGTAGAACCGTGCGCCGGGTTCACCGGCATACGGGTTGGCTACAAACCGGGACGCCGTCAGGCCCGGCCGCTTCCAATAGCCGCGAACCAGCTGGCCGCCGGCGTAGTACAACTCGCCGATCACGCCGACAGGCACCGGCCGCAGCCCCTCGTCGAGCAAGTACACCTGCGAGTCGACTGTCGGTTTGCCGAGCAGCGGAACCGGGGGCGTCAGCGGCCCGCGGACCAGCCCACCAGCGGTCTCGGTGGCACCGAAATTGTTCAGCAGCTCAGGACCATCGGACCCGCCACAGGCAGCCGTCAGCCGATCCAGCAGTGAAGGGCTCACTGGCTCCCCGCTGCATACCAACCGCGTCAACGCGCGCACCGCACCTACCGCGGAGGGCGAATCGACCAGCGCGGAAACCAGGCTGGCCACCGCGGTCACCTGGGCCACCGAATGGCGCTGCGTCAGCGCTGCCAGTGCTTCGGAGTCGCGGTGCTCGGCGTCGTCAGCCAGGATCATCGTGGCGCCGGCGGCCAGACCCGCCAACGTCTCCATGCTGCCCTCGAGAAAGGTCATGGACGCCTGTGCGAGCCTGATGTCCGCACCGGGCACCGGATAACGCAGCAGCTGCCAATCAAGCCGGGTCGCCATCGCCCGATGGGTGCCCAGCACCCCCTTGGGTGCGCCGGTAGACCCCGAGGTGAACACCAGGTACATCGGGTCGTCGGGATGCGGTTCAGGTAATTGGCCGGCAGCTCGATCCATGTCGTCCAGGGCGGCCCGCACCGTCGGGTCGTCCAGCGAGAGCAGCGTCACGCCGGCATGTTCTGGCATGCTGTCGGCGGCTTCGGACGTCACCACCACGACCTGTGGCTCGACGTCGTCGAGCATGAATCGCTTGCGCGCCAACGGATAACCCGGATCGATTGGGAAGTAGCCGGCGCCGGCTTTCATGATGCCCACCAGCGCCACAACCAGGTCGATCCCCCGGCGTGTCGACAGTCCGACCAGCGATCCCGGACCCACCCCGTGGTCGGCCAGCAACACCGCCATGTTGTCTGAACGTCGGTGTAGCGCAGGGTAATCGATCAGCTCGCCACCGCAGCGCACGGCGATCCGGTCTGAGCCCCATCGACGGCTGGGCTCCAGTAGTTCCGGAATGGTGCGTGGACGGTCGGGATCCGGCTGATCGCCCCGGCTCCAGTGATCCAGGATGCGCAGTTGATCGCCTGCGTCGACCAACTGGACGTCTCGCAAACTCTGGTCGACCTGGTTAGCGAACTCTGCCACGACCTGAGTCAGCCAGCCGGCCAGCCGCTCGATGGTGGTTCTGCGATAGAGCTCGGTGCGGAAGATGACGTTGCCGACGTAGCCGGTACCGTCCGAGCGATCGGTGCCGAAGAAGTTCACACTCAGATCGGCGTGGGCCATGTCGAAGGTGGGGTCCAGCGAGGCACATACCGTGTCCTGCGCCAAACCGTGCGGGTCCGAATCGATCACCCGCGCGGCGGGCAGCGCGTCGCGGACGTGCACGACGACCTGGAACAGCGGGTTGCGGGACAGCGAACGCAACGGGCTGACGCTGTCGACCACGCGGTCGAATGGCAGATCCTGGTGGGCGTACGCGGCCAGCGCCATCTCCCGGGCTCTGCTCAACACCTCACGCAGTGTCGGGTTGCCACTCAAGTCGTTGCGCAGGACCAGGATGTTGACGAAAAAGCCGATCAGTGGGTCCAATTCGGTTTCGGAGCGACCGGCGACCGGCGTACCGAGCGGAATGTCCACACCCCCGCCGGCCTTGTGCAGCACCACCGCGACGGCGGCCTGCAACAGCATGAACTCGGTGATGCCCAGCTCGCGGGTCAGTTCGGCGAGCTTGGCGCGGGTGGCGGAGTCGATTCGGAATTCGACGGATTCACCGTCCCCAGTGGGCACCGGCTGCCGCGGGAAATCCGGGCGCAGCCCGGTGTCCTCGGGCAGCCCGGCCAGCTGGCGGTCCCAGTACTCCCGTTGCGCGCTCACCGTGGCTGTCTCGGTGCCGGAGGCGTCCCCGAGAAACGTGCGCTGCCAGGCCGCGTAGTCGGCGTACTGCACGCGAAGCGGCGCCCATGACGGTACTTCGCCTGTGTGTCGGGCCCGGTAGGCGGCGATCACGTCTGCGAACAGCACGCCTGCCGACCAGTGATCGGCCGCGATGTGGTGAACCACCAGCGACAAGACGTGCTCACCACCGATCTGCAGCACGGCGACCCGAATCGGCCAATCGCGGTCCAGCACGAAGCAGTGCCGACGCTCGACGTCGAGCTGCTCGGTTAACCAGGCCTCGCTTTCGCCGGTGGCCCGGCGTACCGGAAGCTCCGCGACGGGGTTGATCACCTGATAGGGGACGCCGTCGACTTCCACATAGGTGGTGCGCAAGATTTCGTGACGGGCGACGACGTCTCCGACAGCGGTGACCAAGGCCTCGACATCCCATGGCCCGGAGAGCCGCGCGGCGAACGGAATGTTGTAGGCCCGACTGGGGCCCTCGACGCGGAAGGCGAACCAGCTCCGCAGCTGCGACGCCGATAGCGGCATCGGCCCGTCGTGGACAGTCGCGATCAGCTTGGGCCGCGACGGCGCCAGGCCGCCGGCGCGCAGCTGATCGACCCGGTCGGCCAGCCGGCCAACAGTCGCCAGCTCGAAAACATCCCGGATGCCAAGCTCGACGACGCATTCCGATCGGATCGCGGCGACCAGCTTGGTGGCCACCAGCGAGTGCCCCCCGAGATCGAAGAACGAGTCGTCGACGCCCACCCGGTCGTGGCCGAGCAAGTCGGAAAACAGCGCGGCGATCCGCCGCTCGGACGCCGTTGTGGGTTCACGGTATTCGGTTCGGGCCGCGATCTGCGGCTGTGGCAGAGCCGCCCGGTCGATCTTGCCGTGCGCGGTGATCGGAATCTCATCGAGCACCACATAGGCGGCAGGAGTCATGTATTCCGGCAGCGCCGCAGCCACCCGGGCCCGGATGCGTTCGACGTCCACGGTGTCCGGGCCACCTGGGGTCACATACCCCACCAGACTCTTGCCCAGCTGTGGCAGGTCCGCGGCCACCACGACCGCCTGCCCGACGCTGGGGTCGACGGAGATGGCGGCCGCGACTTCGCCCAGCTCGATACGGAAGCCGCGGATCTTCACCTGCTCGTCGGCGCGGCCGACGAATTCGATATCCCCGTCGGCGTTGCGCCGCGCCAAGTCTCCGGAGCGGTATAACCGTCCGCCCGGCGTGAACGGGTCGGCGACAAAACGTTCGGCCGTCAAACCCGGCCGGCGATGGTAACCGCGTGCGACATGCGTTCCGCCGATGTAGATTTCGCCGATCACTCCTACCGGCACCGGTTGCAGCGCATCGTCGAGCAGATGCACCTGCGTATTGATCTTGGGCCGGCCGATCGGCACTACCCGGGTGCCCTGGGTGCCGTCCACCTGGTAGCTGGTGGCATTGACGACGGTCTCGGTGGGGCCGTAGAAGTTGTACAGCAACGCATCGAAGGTGGCATGGAACTTGTCGGCGATCTCGCCGGGCAGCGCCTCTCCCCCAATAGGTACCCGGCGCAACGTGCGCCACTGGTTGACACCGGGCAGCGACAGGAACAGCCCCAGCAGCGACGGCACGAAATGCATGGAAGTGATGCCTTCGCGGCGCAGCAGATCGGTCAGGTATCCGATGTCGCGCAGCCCGTCGGGCCGCGGAATCACCAGCCGAGCACCACAGATCAACGTCCCGAAGATCTCGCCGATGGATACGTCGAAGCTGGGCGACGCCACTTGCAACAACCGGTCGGTCTCATCTACCCGGTACTCGTCGCCGAACCAGACGAAGTACTCGGCGATCGGTGCGTGCGGAACCGGAACACCCTTGGGCAGTCCGGTCGAACCCGACGTGTAGATCAGGT
>Ga0209448_10000078_pt1 | contig 35680 bp, 22 predicted proteins | sample BogFormECP14_OM2_FD_188245 | JGI IMG/M metagenome (GOLD analysis project Ga0209448, IMG submission 188245) | Bog forest soil microbial communities from Calvert Island, British Columbia, Canada - ECP14_OM2 (SPAdes) (version 2) | ecosystem: Environmental > Aquatic > Freshwater > Wetlands > Bog ... | reverse complement strand
CGCCAGTAGTCGAAACAGCGAATCCTGTCCGTATTGAATGATTTGCAAAGCGAGACACACCGCTCGAGCAGCTTATCCTGCGCGCCAGCATCGAAGTCCGCATGGAACTGATCGCGCGTTTCACTCTGAGATGACCGCGGAGCTCCGGGCCAGTCGGTCTTGAACAGCGGGCTTGCGATATCCGTGACTCGTAGCTTCTGTTCACGGAGAATCGTTCGCGCTTCCTCAACTTGTTTCGCGTCGAGTTCGGTCACGTTCTTGTTCCACATCGAGCGCAGTTCGATCCACTGCAGCCCGAAATCGCCGGACACGATCTGACATGCATTCTCGAAGTCCTGCGTGATCTCGTCATTGATCACCGCCAGCCGGAACGGGCAAATCCCTGCGCCTACCGCCAACGGATTCATTGGCCAGGAGGCTACGGCCTTCTTAACCAGAGGCGACATCGCGGCACTGACTCCCGCCAGTCCCAATCCCGCGAGCAACCTACGTCGTGTCTACCCATGCATCCTACCTCCTGCTATCCAGACGATTCTCTACCGTAACGATCCGTCTTCCATCGTCTCAAGGACCCGTGTATTCCCTCCACCAGGCTATTGGTTGACGCCGCTGGCCAGAAATCCTCCGTCGACAACCAGAGTCTGCCCGGTAACGAAGGAAGCGGCATCGGAGCATAGGTAGACCGCCGCTCCGACGAGTTCTTCGGTATTGCCAAAGCGTCCCATCGGAGTCCGTGCCAGCAGTTCCTGGCCGCGCTGCGTGTTGTCGAGCATGTCTGCGTTCAGGGCGGTGCGGAAGACGCCGGGCGCGATGGCGTTCACCGTAACGCCCTTCTTTGACCACTCCACAGCAAGCGAGCGCGTGAGCGAGACAACGCCCGCCTTGCTGGCAGCATATGCGGCGACTTCGTTGAGCGCAACGAAGCTGTTGAGAGAGGCAATGTTGACAATGCGGCCGTAGCCACGCTCCAGCATGTGCCTGCCGAAGATCTGGCACGCGCGGAGGGTTCCGGTGAGGTTCGTGTCCACGATAGCGGCCCATTCCTCTTCCGGCATGGTGAGCGTGGGCATGCGCTTGATTTTTCCGGCACAGTTAATAAGTATGTCCACTTTGCCGAATCGCCGGAGTGCGGCAGCGAGTAGTTCTTCGAGCGAGGCACGATTGCACACATCCGACGAGAGGCGGAGGGTTTGGCGTCCACGGCGTTCGATCTCGGCCGCGGTTTCGTCGACTTGTTCCTGGCGGCGCCCCGAGGCGATGACATCAGCTCCAGCATCTACGAGGCCGAGGCTCAGGGTACGCCCGATCCCGGAGGTACCTCCGATCACCACGGCGGTTTTGCCTTCAAGGCTGAGGATATTGGTCGTCATTGTTTCTCCGCTCCGGTGGTGAGCAGGCCTGCTTCGTGCATCCGGGCAAGAATCGCCTCGACGGACTCTTCCGGACTTCCGGCAACGGAGATGGGCCAGGCATCGGAAGGTACTTCGAGCGTAGCCAGTTGGCTATCGAGCAGATCGGGGTTCATGTATGGATGGTGTCGCGACCTCAGTCGCTCTTTGATCAGAGCGGCGTTCGTGTGCAGATAGACAAACCGAATTTCGTTCTCCGCGAAGCCGCCGGCTAACAACTCGCGATACTCCTGCTTTAGCGCCGAGCAGGCCAAAATAACGTTCTCGCCCTTTTGACAGTGGTGCAGCATGCGGTCATGCAGCGCAATGAGCCACGGCCTGCGGTCGGCGTCGGTCAGTGGGATGCCTGCGGCCATTTTCTGCCGGTTTTGGTCCGAGTGACAGTCGTCAGCGTCTTCAAATTTCCACCCTGTACGAGACGAGAGTAACGTACCGATGATCGTCTTGCCGACTCCGGTAACTCCCATCAAGACCAGGATCATGCTTCACGCTCCTGCAGGACCAGAGCGATGTGCCGATCATTGTCCTCCATCACGTTCGTTGTCATGCGGTGAGTTCCACCTTCCTCAGTCCCGGCGCGAGCAGGCACAGAATGACCAGAGCGAACAAGTAAGCGCTGGCCGCGATACCGAAGAGGCTCGCATAGCTGTGTGTCAGTTGCAGAATGTGGCCTGCGAAGAAGGCGAAAAGCGCGCTGCCGACGGATCCCGCCATGCCACCGATACCGACGACCGAGCCCACCGCGCTGCGCGGAAACATATCCGACGATGTGGTGAAGAGATTGGCCGACCAGCCCTGGTGTGCGCCTGCAGCCACACTGATCAGCGCAATGGCGGTCCACACCGACTTGACACTACTGGCCGTGTAGATGGGGACGACTAGAAAAGCGCAGAAGAGCATTGCGGTAAGCCGCGCGTAGTTAGGCGATAGTCCCATGCGCCGGAACGGCGTGGGCAACCAACCTCCGCCGATGCTGCCAATCGCCGACACGTTATAGACGATGATAAGTGGCAGCCCGAGATGCGAAAGATTCAGATTGAATTTGGCGCTAAAGTAAGAGGGCAGCCAGAACAGATAGAAATACCAGATCGGATCGGTAAGGAACTTGGCGATCGAAAAGCCCCAGGTCTGAGGGCAGCGCAGCAATCGGCGCCAAGGCACGAACGGAGACGGGCCCATATCCACGGCCGCCTCCTGGTAGATGTGCCGCAGTTCCTCGCCCGTAAGGGTGGGGTGATCGGCGGGCTTGCGGTAATAGCGAAACCACCACAGAATCCAGAGCAGACTGAAGAGGCCAGTAGTCAAAAAGGCCGCGTGCCAGCCGTACCGCAGCGTCACCCATGGAACGATGGCCGGAGCCAGGATGGCACCGACATTTGCTCCGGAGTTGAAGATGCCCGTAGCCAGTGAGCGTTCGTTCCGCGGAAACCACTCGGCCACGGTCTTGATCGCGGCGGGGAAGTTGCCGGATTCGCCGAGTCCGAGGAAGAAGCGCGCGAACCCGAACTCCAGCACCGTGCTGGCCAACGCGTGGCCCATGGCGGAGAGGCTCCAGACCGCCATCACCAACATATAGCCGATGCGCGTGCCCAGCTTGTCGATCAGCCGGCCGGCCGCCAGCAGGCCGATCGCGTAGGCGATCTGAAATGCGTCCACAATGTAACCGTAACTTACCTCCGTCATGCCGATGCTGTGCTCAAGCGTGGGTTTGAGGATCGCGATTACCTGGCGGTCCATGTAATTGATCGAGGTGGCGGCGAACAACATGGCACAGACGGTCCAGCGCACCCGTCCCAAGCCCGTGCCTGCAGACGACTCGGGAGATGATGAGCCGCTTTCCGCGTGGTTGTCGAAAACCGTCCTATCCGCCATGCCGCGTTCCTACAGCCGATATGCCTTCTTGACTAAACTGTATGCGAGGTCGCACGCTACTTCCAAAGCTTCTTCTTCCTCCAGCCGATGCTCGGCCACCAACTTCGCCAGGAAGGCGCAATCTGTGCGCCGCGCCAGATCGTGCCGTGCCGGAATCGAGAAGAAGGCTCGGGTATCGTCGTTGAACCCCACGGTATTGTAGAAGCCCGCCGTTTCCGTCACCCTCTCGCGGAAACGCATCATTCCCTCCGGACTGTCGTGAAACCACCACGGCGGCCCCAGCCGCAGGCATGGATAGTGCCCCGCCAGCGGAGCCAGTTCCCGGCTGTACGTCGACTCATCCAGCGTGAAAAGAATGATCGTCAGATCGCGCTCATTGCCGAACTGATCGAGCAGCGGGCGAAGCGCGTCCACATAATTTGTCGGCATCGGGATGTCCGCACCGACGTCGCGGCCGTAGCGCTCAAAGAGCTTGCGATTGTGGTTGCGTGCGCTGCCGGGGTGAATCTGCATGACCAACCCGTCTTCGAGACTCATCCGCGCCATTTCTGTCAGCATCTGGGCGCGGAAGAGCTCCTGCTGCTGGACATCGGCATTGCCGGCAATCACACGGCGAAAGAGTTCCGCAGCGTCTGCTGTGGGAAGATTCGCGGTTCGCGCAGTGGGATGCCCGTGATCGGTTGCCGTGCAGCCGAGTTCCCGGAAGCGGACGCGCGTCCCTCGGAGCGCGTTCAGGTAGCCCGCCCACGTCAAGGTGTCTTCCCCGGTCTTCTCGCCTAGCGCTACGATATTTTCGGAAAATCCGGTAAATTCAGGATCGACAACCGGGTCAGGCCGGAAGGTAGGTAGTATCCTCGCTGTCCAGTTCGATTCGCGGATGGCCCTGTGCTCGGCCAGCGAATCGAGCGGAGAATCGGTGGTCGCCAGCACTTCCAAATTGAAACGCTTGTACAGAGCGCGCGGCAGGAACTCCGGCGCCAGAAGCTTTTCTGAGATCGTGTCGAAGTAAAGATCGGCGGTCTCTTCCGACAGTCGCTGCTCAAGTCCGAAAAGCTCCTGGAAGCCAAAGTCGAGCCACATGCGCGTCGGCGTTCCGCGGAACAGATAATAACGGCTGGCGAAGATGCGCCAGACTTTGCGTGCATCCTTCAACTCGGGCTGCCCGATCTCCAGATCCTCAAAGGGGACTCCCTGGCTGTAGAGCATTCGATAGATGTAATGGTCTGGCTGCACGAAGAGTCTTGCCGGATCGGGGAACGGCTCATTCTTCGCAAACCATGCCGCATGGGTATGCCCGTGAGGGCTGATGATGGGCAAGGTTCGCACCTGCTCGTAAAGCGTGCTGGCTATCTTTCGTGTGCCGGGCTCGGCCGGAAACAGACGATCTGGATGGATCAACATGACTCCGACCCTACCTTGTCCCTTCGCATCGGCGAAACTCGATGCAGGAGCGGCGCTGCGATCTGACCACCAGCATACACGTCGTTAATATCTCTGGTAGAGCCGCCGAACTGATGTCCTCACATAGACGGCCAACCTTCAAGCAATCGCCAACCATGGAGGCTTGCATCGCGGGGACTAACCCATCTCTCATCGGGCAGCCCGCGGCACCCTATTTCCCATGCTCGGTGGTGGATCAGAGACGCATGAGGTCTCAACGAAAACGCCTCGGATCGAGATCTCGCTCGGCACCATAAGTCTGCCTCGAGGCGTTTTCGATCAGGGCTGGCGACGATACAACCGGAATCGTCGAATCGGCTGCGTAGTAATGAAAGGCGAAATCCAGTTCGCAACATGAAGGGCAGGCCAATATTTGGCCGTCGAATTGAAGAACCCGGTGTGCTGCGCTGGATCCGCAGAATTCCAGGTACTCCTCTATTCAGGGATGACTTCAATCGCGCTTACAGATGGATAGTTGACAGCAGGAGTAAAGTAGATCTCGATTTTGCCTTGGGGCGTGGGTTCAATATGCTGGAATGATTTGACCAACGGCTCGGGGCCGGCTTCCCGGAAAATATCAAACCCCCTCAAGAGCATCGATCCGTTACAAGAGACATCAAACACCCGGCTGCCCACACCCCCAATGCCGCCATTCTGGACACCAAACCAATGCTCCATAAAGTGCAGTTTCAAAGTGTACTTCCGGCGCGTCGCAACAGGCACTACGTAATGGAAGTGCCCAAACCGATGCCATTCGTAAAGACGACCATCGGTGACTTTGGATAGATCACCGCCGAAACTACTGAGGCGGCCGCCGAAGAAGTACCTGTCCGGCATCCAAACATTGCCGTTAGAATCCACGTACGGAAAATGCCCGACGACGATCCTGACCGGAAGCATGCTATGCGGAGCGCCTCGCAGAATCTCAACCGCATTTACGAATGCCTCGGGAGTGGCGAAGTCCACATGAATGGTTCCGTCGGTCGCCGGCGCGACGTCTGTAAATACTTTCGTGGTCGCAATGTCATCCCCGCCAGCGTCGTCCACCACATCCAAGTTGCTAGGAGGTCCGCCGTTTATCGAGAATCCCACGTTCCGGCTATTCTCCTGAAGTCCCGACGTTTCGGCAAATAGGAGATGAACTTCGTAAGTTCCGGGCGGAACGGGATAATTGCAATGAAAAGCGCCGCGCCGCCCGCTGGAGAAAAGCTGCGGATCTTCTGTGCCTTGGATCGCGTGACCCGTAACGGAGAATGAGCTTCCTCCTGAGCAAAAATGATCGCTATCCCACGTAGAACCGCCGCCATCTACGTAGGAAGCAGAAGTATTGCCCACCATTGCGCGTAGAATCTTCCCGGAAGCGTAGTCCGGAGTAACAGCGGCTTGGGTCAATGGGGGGGTCTCGCGCCCAATTCTCCCATTCCATTTCCTCCAGACAAAAACCGAGAGTACACAGACAGAAATTGCAAAGATGGCCGCCATTGCCATTCCAGTTCGTATCCTGAACTTACTCTTGGACCCGGCAGCATCGTAGAGCCCTGAGACGTCGTCTGCTTTTGAGGACTGTGGTGGCTGAGCGGCATTATGTTGCCGGTCTTCCTGTCGACCGTTCCCTGGGGAGGAAACCCTGTCGTGAGATTGGCCGTTATGTTTCTCATCGAATGTGGATTCGTCTCTCGCCGTTTCCAAGTCGCCTGCATGAATGAACTTGGGAACGTAGTGGCCGGGGGGCAGACAAATATGAACGGCATGCTCCGCCCCAGCGCTTCGATAATAATCTTCGAGCCGCTTTCGCAATGCATGAGCAGTGACGCGGACAATAGTATCCACTTGTGGGTCAAAAGATTCCGGGCGCCCGAGGGCCTGCACCGCAATGCTGTACTCCTTGATTTCGTCGACGGCTCCTTCGAAATACTTGTCGCAAACAAATGTCAGAAGTCGAACAGGGTTGTTTGTCCGCCCGAATACGCCCGAGGATAGAACGGCGTCTACTTCAGCCCGTTCGGTCTCAAGTTTGCTGATCGCCGGTTGCAAGTGGATACCCCGACAGGACAGTGCCTTCGGCACACCGCTACATCTTCGGGGTGAGTATAACCGAATTTTCGCCGCAAGACACTGGGGCGACAACACCTGTGATTTCACTAACTTAAGGCGCAGACGCAACGACCAAGGCTTCCTGCTTTCAATCGAAATCAGCGTTGCGCCCTCACTGTGAATTCACGGTTATCTAACTTCCCAGACAGATGTCATCACTGCTTTACTCCCTCATCGATTAATTTCATTTCATATCATTTGCAATGCAGCTCACTGAGCCACTCTGGTGGCGGCCGGTCAGAGGAGCAGATCAGCAACCGAATTGCCTTGCCGCCCTAGGAGACCAAAATGATTCTGGTCCACCCGAAAAGTCATTTTTCACCCACCGGCTGCCGCGCAACAAAACGTCTTCGTTTGGCGGCGGTCAACGCCCTGATAATCCTCATCGCTGCGATGCTACTGTCGGGGCCGGTTGAGTTCGCGATTGCTCAGGACATAGTCGGCCGCATCGCCGGGACTGTCACCGATTCGTCTGGCGCCGCTGTTCCGGATGTCAAAGTGACTATCGTGGACGAGGCGACTCAAGCAGTCCGCGGTGTTGCCTCAGACCGGAATGGTTACTTCGTGGCGGATGAACTGCCGGTAGGCACGTATAGCGTGGCGGCAGAGAAGGCCGGCTTTAAGAGGACCACCAAGAAAGGCAACGTTGTAACCGCTGGTGGCCGTCTGACAGTGGACTTGAGAGTGGAAGTCGGCGCGATCACAGAAACTGTAACCGTAACTGCGACCGGAGATACGGTAAATACAACATCGGGTGAAATCTCGACCACCATCACAAACCAACAAGTGGATAGCGTGCCGCTGAATCAGCGGCACTATGAGACGGTCGTGGGCATGATTCCCGGAGCGGCTCTCCAGAGTTCGGGGTTAAGCGCGGCCAGCATAACGAGTGGCTACAACAACAGCATCGCGGTTATCAACGGCCAGCGGCTCGACGGACAGAACTGGAGCGTGGACGGTGGATGGAACCTCGATGCCGGCTCGAACAACAGCGTGTTTAATGAAGTAGGTATTGATTTCATTCGCGAAGTAGACGTCCAGAGCTCGAACTATGACGCTGAGTTTGGCCGTTCTGCTTCAGCCACGGTCAATGTGGTAACCAAAAGTGGGGGCCTTCAATATCACGGTGGACTGTTCGAATTCGTCCAGAACAATATTTTCAATGCGGCAAATGCGGGCACCAAGCTGACGTTTGTGCCGAGTGCGACTGCACCGACCTTGACCGGGTACAATGCGGTGCCCCCATTTCATTTGAACGACTTTGGATGGGATGTAGGCGGCCCGATCCCGTATATCCAGCCGAAAGGCAAGCTGTTTTTCTTTGCCGGCCAAGAGTGGAAGAGGTTTCGAGGGTCAGCTCCGGGGTTGCAGTCGGCGACGGAAGCGCAGACGTTTCCCACGGCCATGGAGGCGGGAGGCAATTTCACCGACGTTTACAATGGCGGCGCCGGGCTCGTGCTCAAAACACCAGCGATAATTCCCGTGAGCTGCGGCGGTACTCTCTTTACCGCGCCCAATGTCATAAACCCCGCGTGCATCGCCGGCGACGGCGCGGCCATTCAGAATCTCTACACAACCGCGGCGAAGTTGTCCACGCTCGGAGGGCTGCCTGCCGCGGCCGCTGCGAACAACTTGACCTTCAACCTTCCGAACCCGGCAAACATTCGGGAGGACATCATCCGCGTGGATGAACACGTCAACGACAAGCAGAGTATTTATTTCCGGTACATCCACGATAACGTTCTGATTACCAATCCTTATTCGACGTTCGGCGCTACTCCGGAGGTTCCAGTGGATCCCGACCAGCGCGATCGTCCGGGATACAACATTCAAATCGGATGGACGACTTTGATAAGCCAGAACCTAATCAACGAGTTCAAATTCAACTCCGACTGGCACAAGCAACATACTCCGCTCGTAGGCACCGCATGGATGAGGTCCAATTACGGTTTCCAGTTCATTCCGCCGCTCGGAAACCCAGCGCAGTTTGCAGATGGACTTCCGCAGATAAGCTTCACGGCTGTTTCGGGTTTTCCGACGGCCGCACCGACCGCTACGTATGGTCCAGCGCCGAACTACCTTGAGTCTCCCTCGACGGACATAAGTTTCGCGGATAACTTTTCGGTGGTGAGGAACAACCACGCGATAAAGTTCGGAGGGTTTTTTGCGCGGAACCGCAAAACGCAGAACTCGCGCACAAATTACGACGGCGTAATAACCTTCGCCAATACTGCGGGTGCGAGCAGCGGCTCAAACTCGACGGGGGACCCCTTCGCCGACGCGCTCCTCGGGAACTTTAGCAGCCTCGCGCAGAACTCGGCCTACGCACTGGGTCAATTCCGGTTCAATGACATTGAAGCGTATGTCCAGGATACTTGGAAAGTTACACGCAAGTTGAGTCTGGTGCTGGGCCTTCGCTACATACGCACCACGCCGACCTATGCTCAGGGCAACAACATCACGAACTTCAACCCATATGCATTCAGCACGGGTCTCGAACCGACCTTTACTTCTGTGGGGACGGGTAGCAGCATCAGCCCTACTTCGCCCGGTCTTTGCAGCGGCCAACAACTTGACGTTATCGGTACACCGGTACTTACGATCGAATGCAATGGGTTGCAGCGGCCGGGAGAAGTGCCCTATGACCAGGCCGGCAGAGTTCCTGCAACCTATGTGAATCCGCAGCTTTTGGCTGCTATACCTCCGACGGCGTCGCGAGGGTTCTATGATCCGGAAAACCTGTTGTCGCCGCGCTTGGGCTTCGCCTACGCGCCGCTTGACGATAAGACCGTGATTCGCGGCGGTTTTGGCATTTTCTACGACCACCCGGAAGGCAACGTTCTGGGCAACGGCATCAACTCCCAGGGCTATGTACCGTGGGCGCAGTCGGTCTCGATCGCAGGGGTCAACGGCGCATTATCGCAGTACGATTCCGCTCCGGGTGCCGGTACGGTACCAGGCCCAAGCACTCTGAGCCTCAGCGGGGTTGATCCCCGTCTGGCGGTCGCTCGCAGCTACCAGTACAGCCTGGGGGTGCAGCGCGAATTGCCGCAGGGTATGTTGCTCCAGGCATCGTACGTCGGCAACATAGGGCGGCACATCCTGCGCGGGGGCACCTCCACCAGCAACATCAACCAACCCACCTGGACGCCGCAGGGATTCATACCTGTTTCGCTGAACCCGAACACGTACGCGTGTCCTTCTGGAATAAATGCGGCCGCGTATGGTTGCGTGGGGGGCTTTGCACCTGCCGCTTTGGGGAAGGACCAGATTCGCCCCTACCTGGGATACTCGAATCTTGGCATGGAGTTCAGCGACGTCAATTCCAACTACAATGCGTTGCAATTTAGCCTGACGAAGCGCGTGGGCTGGGTCACTGCCTTGATTGCCTATACATATTCGAAGGCGCTGGGAGATGGCGCTGGATCTGACCAGCCTGGCGCGGGAGATGCTTATAACGAAAATCCCGAGCCGGAGTGCCCTTTCACTTGTCTGGTCAGCACAGCCAGCAACCCTGTGATTGTTACGGGTGGAACAGGCGGTGGAATTGGCGGAACACAATCGGGCGGTGTGGTGGAATCCTGGAAGAAATTTAGTTATGGCAGGTTGAGCTTCGACGCGACGCACATCGTATCGGCCAGCTTCACCGTCGAGTCGCCCTGGGGCAAGTACTTCCACGGCGTAGAAGGCGCAGTAGCGAAAGGGTGGTCGCTGAGTGCGATCATGCACTACCAGAGCGGGGCGCCCTTCACTGCGACTGACAGCGTAGCCGTTGGAGGTGCTCCGAACGTGGGTATCGCGATTGGCCGGCGGGCGAATATTGTTGCCGGGCAGCCGATTGGGTTCAGCGGCACATGCTCGAACGTACATGCAATATGCTGGGTTAATCCCGCCGCTTTTGCGCCTGAGTCGGCGCTCGGCGCGGGCGATACTCCCGCTGCCAACATTACCGGGCCTTCCTTTTACCAGTGGGATCTGTCGTTGAGGAAGTTATTCAATTTGCCGAGAGAAGGCACGAGCCTGCAGTTCCGAATGGATGCATATGACGCCTTCAACCAGACGAACTGGAGTGCTCTCAATGGATTTAGCGTGAATAACGTTGGTAGCAGCAGCTTTGGACAGATTACCCAGTCCTTTCCGGCGCGCGTTCTTCAGTTCGGCTTGAAACTCAGTTTCTGAGGCTCCTGTTGTCTAAGCTGCATTTGGTCAAGATCCGACATGTAACGCCAGATCGAGTCTGTCCCCAGCGAGTTCCATCTGAGAAACCTGCATATCGGCGAGCAAATGTCTGTCATGAATAATTGGATCCGTTGCCTGACACTTGCTTTCTGTGTAGCGCTCGGCTCCAGCCGAGCCGCGCCACAAGTTGCCCCGCTAGTTGCGAATATCAATGCGCGTCAGATCACCAACTTGGACGGCTCGTGGCAGGCGATCATTGATCCGTATGATGTGGGAGCCTTGGACTACCGTGCTCAGCCCCTAAAAGACAACCGTGGGTTTTACAAGAACTACAAACCTCAGTCCGAATCCGAGCTAGTCGAATATGATTTCGCCACTTCCGGTCAACTCCAGGTGCCCGGCGACTGGAACACGCAGCGCGAGTCGCTGCTCTTTTATGAAGGAAGTGTCTGGTACGAGCGGTCTTTCGATTACGCAAAATCACCGAAGACCAGGTTGTTCCTGCATTTTGGAGCGTGCAATTACCTCGCTGCTGTCTACCTGAATGGGGAGGAGCTCGGCGAGCACGAGGGCGGCTTTACACCCTTTGACTTCGAAATCACGGAACAGATAAAGGCACATGGTAATTTCCTCGTTGTAAGAATCAGTAACACTCGCGGAAAGGATCAAATCCCCACCACCAATACGGACTGGTGGAATTACGGGGGAATCACGCGTCCGGTGACGCTGGTGGAAGTCCCGGAGACATTTGTTCAGAACTATTTGGTGCAGCTGGAAAAAGGATCAACTCGCCAAATCGCGGGCTGGGTTCAGCTCAACGGGCCTAAACTTCAGCAGAATGTCACAATCCGAATTCCAGAGGCTGGGCTTAGTAAGACGTTCGCGACAAATTCTATGGGGCGCGCGGAGTTCTCTTTTAGTTCCGGATTGACCCTCTGGACTCCCGAGAATCCGAAACTTTATACGGTCGAGGTCGCAAGTGAAACTGACCAAGTCACGGATCGCATAGGGTTCCGCTCAATCGAGGTTCGAGGGACCGAAATATTGCTCAATGGCAAGAGCCTCTTCTTGCGAGGCATAAGCATTCATGAAGAAGCACCCACCCGCCCCGGCCGCGCCTGGAGCGAGGACGATGCGCGGACGCTTCTAAGTTGGGCAAGAGAACTGGGCTGCAATTTCGTTCGCCTCGCGCACTATCCGCACAATGAAGCCATGTTGCGCATGGCTGATCAGATGGGATTGATGATCTGGGCCGAAGTGCCCGTCTACTGGACCATTCAGTGGGAAAATCCCGGGACACTGCACAACGCGGAGAATCAGTTGAATGAGATGATCGCGCGCGATCATAATCGCGCAGCTCTTATCATCTACTCAGTCGGGAACGAGACCCCCATCAGCGACGCCCGTAATCGCTTCCTGCGGCAACTTATTCAGGATGCGCATGCCGCTGACCCCACGCGCCTGGTGTCTGCCGCTCTTCAATCTAATGAAGTCGCGGACGGGCATCGAATGACCATTCACATTAATGATCCGATCGCGAGCGACCTCGATGTGCTCGGGAACAACGAATACATTGGCTGGTATACCGGTCGCCCCGATGATATGGATTCGATGGATTGGATCTCGCAGTACGACAAGCCCCTGATCATGAGTGAATTCGGCGGCGACGCACTCTTTGGCTACCACGGGGATGCGCACACTCGGTGGACCGAGGAGTATCAGGAAAATCTTTACGAGCACCAGATCGCCATGCTGAGGCGCATTCCCTTTCTTCGCGGCATGACACCGTGGATTCTCAAGGACTTTCGTAGTCCGCGGCGAACGCTTCCTCGTCTTGAGAATTATTTCAACCGCAAGGGACTTGTCTCCGATCGTGGCGAGAAGAAAGAAGCCTTCTTCGTACTGCAGAAGCTTTATCGAGAATTGCAGAGTGCTCAGCCGCCTAAGTAGCTAAAGTCTTCCGCCCACTGACGCTACGGTTGCTGGTGAAATTGATTCCGTAACGATGTCGGCTCCCACGCCCGATTAGACTTTGGTGGTGCCAACCAACCAAGGCCCGGAAGAGAAGGAACAATGATCATTACAGGAGCGGATTAGGTGCAACAGCGATATCATTCCATCTCGAATGCCTTCTGTACCGCGTCCCAGATCAGCTTTTTGAGGGCAGTCCTGCTGATTATGTTCCGGGGCAGCCGCCGTGACAGAGGCGATCGGAATTCTGGAATGGGATCTGAGCGACCTGCACGTGCTGAGCCTTGGTTGCACAACTCACCCCCTGGCGATTAACTGGGCCCGCCGGATCCAATGGGAATTGATTTCAATGGGGGAGTGATTCGCCTTCACCAGACGAAAAATGATGAGCCACGGGTGGTTCCGCTGCCGTCCATTTTGCGGATGCTACTGGCGGAGATTGAACCGAAAGTCGGTCGTGTTTTCGATGCGACGAATCTGCGGAGGGAATGGACCAAGGCTTGCACGGCTGCTGGGCTGGGCATTATCATCGAAGTCGAAGGGAAGCCTTACGACCCGCGCTACACGGGGTTGACCGTCCATCATCTGCGACGCTCGGCGGTTCGTGACTTGGTGCGTGCTGGGGTTCCTGAACCCATTGCCATGAGGATCAGGGGTCATCACCTCGTAGCGTATTCGACCGGTACGCAATCGCATCGGAAGTTGACTTGACGACGGCGATGCGGAAGGTCGAAATGAACGGCTTTGGTGAAGCTTTAGTGAAACTCAGCCCCCCCCAGCGCTTCGTGGAAAAGTGGCTAAGAGATTGAAACAGAATACTTTGGCGCTATCGTCTAGGGGTTAGGACGGAAGATTCTCAATCTTCAAACCCGGGTTCGATTCCCGGTAGCGCTACCAATTTCCACACAAGCAGCAGTATGATCCGAGGTCCCTCGCTGTGCTCGGGATTTCGGCTGCGGGCTCCCGCTGCGCTCACGCCCGCAAATCGCCTCAAGTTCGATTCCCGGTAGCGCTACCAAATCCATTTCAATTACTTACGCCATCTGACTGTGGCTAATTTTGCGGTCCCTACTGCATCGTTAGGCATCCATGACCGCCATCGACGAAGGTCTCCTGCAACTCACGACGGCAGTATGGGGGAGTCCGATGGGCGCAATAAGAAATATGAATTGGACTCGATTCACGCCTGCCTTTACTGTCTGGGGGTCGTTTAACCCGATTCCAAGTATCGAGGGTTAATTGAGGACTAATGTGTGGCGCGCCGCTATTCAAGGATTCGGCTCACGAGAAAAGCAAGAGTGATAAAAAGCACGAGCAGCGTATGAGACAAATCTATAAAATCTGGCCCTCCCTCATTCGAACTGTGCTTGGCTATCTTCTGATAGGGCTGATTACCTTCGTCTGTTATCGTCTTCGACTGAATCTCAGCGTCACCGGCTTCGTCTACCTGATGGTTGTTGTGTTGCAGTCCCGGGTAGCGAACTTCGCGTCATCAGCGGCGGTTTCCCTGGTTGCCGTTCTGTGTCTGGATTTTTTCTTCGTGCCGCCCCTTTTCTCTTTTGAGGTCACCAACCCACTGGACATCCTGGCGCTGATTTCGTTCCTGACTACGGGGCTGGTCATTACTCGACTCACCACGCGAGTGCGCGAGGAGGCAGCGATCTCGGATCACCAGCGGCGTCTGGTGGATCGGCAGTACCAGTTGGCGCAAAGTTTGCTGGCCCTGGATCCCGAAACTACGGGGCTGGCGCGGTCGATCGAACTGTTTCAGGACGTTCTTGGGGTGCGGGCGGTTTGTTTGTTCGATGCGGCCAAAGCAGAAATCCACTGCGCGGGCAATTCCGCAAAGAGCCTCGCTGATCAAACGCGGGCAGTATATTTTTCGGGCCGCGATCGCGAGGATGTCGATTCCGGGATTCTGATTCGGTGTTTACGCGCCGCGGGAAAGACAATTGGGGCGATCGGATTGGAAGGTCTGCGTGATCCGCAATTGACGGCGGGACATCTGTGCGCGATGGCCGCCGCCATGCTGGAGAGAGCGCATGCCTTCAGCCAGGCGAGCCATGCCGCGGCCGCTGCCCAGGCCGAGCTGTTTCGCGGAGCCATTCTGGACGCTCTTGCCCACGAGTTCAAGACTCCACTGGCGACCATTGTGACCGCGGCCGGAGGCCTTCGAGAACTGGGTCCTCTGGGTCCCGAGCAACTCGAACTGACCGACATAGTGGAGACAGAGGCTTCCCGGCTGAGTTTGCTCACCTCCCGATTGCTTCGAACCGCGCAGTTAGATCGAGAACAGGTCAAGCCGCAACTGGAACTCACGAACATGGCCGAGCTGGTGGCGGGCCTGGCGGACCAGTACTCGAGACAGTGGACCGACCGAAAGCTCTCCGTTAAGGCGGAGACAGAGGCCACTGGGGTGATGGCGGACCCTGAATTGCTCCAGCTGGCTTTGCGGCAGGTACTGGACAATGCGTGCAAGTATTCCGTCCCTGGTTCTGGCGTCACGGTGAGTATCGACTCGCAGGATAAGTGGGTGGCGATACGGACATCCAACAGCGGCAGTTTCATACGGCCCAGTGAGCGTTCTCGCATCTTCGAGCGGTTCTACCGTGGCGCGGATTCGGGGCGCAGGGCGCCGGGTTCCGGGCTAGGTCTATATGTGGCGCGGAAAATAGTTGACGCGCACGGTGGGAGCCTGGATCTGGAGACAGAAGCGGCCAGTGATGCTGATACAAATACCGCTTTCCTTCTGGCCCTGCCGCGTGCGGGAGGGTCTTGATGACAACGGACCGGCTCAACACATTGGTTGTCGATGACGAGCCATCCTTTCGCCGAGTGCTGCGGACCTCTTTGGCCACCAGCGGATTCGCGATCCAGGAAGCGCGAAGTGGCGAAGAGGCGGTCACGATTCTTACACAATGTAATTTCGACTTAGTCCTGCTCGACGTCAATATGCCGGGGATGGGCGGTGTGGAGGCATGCCGCGAGATTCGCGCGCACCTGCCGAAGGTCGGCATCGTCATGGTTACAGTGCAGGATGGCGAAAGCGAAATGGTGAGAGCTTTGGAAGCTGGCGCGGACGACTATCTGACTAAGCCCATCCGGTTTCGCGAGCTTGTGGCTCGGCTAAGAGCGGTGTTGCGAAGGCTTCACATTGAGGATGCTATCGACCAGACGTTGCTGCGGGCGGGCGACTTGGAACTCGATATCAATCGCCATGTGCTTTACCGGCAAGGAGAAATCGTTCACCTCACTCCCACTGAGTTCGAACTGCTCACTCTGCTGATGCGGCATCAGGGGGCTCCGGTGACGCACGCAAAACTGTTGCGCTCTGTCTGGGGACCGGAATATGGCACTGAACTGGACTACCTGCGCTCCTTTATCAAGACCTTACGAAAAAAGATGGAAGCGGACCCCGCCCGACCAAAATATATTGTGACTGAACCTTGGGTGGGATACCGGTTCTGCAATCCGGTCGATGCGTGAGCATGGCGCCACAAAAAAAACTCACTCTGAGTTTCTCGTCGATCGAGTCCGCGCAGCTCCGAAATACCGGTTCCATCCTGCCAACCAAAGAGCTTATGCACGGTAGTTGAATTATTGATGTGCAATCTTCACGGTTTCTTCATGCCGCAGAGTCTACTCTTCTCACCACATTCGGAGCGTTGAAGCGGATGCTTCGTGCCAGGTGTCTCTGCGGATGCCTTGCGAATCGTTGGGCGTGAAAAAGGCTGTCATGTTCCGGAGTCTTTATGTGCTCTTTATGAACTTTTTACGCAACCCTTACGGGTTTTCGGATGTGATAGCGATTTGACAGCGCCCAAAGCGATTCGTCCATTTAGTCAGGGTGGACGACCACCATTGAACTCACGAAACCGGGCTTCGAGCCGGGAAGGATGCGAACTTGAAAATTACAAAAGCTCTAGTACGTAAAGCCGTAGCGGTGTCAACTTTTCCTGCGATGCTGATTTTGAGTCTCGCGCTCGGTGAGACGTCGCGGTGTTACGCGCAAACGCCGGCGCAAGCGGATGCTCCGGCGAAGGTCGTGGCGCTGAACGAGCCAGCTCCGGTAACGGACGTGTCTCCGGTCCGTCCCGCGACGGTGGCACCAGATCCTGTCAGCTCGGCGGATATTGCAAAAGAACTGGCCGCCATGAAGGCGCGCATCGAACTACTTGAAACGGAATTGAAGAGCCGCGCGGCGACGACTAACGCGTCCCTTGCGCCGGTCGTTCCGGCAAAAACGTCGTCATTGTCGATAGCAGCGCCGGTGGCGGCGGCGCAAGCGTCCGGTGATTCCTCAGCGGCCAAGTCCGTGAAACCGGAGCCAACTGTGCCTTTTGCCTATGCCGACTGGACTTGGCTGAACGGCAACCCTCGCAACAAAGACGCGGTGTGGGATTCCAAGTTCTTCACCCCAGAAATTCGATTCGACACTCATTACGTTCTTGATTTCAACCATCCGAGAGATGACACCCTCGGCGGTTCGACCGAAATCTTTAGAACCAACGAAGTCCAGGTGGAGCAAATCAGCGTTGGCGGCGATTTCCATTGGCAGAATGTTCGCGGCCGGATCTTAACCATGGATGGAATGTTCGCCGTCACTACTCCCCGCAATGACGCCAGCGCTGGGCGTGGGCAATGGGATCTTCGAGGCGCGTACAAGTATGTCTCGGAAGCTTATGGCGGGTACCACTTCGACGTGAACCACGGGCTCAACGTGGATGCGGGAATCTTTGTTTCGTACATCGGTCTTTTCAGCTACTACAACTTCGATAACTGGGCTTATCAGCCTTCGTACGTTTCTTCCAATACGCCATGGTTTTTCAATGGCATTCGGATCCAATGGTTTCCCACCGACAAACTGAAAATTGAACCCTGGTTCATCAATGGATGGCAATCGTACGGCAGGTTGGGCAGTAAGCCCGGTCTGGGAGGACAAATCCTGTATCGCCCAAAGCCATGGGTATCGCTGGTCTTCAATAACTACGGCATGGGTGAAGATACTTTGGGCGGCGCAAATGGTCAATTTGGCCGCTCCCGTATCCATACTGACGACAGCGTCGAAATCAAGTATTACGACCATCCGGAAAAGACGCTGGACAAGATTGCGTTCTCACTCACAGGAGACCTGGGATGCGAATATGGCGGTAGGGGCAACTTTGTCAGCGCCCAAGGTGTAACAATCAATAACAATGTCAATTGCCACCACAATACGGCTACGAGCAGCAAGCAGAGCTTCGCTGGCTGGATGCTCTATAACCGGTTTTGGTTCAAGAAGGATCAGTACGCTATTACCGTTGGCGGTGGCGCTATGGCCAATCCGGGACGCTACCTTACCCTGCTTCCCCCCATCAACGGAGCCGACGCTATCACCGGCTCACCCTATTTTACGCAGAACCCTGGCGATCCCTACAAGGCCTGGGACACTTCGATCACATTCAACTGGATGCCCCGACAGTACATCACTTTCCTTACCGAGTTTGGGTATCGTCACGCTAACGTTCCGTATTGGTCGGGTCGTGGTGGCATAACACCAGGCGACAATTTGTTTCCCAGCACGATTCCAAACCCGGGCGGGGGATCTGTGATCGGCACTACAACGTTTGTCCCAGGCCCGTTCTTGTCCGCGACGCCCGGCTTCACCTGCGTGCCCGGAAGCGCTGGATTCTGTCCCGATCTGCGGAAAGATGAACCCAGCATAAGAAGCGCGATCATGGTCAAGTTCTAGTGCTGAAGAGGGCTTCCTCAAGGGGAAGCCTCTCTTCGCGTGGTCAATTCACGTGCCATGGGTGCTTGTGAGGAGACGACAGTGTACGCAAGACAACCGAGAGGCGGCGTTCCGGGTCGGGTTCCCACTCCGGCGCTGCTCCGCAGATCCTCCCCCCGTACTGTCCGGCGACGGCGCGGCCTTCAGTCCTTTGGGGCGCCTTTCCAGCAGTTTCCTTAGACGCTCGGCAGAAGCGGACGTCAATCACTTCGATGTGTTACGGAAAGGTGTTACGGGGCACATGTCGCCCCGACAAAACGTGGGGGACGCGCCGTGCGGAATCTTGGGAGACTCCAGTTGTTTATCGTGGCGGATAGGGAGTTTTGATGAAGAATAGAAACCTGAGAATCGGTCTTCTTCTTGCCTCCACGTTCCTGTCGCTGCTGCTGGGCGGTTGCAATGGGCATGTGGATGCGGCGGCGGAGGCTCCGCCTCCCGCTAACATCGTCCCGGATGTGGATCTGAATCTCTTCACTGTCGACCACCCGGAGCAATTTCCGCTGGTTGCAGCCAGCGCGCATCCCACGACCTCCGAGTTAGTCGTTACCGGGACAGTTACCCCCGATGTCTCTCGCAATGTTCCGGTCGTCTCACTCGCGTCGGGACGCGTGGTGGCCATTCACGCGCGACTCGGGGACACCGTGAAGAAAGGCCAGTTGTTACTAACCATTCGCAGCGACGATGTCGCTGGCGGCTTCGATGCTTATCGCAAGGCCGTCGCCGACGAGTTGCTCGCGCGCAAGCAGTTGAATCGAGCCGCGGACCTGTATGCACACGGCGCCATTGCCGAGCAAGACCTGGAGGTCGCGCAAGACACCGCATCCGACGCCAAGGTCACGCTCGAGACCGCGACCGAGCATCTTCGGCTTCTGGGCAACGATCCCGACAAGCCCATGGGCATCGTGGACATCGTTGCGCCCACCACGGGCGTGATCACCGACCAGGAAGTGACCAACGCAGCCACTGTGCAGGCCTACTCATCGCCCAGCCCGTTCACGATTTCAGATGTCTCGTCGGTGTGGATAGTCTGCGATGTCTACGAGAATGACATGGCCAATGTCCGGCTTGGGGACACAGCGGACATCACGCTGAATGCGTATCCCGATCGTCCCTTCAAAGGAAAGGTCAGCAACATTGGCATGATCCTCGATCCGAGTATTCGCACGGCCAAGGTTCGGATAGAAGTTCAGAATCCGGGAAACATGCGGCTGGGCATGTTCGCGAAGGCCACCTTCCGCGGTCAAACCGCAGAGATGCACACGGTTGTCCCCGCATCCGCAGTGCTGCACATGCACGACCGCGATTTTGTGTTCGTTCCCGCGCCCGACAAGAAATTTCGCCGCTTGGGGGTGATAAGTGGAGATGTCTTGCCGGACGACTCAAATCTGCAAGAAATCAAATCCGGGCTCAAGCCAGGACAACAAGTAGTTTCAAACGCTCTGGTCCTGGACCATGTGCTGGCGCGGTGATGGCTGGAGAGCGTGGCGGCTAATGCTCTTGCGGCATGCCTGAAGGCATGCCCTTATACGGACCGAACTTGCGGCACGTTCTATTTCTATTAGAGGAGTGGGAAGGAAAACAGTAAAGAGGAAATGATCCGCGCCCTCGTAGATTTTGCCCTGAACAACAAGTTTGTGGTGTTGGCCATCGGGTCCTTGTTGCTGGCTTGGGGCGTCATCTCGTTTCACAACCTGCCGGTGGAAGCCTATCCCGATATCGCCGACAACTATGTGACGGTTATTACGCAGTGGCCGGGGCGTTCCGCGGAGGAGGTGGAGCAACAAGTCACCATTCCCATCGAGATACAAATGTCCGGGATGCCGCACATGACGTTTCTGCGCTCCGAGTCGATTTTCGGACTGTCGTTCGTGATCATGATCTTCGACGACAGTTCGGTGAACGACTGGAATCGTCAGAAGGTACTGGAAAGGCTTACCCAGGTCAATCTTCCTCCGGGACAAAACCTCCAACCTCAGATCGGCACCGACTGGAGCACCACCGGCCAGATCTATTGGTACACGCTGAGAAGCACAAATCCCCGATACGATCTGATGGAGTTGAGGTCCCTCGAAGACTGGGTTCTGCTCAAGCAATTCAAATCCGTTCCCAATGTGGTGGATGTTTCCGACTTCGGGGGCACGGTGCGTGAATACCAGGTGCAGGTTGATCCGAACAAACTCGTTGCCTACGGACTGAGCATCGGGCAGGTCGAGCAACAACTGGCCAACAACAACATCAATGCCGGCGGCAGTTTTGTGGAAGAAGGCCTGCAGCAGATGAATGTTCGGGCGCTCGGGCTCTTCAGCACGGTGCAAGACATTGAGCAGACCGTCTTGAAAACGCAGACCGGCACCGCGCTGCGGGTGAAGGACATCGCGGACGTGGTCCAAGGTCCAAAAATTCGCCTGGGCCACATGGCCCGAGCCAACCACATGGAGGACGGCCGCATTATCGATGAGGCCGATGTCATTGAGGGCGCGGTGCTGATGCGCAAGGGCGCGGAAGAGCAACCCACGCTCGACGCCATCCACCAGAAAGTGGAGCGGCTCAACAACGGCATTCTGCCTCCAGGTGTGAAGGTCGTGCCCATGCTCGACCGCAGCGATCTGCTCCACTACACGACGCACACGGTGATGCACAACCTACTGGAAGGGATGATTCTGGTGACGATTGTCCTCTTCCTGTTTTTGGGCAATGCTCGCGCGGCTTTCATTGTTGCGCTGACCATTCCGTTCTCCTTGCTTTTCGCCTCCATCTGGCTTGACCTGAGCAAGATTCCGGCTAATCTTCTCTCGCTCGGCGCGCTCGATTTCGGAATGGTCGTGGACGGTGCGGTGGTCATGGTCGAAAACATCGTTCGGCATTTGAGCCGCCGACAAAATGGTCACGGGCCTGGAGCCAACGCGATCGACTCCGGGTATATTGCCGCACCTAATAAAACAGTTGCCCAGTCGATCCGCGAAGCTTGCCATGAGGTACAGCGACCGGTCTTCTACGCCATTGCCATCATAATCACGGCTTACATGCCGATCTTCACGCTGCAACGAGTGGAGGGCCGGTTGTTTAGACCTATGGCCCTGACCGTAGCTTTCGCGCTGCTCGGCGCCCTGACTTTTTCGATATTGATCGCACCGGTCTTGGCCAGCGTGTTGTTTCGCGGCGGCGTTCGGGAGTGGCATAACCCGGTCATGACATACGTCACCGAGCGCTACCGCAGGCGTGTGCGCTGGTGCATCGAGCATCGCGTACTCACGGTTGGCGTCGGTTTGGCGGCGCTGGGAGTAAGCCTGTTCCTGTGGTTCAGCGGAGTGATTGGCTCGGAGTTCTTGCCGCATCTGGACGAGGGCGCCATCTGGGCACGCGGCACCCTGGCGAACAGCACGAGTCTTACCGAAGGCGAGCGGTTCACCAACAGCGCCCGCTATGTTTTCGCAGCGTTCCCGGAAGTAAAAACGGTGGTATCGCAGGTTGGACGGCCGGACGACGGAACCGACACCGGGGGATTCGGCAACACGGAATATTTCGTCGACCTGAAGCCGCATGATCAATGGCGGCCGGTGTTTCGTGAGAACAAGGAAGAACTGATCGCCGCCATGGACCGCGAGCTGGAAAAAAGATGCCCGGGGGCGATCTGGAACTTCTCGCAGCCTATCGAAGACAACGTCGGAGAAACCCTCACCGGCACCAAGGGTTCGCTTGCCTTCAAGATTTTCGGGGACGACCTGAAAACTCTCGAGCAGAAGGGCGAAGAAGTCACCGAGGTCATGTCGGGCATTCCGGGCATGCATGACGTCAAGCTGTTGCGCGATTTCGGCCAGCCTAATCTTGACATCACCATCGACCGCCGGCAGGCAGCGCGTTTTGGAATCAATGTCGCCGACATACAAGACGCCGTCCAGACGGCCGTGGGCGGGAACGCTGTGAGTCAAGTGCTGCAGGGTGAAGCGCGCTACGACGTGGTGGTGCGCTACCAGGAGCCCTACCGCAAAACTCAAGATGCTATTGCCAGGGTTCGGCTGCTTTCCCCCAGCGGAGAGCGGGTCTCGCTGGCGCAGCTCGCGAAAGTTGAGGTCAAGGACGGCGCGTATGACATCTATCGCGAAGGTAACGGCCGTTACCTGGCCATCACTTTTAACGTGCGAGGCCGTGATCTCGGTACCACGGTCGAAGAGGCGATCAAACAGATTGGCGAAAAAGTGAAGTTGCCACCGGGTTATACGGTCGGTTCGTCGGGCGAATATGAGAGCGAGAAACGCGCGGAAGCGCGTTTGCTGCTGATCGTGCCCCTGACCATCCTCGTGATCTACATCATCCTTTACACCATGTTCAAGTCGGCGAAGTGGGCGTTCCTCATCCTCACCAACGTGGCCATGGCTCGGATCGGAGGGTTGGTGGCTCTTCTGGTAACGGGGACGCACTTCAGCGTGTCTTCGGGCGTGGGCTTTCTGGCGCTGTTCGGCGTATCGGTGCAAACCGGAGTCATCATGCTCGAATACATCAATCAACTCCGTACGCGCGGCTACACCATCCCGGATGCGGCCGTTGAAGGCGCTGTCCTCAGGCTTCGCCCGATCATGATGACCATGCTGGTGGCCACCCTGGGATTGCTGCCCGCCGCGCTTTCCCACGCCATCGGGTCCGACTCGCAGCGGCCGTTCGCGATTGTGATCGTGGGTGGGCTGATTTCGGACTTGGTGATGAGCATCGTCCTGATGCCGACTTTATATGTCTGGATTGCTCGCGATGGCGACAAGCTTCCGGAGCAGGAGGCGTCCTTTGAAACCTAGTCGTTGGGTCCGGCACGCTCACGAACTCCGGCGAGGCTTGTTCGCGCGCATCGAGTTCGCTTGCACCCTGTTCGCGTGCACACTGGCAACAACCTTTGCGTTCGGTCAAGCCCCGGGACCCGTCCGGATCACGCTCGACGAAGCCATACAAATGGCGATGCAGCATAACCACAACCTGCTGGCCGCTCGCACCACGATTCTGCAGAGCCAGGCGGAGGAGACAACGGCCAACCTGCGCCCCAACCCAACACTGTTTGGCGATTGGGAGTACCTGCCGCTCTTTTCACCCGCGAATGAGAACAGCACCTACTATCGCGACTCAACCGAGGCTGACTTGGGTTTGGGCTACCTGATCGAGCGCGGCAAGAAGAGGCAGCACCGATTGCAGGCGGCGAAGGATATCACCGAGCAGACGCGTTCGCTCGTGGCCGACAACGAACGCGGCCTTACATTCAATGTGGCATCGCTGTTCGTGAATGTGCAACTCGCCGAATCGACGCTCGAACTGGCAAAAATGGACTTGAAAAGCTTCGGGAAAACCGTAGAAATCAGCGAGCTGAGCTTCAAGGCAGGCGCCATCAGCGAGGATGACTACCTGAAAATCAAGTTGCAGTTGCTGCAGTTCGAGACCGACCTTCAGCAGGCCGAGCTCGCCAGGGTTCAGGCGCTCTCGGACCTGCGGCAATTGCTCGGATACGAATCCGTTTCCTCCGACTATGACGTGTCTGGGCCGTTCGATTATCGGCCAGTGAAGGGCAATCTTGAAGACCTGCAGCTCAAAGCCATGCAGAACCGGCCAGACTATCGTGCGGCACGAGAAGGTGTGACCGCGGCGAGCAGCCAGTACGAGCTGCAGAAGGCGATTGGCAAACAGGACGTCACCGTGCAGGCGAACTACTCGCACACCAACGGCATCAACGCCGCCAGCTTCTACGGCAGCATCCCGCTTCCGATTTTCAATCGCAATCAGGGCGAGATTGCACGAACACGCTTCGCCATCACCCAGGCGCAAGAGCAGGAAAAAGCCACGAGCGGTCAAGTAATGACCGATGTGAACGATGCCTATGAGGGGCTGCGGGAGAACGACCGCGTGATTCAGCTCTATCACTCGGGCTATCTCGAGGTCGCGCAGAAGGACCGCGACATCAGCGAATACGCTTACCAGCGCGGCGCGGTGAGCCTTCTCGATTTTCTGGACGCCGAACGCAGTTATCGAGCCACGCAGCTTGCTTACCGGCAAGCCCTGGCCGCATACTTGCTGGCTTTGGAGCAGCTTCGAGAAGCGGTTGGTGTAAGAGTTCTGCCGTAAGGTGTCATCGGCAGTCCGCTGTAACTTGGAAACCAGGCGGCGAGTCGGGTAATGATCGCCGAAGGAGCCCGGTCTGTGAACAAGCAAGAGGTGCGGCGCCGGATCGAAGAAGTCGGCATCATTCCGTCCATTCGGGTGTCTTCGACCGATGATGCGCTGTTCGCCGCCGAGGCGGTCTCGCGCGGGGGCATCCCGATCGTGGAAGTGACTTTGACCGTGCCGGAGGCGATCAAAGTGATTTCGCATGTAGTGCAACGCGTGCCGGAAATGATTGTCGGTGCGGGCAGTGTGTTGGACGCGGAAACGGCGCGCCGTTGTTTGGATGCCGGAGCGAAATTCCTGACCAGTGACGGCCTTGATCCCGAGACGGTGAAGTTCGCCGTCAAAGAAGATGTAGTCGTCATTCCCGGGGCCCTAACTCCTACGGACGTGATCGCGGCGTGGAAGCTCGGTCCTGATTTTGTCAAAATTGTTCCTTGCGCGCACGTCGGCAACGACAGCTACATTCGTTCTCTGAAGGCCATGTTCCCAAATGTTCCGTTGATCGCGGCTGGAGGCGTGAATCAGCGGACTGCGCTCGGCTTCCTTTTGGCGGGTGCGGTGGCCCTTGGAATTGGCGGAGACTTGATCCCCAGGGAGGCGATTCGGCGCCGCCAGCCAGATCGAATCGCGGAATTGGCGCGACGGTTTAAGAAAGCTGTCAGCAGCGCTCGCGGAGAATGACCTGGCACCATTTGTATTCATTGTTCATTGCACTGGAATATACGTCCTTAGTTGGTAAGTACCCCTGGAAGTCTGTCCCTGACAGGGAAGCACCCTTTTCTTTATGACTTCCTTATGAACTCTTTACCCTCTTTTTACGGCGCTCCGCATTTAATAGATGATGCGGAAGCCGCCTTCGATCTGAGTGGAATCATTTCATCGCTTGCTCCTGTTGTGCGTGTTTGCTGAGGGAGGATATCCGGTATGCAGGACGTGATCTTTGTGGTGGTTGCGATAGTCTTCTTCGTGCTATCGCTCGGTTATGTGCAATTCTGCGATCGAATTCGCTGAGGACAAAATCAATATGAATGCTGAATCGATCATCATGCTGATCGTAAGTGCAGGGTTGATGGTGTACCTGCTCTATGCGTTGCTGAGACCGGAGAAATTCTGAAATGACAAGCAATGGCTGGATACAGATCGGCATATTTCTAGCTCTGATTCTGGCGATCACTAAGCCGCTCGGCGTGTTCATGGCAAAAGTGTTCAGCGGTGAGCGCACTTTTCTCGACCCCGTGGCCCGTCCGATCGAGCGGTTACTTTATCGCGTGACTGGCGTCGATGAAAAACACGAGATGCGCTGGACGGAATACGCATTCACCATGCTGCTGTTCAGCGGCTCATCCATGCTGCTCCTGTATCTGATCGAGCGCCTGCAGCAGTTGTTGCCATGGAATCCGCAGAAGTTTGCCGCCGTCGCACCGGTGCTGGCCTTTAACACCGCCGCGTCTTTCACCACCAACACCAATTGGCAGAACTATTCAGGCGAGTCGACCATGAGTTATCTCACTCAAATGGCTGGCCTCGCCTACCACAACTTCGCGTCGGCGGCGGTGGGTATCGCGCTCGCGATTGCTTTCATTCGCGGCATTGACCGCAGAGAGAAAGATACTATCGGCAATTTCTGGGTCGACATGACCCGTTCCATCCTATGGGTGCTGCTGCCGGCCTGCATCGTCTATGCGCTGCTCCTGGTCTCGCAGGGAGTGGTGCAAAATTTCAAGCCCTATGACTCCGCGAAGTTGATCGAAGTGCAACACGTCCAGAAGACTGGGACCGACGGCAAGCCAATGGTGGGGCCGGATGGCAAAGCGGTGATGGACACCGTGACCGACCAGACGATCGCGCAAGGGCCGGTCGCTTCGCAAGAGGCGATCAAGATGCTGGGCACGAACGGCGGCGGATTCTTCAATGGCAACAGCTCCCATCCTTTTGAAAACCCCACGCCACTTAGTAACTTGTTGCAGGTGCTTTCTATCTTCGCCATCCCGGCGGGCCTTACTTATGCGCTGGGACGAATGACCGGGTCGCCGCGTCACGGCTGGGCGGTCTGGGCGGCGATGGCGGTTCTGTTTCTGTGCGGTGTTACGGCGGCTTACTGGGCCGAGGCTAAAGGCAATCCTCTGCTGCATGGAGTTGACCAGCAGGCAACCGCGCTGCAGTCGGGCGGCAACATGGAAGGCAAGGAAGTGCGATTTGGCATCGCCAATTCCGCGTTGTTTGCCACGGTCACCACGGACGCGAGTTGTGGCGCCATCAACGGCGTGCATGATTCATTTACTCCGCTGGGCGGACTGATACCGCTCGTCAACATCATGCTCAGCGAGACTGTTTTTGGAGGAGTGGGTGCGGGCCTGTACGGCATCCTGATCTACGTGGTGCTGTCGGTGTTTATCGCCGGGCTGATGGTCGGAAGAACGCCAGAGTATCTGGGGAAAAAGATTGAAGCCTACGACGTGAAGATGGCGATGCTGGTCACGCTGGTTTTCCCGTTGATTATTCTGGTCCTTACCGGGATTTCGTCGGTTGAGGGATTTGGCACGTCGAGTATTACCAATGCTGGTCCACACGGCCTGACCCAAATTCTGTACGCGTTCACGTCGATGGCGGGCAATAACGGATCGGCGTTCGCCGGATTGAACGGCAACACGCTTTGGTACAACACCGCGGGCGCGATCACCATGCTGGTGGGACGGTTCTTCATGATCATTCCCATGCTGGCGATTGCCGGCAACCTGGCGAAGAAGAAAGCGGTGCCCGCTTCTGCGGGTACGTTCCCGGTAACCACACCTCTGTTTTCCCTTCTGCTGGTGTCGGTGATTGTGATCGTTGGAGCGCTGACATTTTTCCCGGCTCTCAGTCTGGGACCAGTACTTGAACACCTGCTGATGATGGCAGGGAAAACTTTCTGAGGCAGAACTTCCGGAAGAAAAACATGGCAGAGAAGAAAAGCAAGAGTCTGTGGGACGCAAAAATCATCCGGCGAGCGCTGGTCGACGCGCTGGTCAAGCTCGATCCGCGCACCATGATGAAGAATCCGGTCATGTTCGTGGTCGAGGTGGGCAGCGTGGCGACGACCTTGCTGTTATTTCGCGAGAAACAGAGCTTCGCATTCAATCTGCAGATCACGCTCTGGCTTTGGTTCACGGTGCTCTTTGCGAATTTCGCGGAAGCCATGGCCGAGGGGCGCGGCAAAGCGCAAGCCGACACGCTGCGAAAAGCGAGGTCTGAAACCGAGGCCAAACGGTTGCTGCCGAACGGCGGGACAGAAACCGTTCCGAGCGCGAAGTTGCGGTCGGGCGATGTCGTGCTGGTGGTCGCGGGCGAACTCATTCCCGGCGATGGCGAAGTCATCGAAGGCGTTGCCTCGGTGGACGAGTCCGCGATTACGGGCGAGTCCGCGCCGGTAATCCGCGAAGCTGGAGGAGACCGGTCGGCGGTCACCGGCGGCACACGCGTGCTTTCCGATGTGATCAAAGTCCGCATTACTTCGAATCCCGGCGAAACCTTCCTCGACAGAATGATCGCTTTGGTCGAGGGCGCGGAGCGGCAGAAGACTCCGAACGAAATCGCGCTCAACATTCTGCTGGCCGGACTGACCATCATTTTTCTGCTGGCGGTGGTTACGCTGCAGCCCTTTGCGATTTACTCGGGATCGCCGCAGACGGTATTTGTGCTGGTCTCGCTGCTGGTGTGTCTGATTCCGACCACCATTGGCGGCTTGCTGTCCGCGATCGGCATTGCCGGCATGGACCGCCTGGTGCAGCACAATGTGCTGGCCATGTCCGGGCGCGCCGTGGAAGCGGCCGGAGACGTGAACACGTTGCTGCTCGATAAAACGGGAACGATCACGCTCGGCAATCGCCAGGCAGCGGAGTTTATTCCAGCGCCGGGGATTACGGCGGCCGAGATGGCGGATGCAGCTCAACTCTCTTCGCTTGCGGACGAAACGCCGGAAGGCCGGTCGATCGTCGTGCTGGCAAAGGAAAAATATGCTCTGCGCGGCCGTGAACTCGCTTCGCATGAGGCTGTGTTCGTCCCCTTCACCGCGCAAACCCGCATGTCGGGCGTGAATCTGGACGGCCGCGAGATTCGTAAAGGGGCGGTCGACTCTATTACCAAATATCTGCAACAGTTCGGCACATCGTTGCCGCGAGAGATTCAGGCCAGCGTGGAACAGATCGCGCGCTCGGGAGGAACTCCGCTGGTGGTCGCTGAGAATCAGCGGGCGCTCGGCGTGATCTACCTGAAGGACATCGTCAAAGGCGGCATGCGCGAACGTTTCAATCAACTGCGCGCCATGGGGATCAAGACGGTCATGATAACCGGCGACAATCCCTTGACGGCGGCGGCGATCGCGCGCGAGGCGGGAGTGGACGATTTTCTGGCGGAGGCGACTCCAAAGGACAAGATGGATCTGATTCGCCGCGAGCAGGCCGACGGAAAGCTGGTTGCCATGACCGGCGACGGCACCAACGATGCGCCCGCACTGGCTCAAGCTGATGTGGGCGTGGCCATGAATACCGGCACGCAAGCGGCGAAAGAGGCCGGGAACATGGTGGACCTGGATTCGAATCCCACCAAGCTCATCGAGGTTGTGGCGATCGGCAAACAGCTGTTGATGACGCGCGGAGCGCTCACCACCTTTTCGATTGCGAACGACGTGGCCAAGTATTTCGCGATCATTCCGGCCATGTTCGCCGGAACATTTCCCGTGCTGAATGCGCTGAACGTCATGCGGCTGCAGACGCCGCAGTCGGCAGTGCTTTCGGCCGTGATTTTCAACGCGCTCATTATCGTCGCCCTGATTCCGCTGGCGCTGCGCGGCGTCAAGTACAAGGCGATGAGCGCCGAATCTCTGCTGCGGCAGAACCTGCTGGTTTATGGATTTGGCGGATTGTTGGTCCCGTTCATCGGCATTAAGCTGATTGACATGTTCATCACGGGCATCAAGCTGATCTAGGGAAGAGCTGGTATCGAGAAGAACCTATGAAGAAGAATCTGATCACAGCGGTACTCATGACGATCGCGACGACGGTGCTGTTGGGAATTCTGTATCCCCTGCTGGTGACCGGACTCGCGCAGTTGATCTTCCCCAAGCAGGCCAACGGGCAACTGATACAGCGTGACGGATTGGTGGTTGGCTCGCGCCTGATCGGACAGCAATTTTCGGGGCCGGGCTACTTTCATTCGCGGCCGTCTAGCGCGGGCGCCGCTGGCTACGATGCCACCGCCTCCGGCGGCTCAAATCTCGGCCCGACCAACGCGCAGCTGATCTCTCGCGTCAATGGAGACGTTGCCAAGCTGCAGGCCGAGAATCCCGGTACTCCCATCCCCGTCGATCTGGTGACGACATCGGGCTCAGGACTGGACCCTCACATTTCGCCGGCGGCAGCCGAATTCCAGATCCGGCGCGTGGCTGCGGAACGCAAGGCTCCGGAAGCGGAAGTCGCACGCCTGGTGCAAGAGAACTCCGAGAACCGGCAATGGGGATTCCTGGGGGAGCCGCGCGTAAACGTACTCGAACTGAATCTTGCGCTCGATGCCCGGTACGGGCGACTTCACTAGGAAGTCCGTTCTAAAGCCGGTTCCGAAGCGGTGCACTGATTTGTCTCAAGCCCAGCTGGCCATTCTATTGCTGGGTAATCCCAACCGCGGCCCGTGTTCCTGTAAAGCCCTCATCTAATCCCTTCCGTCCTTGTCTATTATGATTAACTATGGTTAACTAATCATAATAATCGCTGGTTAATAATTTAAGACAGGGAAACATTGCCGCTTCTCGGCGATTCGTGGGGAAATCATGGCACGCGCAGCTCACCTGGCTCTTCTTATGTTGACCGTAGCGTGTCTGCTCCCGGCCGGAGCGCAGGGACAAGGTGAAACCACCAGTGCCATCGTCGGCGAAGTAAGGGACGCAACCAACGCCGTTGTGCCGGGCGCCACCGTGACTATCACCAATCACGAGACTGGTCTGAAGCGCAGTGCTAAGACTGATGACGCAGGCCGGTTCAACTTCCCGCAGTTAAAGCCAGGTACCTATTCGGTCAGAGCGGAAGCGCGAGGCTTCGATCCGGCGCAAAATGAAAGCGTCGTCGCGGGCCTGGGCCAGAAGCAAACCGTGGAATTCACGCTCAAGGTGGCAAGATCCAATGAGGCGGTTGAGGTCAGCAGCGAGGCTCCACTCATCAATCTGGAAAGCGCGAACACATCCACCACTTTGAATGCGCCGGCTCTGGAGGATCTGCCGAATCCGGGCGGTGACCTGACCTACCCTTTGCAGTTTGCAGCTGGAGCACTCATCAATACGGCGGGCAGCGGCAACGATTTTGTGGGCGGCACAAACGGGTACGGAAATGTGGAATTCAACGGCCTGCCCGCCCTCTCCAATGGCTACATCGTGGACGGGCTGGAGACCAACGACCCACTCACGAATCTCAACAGCGGCCTTTCCACCAACCTCGTCCTGGGATTGAATTCGATTTCGGAAGTCACCGTCAACACTCTTTCTTATTCCGTGGATCAAGGACGGTATGGAGCATCCCAGGTTAACTACGTCACCAAGTCCGGCACGAATCAATTTCACGGGAATCTCTATGAGCTGTGGAATGGTTCGCTGCTGAATGCGGCAGACTACTTTACCAATGCGACGGCGGGAAACCACAAGCCGAGGGCGACCGTGAATCACTTTGGGGGCAGTGTGGGTGGGCCGATCGTGAGCAACAAGCTGTTTTTCTTTTTCGACAGCGAATGGGTGCGGATCGCACTGCCCATCGTCACGCCGACGATTGTTCCCAGTCCCGGCAACAATGATCTGTTTCAAACCTACGTCCTGGCGCAGATTAGCTCAGGGCAGACCACCGGCTGCGTGTCTAGCGGGCCTGACAAGAATTGCTATCCCGCCGCGCCGCAGGAGGTCCCGTTTTATCAGCAGATTTTCAAGCTCTATGGAAATACCGGCGGCACACCCACCCAGGTACTCTGGTGTCCTTTCAATTCGGACGGCACTCTGGCGCCGGGCAATCCACCGAATGGAAACGGTTGCGCCAACCGGCGGAGCGTCTCGCACTCCAGCGATGACCACGAACAGGTGCAGACGGCCCGCGTGGATTACAACATCAACCAGAAAGACACGGCCTGGTTTCGTTTCCAGTCAGACACCGGGCTGCAAGCCGCGTACACGGACCCCATCAACCCGGTGTTCAATGCGTTTTCTCCGCAGCCTCTTTATTCGTTCGCAGCCGGACATACGCACGTCTTCTCACAGAACCTGGTGAACTATTTCAATCCCGCATTCTCGTGGTATGAAAGCTTGTTTGGGCCAAGCAATCTTCAGACGACACTCGCCGCGTTCCCGATCGCATTGCAGGGCAGCGGCGCGAACCCTTTCACGCCCATAGGAGGGCTGGACAACACCTGGGTTCAAGGCCGGCGCGCGTCACGCTTTTTCATCAACGACAATCTCGCCTGGAGCCATGGCGCTCACGAACTGAGCTTTGGAACCAATACCCGTATCTTCCGCCTGAATGACTTTGATTTCGGGGAAGGCACGGTTCCCACGGTGACCTACGCGAACTTGCAGCAATTTGTCTATGGAGTAGCGAACACCGCGTCGCAGAGTTTCCCTACGAACGCGAATGAGCCCTTCAACTTTCTTAATCTCGATCTCTACGCGCAAGATACCTGGAAGGTGACTCGCACACTGACCTGGACGTTCGGCCTGCGCGACACCTTCAACTCCAATCCGCTGAATCCGCATGATCAAGTTGCCCGTCTTCGTGGCTCTTTCAGTTCCATCTCGCACGTTGCCGATCAGCCGCTGAACGAAGCGATTCAAACGCATCTGCGCAATCTGTTCTCGTCCACGCCGGTGGCGATTCTGCAGCCGAGAACCGCGATTGCCTGGCAATTCGAGCCGAAATCGGTACTCCGCACTGGCTTCGGAGTCTTCAGCGATATTTTGCCGGGCACTGTGGCCGACCTGATCGGCGCCAATCCTCCATACGATAAGACGTTTCAGGGAGGACTGCTCGGTACCGTGGGCAGCAAGGGAACCGCGGGCTGCGACCCGGTGGTCGGCTGCGCCGGCATCGCGCCGGGAGTGATGAACAGCGCCGTCCGCGCGATCGTGGCCGCGAATCAGACTTTTACTTCGGGATTTCCTCAGAGCCAACTCTCGCTTCCACCGGTGGCAATCACCGCCATCCCAGACGACAAACTCCACGCGCCATACTTCATGGAGTGGAGCCTGGGAATAGAACATCAATTCGGAACCACGACCAGCCTGAACGCGCAATACGTGGGCACGCGGGCCGTGAATCAGCCGTACTCAACCCAAGTCAACGGCTACCAGACTGTATGCCAGGGCTGTTTTGCGCCCTTCCCTTACCTGCAGCCAACGGATCCGCGATTCGGCGCGGTGACGCAGTTTTCCACCGGCGCGAACAGCCACTACAACGGTCTTCAACTGACCGCGATGAAGCGCCTCGGCCATGGCTTGCAAGGGCAACTCAACTACACTTGGAGCCGTTGCATGGATACGGTCTCGAACGGAGGATTCCTTCCGTTTTCCTCGGGCGGGATTCTTTCGCCTCTGCCCGGAGACCTGGCGCGCGATTATGGTCCTTGCGACTATGACATCCGGCACAATCTGAACGCGCAGTACGTGTATCAGTTGCCGGTCAGAGTGCGCAGTCATTCTCTGGGCTACGCGCTCAATGGCTGGCAGATTTCCGGAACAGCGTTCTGGCACAGCGGAGTTCCGTTCTCAGTGCTGAGCACGCCTTATTCAGCAAACGGAAACGGCGTTGTGCAGGGCAGCGGGCCGCAGTTCGCGAGTGTCGTTCCCGGCGTGCCGCTGTATGACCATCATCCGATTCCGGGTGTGACGCAGGCGGGAACGCTGCAGTGGCTCAATCCGGATGCATTTGTATCGGCGGTCGATCCGAGTACAGGGCAGTGCTCTGGTGGCGACAGCCCGCAGAATTGCCAATTCGGAAACCTCGGCCGCAACGCCCTGCGCGGCCCCGATTTCCTCTGGAGCGACTTCTACCTGACTAAATGGTTTTCCTTCAACGAGCATGTGAAGCTGCGATTTGAGGGGCAGTTCTTCAATGTGTTCAACCATCCAAATTTTGGGCTTCCCAGCGTGGTGCAGGCCGGCGTTCCGGGAAACCCCTCCACGCAGGCTGGCTTTGGAGCGCTCACTTACGCCACTTCTCCGCCGACCGGCTTGCTTGGCGTCGGTTTAGGCGGGGATAGCAGTCCGCGCATGATCGCGTTCCAGGCGCGACTGGAGTTCTGAGCAGTGTGTGCGGGTTCCCTCCATGTAACGCTTGGGCGCTGAAACGCACTACCAGATGTACGGTGTTATTCGGGCTGGTCCCACCGCAGACAAGAAATCCAGCCCAACATCTTGGAGGTTGACATTGGTTGCTCGCAAAGTTGCTGCCCGTTTGAAACCGAACTCGCTTACGGAATTTACGAATCTCATGGAGGCGGAGATCCTCCCCTGGCTGCGAACGCAGGAAGGCTTTTTGGATTTGATCACTCTAGCTGTCCCCAATACCAGCGAGGTCGCGACGATCACCTTCTGGGATGACAAGGGGGACGCGGGGGCCTTCAACTCATGCGGCTATCCAGAAGCGGTGAAGATTCTCGAAAAACTCCTGGACGGGACTCCTTACGTGAAGACGTTTGATGTTGTCAGCTCGACATTTCAAAGCGGTGCCCTCGCGCCGCCGCCGGAAGCCGAGGGTTTGGTCCAAGAAGCCGGCTCGGCGCAATTTCGCTATCCCTCATACGAGACGAGCCTCTGACATACGAAGAATCAGGAACAACCAGCGAATTCCTCAGCACTCACACCGCTCACAATGATGAGTGACTTAAATCACAGACTCAAGATGCCGCTCCGGGCGATAAGCAATATTGTCACATCTCCGGTTAGCGCCGGTCGGAAGGCGGAGCACAGCGGCATATGTGGAGGGAGCGAAATCGGGTATTGCGCATTTGCGTTTCAATTCTTAAGTCTTGCACTGATTCTTAAGCGCTACTAGTTGGCGGCGCGCAACTCTCGGCTACGTTCTCAGCTCTTCCTGTCTTTCCTGCGATTCCACGGATAGAACACAACTCCGTTCGTGAGAGTATCTCCGGCTCGCGGAGACCGGGTAATGCCGTGCTCAGGAAGGCGCTCAATGTCCAAGCATCCAACCATTGCCGAACACCTGGAGGCTAGCGGAGTCTCCCGGAGAAGCTTCCTCCAGTTATGCAGCATGCTGATGGTCACTGCGCCGGTGGGATTGGCGCTTACTGGCAAGAAATCGGTCTTGCAGGTAGCGGAGGCGATCGGTAAGACGAAGCGGCCGTCGGTGATCTGGCTGCATTTCCAGGACTGCACCGGATGCACCGAGACTCTGCTGCGCACCTCGGCTCCCGATGTTGCTCACCTGATCCTCGACGTGATCTCTCTCGACTACCACGAAACCTTGATGGCAGCGTCGGGCGCACAGGCGGAAGCGGCGTTGCACTCCGCCATCGCTGACAACGCCGGCAAATATGTGCTGGTGGTGGAAGGCGCGATTCCGACCCGGGATAACGGGGTCTACATGGAACTGGGCGGCAGGCCGGCAGTTCAGGTGGTGAGGGAAGTTGCCGCTCAGGCAGGCGCGGTGATCGCCATCGGCTCCTGCGCGTCATGGGGCGGCGTGCCGTCGGCCGACCCAAATCCTACGGGCGCGGTAGGCGTCGATTATGTCGTGTCGGGCAAACCGATCGTGAACCTGCCCGGTTGCCCGCCCAATCCTTACAACCT
>Ga0209448_10000077_pt1 | contig 35697 bp, 30 predicted proteins | sample BogFormECP14_OM2_FD_188245 | JGI IMG/M metagenome (GOLD analysis project Ga0209448, IMG submission 188245) | Bog forest soil microbial communities from Calvert Island, British Columbia, Canada - ECP14_OM2 (SPAdes) (version 2) | ecosystem: Environmental > Aquatic > Freshwater > Wetlands > Bog ... | reverse complement strand
GGAGAGGGTGGGATTTGAACCCACGATACCCGTTAAGGTATGTCCGCTTTCGAGGCGGATCGTTTCAACCACTCACGCACCTCTCCGAACAGCAGTTGTCAGCAGAAGCGTCTTGCCCCCTGGGGCTAAAGCCCGCGTCTTTTCTGGTCTCGAGCGGCACGGCTGAAGCCATGCCCTTCCCGAAGGCCTAACGACTCACGACCAGCGACTAACGGCGCTTCCTGAAAAACTCCTGCACCAGCTCTGCCGAACGTCCTGCCAGTACACCCGACCGGATCTCCATTTGATGATTCAGGCTGGGGTGATTTGCCACCTGCAGAATCGAATGGACGGCGCCCGCCTTGGGGTCATCGGCTCCGTAGACCAGGCGGCGGACGCGGGCATGAACGGCTGCTCCCGCGCACATGGCGCACGGCTCAATTGTAGCAAACAGTTCGCAGTCGTTGAGGCGGTGATTACCTAGGTTTCGTCCCGCCTCGCGCAGGGCCACGATCTCCGCGTGGGCAGTTGGATCGTTGTCGGTGAGGTTACGATTCCATCCTCGTCCAACGATGCGGCCGGCGCACACTACGACGGCTCCTACCGGCACTTCGCCCGCTTCCAGTGCGCGCTGGGCGCTGCGAAGGGCTTCTTCCATCCAGAGCTCGTCGGAAGCAAGTTCGTCGGAGGAAGAGTCGCTGGAGGAACGCTCGTCGGAGGAACGCCCGCCGGAGGACGGGTCGGCGGATGCCTTGGTCTTTCGTTGTGGTTGTAGCTGTAGTTTTCTGTGACTCATCTTATACCGGCATTGTGCCGTCAGTGTTATTCTATGCGGGTTATGGGAATTGCCGACTTTTTGCGCAAAGTGTTTCTGGTGGACCTGGCCCAGGGACTTGGGGTGACGTTTCGTTATCAGCATCCCAAGGAAATCTACACCGAGCAGTATCCGCTGGAGCGGCCGCAGGTGGCGGAGCGCTATCGGGGCGCGCCGCGGCTGAACGTCAATCCGGACACGGACGAGACGCTCTGCATCTCCTGTGATCTGTGCGCGCTGGCTTGTCCGGAAAACCTGATCGTGGTGATCAGCGAACGCAATGAAAAGACCCGCCGCAAAGAGCTTGTGCACTTTACCTACGACCTGAGCCGCTGCATGTTCTGCGGCCTGTGCGAAGATGCTTGTCCTACCGACGCGCTCGAACTTACCCAGGATTTCGAGCTGGCGAGCTACAACCGCGAAGGCATGATCTGGGATCGGCAGACGCTGGAGAAGGGTCCGCAGCCGACGGTGTACCAGAAGTAATCGGGTGCCCACCCGGCCACCCTCCCTACCCCGCCGAGTTTGTACGTACAATGTTTCACGTGGAACACTTTGTTAATGCATAGTTGTACGTATGATAATGTACATATGTGAAAACACTGAAAGAAAGTACCGGGCGCACAAAAGGCGAAGAAATGAGATTCGCTCGGCGATTTCGATGATCGACAGTCAGGTTTTATGGCGAGCTGGCCTCGCAAGTCATTGATAATGCTGGTGGGTTTTGTGGCAGAGGAGACACGTGCGAGTAGTGCTTACGCTGTAGTTTTTACGCAGCACATGATCTGGTTGGTGGTGGGAGGCCCGTGAAGCTTCAACCCCAAGAAACGTCAAGTTTGGGAAGTACATCGGGGCTGGTCAAGATGTATTCATGACGGTCAAGCTTCGTGCCGTCGAGGCACCGTGTCGCCGCTTGACGGGCGATGCGAAGCTTCTGGAATCCCAGTTTCTCCACGACGCGGCGGCTAGCGTCGTTACCGTCGAAGTGCCCGATGCTGATCGCCCTCGCGCCCAGGCGGCCGAACGCGTAACGAATAGCGGCGTTTGCCGCCTCCGTCGCCATGCCCTGTCCGGCGTATTTCCGCGCCACCCAATAACCGGTCTCATAGGCGTCTGCCTCGTCGGTGAGATCCAATGCGGTTCGGACGACGAAATCCCCGTTGATCCTATGGAATCCGGCCAACGCGATACCTGCGTGACTCTGGAAGTTCATCGTCCGTCGAATGGAGTGTTCCAACGCTTGCCGCGGTCGTTGATTGTCGAATGCCCAAGTCATCCAAAGCTGCAGATCATTCCAGGCATCTTCCTTGGCGGCCTGGATAGCATCCAAATCGTCAAGAATTGGCGGACGCAAGACTGGGCGCGGCGTCACGATGGGCATTAAGTGGCGCATAGAGCGGCTCAACTGCAATGGTAGCTGTCTGGGCGTAGGAATGGCTACCGCGCGGGCACAGCCGACGGAGTTCGCAAAGCTGGCGAGCTACAACCGCGAAGGCATGATCTGGGATCGGCAGACGCTGGAGAAGGGTCCGCAGCCGACGGTTTACCAGAAGTAGTTCTCAGTTCTCAGTGCTCAGTGAGCCCGGGCCGGGTTTTTGTTCCGCCCACTCTTCGATACTATCTTCCCTCCACTGCACGCGTCAGAGACTCGGCTCCAATTTGAAAATTGGCCGATCCGTGCAATGGGTGACCGCAAGGATTACTTACCCTTATCTTTTTTCTGATCGGCTTCGGCGGTCTTCACGAGTTCGGCCACGTGGTGAAACTGCTCGCTGTCTTTCTTCAGTTTTGAATAATCCACATCAGAGTAGTTGTTCTTCAGTTCGGCCATAAGGTAGGAGCGGCGCGTAGTGTGATTGTCGTGATTGTCCCAGAAGGGATTCAAAGGCCGGTCACCCTTCTTCATGGAGACCGCTTTCCACGATGCCGGTGCCTCGCGAATATCGTAGCCCGCCGCGAGCATCCATTCCAGCCCGACGCGATCGGCCTGATCCTCAAGCGAACGCGCAAACTGGTTCTGAATGCCGGAAGCAGCCAGACCAGTGACGATGCCGCCGCCAAACGGAATAAAGGCGCCTCCGGCCCGGAGCGCTATCAACTCGCCGCGGTGATAGTGAAGGGCCTGCCACTGATGTTTCTCGACGGCATGCGAAATCTCGTGCGCCAGCATAAAAGCGAGTTGAGCCTCGTTTTGCAGGAAATCAAAAACGGACGAGTGCACAATGACGACGCCATTGGGATAGGCAGCGGCGTTGAAACTATTGTCCTGTACTAAATAAAACCGGAACGGAATCTTCAGCGGATCATTGGCCGACAGGTCTCTCTGGTGTGCGGGAACAAGGCTTTCCCCGAGCTTGGCGATATAGTCCTGGGCTTCGCGGTTGGGAACGATGCGGTATTTCTTCCAGTGCATTTTGAGCTCACCGGGGGCGAAGGACGAATAGTCCGGTTCCTTGACTTTTGGCTCCATGCGCTGCCAGAGTTTTGCCTCGCCGGGTTCGAGTTCGCCGTGACGAAACTCGATTTTGTGTGCCTTGATTGACCCATCTGGTTCCCGTGTACCCTCGTATCGCACGAAGGTGTCGAGGTTTAATGCATCGAGGGAGGTCAACGGCGCGCTTTTGAAGTCCTCTTCTTCTTCTTTATTTTTCTTGTCGGGGGAGTTCTCCCGCTCCGACTTGTTGGGCTTGATTGTGAGGGATGTCTCCGGTGACACGGAGATTCTCTGCCCATCGGCGCGAATTTCTCCTTCCCATCCGGAGCCCTTCTTAGTGAGAGAGGGAAGCTGTTCGAGCAGAGCGGTGCGCTTAAGTTTCCGGGCATCCTCGAAAAGCACCTTGATCGACTTGGCCTTCAGCTCCCCAGAGGACTCGTCGTACTCTCCCTTGACCTCCAGCTCTGTTCCTATGCGAATGTCTTCTGGTTTGAATGTGGTCTTCGATTTATCGTCTTCCTGGGTGCTTATATCGAGCGCAAGGGAGCGGTCGCGAGTGACCTTATAGTCATCGATCTCAAAAACGGTAGGCGATTTCACATCGGTGACGAACCCGTGAATTGTCACTTCCTTCGCGAAGAGCGACCCCGCGAAGAACAGCCAGACGCTTACCGTGGCAAAGAGTCGGCGCATGAGAGACCTACGGCTCATGGAGTTCTTGACAGCGGCAAGATGATAACACTCAAAACCGATGCCGCCGCGGACGGCTGGGGCGGTGCTCCGATTTTTTTCATCACAAACGTCCAGTGTGCTCCTTCACGGACACTCATCCAGCAGTGCGCGACAATGTGTCGCAGCCCGAGCTGCGCCAACTCCGTTCAAGGTCACCCCGGCCGCGCCAAGCCACTCATGATTAACTCTTTGATAAACAGGAGTTGAGGCGATGGGCGGGTGTCAAAAGCGGCCAAAACTTATGAATTTCGATAGAATCAGGCGAGAAATCGAGCTTAGTCCTTATTCCGGAAGATTTTGAAAATAAGTCCAGTGCGCTCTAGATTTTGGAGTTGCGGTCCCCCGTAACCCCATGATTCAAGCAGATTGGGGGGAGGGGGTAGAGGGGGTAGAGGTAAACACGCATTAATACCCTAGGAGTAAACAACGCTGGGAAGCAACGGAGTCGGATCGTGCCATCCGGTTCAATCCTTTCCGGCGGCGGCTTTCTTGACGGCCTCAAACTGGGTGATCTCGACGGTTCCTTCGGGGAACTTGGCGGTGATTTTCAGTTCTCCGCCCATGGCCTTGACGAAATCGTGGAGCGTGCTTACGTACATATCGGCGCGGCGTTCGAGTTTGGAAACGGCGGCCTGGTTGACCCGGAGAATCTTGGCGAGATGCACTTGTGTCATGTCGCGCGCCTGGCGAAGTTCGTCCAGAGCCATGCCGGAGCGATAGTTGGCCGCAAGACGACGGGAACGTTGCTGGGCAGCGGGGGACATCGTGGCGCGGAGTGAATTGAAGTTTTTGGACACTGTGCCTCTCCTGTTGTCGGTCGTTATCAGTCCAAAACGGACCGTGATGTACCACTTGCCCATGCCGTTTCCGTGCCAGTTGCCGCAGATGTTCGTCGAACAAATCGTCGGCGATGGGCACGAACCTGTCGTACCACTTTGGATCGCCCGTCTTATCGCCGCCGAGCAGGAGCAGCGCCGTGCGGCGAGGATCAAACGCGTAGAGCACCCTCAGGTGGCGGTCCTCCACCTTGCCTCGCAACTCCTTCGTGTTGGCGTGCCGGGAAGTAGAAATCACATCGGCATGAGGCCGAGGCAGGGTTGGGCCGCTTTCCTGCAACAGTTCAACCTTGGCGCTGATTTCGACTTGCTCATCTTCGGACAGGGAGTCCCACCAGGTCTCGAACTGGCGGGTGAACTCGACTTCCCATGCCATGGAGATAGTATTCCTTGCATGGAATAGTCTGTCAAGGGAATAATGGCGGTGGCCGTCGTCTCGCGGCGTTCAAGATGCGATTACCGCAGCGCTAAAGCGCTGCGCCACCCAAAACCAGGTGACGGGCTGCTAGCCCTTTACGCTGATCTTTGAAAACGAGAGCACGGCGGTTCCCGTGGTGGGGCGTCCCATCGACAGGGCTGGACGGAAGGTGGTGAAGATCAGCAGGTTCTTTAACTGGGGCAGGACGGCTTTGGCGTCGTCCGGTTGCGACAGGATGCGGTAATCTTCGACTCGGCCGTTGGCATCCACGTAGGCTTCGATGACCAAGGCATCGTCTCCCATATTGCCGAGCGACATGCCGAAAGCCGACTGCTGGAGTTGAGGGCGGGTGTAGAGCATGAGTGGAACATCGGCGCTGCTGGCTTCGAGCGCTTGCGGCAAGGCGAAGAAGCCGAGCAGCAGTCCGAAGGTCAACACGGCGCTGACCAAGCCGGCGGTGGCTGGAACCATGAACGCGTTGAGCGAATTTGACAGCCTTACCAGCAGGCCTTCAAAGCGCGGACGGCGCGTCTCGGCGGCCTCGCGCGAAATCGCTAACCGCAACTTTAACGCCAGGTCGGCGGGAGCTTTCTTTGGACCGAGGCTGGCCAGCAACTGTTGCGTGCGCTGCAGGGCGGCGAATTCACGCTCGCAACGGACGCACTGTTCCAGGTGACGCGTGAAGGCGTGCATCTCCGCGCCGCTTACGCGGCCGTCGAGATAGGGCGAGAACAGTTTTTTCGTCTTTGCGCAGTTCGTCTCGGTGTGCCTGGTTTCGGCGTGCTTTGTCTCGGTGTACTTCATGGCGTCACCTCAACCTCTCTGCCGCCACGCGAACCTTGATGCAGGCTTTCATGCGATCTTTTGTGTGAACTCTCATGCGAACTCGGGCTGGCATCAGGAGCGAGCAGGCCGAGCTCTGGACCGACTTCCCTTACATAGGCTGCCAATTTCTTGCGCAGCGCGTCGCGGCCGCGGGTGATGCGTGACTTCACCGTGCCGAGCGAGATGGCCAAAACTTCCGCGATCTCCTCGTATGACATTTCTTCCAGGTCGCGCAGGATCAGGGCCGTGCGATAGGGTTCGGGCACTTGTTGCAGAGCCTGGTCGACGGCGGCTCGGACCTCGGTATGCGCGAACTGTTCAAAGGGCGACTCGCCGGGATCGACCAGACGATCTTCTAACGAAAACTCGTATTCGCCGGCGGGCATCGGGTCAATCGGTGTTTCCTGCGCTTTGTGGCGGAACCACCAGCGCCTGCGATTGGCGGCCTCGTGCAGCGCGATGCGGTAGATCCAGGTCTTGAGGCTGGACTCGCCATGGAAATGTTTCATGCCGCGGAACACTTTCAGAAATACGTCCTGCGTTGTGTCGGCCGCGTCGGACGGATCATTGACGATGCGGTAGATGACGCTGTAGATGGGCTGGTGAAACTCGCCGATCAGCCAGGAGTAGGCTTCCTCGGATCCGGCCTTCAGTTCAGCAATGACGGCGGATTCGTGAGTGCGGGCTCCGATCGCGCTGGCTAGATCGCCCAATGTGGTTGCTCCCGCCATGGTGGCGTTGCCCTCAATTATAGAGAAACTCTGGCCCCAGCGGCGGGAATTTCATGCTTGCCCGCTTAGATAGTTAGACTCCGGCGGGGGTATTGGAGTTCCCGCGGTAAGCCTTTTTCTTGCAACGAATTGGAGGGACGGTGCGAGTTCCCGGAGAGAGAACCGGCTCTGGCGGCGTCGAGCACCTGTGCCGTCCCTACGGGGACTTGACTTTGGCCCGGCCTGTTTCCCGGCACTGACGTGCCGGGCTTTCCTATGTCGCCGCTTCGCGGCTGCCGGCGCGGTAGTCAATGTGTCGAAAAAAGGTCGAGCACCGGGGCTGAAGCCCTCGCTGACTTTACGGGACACGCGGCCCTGAAGGGCCGCTCTTCCACGGTGATCCGCGCATTCGTGAGTTTTTCGCCGCTAGTCAGGGAGTGGTAGGCGAAGAACGGCGATCTGGTTACTTCGCCGGCGGAGCATTGGCGGGCAGAGCGTTGGTGGGCGGAGCGTTGGTGGTGGACGCTGGCGGTCTCGGGGTGGTCGCTTTCTTTTTCACCGGCTTCTTGGCGGGCTCGGCGTCATCCACTACGATCTTTTTCGGGGGCGGAGGCGGCGCGGCGGTTAGGGTCTTGACTTGCGCGCGCAAACGGGTCAACTCATCTTCCTTGCTTGCCGTCAGTTTCTGCATGCGATCGCCGAAAGCGCGGCGGGCGTTCTTCAGTCCGTTCAGGTCGTTGTCCAGACTTTGAAACTCATCTTTTGATCCGAAGGCTCCCGCCAATTCGACTACCGATCCAAAGACGCTATACAACGCATCGAGGTTGCGGTAGAGCTTGAAACTTGTTCCCAGATCTTCGGGCGAGTTGTTGATTTGCGCGATGGTTTCGGGGAGGGTGGACTGGAGGTTGCGCTGGATGGAATCGACATCGGCGAGGGTCTGTTTCTTGGTGGCGCCGTCGGTCTTCCATTTCTCGATGCGCATCGCTGCGAGATCGGATTGGATGCTTTGCGCGGTTTGCTGCAATTGCGCCAGGATGCTGTTCAATTCGCTGACCGAGGCATAGGCGACGGGCGGCTGGGATGCGGCGGGCGCTGCGGCTGGGTTTTGCGCGGGCGCGAGCGCAGCGGCAAAGAGGGCGATGAGACTATGAAGAAGTGCCCGAACCAAGAAAATCCGCGAGTTCGACATCGAGTTCAAAATGGGGCTCCGATGGTGTGCTGTGGTTTGTCACCCATATCCTATTTGACGTTGACCACCGGAGTCGAGTTTGACGGGGCGGGCAAGCTAAGCGAGAATTGAAGAAGTGGGCCTGTGGCGCAGCTGGGAGCGCGCTTCCATGGCATGGAAGAGGTCGTCGGTTCGATCCCGACCAGGTCCACCAAATCTCCATGCTGGGTAGCACCAGTTCCGGCATCCTGCGACGGGTCCCGTTAGAAACGCGAATTTCTTAAGTTAGCCACGGATTATGAACTGCCCAGACGCCAGCTCAGTTCGAGCCACACATCTTCGAGCCACACATCTTCGAGCAATACCTCATGAGGGGACAATGAAAACGAAAATCCAGCTGCTACTCCCGGCGATACTACTGATGACCGCCTTTGCATTTGCCGGCAAGTATGTCGCCAACGAATTCGGCTTCGCCGCGTCTTTTCCCGCGGACGTCGGCCATACACAAATCACGCCAGATGTGAACAGCTTTGTCGCCAACGGTCCGGGCGGTGCGTGGGTGGCGCAGGTGAAAGTAACCAAGAATGTCGCGATGCCGGAGAAGATCACTAAAGAATTCATGGAAGGGAAGCTGGCGGAAGTCCTCAAGGGTGGTTTTATGACTCAGACGGGTTCCAGTTCATACACCACGGTTCAGGGCAATCCGGCTGTTCTCGCAACGGCGACCTTCATCATCAACAATAGAAACACCAACCTCGTCTCATACTCTGCCGTCGCAGACATGAAACTCATCTTCGTCAAGAGCCAGAATCGCGTTTACTGGGTCGCTGGATGGGCGATCCAGGGCCAGGATCGCTCTGGGATCCAGCAGTTCCTTGATTCGTTCGAATTGAGGTGAGCCTGGAGAAGGCGTCAATCTGCGGCGGGAGAGCGAGCACCGGGGCTAAAGCCCGCGGGGATTTTACGCGGCTTACGCGGCCCTGAAGGGCCGCTCTTCCACGGTGGCGCATGCGTTCCACGGTTGCCCACGCATTCTGCGTGGCGCATGCATTCCACGGTTGACCACGCATCCTGCGGCGGCCCATGCATTCCACGGTCGCCCATGCATTCTGCGTGGCCCATGCATTCTGCGTCGCCCATGCATTCGGTGAGCCAGGCGTTCTTCAGTTTTTCCGCGGCCGGCTGGACTAGAATGGCGTCCGGCAGTGGTCACTGAAATTGGAAATCTAGGGGGTTCCATGTGGGATAGGCGGTTCTGCTTTGCTTTTGCAAAGTTGATGGCTATCGCGGGCGCGGTGGCGGTGGTGCTATTCGTGGCTTCGATGTACGCGGCGCTGCCGCGGAACACCATTTCGGCTGCTTCCGATTCAGCTTCGGATTCTTCTTCTGATCGGCGGCTGCAAAAGGCTTACCGCTTTCAGAAGGGCGGGTGGACTTATGTTCATCTGGAGGGATCGCCTTCGGAGATCGGATTCCAGCACGGGTATTTGCTGGCGGCTGAGATTGCAGACGGGTTCGAAGCGGTCAAGCTGTACGACACGCACCAGACTCAGCGCGACTGGGAGTTCTTCCGCACGACGGCCCGCGAGATGCTTTGGCCGCACATCGATGCCGAATATCAGCAGGAATTGCAGGGCATCGCCGACGGGGCGAAGGCGCACGGGGTGAACCTCGACGTCTACGATATTGTGGCCCTCAATGCGTTTGAGGAAGTTCCGGACTACTACGTGCCGTGGTTGAACAAGAAGACGAATAAGCAGACCGCGAACCGGAAAACGAACGCCCCGAAGCTGGCGGCTCCGGGCAATTGCAGCGCTTTCATCGCGACCGGCAAATACACCAAAGATCACCAGATCGTGATCGCGCACAGCAATTGGACCAGTTATCTGGCGGGCGAGCGCTGGGTGGTGATCTTCGACATCGTGCCGCAGAACGGTCAGCGCATTCTGATGGACGGGTTTCCCGGGGTGATTACCAGCGACGACGATTTCGGGGTGAACTTGGCGGGCATCATGATCACCGAAACCACGATCACGCAATTCGAGGGATGGGACCCGAACGGCAAGCCGGAATTCATGCGCTCGCGCAAAGCGCTGCAGTATGCCAAGAGCATCGACGACTACGTGCGCATTATCAAGGAAGGCAACAATGGAGGCTACGCCAACGACTGGCTGATCGGCGACCGCAAGACGGGTGAGATCGGCTATCTGGAACTGGGGCTTAAGAATACTCCGCTGTGGCGGACGAAGGATGGATATTTCGTGAGTTCGAATTTTCCGCGCGATCCCAAGCTGATCCGGGAGGAAACCAGCGGATTTGATGTGAACGACGCATCGTCTTCGATGAATGCGCGACATGCGCGGGCGGATGAGATGGTCGAGCAGGCTAAGGGGAAGATCGATGTGGAGATGGCCGAGGCGTTCCTGGCGGATCATGTCGACAGCTTCGAGAAGAAAACACAGGCCAACGAGCGCTCAATGTGCGGACATGTCGATGCTTCGTCGCGCGGCGTGAAGGAGTGGGGATGGGAGGGGTTCAATCCGGGAGGCGCGGTGCAGGGAAAAGCTACGGATGGCAAGATGGCGGAGAAGATGAGTTTTGTGGCACGGGCGGGGCACCCTTGCGGGGCGGATTTTGCGGCGGCGGATTTTCTGGAGCGGCATCCGGAGTATGCGTGGCAGAAGGCGTTGCTGCGCGATATGAAGGCGGGGCCTTGGACTACGTTTCGGGCGGGGCAGAAGGGCGGAGAGTAGTTCGCGCCCGCCACACGGCGGGCCGCGCTCGTGGTGTCACGATGCTCACTTGCAAGTGATGCTAGGGTTATCCTTCGCCAATTCGAGACAGGCCGCATGTTGCTTCATGCTCTGCTGCTGATCTGTTGCCGAAGTTGGAGTAGAAGGGGGAGCAGTTGCTGGTGAAGCTGCAGGAGTCGCACTTGGAGCCTGCGCACTCGAAGTGGGAGCCTTGTCAAGCATTGCTTTAAATGCCGCGATCTCCTCTGGTTGGCCCCATATAAACTGACGAGTTTGCACTTGGCAGTCCTCGTCCGGATATTCCCAGACAGGCTGAACAATTATCTTTGTCGTGCCATTGAGTTCCACCAACGAGTAGGACCACACCTTTTTGGTGGTCATGCCCTTACAAATACCAGTGATGGTGAGCATCGAATCCATCAAGGGCAGTTGCCCGGGCATCGAGAAGCGGAACTGGAACTGATTATCGGAATCGAGCGTGTAGCCTTCTCTTAGATTCTCCTGGACGATCAGCGTCTTGAGTGTTTGAGCAGACGCTTTGCTGGTGAATACATACGGTCCCGGCTGAGGCTTTGGTTTCTTATCCCGCGCCGCAGCCAAGGTCGATATCGCCAGAAGTAGAATCAGTGCCCGTCTCATGCTTTTGCCCATTTGTGAACTTTACCGAGATTAGCCACCGAACCGCTAATTACCGGAGTCATCTCAGAATTCGTCTCACCAGATGAGGAGCGTCCGAGCGAGACATGGGGTATGGTTCTTCGACATAACGACAGGGCAATTCAGGCGGTCGATGGAGTGAGGGCAAGTAAGGCAGACAGGCGACATTTGCAACCGAATTTCCTCGGCACTCTTCTTGTCATGTCACTCGCTGACCGGTTCTGACGTTCTGAGTCCTGTCTCCTGATTTCGTCAGCTGTCCTTTCCTGCACCGAAGCATCGCTCTATGATTTTGGCACTAGTATGATTGCCCAAACCCGCTGCTTTGAAAACACAAACTCGATGCCAGGATAAAACAAGACCTTGTCGCCAACCTTACCAACCACGACCGGACGACCGTCTGCGGTGGTTCCCTTCGTGAGGTCAATATTGCCCGTTTTGCCCTTACCGTACGCTCGAAGCACATCTTCTTCTGAATCCCCCACTCGAATTTGTCGATCCGTGCGGAAGTCGCTGGTAGTCACAACGACACCTTTCAGCAAGTGGTCTTGGGTAAATTGAAAGTCGATGCCCGCCTTCTTGTCCCGGATCGACTCGATCTCGTTCTCTCTGGTCCGACCAAGAATGAAACGACCGCAGCGGACACCCGGCACGACTACAGCGTCGTCCGTCGTTTGAGCGACTCCAATCGTTGAGACCAGCACGACCAATAACCAGACACGAGCAAACTGTCGCAATGAGCGCCTCCTACACACTGTATTTTGACACCGTTGGCGTAGGGGTTGGTGGTTTATAGCGAGGTAACTGTTGAAAGATCCCCGTTACACTCGTTGACCGGGTCTTGAGGAGTAGAGAGACCGACTTCCGCAGCTAAACGCGATGAATCTAGATGACGCACTTTTCTTGGTTCGACAGCATTTCCGAAACCGCGGCATTGACGTGGATCTGAGTGGTATCCAGTATGGGTAGTCCTTCAATGGACTCGGCGCGCAGGAGCAATGGCAGTTCGGTTCCGGCGAGGATCACGCCTTGAATGCGATCGCGTTGCTTCTGGAGGGCGATGATCTGCTGCAGGCGGTCGCGGGTTTCGGGCAGGAAGATTCCATTGATTAGCTCGTTCACGTACTTGTCATGAATGTAGGCTTGCTCTTCCGGTGACGGCGGCACGAGGGCGATGCCATGTTTCTCGCAGATTTCCGGGTAGAAGCGGCCGCTCATTGTGAATCTTGTACCGAGCAGGCTCACCGTCTTCAGCCCTCGGCGGACCACTTCTTCGCAGGTTGCCTCCACAATGCTGATGAGCGGGAGGGGCGAGAGGCGACGAACATCGTTGAAGACGACGTGCGGAGTGTTCGCCGACAATAGGGCGAAGTCCGCGCCGGCGGCTGCGAGCTGTCGAATTGCGCCTGCGAAGTACTCCGCTAGTTGCTGCAGGTTGTTGGAACTGACCAGGCGCAGCGCCTTATCTACATCGAGACTGACGATGATGATCGAAGGATAACTTCCGTCGGCTACCTTGCGCCGATACAGGGAGATGATGGAGCGGTAATAGTCGATCGTCGATTCCGGGCCTAGACCGCCTACAATTCCAACTGTCTTCATTTATGTTGACCCGCCATAAAGTCTATCCGAAAGGCTGAATCGGTTCGGAAGAGACCGCGACGTGAGTCGTCCCTCCGGAGTCTGTGTCATAGCGCGGGTGTCGTCCCTTGCGGGACTCGATCGGTTCCACTTCTGCCTTCCCGGCACTTACGTGCCGGGCTTTCTTATGTCGCCGCTTCGCGGCTGATGAATCGTAAGGTCCACTTTCTCGCGCGGCCTCCAGTTATGGCATGCACTCCTCTTATGACACACACTCTTATGACACACACTCTTATGACACACACTCCTCCGGGACTTGAATCATTTCTTTGCGGCTCTCCCAGCGCTGAAGCGCTGGGCTAAGTTGGGTCGCCCCTCCGGGGCTGATTTCCCTCTGGGCTGGACGGCCAACCACCCCAGCCCGCGAAAAGCGCGCGGTCTGGGGGCCCCCCGGCGAGGGCGGCCGTCGCTACGTGGGCAAAATCTTCCGATTTCCCACAATTTTTTCCCTTTCCGCAAATAGGAAAAATATTGCAGATGCGGTGCGGCAGTCTGGTAGGATAGGTTTTTTCCTGTCTAAGTAGCCGCTTAGCAGCATCTTAAGGGTGGAGAGCGGTCGGCGAAAATGGCCTTCGGCGTGCACTTCAGGGTTTAGAAGTGTCGTCCTTCGACCCGTTCCCCGCGGCCTTCAAAGTGCTAGCCCGTGGGATTGAGCACTTCTTTTTTGGCCAGCGCTGAGGTAGGTGGCAGGATGAGGTACCGCAGATGAATTCCCAGGTTTCAGAATTGACTCTAGGCATTCTTCCCGAGCCCGGCACTCGCTGGGGCAAGTTTGTTGTCAGTTATGGCGTGCAGTCGGTGCTGCTGACGTTCTTCGTGATTACCGCCATCATGCACCCGGATGTTCTTGAGCCACGAGCGCGCGATTATCACTTCGTCAGCCTGGTCAGCACTCCGCCTCCGATTCCACAGGCTCCGGCGCCGGTTCGGCATTTTCCGGTTCCTGCTCCAAAGATTACCGAGCCGGTAACGCCTCGGCCGGAAGCGATGCGCGTGCCCGCCGAGTTGGTGCGGAAAAAGGTTCCAGTTCCCGAGGAGCAGGCGCCCAAGGTAACGCTAGCGGCGACGAAAGAAGTTTTGCCGGATGTGAAGGTACAGATTCCGCGGCCGCCGGTGAAGACGAATGTATTTTCGGCTGGGAGTTCGGCGACGCCGACCATGGCGGCGGCTCCTTCGAAAGTGCAGACGGGTGGCTTCGGCGATCCGAACGGGGTGCCGGCATCGGATCCGCACGGGCATCCGGTCACGATTGCGCAGGCGGGCGGTTATGACATGCCCTACGGGCCGGGTTACGGCAACGGCACGGGAGGCGCGCATGGCGCGCGAGGGGTGGTTGCGAGCACCGGTTTTGGCAACGGGGTCGCTGCCGGCAACGGTTCCGGTATTTCCGGTTCGCGCGCGCCGGTTCGCCAGTCGGGCTTCGGAGACGCGGAGATCGTACCTGCTTCACAGGCGAGAACGAAGTTGGTCGAACCCACAGTGACGACCTTGCCGGCTGAGATCACGTTTAAGCCGCGTCCGGTTTACACCGATGAGGGGCGACGGCTTAAGATTGAGGGCGAGGTACTGCTCGACGTGGTATTTTCAGCGAGCGGACAGGTTCGCATCGTGAAAGTGGTGCGCGGTCTGGGTCATGGGCTGGACGAATCCGCGGTGCATGCGGCGGAAAAGATTCAGTTTAAGCCGGCGCTGAAAGACGGTCATCCCGCCGATTCGGAGGCGGTGTTGCACATCGAGTTTCAACTGGCATCGTAGGTCATGCAACATAGGTCACGCAACGTAGGTCATGCAATATGGGCGCATCATATGTAGAATGAAAGCGACGAGAATGCTGCGATCCCTATACGCACTGCTTACGCTCTTCCTGTTCTGCTGCGCCACGTCTCTGTTCGTCCGGACTGCGTACGCGCAGACTCCTCCTGCTCAGACTTCTACCGCCGCCCCGGAGCCTCAGCTCTCGACCCGCGACGTAGCGACCCAACAGGCGACCGCTGCCGCCAGCGGCTTCGATCAGGTGGTGGATCGGGCGATTGAGCGCGAACACTTTTTCATGGCGCAGATGAAGCAACTTCATCCGCTGGTGGAAACGTATCTGCAGAATCTGAAACAAGACAAAGAGCTCGACACACCCGTCCCTCGTAGCGACGTGTACTTTCTGGGCCGTCTGGATATGAGCGAGGGCACGGATGACCGGGCGTTCACCTCGCCCACCACGGCTGGACTGGGCAAACGCATGCTCAGTAAACTGAGCAACGAATTTGCTTTCAAGTTTTATCCCCTGGGCTTTGCACAGATGGTGGTGCTCGATCAGGATTTTCAGCGCAAGTATTACGACTTCACTTTCGTTCGACGCGAGTTTCTGGGCGAAGTGCGCTGCGTGGTGGTCGACGTTGCTCCCAAGAAGGACACCGGCGTCGGCCGTTTCCTGGGCCGCATCTGGATTGAAGACCAGGACTACAACATCGTCCGCTTTAACGGCACTTACTTTCCGCATCCGCGATACAGTTACTACCTGCATTTTGACAGCTGGCGGGCGAACCTGCGTCCAGGCGGCGTGTGGCTGCCTTCGTTGATTTATTCCGAGGAGTCGGATCAAAAAGGCCGGCTGGGGCAGACGCTCAATTTCAAAGCGCAGACGCGGCTGTGGGGCTATAACCTGAAGGATCTCCGGCGCAACTCGGAGTTCACGGAGATTACGGTTGATGCCCCGCAGACGGTGCATGACCAGAGTCAGAAAGCGCAGGACGCTTCGCCCATCGAGGCGCAACGGCAATGGGAGCGTCAGGCGGAACTCAACGTGATTGACCGGTTGCAGCAGATCGGGTTACTGGCGCCGGAAGGCGAAATCGACAAGGTGCTGTCGACCGTCGTCAACAACATGATGGTCACCAACAACATCGACATTCAACCCGAGATCCATTGCCGCGTACTGATGACCACGCCGCTCGAGTCCTTCACCATCGGCCACACCATTGTGGTGAGCCGGGGCATGATCGATGTTCTGCCGGACGAAGCATCGCTGGCCATGATTCTGACCCACGAGCTATCGCACATCGTGCTGGGGCATCATCTGAATACCAAGCTTGCTTTCAACGACCGCATGTTCTTTCCGGATGAGCGGACGTTCGAGCGGATGGATTTTGCTCGCGATCGCGGCGAAGAAGAGGCGGCGGACAAGAAAGCCATCGAACTGCTCAACAACTCCCCTTATAAGGACAAGCTTGGTACCGCGGGCTTGTTTCTTAAAGCGGTGCAGGCGCGTGCTCCGGCGCTGAAGAACCTGATCCGGGGGCACCTGGGCGACAGTCTGCTGAATGGAGATGCCACCAGGATGTCGTCATTGATGACCTCCTCGCCGCAATTCGATCCGAAGAAGACTGATCAGGTGGCGGCGCTGCCGCTCGGTGGGCGAGTCAAGATTGATCCGTGGAACAATCAACTGGAATTGATCAAGACCAAGCCGGTGGCGATTACCAGCGCGGCCGAGAAGATGCCTTTCGAAGTTACGCCCTTCTTCCCGTTCCTTACCAGGCTGGGCAGCGCGACTCCGGAAAAAGCGGCTCCGGTGCCGGAAAAGACAGCAGCGGCGCCGACGGGGCAGTAGGTAGGTCAGAGGTCAGATTGCAAAGGTGAAAGCCTCTGGCAACCGGCACCAAGAGCTTTACGTTGAAAACTCTGAAATCGCCTTTGGGGAAAAACTGCAGGAACAACTCAGGGGAAGCCCCCTGCCAGACGCAGCGGGGCTTGGTCGTGCGGCTAGTTCGTCATCTGGCTGGAGACTTGCGAAAACACGTTGTTGGCGTTGGTGCCAATCAGCTTGACGGTGCCAATCACGATCACCAGGATAACGGCAAGCATCACCGCGTATTCGGCGACGTCCTGACCGCTTTCATCATTCCAAACTTGACGGATTGCTTTGATCACTGTTTCCCCCAATCGACAACGGCGCAGGTTCACTCATGCTTCTGAGCAGGTTCTCGCCCTTGTGTAATTGTAAAATATCCTGAGCCAGCCTTCCACCCAATAGCACCGCAGTGCCCGAAATGGCACTATTGTGCCATCACTCGGGTATTCCCCTTAGAAACGACAAATATCGTCCAATCTGTTGGTTACGCGAGCATGGCTGCAAGTCATGACTAGACAACTCTGGCTCGACAATCCTGATTAGACAATTCTGCTTAGACCATCGTTATTAGACCATCGTTGTCAAACAATCGTTTTCAGGGGAAGCCCCTGGTTCACCGCGAATAGCGCCAGTTCCAGACGGGTGGAGACTCCCAATTTGTCGAAGATATTGCTGAGGTGGTGCTTCACCGTATCCTCGCTGATTTTGAAGTACTCGGCAATTTCGCGGTTGGCGTAGCCGGCCACCACGGCAGAAACAATCTCCAGCTCTCGCGGCGTGAGGCCGAATTTCTTTTGTTTCGTTTCCTCGTTCGTACTCTGCATGAGGTTGCGCAGGTACTGCACCAGATTCGAGACGCTGTCGCGGCCCACCCAGTATTCTCCGGCCATCACGGCATGAATGCTCTTGAGCAGGAGTTGGGTGGCGGAGTCTTTGAGCACGACGCCGCGCGCGCCCAACTGCAAGGCCTCCACCATTTGTTTTTTCTCGACGGCGGCGGTCAGCAGAATGATGCGCACTGCGCCGGCACTGCTGGTATTCAGGTCGCGCAGGGCATCGAGGCCGGTGTGGTGGGGCATGGCGAGATCGAGCAGAAGAATGTCGGGCTTGATCTCGGTGGCGAGCTTGACGGCCTCGCGGCCGTCGCAGGCTTCGCCCACCACTTTCATATCGCTTTCCGATTCGAGCAGGCGGCGCAGACCGTCGCGGAAAATGGGATGATCGTCAGCAATCACAATACGTATGGGATGACTTCTCTTATCCATGGCTGGTTTATCCGTGGCTGGTTTATCCGTGACTGGTCTATTCTGGATTGGACTATTCATGATTGGCCTTTCTCGGCGGGGGAATGCTCACTTCCAGGCGTGAGCCGTGCCCAGGAGTCGATTCTATCGCGAGTTCGCCCGCCAGCAGCCGTACCCTTTCGTGGATTACCGCCGGTCCCTTGCCCGATTTCTCCAGTTCCGCATCGGACAGTTTGCCGGAAAAAGAAAACCCCTTGCCGTCGTCTTCGACGGTCAATTGCAGATTGCCGGCGCGCTGCGCCAGCCGCACCAGGACATGGTGGGCTCCGCTGTGCTTGCGCACGTTGACCAGGCTCTCCTGCACGATGCGCGCGAGCTCGCGACAGACTTTCTGCGCCAAATCGACGCGCTCCAACTCGCTGACGAACTCGGCGGCGATTCCCGTCTCGCGGCGGAAACGCTCCACCGTGTCGGAGATGAAAACGAGAAGGCGGTCCGCATTGACCTCGAACGACTTCATGGCTTGCATCAGTTCGCGCAACTTGAGAACTTCTTCGCGCAGCAATTTCTGGATCCGGCCCAACTCCGCGTTTACCACCGGCAACTGCGGTCCCGACTGACGGCGCAGGACGTCGAGCTGCATTTCCACCGCGATCAGGGATTGAATGGCTCCATCATGAAGTTCGCGGGCGAAGCGGGCGCGCTCCACCGCTCCGGCGCGCTCCCGCAGGCGCCGCATCAGATACACGTTGTAGATGGCCGGACCCACCTGCTGAGCGAACTCTTGCAAAAAGCGCAATTCCTCTTCCGGCTCTCCCATCATCTTGGGATCGAAGAGGAAGACACGGCCCGACCACTCGGTGCCGAAGGCCAACGCCACGGAAACGACGGCGTCAAATTTCTCCACTTGGGCCAGTTCATCCAGAAATCCGGTGTTGGCGTCGCGTACGCGGTCGCCGTCGTGATCGAGCAGCACGGCGTGAAAACCGCTGCCGCTGCGGGACGCGTAAATCGCGTCCACGGGCGAGTCGAACAGATACGACTTTTCGGTTTCCGGCAGAGGCTCGCGCCAACGTAGCGGCTCGATACCCTCGGCACCGCGTTTCACTTCGGCGAGGAATACACGGTAACTGTTCGACTCCTGCGAGGCGCTGAGCACGCGGCACGCGCCGTAGATGCTCATCACTTCCCCGAGAATCTGCTGCATGGTACCGGTGAGTCCGGCCTCGACGCGCGTGGAACTAAGAACGCGGGTGATTACGGCGCGCTCGGCGCGGACTTTCTTCTGGTTCTCGGACATGTAGCCGAGTAAAAATCCGAGAACAATCAGGTAGACCGAACTTATGAACAGCTGTTGCGGATCCAGCTCGCGCACGCTTACACCGAGGCGTGGCAGATGGGCCGCATGGAGCCAGCGATCGGCTGCGGGTTCCAGTCCAGCGCGCACCGCGAAGGCTTCCAGTTCGAGCAGTGCCACGGCAGTGGCCGCGGTGCCGACTGTCTCCCACAGCCCCCAGCGATAGGCCGCCGCCACCATGACGAAGACGAAGAACAGAAAAAATGGGCCGCGCTGCGCGGTCGCGAACAGGGACATCAGCACCGGCCACAGGATATCCACGGAATGAACCACGAGACGAAAAGCTCTAGTGGACTGGGGCCGGAAGCGCAGCAACAGCAACACCACCACCGAATGAATCAGGTATACGGCCAGCAGCCAGTAGAGCCAGCGTGAATATACGAAGCCGCGGATGGGCTCCATCAAGAGCGCGAAAAACGCCGCAATGGTCAGCGCCGCACGGGCCGTCGCCAGCCAGCGCTCGGTGCGGCGGATTTCGCCCACACTGAGCGGCGCGCGGAAGCGCCATAGATCACGGTAGCGAAGAATCATCCAGGGCAAGGGACTCACGTCGACGAGCGGTGCTAAGGTTGAGCGACTCATTTTAAAGGCAATCTCGGACAAACTCCAATGAGTCTTCTGCTTTTTGCAACGCTCGCTTCCAGCTTCTGATGCCTGGCAGGCTTGCGGAAAGCTGCGGAGACGGGGCGAGCCCCGTCTGTACGGGAAAGCAGATGACCTTTTCGATACTCACCACTGCTTACACTAGTAACCCCCGCAAAGCCAGATCACGCTCTAAAATGGAGGTTGGAGTAGTCTGCTTTGGCCGCACGCACTAAAGTCTGGATCTCTTTGCTGGTCGGGTTGGTTCTCGCCCAGATTGCGGCGTCGCTGCTCATGCCGAGGGGCGATGCCCTGATGATCGCGAGCGACCTGATCCAGGGCGGACTGCTGCTGGTTGCCACCGCTGCTTTCCTGCCCCATACCGTACGCTCGCGCTGTCCCACGCTCCATATTTGGCTCTTTTGGATTCTGATGAGCTTGGGCATGCTCTTCTGGTTGATCTACCAGGGGATGTGGAATTACTTTGAAGTCCTGAAGCGACAGGACGTACCCGACCCGTTCCTGGGCGACATCGTACTGTTCCTGCATCTGGTGCCCATGATCGCGGCCCTCGCGGTGCTGCCTCATCTGCACGAAGACGAGCGTGATGAGCGGGTACGCATGCTCGACTTCGCGCTCCTGCTGACGTGGTGGGTCTTCATTTATGTGTACTCCGTGATCCCGTGGCAAACGGTGCAGGTCGATGAACCGGCTTATAACGCGAATCTCAATCTCGCGTATCTGATCGAAAAACTGCTGCTGCTGGCCGCGCTCGCCGTCCTTGCCTACACCGCTAAGGGCGGGTGGCGACAGCTTTACGGACAGTTGCTGGGCGCGAGCGCGCTCTACGCCTCCAGTTCGTACGTGGCCACGTGGGCCATCGGACGCAAGCTGTACTACACAGGCAGTATCTACGACATCCCGTTGATCCTATCGATCGCCTGGATGGGCGCGGTGCCCTTGCTGGCTCGCCGCTTTGACCTGTCTGACTCGCGGCCGTCACGGCCGGTGCTGGGCGTCTGGATTACACGGTTGAGCATGCTCGCGCTGTTTAGTCTGCTCTGGGCCGCCCTGCATGCCGAACTGGACCCGAAGCTTCCGAATGCGGTCAAGGAGTTCCGCATCACGGTGAGTCTTTTGACCATGGTGGTAATGGGTGTAGTGGTTTTCTGGCGGCAACGGTTGCTGCGCGACGAGCTATCGCTGTTTCTGGAAAAGTCGCGACGTTCTTTCGACGACCTAAAGGCGCTGCAGGAAAAGCTGATTCAATCGGAGAAACTGGCGTCGCTAGGTCAGCTGGTGGGCGGAGCGGCGCATGAGATCAACAACCCGCTTACCGCCATGCTGGGATACTCGGACCTGCTGAATGTGTCGACGTTGCCGCCGCAGGAGCAATCGAATGCGGCGCAAATCGGGGAGCAGGTGCGACGCACCACGACTTTGGTGGCGAGTTTGCTGACGTTTGCGCGTCAGACTCCGGCGCGGTTTGCTGCCGTCAACATCAACTCAGTGCTGCAGACTACGGTGCTGCTGCTGGCTCCGCAACTGGAGGCGGAAGGCAATTCGGTCCGGCTCGATCTTGCTGTTTCGCTTCCGCCGGTGCTGGCTGATTCCAACCAGATTCTGCACGTGTGCATGCACCTTGCGGGACAGATCAATGCCCGGCTCAAGAGCGAAGCACGGTCCACGCTGATGGTGCACACGCACAGCCAGGACGATCTGGTGATGGTAGATTTCTCGGCTTGGGATGCTGCTTCGGGCGAGGGTTCTTCGGAATTGCGTGCGAACTTGTCGCCGCTCAGCTCCGAAGGAGAGAACAAGCCTTCCACGCTTTCGTTGAGCGCCTGCTGCCGCATCGTGGAAGAACATGGCGGGCGGCTGTTACAGCCTTCGACTGCGGGCAGCCCGGCTTTCCGTATGGAGCTGCGGGTCGCGGGAAATTCGGCAGGACGCTCGGCGCTGGCGGCGAACAGCTGGCCTGTGGCGCGCGGCATTTCGTAGCACCATCGGTGGAGACTGGGCTTTACCCGTCTCACTGCCGGAGACGCGGCTAGCCGCGTCTCTACGGGGAAGCGGGCGCTACTTCCACCGTCCTCTTCAATTGTCCGCAGGCGGCAAAAATGTCGCGGCCTCGCGGGCGCCGGATGAAGGCCAGGATTCCCGCGTCCACCAAAATCTTCCGGAACGCCAACACCCTCTCCTGCTCCGGCGTCCGATAGGGCAACTCCGTCCCCGGATTCAGAGCGATCAGATTGATCCTCGCCCGCATCCCGCGCACCAACTCCACCACCTCGCGCGCCTGCTCCGGAGCGTCATTCACGCCCTCGATCAGCACATATTCAAACGTCATCCGTTCCCGCGTGCGCAGGGGAAACTCCCGCGCTGCGTTCATCAACTCCGCGAGGTTCCACTTGCGGTTCAGCGGCATCACCTCGCTGCGCAGCGCGTCGTTGGACGCATTCAGCGAAATCGCGAGCTTCGGACGCACAGCCTCCTGACCGAAGTCGCGAATCCGTGGCACGATCCCCGCGGTGGAGACGGTCATGCGCGACTCTGGAATCCTCACGCCCTCCACCAGCAGGCGCACCGACTTCATGAAGTTGTCATAGTTCAGGAAGGGTTCGCCCATGCCCATGAACACGATGTTGACGCGCTGCAACGGAGGGTCGACTCCCTGGTCGCGAAGCACGGCCGCGATCTGTCCGACGATTTCTCCCGCCTCGAGATTGCGCTTGACCCCGAGCAGCGCGGTGAAACAGAACTTGCAATTCACCGCGCAGCCTACCTGACTTGACACGCAAATTGTGGACCGGCGCCAACTCACTTGTGGTGGCGGGGCCTCGCCCGGCGGGACGGGGCAGAGCCCGGTCACCACACGTTCCTGATCAATGCCGGCTTCCAGTTCGTCGCCCGCTTCGCTGCCGTCGCAGGTCTCGCCGCCATCGCCCTCGGGCATCCAGACCGTCTCCACCGTCTCGCCGTCGGAGAGTTCCACCAGATAGCGCACCGTGCCGTCGCTTGAAACAAACTTGTGTGCGAGCTTTGGAAGGCCGACGTTCCAACCTTCCTCCACGAGACGCGCGCGATATTCGAGCGGCAGCGTCGAGACCTGATCCAGTCGATCAATCTTTTGCCGATATACGGCATCGAATAGTTGTTGGCCCCGGTAGGCGGGCTGCCCCGACTCAAGCGCAAGATTCGTGAGTTCCTGCAAATCAAGTCCCAAGAGCGAATTTGAAGTCTGGCTTGGCATCTGGCTGCGGTAAGCGACGGGTGCCGTGGGCGCGTCTTTAGTCTAGAGTAAGAGTGTAATACCGAAAGTCTGATCTCATAGAATTGATGTAAGTTAAACAAAATAAGGACTCAATCGCAGGCTTCGTCGGCCAGCATCGGATTGTGGGAGAATAACAGCAATGACCCACTCGTGAATTCGTACTTGGATACGAACTTCTAATGGTAAAAGAAACGCGCAGCATTCGTCGTCAGACCCTGCCGAACGGCCTGACCGTGATCACCGAGCAGATGCCGCACATTCGCTCGGTCGCGATTGGCATCTGGCTCAAGTCCGGCTCGCGCGATGAGGATTCGGAATTTAACGGCATCTCCCATTTCATCGAGCACATGGTGTTCAAGGGTACGGAGACGCGCTCGGCCGAAGCCATCGCGCGCCAGGTCGATTCGATCGGCGGCAATATGGATGCGTTCACGGCTAAGGAATGCATCTGCTTCAATATCAAAGTGCTCGATGAGCACCTTCCGATTGCCCTCGATGTGCTAACCGATCTCGTCCTGCATCCTGTGTTCGATGCCGGCGATATCGCTAAGGAGCGCGGCGTCATTCTCGAAGAAATAAAAATGGATCAGGACAATCCCGACTACCTGGTCCATGAAATCTTCACCCAAAGTTTCTGGAAAGACCACGCGCTCGGGTTGCCGATTCTGGGTACGCGCGACACGGTGAAAAAATTCGAGCGGCCGGTCGTAGCGCGGTTCTATGGACACCACTTCGCTCCCGGCAACCTTATCGTCAGCGCGGCGGGTAATCTCGAGCACAAACACTTTGTCGAGCTTGTCACTAAACATTTTGAGCAGGTGAAGCCGGCTAAGAACGGATTGCACTCTCCGCAGCCCAAGACTTTTTCGCGCATTAATTTGCGCAATAAGAAGTCGCTGGAGCAGGTGCAGATCTGCATCGGCGTACCGTCGCATCCCATGGCGCACGAGCGGCGCTACGCTTCCTATATTTTGAACACGCTGCTTGGAGGCGGGATGAGTTCGCGGTTGTTCCAGAACATTCGCGAACGGCAGGGACTGGCCTACTCCATTTACAGCGACCTGAATCCTTATCGCGATACCGGCTCCATGTGCGTGTATGCGGGCACGTCGCGCGAGTCGGCGATCAAAGTGGTCGAGTGCGTGGTCGAGGAATTCCGCAACTTGAAAGCCGCGCCGGTGCCGGAAGAAGAACTGCGCCGGTCCAAGGATCAGCTCAAAGGCAGCCTCATGCTTTCGCTCGAATCTTCGACCTCGCGGATGGCGAATCTGGCTCGCCAAGAGATGTACTATGACCGGTTCTATGGTCTCGACGAGTTAATCGAACGCATCGAAGCGGTCACCGTTGACGAACTGCAGCAAACCTCCGAGGAATTTTTTCAAACGGAGCAGATCGCGGTGACGATTCTCGGCAACCTGACTGGGCTGAAACTTACTCGCGACCAGTTGAGCTGCTAGAAGGGACGGATGCCTCTAACCGGACGAGCGAGGTCGCCCGTCCCCACACGAACTCTCCCCAACTCCTCGTGTTATTCTGTTGCGCTCTTCTTTAGTTTTCTACGGACTCCTGATGTCTTTGCGCATCCTGGGCTTTATTCTGGCCGCCTTGCTGCTGGTCGGCTATCGCTTGATCAAGCCGCGCACCGCGGCCTCTGAATTGCCGGAGCAGTGGAATCTTTCTGCTTTGTTTCTGGCCAGCGCGCTTACCTTGTTCGCGGAACTTGCACTTATTCGCTGGGTTGCCACTGAAGTGCGGGTGTTTGCCTATGTGAAGAATCTGGCGCTGCTGCTGTGCTTTCTAGGCTTCGGACTGGGCTGCGCGCTGGCTCAGCAACGGCCTCGCTGGCAGACGGCCGCCACGGCGCTGCTGGGATTGATCGTCATCGTTCGCCTGCCCTGGAACGGCCCGGAGATCATGGAGAGGCTTTCGCAATACCTGGGCGCGTCGCAGGACATGGAGGTATGGGCCACACGCGCCATGCACGACACTACTGGCTTCATCCTGGCCGTGCTGGTCACTGCCATCCTGCTCTTCCTTATTACTTATATTTTCATTCCCATGGGACAGACGGTAAGCCGCCAGATCGAATTGGCGCCGCGTACGCTTTGTGGCTACTCCTGGAATCTGGGCGGCAGCCTGGCGGGCATTCTGGCATTTTTTGCGGTGTCGTGGCTGGCGTTGCCACCAGAGGTATGGTTCACCATCGTGCTGGCGGGCATGGCGCTGCTGCAAACTAGCCGGAGCGATAGCATCCGGATCGCTGCCGCCGTTTTGCCGGTCGCGATCCTGCTTATCGATCCTTCGACTTCGCACCACTTCAACTTGTGGACTCCCTACCAGCAGATCGAACTGGAGGATGAAAATTTTCCCGATGGCGAACTTTACCGGACCGAGATTCGCGTCAACCACACCGGGTACCAGGTCATGGTGAATCTTTCCGGCGATTTTCTGGGGCGACATCCCAATTTGTTGAAGGAGGCAGCGGATGAGAATCCGTATAATCTGCCTTTTTGGTTTACGTCGCCGAATCCGAGCGTGCTGATTGTGGGGTCGGGCACGGGGAATGACGTGGCTGCTGCTCTGCGCCATCAGAGCCGCGCCGTCGATGCGGTGGAAATCGATCCTAAGATTCTCGAGCTTGGGCGGCGTCGACACCCTGAGCATCCTTATGACGATCCGCGGGTTTCCGCACACTTGACCGATGCTCGCGCGTTCATGAAGCGCACCACTGCGCGTTACGACCTCATCCTTTTCGGATTGCTTGATTCCCACACGCAGCTTTCCGATTATTCCAACATGCGGCTCGACAACTTCGTTTATACCGAAGAATCTTTTCGCGAAGCTCGCGCGCTGCTTGCTCCGAACGGCATTCTGTTCATTAAGTTCCAGATCAATCATCCTTTTGTGGGACGGCGCCTCGACGAGATGTTGACTCGCACTTTCGGCAAGGCTCCGGTGGTTTTCCTTGCACCTTCGAACTACACCGCGGCCGCCACCTGCTTTGCCATCTCGCCCTCGGGACAGGTGGAGGCGAGCCTGGCCGCCGATGTTCGACTGAGTCAGTTTGTTGCGGGCCAGCGTCCGGCTTTTCTTGCCCTGCCGGAAGTGGCCGTCACTACCGACGACTGGCCCTATCTCTACCATCAGGGGCACTGGATCCCGGGGATTTTCTACTTGCTTAGCGCACTTGTTATTTTGCTGGCGGCGGTCTTCTATTTGCAGATTCCCGAAGCCCGGACGCGCGCTCCTTCTCTGTTTTTCTTCAGCATGGGCGCTGGATTCCTGCTGCTAGAAACGCAAGTGGTGAGCCGGCTGGCTTTGTATTTTGGGACGACATGGCAGGTCAATGGCATTGTGATCGCGGCCATTCTTTCCGCGCTGCTGCTGGCGAACTTTGTGATTGAAAAACAACGACGCGCGTGGCCGCGCGCCTGGACTCTGATCGGCATCCTGGTGGGCATCGCTTGCGCTTACTTCGTACCGTTCAATCGCATTCCGGGCTCAGCGGCCATGGTCGGCGCGTTTGCTGCCGTTGTCTTCGCCATCCCGGTTTTCTTTGCCGGCTTGTTGTTCGCATCTGAGTTTCGCTTGGCTGAGTCGCCTGCCGCAGCCCTGGGCGCCAACATGCTGGGAGCGGTGGTCGGTGGCCTGCTGGAAAACCTGTCGTTGATCATTGGAATGAAAGCGCTCCTCATAATCGCCGCTCTTTTGTATTCGCTAGCGGGGGTGGGTTTTCTGGGGTTGCCTTCGTCCTCGCCCCAGTCCACTCCCAGAGTCCCTGCAGATCCAAGCTGGCCGTAAGAAAGACGACGTTCGCCCCATCAGGGCCGCAATTCCGAACTTGGCGGTGTATCGCCTTGCGCGCCCTTGCTATCCTATATAGCTGAGGACTGAAGCTGGGGGCGAACGGCGAAGGGCCAATACCTCGCGGCGGGTTACTAACCATGCAGATGGTGATCGACGTCTTCGCGCAGATTTTTGCCACCCTTTGGGCGCACAAGCTCCGCTCGGCGCTTACCATGTTCGGCATTGCGTGGGGTGTGGGCTCACTACTGCTGCTGGTGGGGCTCGGCGAAGGCTTCAGGAGCGGCAACAAGCGCAACCTTTCGGAGTACGGCGAAAACATCATGATGATGTTCCCCGGTCGGGCGCCGGCGGTTCCGGGCAGCATGAACTCCGCGCGCCAATACCATCTTACTTATCAGGATTACCTCGACATCCGTAAAGAATGTCCGCACATACGCGCTGCTACTCCTGTCCTCTCCAGCAACGACGTGCATGCGGTCAGCGAGTTCGCGAGCGCCAGCGGGCAACTCAACGGGGCCGAACCGCAGTACAACGGAATCCGTTTTCTGCCGCTGAAAGAGGGGCGCTGGCTCAACGATCTCGATGAAGCTCAGAAACGCAACGTCGTGGTGCTGGGCGATGAGATGACTCACCACCTCTTCCCGGGACGCCCCGCGATCGGCTCGTTTATTTTGCTCAACGGATATCGCTTCGAAGTGATCGGCACGCTCAAGCGGGTGGGACGCGGCGATGACAACATGACCAACACGCGCGCCTATATTCCGTTCCAGGTGATGCGCAGCGATTTTCCAATTAAGGGCGAGGAAGCCTTCGATGCAATTTCAATGATCTATTATCAGCCTCGGGTGGCCGACGAACACCTGCTGGCGCGGGAGGAGGCTCGGCGCATAGTGGGGCGCAATCACCACTTCGATTATCACGATGAAGACGCTTTCGAGGGACTGGACTTTGTGCAGCAAGCGCAAATGATGGGCACCATCTTCGATGCGATGAACGATTTCCTGGGCACCGTCGGTCTGGTGACGCTGGCGCTCGGCGCCATCGGCGTGATTAATATCATGCTGATCGCGGTCAGCGAGCGCACGCGGGAGATCGGATTGCGCAAAGCCCTGGGCGCGACTAACCGCAGCATCATGCTGCAATTTTTCGCGGAGGGCGTTCTGCTGACGCTGGTCAGCGGACTGATCGGCATGGGACTGGCCGGCGGATTGATGGCGGTGCTTGGCAAATTCAATGGTCCTGGCGGCTTCGATCCGCCACGACTGGTTGCTAAGACTGCGATCCTCGCCATCGGGAGCCTCACGCTGGCGGGCGTTGCCGCCGGCCTCTATCCGGCGCGCAAGGCCGCGCGGCTGGAACCGGTTGAAGCCTTGAGGCAGGAGTGAGGCAGGAATAATGTCGTTTGATCTGCAGCCTACTTTGAAAGGCGAGCTTCTGGGGCTCAGGCCGCTTCGACTTGAGGACTTTAATGCCCTCTACGCTAGCTTCCGATCCACTCATTTGGGAACAACATCCGATGAAGGACCGTTACAAAGAAGAAGTTTTCAAGATATTTTTCCGCGAGGGCCTGAAGTCCGGAGGAGCGTTGATCGCCATTGATTCCGAGAATGGCCAGGTCATCGGATCGTCGCGATTCCACGGATACGACCAAGAAGAAAGCGAGATCGAAATCGGGTGGACGTTTTTGGCCAAATCCTACTGGGGAGGCATCTACAACCGGGAAATGAAAGAGCTGATGCTACGTCATGCTTTCAAATTCGTGAACAGCGTGATCTTTCTTGTGAGTCCACAGAATTTGCGCTCGCAGAGAGCGGTTGAAAAAATAGGCGGAGTTCGGGTGGGATCAAGACCCGATCGATCTGGGCGAGACAGTTTTCTTTACCAAATCACGGCGGCGACTTTTTTCGGCACCTTCGAACAACAAGGGGAAGCGGCAGGAATAATCCCAGGGATAATCCGATGATGCGCGACTTGCTTGAGGAATCGTACGATGCCATGCGCTACAACCGGCGGCGCACGGCGCTCACCATGCTGGGCATGGCGTGGGGCATCGCGACGGTGGTCATGCTGCTGGCCTACGGCGATGGCTTCGGCCGGGCTTGTGCCAACATCTTTGCCAACTTCGGCACGAAGATGATGATCCTAGTTCCCGGGCGGTCGTCGATGCAGTCGGGAGGCGACAAGGCGGGCGCGCAAATCCGCATCACGCTGGACGACGTCGACCTGCTGACCACCAACATTCCGCAAATCACCCACATCTCTCCCGCCTGTAACAAGGATGCGACGGTGCAGTACGACACACGCTCATACACCATCGGCGTCAACGGTGAGTATCCCAACACTTTCACCATCCGCGCTCTGAGCCTCGCGCAGGGGCGGTTCTTCAATCCTGAAGATGAGAACCAGCGGGCGCGGGTTGCGGTCATCGGTTCCGACACGAAAGAAAAACTTTTTTCCGGACGCAACGCTCTGGGCGAGAATATCCGCATCGATGGCATCAGCTTTGAGGTTGTCGGCGTGCTCAGCCCGAAGATGCAGGGAGGCGACGACAATATCAATCGCGTGGTCTACGTGCCCTTCACCGCCATGGGCGACCTGAAGGACACGCACTACCTCGACTCGATCTGGTTCAACTACGAGACCAACGACTATGAACGGATCGAGCGATCGGTCCGCTACATCATGGCGGCGCAGCACAGATTCAATCCCGCCGATCGCCGCGCCATGTTTGTTTTTAATCTGATGGAGCAGGTTCATCAGCTCGAAATCGTCACGCTCGGCCTCAAGATCCTGCTGGGGTTCATCGGCACGCTGACTCTGGGCATCGGCGGCGTCGGCTTGATGAACATCATGCTGGTCTCGGTCACGCAGCGCACGCGCGAAATCGGCATCGAGAAAGCGCTGGGCGCCCGGCGCCGTTATATTTTTCTGCAGTTTCTGGCCGAGGCGCTTACGATCACTTTCATCGGCGGCCTTTTCGGCATTATCCTCGCATACGTGGTTGCGCTCACGGTGGGCAGGCTTACGCTTTACAGCGCCATGGCGAAACACGCCGAAGCGGGCGACATCCGGCTTATGATCAATCCGGTGACGCTGATCGTCGCCATTCTCATCCTCAGTGGGGTTGGGCTGATCAGCGGGATGGTCCCGGCCATCCGCGCCGCCAGGCTGGACCCTATCGAAGCTCTGCGCTACGAATAGAGCAATACTTCTCTCGCCTACAGGACGGGATTGCCTCGCCTCCGGAGACGCGGCGAGCCGCGTCTCTGCGGGAAAATTAGTGGGGGAGTTCAAGAAACTCTTGCGCTGCCTGCTTGGAAGCTCCTACGCTGGTAAGATTCTGGGGACCAACAGAAACATCTAAACTGGAATAGTGTTATCGCCAATAGGAGGATAGTGACAAGAAAATGAAAAAGCTGATTGGATTGCTCGTGATCTGTTTCGCGTTTTCTCTCGCAGCCCTGGCACAACACGAAGAACATGGCGGCGCGCGGCCGGAGGTCGGCGGCGGGCATCAAAACATCCCGAAGCACGGTCCGACGAAGGTAGCCACTCCGCATGCGACCGACGAGAGCCGCAACTTCTCCGACATGAAAGGACATCCCCAGGCTCCCCACGTTCATTCCAACGGACAATGGGTGGGCCATGATACCGGCCGCGAAGATCCTCACTACCATCTGGATCATCCGTGGGAACATGGACACTTCACCGGCGGTTTTGGGCGCGGCCACATCTGGCACCTCGGAGGCGGAGGTCCCGGCCGCTTCTGGTTCGGCGGTTTCTTCTTTTCCGTAGCTCCTTACGACGTTGGCTTCTGTGACGGTTGGCTGTGGGATTCGGACGACATCGTCATCTACGATGATCCCGATCACGTCGGGTGGTACCTCGCCTATAACGTCAGGCTCGGAACCTATATCCACGTGATGTATACGGGAGCGTAGTACAGCGATCGTGCATGAATGATTCGGTGGAGGGACGGGCGTCGCGCCCGTCCAGCCGGGCGGGGACGCCCGGCGCTCCACCGGACAGAGATTCTGCTACTTCTTGTCTTCGGGCTTGGCGTCGTTCTTTTCGCCCTTGGTGATATCGTCTTTCGGCTTATCGTCTTTTGTCTTGTCGTCTTTTGCCTTATCGTCCTTTGGTTTTTCCTGGATCGAGAGCAGTTCGACGTCGAAGATCAAGGTGGCATTGGGCCCAATTTCAGCGCCCGCGCCGCGCTCACCATACGCCAGGCCTGAAGGAATGAAGAGCTGCCACTTCGATCCCACGGGCATGAGCTGGAGCGCTTCCGTCCATCCCTTGATGACTCCGTTCACCGGAAATGTCGCCGGTTTCCCGTGCTTGGCGGAGCTGTCAAATTCCTTGCCATCGATAAGAGTGCCGCGATAGTTGCAGACCACCGAGTCGGACGCCGCGGGTTTCGGTCCGGTGCCGGCGGTTAGAATCTTGTACTGCAAGCCGCTGGGCAATGCGACGACGCCTTCTTTGCTCTTGTTGGCGGCCAGAAATGCTTCGCCTTCGGTCTTGTTCTTATCCGAAGCCTCTTTCGCTTTCTGCGCCTGCTCTTTGCGAACTTCGTTCTGCACTTCGGTGAGCACGGCCTTCTCTTCTTCTTCCGTGAGACGCGTCTTACCGCCGCCCGTGGTGTCCTTCAATCCCTGGGCCACCAGATTCCAGTCCACTTCGACAGATTGGGTTTTCAGAGTGTTGCCAAGGCTGCTGCCGATGTTCATTCCGAGGGCGTAGCTGAACTTTTGTTTTTTCGTGGTAAGCGGAGCGGGCTCTGCCGTTGCCGGCTTTTTCACTGGAGCTTTCGCCGTGGTGGCCGCTTTCGGAGTTGTGGCTGCAGGAGCCGCTGGAGTCGTTGCCGCCGGAGTACTTGCTGGAGTCTGCTGGGCATAGCCATCTCCGGCCAGCATCATCGCCGCGGCCAATAGTAGCGCTGTAGTGAGAAATCTTTGCATTCGTCTATTGTCACATTGCTCCGCATTCTGCGCCAGAGCAGGGGTGGTGCCGGGGCTGCGAGCTACGAGCTTCGAGCTACGAGCCAACCGGGCGTCGATGGCTCGCAGCTTGCGGGCTATTTCGCTATAATCCCTCGCATGAAAACGACTCGCTTGTTCTCGCTCGCAGTGCTCGTGGTCGCGCTCGCCTCCGCCAGTTCGGCCAAGATGTTGGTTCAACTCAAGGATGCTCAAGGCAAGGTTGTGGGGTCGGCGATTCTGTGGGAATCGGACGGGGGGATCGGGATGGAAGTCAATTTCGAGAATCTGCCGCCCGGCGAACATGCCATCCACTTTCATCAGAATGCGAAGTGCGAGGCGCCGGACTTCAAGTCCGCGGGAGGGCATTTCAATCCCGATGGGAAGAAGCATGGATTGGAAAATCCGGATGGCCACCACGCCGGCGATGGTCCCAACTTCACGGTAGGCGCGGACGGCAAAGCGCATTTCAAGAGGGAAGATAAAGACGTCAACCTCGGGAGCGACAGCCATTCGCTGTTCAGCAACGGAGGCACGGCCATCGTGGTGCACGCCAAGGCTGACGACCAGAAGACAGATCCCGCGGGCAACGCCGGCGATCGCATCGCCTGCGGCGTGATTACGAAGTAATTCAGGTGATTGCGCGGGACGGGCGAGGACGCCCGTCTCTGCATTGGCTTTCCTTATCCCGTATTGTGCAGGCCGGCGGCGATGCCGTTCATGGTGGCTCCGATGGCGTAGTCGAGAGCTGGATCGCCAATGCCTGTGCGCTTGCGGCGCAGCAGATCGACCTGGATCAAACTGAGCGGATCGACGTACGGGTTGCGCAGGCGTACGGAGCGCAAGAGGACGGGATTTTTTTCCAGTAATTCCTGTTGGCCGGTGACGGCGAGAATGAGGCGAGCGGTGCGCTCGAATTCCTGGCGCAGCATTTCGAAAACGCGTTCGCGGAGAGCGGCGTCGGTAACCAGATCAGCGTAGAGACGGGCGATGGCGAAGTCGGCTTTGGCCATGGCGATTTCCACGCTCCGGATCAGGCTGGCGAAGAGCGGGAAGCGGCGCATCATTTCGCGCAGGAGTTCGGCGTGCGCCGGGCTTCGCTGGGCGAAACGATCGAGGGCGTAGCCGACTCCGAACCACGCGGGCACAGCGTGGCGGCTTTGCATCCAGCCGAAGACCCAGGGGATGGCGCGCAGGTCGTTGAGATTGAGATTGAGGCTGCGGTCGGGGGCGAGGCTGCGCTTGGCGGTGCGGCTGGCGGGGCGGGAGCCGATGCGGACGTGCTCCAACTCGTTGACGGGCGTGGCCTGCTCGAAGTACTCGAGGACTTCGGGATTTTCGGCGATGTGTTTACGGTAGAAGGCGAAGGCGTCGGCGGACATCGCTTCCATGGCTTCTTGCCAGCGGTGCTCGGCTTCGGGCTCGGCGCGGCTCGGCATGGTTACTCCCTCAAGGCTGGCGGCGATCATGATTTCCAGATTCCACTCGGCTAGCACCGGGTCGGCATATTTCCAGCTTAGAACTTCACCTTGCTCGGTGATGCGGATGGCGCCCGAGAAATCGCCTGGGGGTTGGGCGAGGATGGCGGCGTGAGTGGGGCCTCCACCGCGTCCTACGGTGCCGCCACGGCCGTGGAAGAGGCGTAGATCGACTCCGCAGTCGCGCGCGGCTTGGTGGAGTTGGTGCTGCGCTTTGTGCAATTCCCAGGTGCTGGTCAGCATGCCTCCATCTTTGTTGGAGTCGGAGTAGCCGAGCATGACTTCGTGGATGCGTCCCCAGGAGTCGAGGAGCGGTTGGAATTCGGGAGCGCGCCAGACACGGCGCATGATGGCGGGCGAGGCGCGGAGTGCTTCGATCGATTCGAACAGAGGGACGGGCATCAGGCCGGGATCGGCACCATTATTGCTGGCGGCTACGGAAACTCCTCCGCGCGCGGCGAGCTGGATCACGGCGTAGACGTCATGTTCGGACTGGGTGTTGCTGATGATGAAATTGCGGATCGCTTCGGGAGAGTGGGTCCTCTTTAATTCGGCGATGGCGCGGAAGGTCCGGAAAAGTTCGGCGGACGGCGCGGAGAGTTCTGGCGGAAACTGCGTTGCTCTTGCGGGCAGCTTTGGTGCTGAGGCCAGCTCCACGAGCGCCTGGGACTGCACGCTGGCGTGCTGGCGAATGTCGAGCGCGTGCAGGTGGAAGCCGAAGGTGCGTACCTTGAGCAGAAGCGGCGAGACGAGTTCCACCAGGCGGTGGCCGTGGTTCGCGCCAAGACTGTCGCGGATAATGCCTAGATCCTCTTCAAATTGTTGCGGGGACTTATAGGCGTGTTCGTGCCTGGACGATTTGCGGGTGAAGCGCAGACGGGCGATCAGGAACTCTAGGAAGTGGCGATAGAGTTCGGCGGAGGTGATCTGCTTCCAGCGCGAATACTTTTCGCCTAGTTTCTGGTCGTATTCGCGGACGCGCTGGGCGAGGGCTGCTGAGACTCCGATGCGGCGAGTGGACATGCTCAATTGCCCGATCAGGCGCGTGGTTTCGGCTATGTAGTGGTCGATGATGACCTGGCGCGCCATGTCGAGCGCTTCGCGAGTGGAGGCGGCGGTGACGAAGGGATTGCCATCGCGGTCGCCGCCGATCCAGGATCCGAAGGACAAGGCGCCGAAGGAGAGCGGCTCCGGGACTTCAGCGTCGTTGCCGTAGACATCACGCAGAGATTCTTCTAATTCGGCAAAGAGGCGTGGAAGAGTTTCGAAGAGAACTATGGGGAAGTAGTCGAGGCCCATGTGAATCTCGTCGCGCACGGTGGGCTTGTTGAGGCGGACCTCATCGGTCTGCCAGAGGGCGGTGATCTCGGCGAGGATGAGCGATTCGTATTCGCGGGCTGCGGAATCGGGAAGCGGCAACTGGTCGAGATGTTCGAGATAGGCGGCGATTCGTCTGCGTTTCAGACGGATGGTGTGGCGCGTGATTTCGGTGGGGTGAGCGGTGAAGACGGGCGTTACTTTTACTTTTTGCAGCGCTTCGCGCAGGGCGTGGGCGGAAATTCCTGCGGCGTGCATGCGGACGAGCGTGCCGCGGAAGGAGCCGGGGACGGGAGTTTTCCTCCCTAACATGCGGGCCGCTCGACTCCGGCGCTTGCGATGGTTGGTCTCGGCGAGATTGGTGAGTTCGAAATAGATGGCGAAGGCCTTGGTGATGCGGTAGGCGTCTTCGACGGAGAGGCGGCTGACGATTTCGCGCGCGCCGGTTAACAGACTGTGAGTCATCAGGGTGTCGTTAATCAGACTGTTGTTCTCAGAGCAATCGTTAGCGCCGGGTGCGGAGTCGGATTGAGGCGGTTCGCGGTGCTGGATCAGGAGGCGGCGCAACTGCTCGACGACGTCGAAAAATGCTTCGCCCTCCTGCTCGACCAGCACGCGGCCCAGCAGAATCCCGAGCGAACGGACATCGCGGCGCAGGGGAAGTTCCTTCGCGGGATCGGCGGTGTCGGCGGTTAGCTCGGCCAGGCGGTCGGCCTGAGCACCACCGCTCCAGAGAGAACTGTCGGGCATGGGATATTTTAGCGGAAGGACAATTTGGATGCCGGAGATGGTCGGGAGCCACGATTGTTGCATCGCCGGGCAGCTTCAACCCACTCATCGCAAAGAGCGTCATGAGTGGGGCACCCGTCTGCTCACTATTTTTCCACATTCCAATCCGGAAAGACTTCTGGCATAATTGATCGTGCACCCCAACCCGCACAATTTCCCAAACAAAATTAAAGCGAGGAAGCGATGTCGGCCAAGTACATCTTTGTAACCGGCGGTGTGGTGTCTTCATTGGGCAAGGGATTGGCGGCGGCTTCGGTTGGATGCCTGCTGGA
>Ga0209448_10000076_pt1 | contig 35751 bp, 26 predicted proteins | sample BogFormECP14_OM2_FD_188245 | JGI IMG/M metagenome (GOLD analysis project Ga0209448, IMG submission 188245) | Bog forest soil microbial communities from Calvert Island, British Columbia, Canada - ECP14_OM2 (SPAdes) (version 2) | ecosystem: Environmental > Aquatic > Freshwater > Wetlands > Bog ... | reverse complement strand
GATCCTGATCTATCTGCTCGTCTACACGTTCATGAATCTGGGAGCGTTTGCCGTGATCACGTCGCTGCGGCAGCGCAATGTGATTGGCGACGAGCTTGACGATATGGCCGGGCTCTACCAGCGCGCTCCGGTCGAAGCCGTGCTCATGCTGCTGTTTCTGCTTTCGCTGGCCGGCATTCCACCCGCCGCCGGGTTCCTGGGCAAGTATTACATCTTCCTGAGCCTGATCGAAAGCGGACATTACGGACTAGCCTCGCTCGGCGTGCTCTATTCGCTCTTCGGACTTTATTACTATCTGAAGATTGCGAACTCCATGCTGATGCGCGCTCCGATGGAAACCGGGCGGCTGCCCGTCAGCCTCGGGATGCGTTGCGCGGTGGGCGTGACGGCGCTGGCGACGATCGTGATCGGAGTTTATCCGGAACCGTTCATTCGCGGCGTCAACTGGTCGCTCGGGATTGCGCAACCGCATGTGACGGCGATGGTGAAGTAGAACCGGTCCTAGGCCTCAGTCAAAGCGCCGCGCTAAGAGCTAACCACCGACCTCTAGGGTAGAATTTCCTCGCATGCCCCGGCCTCCCAAATCCCCGGAGAACAAAGATCCGCTGGTATCGCTCGCTCGCTATTCCGAGATGGGGTTCATTATTCCGGCGGCAATTCTGCTCGGTTTCTTTCTTGGCAAACTCGCGGATTACTGGCTGCATACCAAGTGGCTCTACCTGGTCGGCCTGCTGTTTGGCGCGGTGGTGGGATTTTGGCAGATGATCCGCATGGCTTTCGGTGCTTTCAAAAAAGATGAATGACAGTGCTAATGATGAGCAGCATCTCGACCGGCCCGCGGACTCTTCGCCGGCGGAGACTCGCCCTGAACCCATTAACTATGAGCGCATCCTTCCTCGCGTGCTGCGCAATATGCTGGGGGTGAGCGTTCTGTTGCTGGGGCCGGCATTCTGGTTTTACGGTTGGGCGGGAGCGCTTGGGTTTGCGTCGGGCGCGGCGGTTTCCTACGTTAATTTCCGCTCGCTGACGCGCGGCGTCGAGGGGCTTGCGGATCGCATCGTGAACCGTAACAGCCGGGAGAAAGGCCGCTGGATCGTCCTGCGTTTCGTGGTGCGCTACGGGTTGGTGGGAGCCGCTGCCTATGCTATATTCAAAGGTTCTTCCATGGCTTTTCGCGGCTTTTTGTGGGGCTTATGCGTGCCGGTCGCGGCCCTGATGGCGGAGGCGGTTTGGGAGGGATACGCGGCTTTACGGCGCGCTCCGTAGGCTTGTGAGCGGCGCAAAAAAGCTGCAGATCCCTCGCTTCGCTTGGGATGACAAATTCTAAATAGACATTTCTGAAAAATGGAACAACTGGCTTTTACCGCACTCTTGAATCGTCTGTTCGGCGCGCCGGTGCTGGCGTTGCTGCAGGCGCTGCACATTCACGTTAAGCATCCGGCGACTCCGATCTCGAATTCAGTCGCCATGGAAATTCTGGTAGTGCTGCTGCTGACCATATTTTTTATAGCCGTCCGCATGCGGCTCTCGGTGGAGCGTCCGGGCGCGCTGCAGCAAACCATGGAAGGCATCGACGCATTCGTCAATGACCTGGCCAGCGAGACGATCTCAAGTCATCCGGAAAAGTTCGTCCCGTATCTCACCGTGCTGGGGCTGTTCATCTTGATTTGCAATCTGATTGGACTGGTGCCGGGCCTGGAATCGCCTACGGCGGTGCCGATTGTGCCGCTCGGCTGCGCGCTGTTGACGTGGTTTTATTATCACTATCATGGTGTGCGCGCGAATGGGCCGGTGGGATACCTGAAGCATTTCATCGGGCCGCAAGAGGGCATGCCGCTCGCAGTCCGGTTGTTCTTGCCCATCCTGTTGTTCCCGATTGAGTTGTTCAGTCATGCGGCCCGCGTCCTTTCGCTGACAGTCCGTCTTTTCGCGAATATGTTCGCGGGTGAGATGGTCACCTTGGTATTTTTCTCGCTGGTGCCGGTGGGTATTCCGATTTTGTTCGAGGGCCTGCATATCGGCGTGTCGTTTATTCAGACGTACATTTTTGTGCTGCTCTCCTGCGTTTATCTGGGAGAGGCGACGGCGCATGAGCACTAGAGAAGGTCTCAGGTCTTAGGTGTCAGGTCTCAGGAAGGGCATTTGGTTTTCCTGAGACCTAAGACCTGAGACCTAACACCTCGCCTTTCAGCGTGAGGGCGCCGGCTTACTTGCACGGCGTCAACCACCCACTGGGGGCAATTCATTAATACTAAGGAGAAGCAAAATGCGAAAGATCTTGATGGTGTTGTTCGTGATGATGATGTTTTCGTTCCTGGCGGTCCCGGCGTTCGCGCAGACGGGGGCAGCCGCGGCTGGTTCCACCAATTGGGTGGCAATCACTTCTGGTTTCGCGATCGCCATTGCCGCCGGGTTGGCGGCGCAGGGCCAGGGGAAGGCCGCGTCGGCTGCGTGCGAAGCGCTCGGCCGCAATCCGGCCGCCCGCGCGGGTATTCAGGTCGCGCTGATTCTGGGCCTCGCTTTTATCGAGTCCCTGGTGCTGTTTACGCTGGTTATTATTTTCGTCAAGGTTGCGTAAGCGAGTTCGCAATTTGTCGAGCTCGATTTGTGAAAGGGCCTCTGCGTGAGCAGGGGCCTTTTTAATTGCAGCAGAATCGGCGCGGGGTGAATGACGGGTGCTGCCAGACGCGGCAAGCCGCGTCTCTACGACAATTTTCGTGAGGGTGGTGCCGGGGCGCCGCTAAACGCACCCCGCAGTTCCTATGACCTGAGAGCTGATAGCTGACAGCTGACAGCTTGGTTTTACGTTGCTTTCCGTTCGCCGTCCCAGTTGTTGGCGCGGTTGTCGGGAACTTTTTGCAGGGCCTCGACCAGGATGCGGCGGAGGCGGTAGCGGCTGTCGAGGTCCATGCTGACGAACTCGAAGCCGATTTCATTGACGCGGGCGCGGCGCAGCAGAACCTCGCCGCGGATTTTCTTGACACCGAGAGAGATCTCGACGTGTGCTTCGGAGCCGACGCGGAGATTGTCGCTGCGCGTGCCCATGCCACCGCCCAGACTCATCTCACGCATCACAATGTTCGACTTTCCCCAGGAACTGGAAAGCGTGGCGGAGAGAGTGCGCGGCAAAATGATCCGTTCGTAGCGGCGCTGGCGGACAAAAGGACAGCCCTCGCCGGCGTCGAGCGGAGCGATGGCCAGTTCGCCAGCCTCCAGGCCGCTGTCGGCGAGCGCCTGGGTGCCGTAGCGCGGATCAATCTTGGATAAAGCCTGAATGGCGGCGATTCTCAGTTCGCGGTGCTGGCTGTAGCCGAAGAGTTTTTTCTCTTCGACGATGGTGCGCAGAACCGGGACGGCCTCGACATCCCGCAGACGGCCGAGTGACTCGATGGCTTTCAGTTGCACGAACGGCGGACGATTTTGAGCTTCTCCGGCGGTGGCGAGCGCGATCAGGCTGGCACTGGCGCTACGGTCCTGGCTCATGCCGATCTCGTCGATGGCCTCGGGCAGGATGAGCGAATCGAGCAGTTCGAGCAGTTCGAGCAGGGTGCGTCCGCGGTCGGGTGCGGCGCCGTAGGCGATCTGACGAACGATCACGTCCTGATAGAAACGGTTGAACTCGCCCATGCGGGTGGGCAGCAACTCCAGCAGGTCGGTCACCGCGAGGCGGCTCAACAGGCCGACGGTGGAGGCAGCCTGGCGGGTCTGGCCGGTGCGCAGAATATCTTTCAGATCGTCGACGGCGGGTTGTCCGAGTTCGCCGACGAGTTCGACAATACGATCGCATTCGACGCGCTTCTGCGAGCGGAAGAAACGTTCGGCAAGGTGTTCGACCGAAGTTCTGGGAAGCTGCTGCAGGACGTTGATTAAATCCTCGGAGACCTGATCGGCGTTAATGGCTTCTTCGATCATCTCCGGCAGGCGATTTTCGATGCCGACGCGGGAGCGGAGATCCTGCACCAGTGCAGGTCGCTGCTGGGCGACAGCTTCGAGCGAGTAGCAGAGTTCAGCGACGGCTTTGTACTTTCTGCGTGAGCAGGCTTCTTGCCCGAAGCGCGCGAAAGCGGCAGACAGCAGACTCTGGATCTCAGTGTCGGTTTCCTTGGCCAGTTTCTCGCCAATCATGGCCAGCGCATTGGGCATCACTTCTTCGGGCGCGGTCGCATAAAGGTCGGCGAGTTGAGCCAGACCGGTCGCCGTCTTGCGGCGGGGGTCGGCCTCTTTGGCGTCGATGCCGCTGCAATAGCTGGTGAGAATCTTAGCGGCCATGTCCTGATCGTCGCGTTCAAGCAGGAGTTCGACGAACTGGCGAATATTGCGGGGAGGCACGCAAGCGGCTTCGCTCGAGAGCAGAACGCTTTTCTTGCCGGCTTCGGGAATCTCAGCCCAGAACATCCGATCGAGAATGTCGGCGTGGGATTCGATCAGAATGCCGGCCTTGTTCATTTTATCTTCCTGGACGCGCAGGATCTGGCGAAGCGTGTCCATCTGCCGGCTCATGTGCTCCATCATGTCGTGGACGGCGTTGACCTTGACGTCACCGCGCTGATAGCGGTCGAGCGCGAATTTGATGGCCATGTTCTCGGCCGCCTTCATCAGCAGCGGGGTGTCGGTGCTGGCGTCGGAGGTATTCTTGGAAGTCTGCGCGGCCAGACTTTCGAGCAAATGGGCGAGATTGACTTTGGCGCCTTCGGGAGCCTTGCCGAGTTCAACCTTGAGATTTTCCGGAGAAGCGTCGGGGTCCTGCATCGCCTGGCCAAAATGCGTGAGCAGGCGAATGGTCTGGATGACTTCCTCTTCCTGTAAGGGAACGACGCCACCGGTCCATGTTCCAGTTCCAGTTCCGCCAGAAGTTCCCGCAGGTGGTCCGCCCGCGGCTGCGGCGATGCCGGCGGGAATGGGGACACTGGGGACGCTGCCGAGGGGCGCGCCGCCGGGCGTGCCGGAGCCGCCGGCGCTCGCTCCCTGTGCGGCGGCGATCAACTGCAGAAGTTTCTGAGGGTCGTTGAGCCACTGCCGGGCTTCGGGTCCGAGTGCTTGCGCGGCGAGCTGGGCGGCCATGGAAATTTCGCCGGTGGCCGGATCGGCGGCCACGAACTTGACCTCATTGATGCGGATGGACGAATTCTTGTTGTCGCCGAGGGTTTCCTTAATCTGCTTGGCGAAGTCCTGCGCTTTGGAGCCGCCCATGGCAAAGGCGCGAACCAGGCGCGTAAAGTCTTCGATCGTGACTTTGTTCGAGAACAGAATGCTGGAGAGCCCGGCCGCAGTCAGCAACTGCGCGAAGCTGCGTTCGGCCTGTCCGGCTTCAAGAGGGATGCCATCGAGAAGAAGTTTGTCTTCGGAAACGCCGAGCAGAAATCCAGTGTCACCGCCCTTGGGAAGCGCCTGCTGGAGTTCGTTCCACGCGGTCTGGAACTGCCCCTCGCTGCGCTTATGGTTCACTCCGTACAGCCGTGTGTACTTCACCAAAATATTGAGGCTGTGGAGAAACGAGCGAGCAGAGGCGCTGCGACCGGCGTCAGTTGGAGCGGCGTTAGCGATAGCAGCCTCCTCTTGGTGAATGGAGCGATGGAAATAAGACTAAGCGGGAAAGTGACCTAATGCACGATTACGGAGGTAATTGGACTGAACGTGAGGGTCGGGAGTACATGCACACGGAAGGACAGGTCCTTCTGGGACGCGGGCGCGCTACACTGGTGGCGCGGCCGACGCTTCAGACCCGGCGAGCCGCGTCTCTACGGGTAAGTCCGATGAAGATTGGCGTGCTTTTCTTTGGCGCATTAAAAGACCTGGTAGGACGAGCGAGCGAGACCGTCGATCTGCCCGAAGGGGCGCGGGTGCGGGATGTGCTCTGTCATTATGCGCGGGCGGCCCCGCGCTTTGAAGCGATGGCATCGTCGCTGGCGATTTCGGTGAATCAGGAATATTCAGGCCTGGACCGCGTGCTGCGCGAGGGCGACGAAGTCGGGCTGTTGCCGCCGGTGAGTGGCGGGTTGATGGAGGGCGGTGGCGAAGTCCGGATTGTCCGCGCGCCGATCGATGCGCAGGCCGTGGTTGCGCGGCTGAAGCAGCCGGCGGATGGGGCGGCGGTGATTTTCGAGGGCGTGGTGCGGGACAATTCGCGTGGGCGGCGCACGCTCTATCTGGATTATGAAGCCTATGAAGCAATGGCCCTGAAACAGCTGGAATCTCTGGCAGTAGAGGCGCGGACACGCTTCGCGGTGCGGGGAGCATCGATCGTCCACCGGCTGGGGCGATTGGAGATTGGGGAGACCAGCGTGCTGATCGTGGTGGCTGCGGCGCACCGGAGCGCGGCGTTCGAGGCCTGCCGCTGGATCATTGACACGTTGAAAAAGACAGTGCCGATCTGGAAGAAAGAGTATTTTCACGACGGAGCGGTATGGGCGGACGGGGAGGCATTTCCCGAAGAAATTCGAGCGCCCGGAGGCACAGCCGGCGAGCGGCCTGCATCATAATGATTGACTTCTGCATGAAGCGAATCCCACAAGTGCTGCGAGCTGCGAGCTACGAGCTGCGGGCGATCAGTGGCAGGTTTAGCTCGTGGCTCGAAGCTCGTGGCTCGAAGCTCACGGCTCGCTTGATAGTGTGTGCGTTCTTCGCCGCTGCTAGCGGGCGCTTGCTCGCGGAGGAACCAGAAACCACCATCAAGGTCGACGTGAAGCTGGTCAACGTGTTCGTGACCGTGACGGATGCGCACGGGTCTCCGGTGGCGAATTTGCAGAAAGAAAATTTTCTGCTGAAGGAAGACGGCAAAGAGCAGAAGATCGCGATCTTCGACAAGGAGTCGGCGCTGCCGCTATCGATTGCGCTCTCGGTAGACACCAGTTTGAGCACAAGAAAGGATCTGGCGCTGGAATTGACGTCGGCGCGGAAGTTTGCGCACGCCATTGTGCGGCCGCAGGACGGTCTTGCGGTGTACAAGTTCAGCGAGGAAGTAAGCCTGATGGTGCCGTTCACCTCCGATTTGAAAAAGATCGATGCCGGAATCGACCAGGTGCGTATTGGTGCGGCGACGGCGCTTTACGACGCGGTTTATCTGGGATCGCACGCTCTGAGCCGGCGCCAGGGAAGAAAGGTGATGGTGGTGATCACCGACGGCGGAGACACGATGAGCCAGGTCAACTACAAAGAAGCGCTGCGCGCGGCCCAGGAGGCCGAGGCGATTATTTACAGCATCATCATCGTACCCATCGAAGCCGACGCGGGACGGGACACCGGAGGCGAGCACGCGCTGATTCAGATCTCCTCCGATACCGGTGGCAAGTATTACTACGCCAAATCGCTCGCACAGCTTGACGACGCCTTCCGCCAGATCAGCGACGAACTGCGGACCCAGTATCTGCTGGCGTATTATCCGTCGCAGCGCTATTCGAATTCGGACTTCCGCCAACTCAAGGTAGACCTGACGAACGCGCCGGCGGGAGGTCCTTATCAGTCGCACTATCGCGCGGGATACTACACGCACAAAGGGACGTTCTGACGCCGGCTACGAGCTGCGAGCTACGGGCACCCGGTTTGCTCGTAGCTCGTAGCTCAGCGGGACGGGATTAGCCCGCAAACAATAACGCATACATCGCGCCGGGGAAGTGGGCGCATCTAGTAAACTGTTCTATTCCATTTGCCGTAGAAATTAGGATCCGTAGACACGGAATCGCTTCCCGGTTCTACTTGAGGTTCTGCTCCCAGGAGAGTGGCACTTTGTTTGATTGCTCTGGCTCGATGGTCCGTCGTTCCCTGTTCACCCGCATTGGCCTGTTATTCGTCGCTTCCCTCGTCGTCTCGCTCACGATTTCCTCGTGGGCGCAGGAAATGACCTCGGAAAATCCGACAACCGGCACCATTCAAGGTACGGTTCGGGATAACGACGGCAACGTCGTGGAAGGGGCACGGGTTTTGTACGGCTCGCACGCCACCGACACCAGCGGCGTGACCCGCACCGGAAAGGACGGTACCTATGTTTCCGAAGCGGTGCCGCCGGGCCCTTATGTGGTGCGGGTGGAAGGCCGGGACATGGCGCCGGTCGAGAGCAGGGTGACCGTGGTCTTAGGGGTGGCAGTCACGGCGGATTTTAAGTTGGAATGGATCAATCCGGGGCCGGTGCGGCTGGAGAGCAAGTTCAGTGGCGACGTTCCCGACAAGCTGCCGATTGGTGGGCGAAACTATCTGAATGCGGGACAGCTTGAGCCGGGTGTGCAGGCGGTGGATGGAGGGATTTATGCTCCGGGCAAAAGTGGGATTCAGTCGCTCTCCATCGGCAGCCAACTGGGACGAACGACGCACTATGACATGGATGAAGTCGAGGTGATGGATGAGACCAAGGGCGCATCCACGCTGAACCTGCCGGCGGAAGCGGTCCGCGAAGTGATCGTGTCGCGGGTGACGCCGGAGTTGTTTCAGTCGCTGAACGCAGGCGGCGCGGTGCGTATTTCGACGCGTTCTGGTGCAGACGAATGGCACGGCAATCTGTTTGGAAATCTCGAAGACCAGGTCTTCGGCCTGGCGGGGTTTCCGTCAGGAAACTCGGATTACAGCCGGCAGCAGTTTGGATTTGGGGCTGGCGGCGCGGTGATCAAGGACAAGGCGTTTCTATTCGTCGGCGGTGAACGCAGCAAGCAGGATGGTCTTTTGCCAATGACGTCCGCGGATTTGATTTTGCCGTCGGCGTCAAATTTGGAGGCGTTCAACCAAACCAGCCTGCGGAGCGCCTATTTTCGCGAGAACATGTTCACGGCGCGGCTGGATTACAACTTCAGCGATGACATGAAGGGATTTGCGCGATTCAGCTACGACAACGCCAACCTGATCGGGCCGCCGGATAGCCAGTCGAGTTTCCGCAATCAGTTGAACGTCCCAGCCTGGGTTTTCGGGCTGGATTGGAACCACGGACGGTTTGTAAACAGCGCGCGCTTCGGCTACCAGAAGATGGTGAACGCCATCAATCCGGCGCTGGGCGATTCGACGATTGTGCCGGGTGCTCCCCTCCTCCACATGCAGATCGGATCGTACGGCCTGGGGCCGAGCGTGGCCGGACCCCGGCAAACGATTCAGCGCGACCTTTTCGGGCGCTATGACAGCAGCACTATCTACCACGTGTATCACACCATCCGCTTCGGAGGAGCGATCCATCGCATCGCACAGGGAGACTTCTATGCGCCGGCAAATTATGCGTCGGTAACCAGTTCGGATGGACTGGACGTAATCAACGCCATTAACGGCAACCCGCTCCTGCTGCCGCTTTACGCGGGTGATCCGCGCGGAGCGGCGGATAATCCGCTGAACTATCCTGTGGGCACGGTCACGATTTTCAACGGCCTCGGAAATTTCAGCGAGAACTCGGCGTTCAACCGCTCGGGTGGCGGACACTTCGACACTCGGCTCGAGGGGTACGTGGGCGACACCTTCAATCTGTTTCCCAGCCTGAACATCAGCTTCGGAGTGAATTATGTGCGCGACAGCGGGCGCACCGACAACGACCTGGCGCCGGTGCCCTGCTCGGCCATCAACACCAGTATCGTGACGGCTCCGCCCTGCACGAGCGGCTTGATTCTTGATCAATTCGGGTTGCTTCCGAACGTTGGCTTGAATGCGTACCAACCGCTCGGCCAGAAGATAAACCAGCCAAACTTCAATTTCGCTCCGCAAGTTGGTGTGGCATGGGATCCGGGACGCAATGGGAGGATGGTGGTGCGGGCGAGCGGCGGTTTATTCTACGACAATTTTCTGCTGCAGAATCTGTATCAGGATCGCATCAACCGCTTGTCGAACGGGCAATACAACCGCAGCCTGACACTGTGTCCGACGGGATCGGTGCTGTTTCCGAATGCGCCGTCCGGCGCCAACAATGGCATTGTGAGTGAGAGCGATGGGCTCGATATCGCCACCCAGATTTGTGGGCAGCCAATGAACGCCATGCTGACGGGAACTCAGGGGAGCGTTGAAGTTGCTAAAGCAATTCAAGATCTGCAGTCGCAGTTTACGTTAGCGCAGTCGGCGGTGACGGGCGGCCCTAACGTGTATTCGCTGGCGAACAGCATAGCGGATTTTGGGGGCATGCTCGCGCCTGGTTTCAAAACGCCCCGAGTGGTGCATCTCTCCGTCGGAATTCAGAAACAGATCGGAGAGCGCGGCATGTTCTCAGTCGACTATCTGCGCGAGACGGGAACGCAGTTTCCGCTGGGGATTGACACCAATCACGTGGGGGACGCGGGCTTCCTGACGGACGGCGCCAATCTAAACCCGCCCAATACCTACGCGGCGGAGTTGTCGGCGATCAATAACACACTCAAGGCAGGCAATTCGACGGCGCAAGCATGCCCGCAGGCGCAGTTCGCGGGTAGCAGTTCGCAGGCCGCAGTGAATTGCTATTTAGCTGCGACGCCGGGAGCGAGCATCACGGATTTCGCGCGCCAGGGTCTGGATTCGTCGAGCGCGTTCTGCGGGCCGTTTCCCTGCTCGGTGCTGGGGAAGAAGAACTTGTTGGGTCAGACCCAGCAGGCGGCCTTCGGCGGAATCAATCCGGCGGTGGGATCGAACATCATGTACTTTCCGAGCGGGCGATCGCAGTATTCGGGAGTGCATCTGGCCTACCACGGCATCAGCGGGCTGAACACGGACCGACGCTTGCAACGGCTGGAGGTGGCAATTTCGTACACGCTTTCCCGTTATCGCAGCAACATAGCCGAGCCGAATGGCAGCGGTGGGGATTATTCGCTGATGAACGTGGCGGAAGATTACAACCGGCCGCACCTGACACATTGGGGCGCCTCGGGGCTCGACCGGACGCATCAGCTCTCGTTCATTTCCACGGCGGACCTGGCCCACGGGCTCCGGCTTTCGATGATCGCGCACCTGGCGTCGCCGCTTCCGCTGAGCGCGTATCTGCCGCAGCAGGACGGGGGCGGAGTGCCGGGGGAAATCTTCCGCACCGACGTAAGCGGCGACGGCACAGTGGGCGACCTTTTGCCGGCAACGTTTATTGGAAGCACGGGAAAATATTCGACCTCAAACGTGACCAAGGCAGTGGCGTTTTACAACGCCAACTACGCCGGGAAGTTGACGCCGGCGGGTGAAGCGCTGGCCAACGCCGGTCTGTTCACCGGGCAGCAACTGGTGACGCTGGGCGCTTACTCGCCTCTGATTCAAACGCTTCCGGGGCATTATGCGGAAGCCACCTGGCTGAAGACGATGGATTTGCGGCTGAGCCGCCCGTTCCAGGTTGGGGAGCGGGTGAAACTGGAGCCGAGCCTCTCCGTGTTTAACGTTTTCAACTGGGCCAACTTCGGAGGCGCGGGGAACCAGTTGAGCGGAGTGATGAACGGGGCGCCGGGTAGTTCGCTGAATAATGTGAGTTCGGCGGGATACTGCGGCAACTCAACCGGTTACTGCACCTCGCGGCTGGACCGGGTTCTGGCCGGCTCGGGCACGTATGCGAACGCCGCTCCGCGGCAAATGGAATTTGGACTGCGGATCACGTTCTAGAGATCAAGCCGCCCGAGCTGGTCGCTCGCGAATCAGGACCGGTTGCTCGCGGAATCCTTTCGCGGCAGCAATGCCAAGCACGACGAAGAGCGCCATGACCACGACCTGCGTGACCGCGAACGGCGGTTCCGATCCTTTCGGAGCCAGCGCGTGCAGGGATGGCACCTTTTCAAAAAGCTGCACCACCAGAACGAAAACATTAAAGTAGAGGGCAACCACGGCGCTGATTACGTAAGTCCGCCGCCAGCCTCCGGCGAGGCGACGGCTGTAGCGTGCGAAGATCGCCAGACCCAACACTGCCAGCGATATGGCGGCGACCACGTAGGACGGCTTAAAACCCTCGAAGGGGAAGAAGAATCCGGTGACGCTGGTGGCTACGGTCGTGGTCAGAAAGATCGCCGTCCATCCGTCGAGTCGTTTTCCGCCGAGCAGGCCGAAGGCGACTACCAATCCCGATAAAATCCCCGCCAGACTGACTACGACGTGGACAAAAGTGAACGTTGTCATACCGAGAATCATGACGGCCTCCGTTCAGATTCCGAAGATATTACGATACATCTGCGGAAATTTCCACAGTTGAGATCGATACCGCCATGAGTGCAAAGCGGGTGGCTGGGCACGAAGAAAAATTTAGCCGCCTTCTTCTGTACGGTCGGGCGAACGCAAGCATCCAAACCCGTATGGTCCCATTTTCCTTTTTCCCACTGCGCCATTATAATCGCCGTTCACCGTAATCCTGTGTAAGCGTTGAAGTACAGAGAGGCCCCGACCAGGAGGGAGTTCATTCCTGGAGAGGCTGGCCCCGGTCAGACCCTGGTTGCCAGTGCGATCCTGTAGTCGGTCGGTTGTGACAATTTTTGCATTCACTGGAGGCGCAGTAAGGCACATGGATAAACTAGTTCGCTTCGCTTTGGCAGCTCTCTTCCTTCTCGGCATCGCTTCCGCCCAGAACATTCCGGAAATCAACGTATTCGGCGGTTACTCATACCTCAACTTTGACCTGCCAGCGAACCCGAGCACAGGCACAACCTCGCAGCGCCTGGCGATGAACGGCTGGGATATCTCCGTTGCGGTCAACCTGTTTCATCACATTGCTGTCGAGGGGGACTTCAGCGGCCACTCGCTTAGCGATTGCACTGGTATTACGGGTATGAATTGCAGCGATTTCTCTTACATGGGGGGCCCGCGCTACACCTTTGGGTCGCGCTCTGGCAAGATCACGGCCTTTGCACACGCCCTGGTTGGCCGAGACAGCGCGGATCTTCCTGGATCCTCCGGAGTTTCGGTGTCAGATTCGTCGGTGGCGGTCGCTGCAGGCGGTGGCGTTGATTATTGGGTCTATCGCCACATGGTCGGAGTTCAGTTGGGACCGATCGATTATATGTACACCCGTCACCTGAACTCCGACGCCGTTCCCAGCCAGGACAACATTCGCGTCTCGGCCGGAGTCGTTTTCAGATTTGGCGGTGAAACTTCGGGTGAATCCCCTAGGGCCAAGCGCGAGTCTTCTTCGAATGCGCGTGCGGCCAGGAATGCTTCTCCTGCTGCTCAACCCACAACTGTGGCCGCAAGTCAGTCTGCTCAGCTGGGTATTCCGGGACACGGGATGCCGATCGCTGCGCTCGGCCTGGCGGTGGGGCCTCAGGAGTTCGACGGAGCGAAGATTCTGGAGATCGTGCCTGGAGGCCTTGCTGAGATGGCATCCTTGAAGGTGGGCGATCTGATCAAATCAGTGGATGGCAAGCCGGTAAAGACGCCGATGGAACTGGCAGCTGAGCTGTCGGACAAGTCCGGGAAAGTTCGCATCGGCATTCAGCGCGGCGACTTTGCCACGGAGACGTTGATCCTGCTGGGCCGCTGATTATTGCGGAAGATCCAGTGCAGCGAAAAGAAATAAACTGGTGCGCCCGGAGAGATTCGAACTCCCGACCTACAGCTCCGGAGGCTGCCGCTCTATCCAGACTGAGCTACGGGCGCACTGCAGATTTATTAAGTGTACATCCCCGCAGCAGACGCCTCAACGCCCGTCGCTCCACCAGCACCACTGATCAGCCTTCGACCGCCGCCATCGAGCCTCTCTTGCGCTTGTTCGCTTGTAGAATCTTCTTGCGTAGCCGCAGCGACTTGGGCGTGACCTCGGCGAACTCATCTTCGGCTATAAATTCAATCGCCTGTTCTAGATTCAGATTGCGGTAAGGCACCAGCCGGATCGCTACGTCGGAAGTCGATGCTCGCATGTTGGTCAGCTTCTTCTCGCGCACAATGTTGACGTCGAGATCCGTATCCTTGGCGTTCTCGCCGATGATCATGCCTTCGTAAACGTCGATGCCGGGCCCGACGAAGAGCGTGCCGCGCTCTTGCAGATTGTAGAGAGCGTGGGAGGTAGTAAGTCCGGGCCGGTCGGCAATCAACGCGCCCGTAGGACGATGTGGAATCTCTCCCTGCCACTCGATGTATCCGGCAAAAAGCGCGTTCATGACGATGGTGCCGCGCGTGTCGGTGAGCAGCGTGCTGCGCAGTCCGATCAGTCCGCGGCTCGGGACGCGAAACTCGACGCGCACGCGGCCATAACCGTGGTTGTGCATGTTGGCGACTTCGCCTTTGCGCGACCCGACGTGCTCCATGACTACACCGACGAATTCTTCGGGAATATCGACGGTGAGGTGTTCGACCGGTTCCATGAGTTTGCCGTCAATGTGCTTGGTGACGATCTCGGGCTTGCCAACCATCAGCTCGTAACCTTCGCGGCGCATCATCTCGATCAGAATGGAAAGCTGCAACTCGCCGCGGCCGAGAACTTTGAAAGAATCGGTGCTGCCGGTTTCTTCCATGCGCAACGAGACGTTGGTGAGCAGCTCTTTTTCCAGGCGCTCGCGCAGGTTGCGAGAAGTGACGTAAGAGCCTTCGCGTCCGCAAAACGGAGACGTGTTGATGGTGAACAGCATCGCAATCGTCGGCTCATCGATGACGATCGGCGGCAGCGGCGCGGGATTCTCCGCGCTGGTAATGGTCTCGCCAATGGTGATGCCTTCAACGCCGGCGACGGCAATGATGTCGCCGAGCGATGTTTCCGTAATGTCGGTGCGCTTCAGGCCGGAGAAGCTGAAGAGCTTGGTGATTTTTGTCTTGTGAAATGAGCCATCGCGCTTGGCGATGGCCACGTCTTCGCCAGTCTTCATGGTCCCGGAAAAAACGCGGGCAATGGCGAGGCGGCCAAGGTAGTCGCTGTAATCGAGATTCGCGACCAGGATTTGCAGCGGCCCGTCTTTGTCCCCTTGCGGAGCGGGAATGTTGTCGATGATCGCCTCAAACAGAAGACGCAGATCTTCGCCCGCCGCTCCCTGATGCACCGCAGCCGTTCCCGCCTTGGCGTTCGTATAGAGAACGGGGAAATCAAGCTGCTCTTCCTTGGCGTCAAGATCGATAAAGAGGTCGTAAACCTCGTTGAGAACTTCCTGCGGACGCGCGTCAGGCCGGTCGATTTTATTGATGACCAGAATCGGCTTCAGGTTCGCCTCAAGCGCTTTGCTGAGCACGTAGCGCGTCTGCGGCAGCGGGCCTTCGCTGGCGTCGACGAGAAGCATGACGCCATCCACCATCTTGAGCGCCCGCTCCACTTCGCCGCCAAAATCGGAGTGGCCGGGCGTGTCCACGATATTGATTTTGACGCCCGCATAAAACACGGCGGTGTTTTTGGCAAGAATAGTGATGCCGCGCTCGCGTTCCAGATCGTTCGAGTCCATAACGCGCTCGGCGACGGTCTCGTTGTCGCGGAAAGTGCCACTCTGTCGAAGCATGGCGTCAACCAGCGTGGTCTTGCCGTGATCCACGTGGGCAATGATAGCGATGTTGCGAATACTCGGATTCAGATCGAAAACTCCTCAGGACTGCGAATTGGGGCTTAATGCCGGTTTCACAAAGTTCTTCTTAAGTTTGGATGGCACGTCCCTCAGGGGCTAAAGCCCGCATTGTTTGCGGGGCTGAGCGGCACGGCTGAAGCCGTGCCCTACCCAAAGCCTATTTGTGAAACCAGCCCTACTACTACTTTACTATGTCGAGGAGGTTCGAGGGCTGAGCGAAGCGATCCGATCTTCCATTTTTGATCTTTCTTTCTTGATCGGGCTCTTTCGATCAAGCGCGCCGGCGGCGATTGCGACGCTTCGGCTGCTCGCATGCCTGAATGGTTCCGGGTGGGAGGAGTTTGGGGTCGGACGACGGAACTGAGTTCTCCTCCGAACTTAGCATTTGATTTTTATTAGCGTTCAGGAAAGCCATATTAGTGGACGCGACTTGCATGGCATAGAACAGGGCGGAGGCTTCTTTCGGCTCGATGCGGCGGTGGAGCATCATCTCGCAAACTTCTGAGATGGCCGACTGGATAGAGACAGCGTCTTCGAGTTGAGGAAGATAGACGTGAGTGGAAGGAATGGTGTCGGAATTGTTGATGTCGATCGGCGATGGGCCCATTAACTCGTGGTAGTGGCAAAACCGCTTGCCGTGGAGAGCGGGGGATTGGCAAGGATCTCCATTGGTTTTTCGTTGTTCGCAAAGTTTGACGGTAGGCTTGTCGGAAGAAGATGACATTATGATTGCTCCTTTGGGCGATGATCGCGGTTGTAATTTATTTTTTTTCGAGTATGGAACTGGGAAGTGTTTTGTACCCCCCCCCAGATTTCCGCTAAAGTATTGAAATCAAAGTACTTAGTTGTAAAATATGGAGGAATAAGGACTTAGCTGGGGATTTTGCGGTTTGGCGGGGTTTTTCTGGAGGGCGGTAATTGGTTTCTGCCGCCGCTTTTCTTCTCTGTTTGTCAAAGAACTCGAACCGCCGAAGAATGGATTTTCGCCGGTTTGCGGGTTCGTCTCTGGAGACGGGCGCAGTTCTCGATGCTGCACTGGTGGGGAATTTTCGCACTGATTATGGTGCATGTCTGTGATGGTGGTACGGGGAAAATGTGATGAAAAAAGGCCCGTCGGATTTTCTATTTGACATCATTGTTACTTAGAGTAACAATTGATTCGTGTACAAGGTGGTCACCACAAAATCCTTCGCCAAAGACCTGTCCCGGCTTCCGGTGAACCGGCAAAGGCGGATTGTGGAGAAGATCTACGAAGTTGCGGCCGATCCTTATGCCCGGCACAACAACGTCACGAAACTTCAGGGGCGCGATGGCTACCGACTGCGAATCGGCGACTGGCGGGTCATTTACGAATTGCACGACGACCGTCTTGAGTTGTGGGCTCTGGAAGTAGGGCCACGGGGAGGAATTTACTGATGCGTGTCGAAACCATTACCCGCAAGGGCAAGGAGTTTGCGGTCATTCCGGTGGCGGCTCTGCAGAAGCTGATCGAGGATGCGGAAATGCTTGCCGATGTGAAGGCTTACGATGCCGCTAAGGCGCGTTTGAAAGATGGCTCGGACGAGCTCATACCTTTGGAGATTACCGAACGCAGACTGCGGGGAGAGCCAGCGCTTCGCGTCTGGCGCGAGCACCGCAAGCTTACTCAGGAGCAGCTTGCTAAGAAGGCGAGAGTATCGCGGTCGCTGATCGCGGCGATTGAGACCAAGCGCAAAAGCGGGTCCGTCAACACATGGAAGAAGCTCGGCGCGGCGCTGGGTGTTGGCTGGGAGATGCTGGCGTAGTTCGTCGGCGCTCTAACTCCGCCCGAAGCTCGCGGCGTTCGTGGAATCCCACCCTTCGCAAAATGCGCGAAGGATGGGGCACCCCTTGTATTGCTTGTGCCGGCGAGATCAAAAGCTTGGGCCACTGGGCCGGTAGACTTAAGTAGTTCGGCATTTCATGCGTCCAAACAATAACTCGCGCCGTTGCCAAATCTTCCTTCTAGTCGCAAACGTCATGTTCCTATCGTGCGGCCTTTGTCACGCTCAGGATGCAAGCAAGGCTGCTCCGCTGCCCGACGCTCCGAAGCCGAGCCCGCCTGAGCCCAAGACGTTCTTCGCGCGCTGGGCGGACTTTTATCGGCAGGATTGGTCGCCGCCCGCTTCTTCGACAGCCTCGCCCGCCCCAGCACGTCGAGGCCTTCCATCGCCGCTCGATTCGCCGCCATTTCCTAACTCTGATTGGTCGTACGGTGGTTCGCCCGTGATCGGCGAGCCGGACACCAACAGCTATCCGCTGATGACCGCCATCAATCAGGCCCGAAGCCGGACGAAGCTCTATGGGTGGATTGCTCCCACGCTGAACTTCAGCACCTCCACGAATAGCAACGCGCCCGAGGCGAACGATGCTTACTCCAATCGTTTCGAGCTGAATCAAGTCGTCCTCTATGCCGAGCGCCTGCCCGATTCCGTGCAACAGGATCATGTCGATTGGGGATACCACCTCACTGCGCTCTACGGCACCGATTATCGCTATACGACGGGAAAGGGCTATGGGAGCAGCCAGTTGCTGAACGATCATCGCCAATACGGATTTGATCCGACGCTGGAATATGTCGATGTTTACATTCCGCAGGTTGCGCAGGGGATGAATCTACGGCTGGGCCGCTTCATCTCGGTGCCGGGCATTGAGGCTCAGTTGGCGCCGCAAAACTACATCTTCAGCCACTCGCTGCTCTATGCGATCGATCCATTTACCGACACTGGTCTGATGGCGACGGTGAAGCTGAACGACCAGTGGCTAGTGCAACTGGGAATTACCGCCGGCCACGACGTTGCCCCGTGGGCGCCCGACGCGAAGCCTTCGGGCACGGCCTGCCTGAGCTATACGACTCACTCCGTAAACGACAATCTTTACGTTTGCGCCAACGGCATCAACGACGCCAAATACGCGTACAACAATCTGCAGCAATACGACGCCACCTGGTATCACAAATTTTCGAAGACGGTGCACATGGCAACCGAGTCCTGGTACATGTATGAGCGCGACGTGCCTGCTGTTGGAGGCAATATTCAGCCGGAACTCGGCGCGAATGCGGCTTACTGCCTGACGGGAGAAGAGCGGTGTACTGCTCCGGAATATGCCGTGGTCAACTTCCTGCAGAAGGAACTGTCGGCGCGTGACTTCCTGTCGTTTCGCAGTGACTTTCTCGACGACAAAAAAGGCCAGCGCACGGGCTATGCGACGAAATATTCAGAGAACACGATCATGTGGTGTCATTGGATCGGGTCGACCGTCCAACTGCGTCCGGAGTTGCGTTTCGAACGAGCGTGGGATCAGAAGGCCTACAACAACGGCCGACAGCAGAATCAGCTTACGGTGGCTAGCGACCTGATTTTTCATTTTTGACCAGGCCGACACTAGCGGCTGGCAGGTTCAACCAACTCCGCGCCGATTTCCGGAGTTACTTCCGCCCGCGTTCGCAAGCGATACCAGAACACGATCGCAATCAGCGAGAACAGAAAGATGATGGTCGAGATGGCGTTGATCTCCGGGGTGATCCCGCGGCGGAGGCGTCCCCAGATTTCGAGCGGAAGCGTGTTGTCGCGGCCTATCAGGAAGAAGCTGACCGCGATTTCGTCCATGGATAGGGTGAAGATCAGGAGCGCGGCTCCGATGATGGAGAGTTTGAGATTGGGGAACGTGATGCGCCAGAAGGTCTGCCAGTAGTTGGCGCCTAGATCGAGCGAGGCTTCTTCCTGGGCGCGATTTAGTTTTTGCAATCCGGCGAAAACTTCGGTGGTGGCTACGGAGATCAGCGCGGTGCCGTGTCCGAGGACTATGGTGACGAGGCTGTTTCTGATCTCGACGAAGCGAAAGAACATTAGTAGCGACAGGCCGGTGATTATTCCGGGCAGGATCAGCGGGAGCAGGACCAGGCGCCGGAATAGAGCCTTGCCGGGGAATTGCGCGCGATCTAGCGCCAGCGCGGCGGGGATTCCGAAGACGAGAGCGATCAGCATGGCCGCGAAGGCTACTAACAGACTGTTTAGGACCGAATCCCAGATGGGACCGTCGTTGAACAGGATGCGATACCAGTTCAGGGTAAGGTCGCGCGGCGGGAAGCCTCCTACGCCTTGTCCATTGAAGGAATAAAGGATGAGGATGACGATGGGCAGATAGAGGAAGGCGAAGACGGCTAGGGCGTGAGCCGTCAGCCAGCTTGGGCCTTGGATTGACGCACGTTTCATATTGCTGCACCGCGGAGACTTGGGGCAAAGTCAAACCACCATGGTGTACACGGTCGTGGAATCCCACCCTTGCGCAAAGAACGCGCAAGGATGGGGCACCCGGTTTCCGTGGAGCAGTGCGCGGTCACTGGAAACTCCATTTCTTCTCCAGTCGCTCGGAGAAGAAGATCAGGCCTAGCACCAGCGCTAACATGCAGAGCGAGATGGCGGCGCCTAGCGGCCAGTTGTAGGCGGCTCCGAAAAGGCTGACCACAATGTTCGAGATCATGATGCCGCTGGGACCGCCTAACAGGAGCGGCGCCAGAAAGTCTCCGAGGCTTAGGACGAAGGCGAAGGTTGCGCCGGCTAGGACTCCGGGAATGGAGAGCGGGAAGATCACGCGCCAGAAAGTTTGCGCGGGCGTGGCTCCGAGGTCGTGCGAGGCTTCGACCAGGTTGCGCGGAATGTGTTCGAGCGATGCGTAGATGGGCAGGAACGTGAACGGCGTATAGATGTGCGTCAATGTAAGCACGACGGCGAACGGGCTGTAGAGCAGGAAGTCGAGCGGATGACTGGTGAGGTGCACATATTGCAGCAGCGTGTTCAGGACGCCGTCGGTGCCTAGAATCGTCTTCCATGCGTAGGCGCGTACCAAATAGCTCACCCACAGGGGAATGATTACTAGCTGATAGTAGAGGTCTTTTCTTCCTCCGGCGTAGAAGGAGAGGAAGTAGGCGAGCGGGTAGCCGAGCAGCATGGAGAAGAACATCACGCGAGCGGCGATCCACATGGAACGCAGGAGCGTATGCCAGTAAACGGTTTTGGTCAGGAGTTCTTGGTAGTTGTCGAGGTTCCAGGAATGCACGATGGCTTGTGATTCGGAGACCGACCAGAAGCTGTAGCAAAACATCAACAGGTAGGGCACGAGCAGAAACACGGCAACCCAAACCAGCGGCGGGACGGTGATGGCGGTGCGATAGGCGCGGGAGAACATCAGGCTCTCTCCTGGAAAGTGGAACTGAGGCTGGTGGCGCGGACCGGGATGGCATCGGCGGCGGAGAATTCGAACTCCAGCGGGGCTTCGGAATTGCGCAGATCGCGGCTGGCGGCGCGGATGGTCAGGATCAGTCCGCCAGCGGATTCGACGCGCAGCAGGTCGGTGGCTCCGTGGAAAGCCTGATCGCGAAGGTTCGCGCGAAAACGAATCGTCGCGTTCGAAGGTGAGCCGCTTGCCGGGTGAATGCACTCCGGACGCAGCGAGAAAAAAGCGGCGCCGTCGGGCAGAGAGGTGGGCCATTGTAGCGCGCCGCAAGTGGCTGTGCCTTGGCGAACGTCGGCGTGCAACAGATTTGTGTGTCCGATGAATTGCGCGGTGTAGGAGGTCGCGGGGCGATTGTAAATTTCTCTTGGGCTGGCAACCTGCTCTAGTTCTCCGGAACGCAACAATGCTATGCGGTCGGACATCACCATCGCTTCTTCCTGGTCGTGCGTCACAAAGATGAAGGTGATGCCCACTTCGCGCTGCAGGGCTTTGAGTTCCACTTGCATCTGGCGGCGCAGGTTGGCGTCGAGGGCGGAGAGCGGTTCATCGAGCAGCAGCAGACGCGGGCGATTGACCAGCGCGCGGGCGAGCGCGATGCGCTGCTGCTGTCCGCCGCTGATCTTCGATGGTTTCGATTTGGCGTAGGCGGACATCTTGACCTTCGCCAACGCTTCGGCGACGCGCGATTGAATTTCGGCGGCAGGACGTTTGGCAATGGCTAATCCGTAGCCAACGTTTTGTTCAACGGTCATGTGGGGGAAGAGCGCATAGCTTTGGAAGACGGTATTTACGCGGCGGCGATAGGGAGGCTCGGTGTCGAGGCGCTCGCCCGACATCCAGACTTCTCCGGAGGTGGACTGCTCGAAGCCGGCGAGAATTCGGAGCAGCGTGGTCTTTCCTGAGCCGCTTTCGCCGAGGATGGTTAGGAATTCTCCCTCGGCGATTTCTAGGGAGATGTCGCGCAAGACGATGTTTTTGCCGAAATGCTTGGCTACGTTGCGGATGGAAAGCAGAGACGCGGAGGTTGGCGGATTGCTGGTTGCTGCTACGGGTTCTGACGTGGTTGCCATGGTTGTCGTTTTGGCGCTGCTCAGGTTCGCGGACAGGAGTGTCCGCGCCACACGAGCCACACCTGCTACTGCGTGGCTTTTACTTCGTTCCAGATCTCGTTGTACTTGGCGCGGCGCGGAACATTTTGCCAGAAATACAGGCGCCGCTGGTAATTGTCTACGTCGTCGAGGTGCAGGCTCTTCACTTCTTCGGGTGTCATGTACTGCCCGGCGTGCGGATTGGCGGGCGTGTAATGAGTTATATCCGTGACCGCCTTCTGCGTTTTGGCTTCGATCATATATTCCAGGAATTTGTATGCCAGATCCTTGTTGTCACTTCCAGCGGTGATCATGAGGTGATCGATCCAGCCGGTGGTGTTTTCCTTGGGAATGGTCTCGCCTACGGGGAAGTTTTTTTTCTTAAGCTCCACCGTGTTTAGCGGCCAGCCCATGGCAATAACAACTTCGTGATTCTCGAACAGGTTCGTCAAGTCGCCGCCGGTGGACCACAGCTTGCGAATGTTAGGCTTCAACTCCACCAGCTTCTTCTTGACTTTGTCGAGTTCCTCGTCACTCAAGTTGTAGAGATGACCCGCATCGGGCTTGTCGTAGCCGAGCACCTGCGCCGCCATGTAGACGGTGGAAAGATCGTCCCACACGGAAATTTTCCCTTTCAACTTCGGGTCCCACATGACGTTCCAGCTTTCGGGAGGCTGAGGGAATGCGGTGGTGTCGTAGATCATGGGGTCTGGTCCCCACATGAAGGGCACGCCATAGACTTCGCCCTTTACGCGGACCAGCGACAATGAGGTGAGCTGCGGCGAAAGCTGGCTATAGCTGGGCAGTTTGCCGAGATCGAGCGGCGCCGCGAGACCGGAGGTCGCAATCATGGTGGCCACATCGCTCGATGGAGAGATCACGTCGTAATTGCCCGAACTGCCGCCGCGCAGTTTGGCGACGAGTTCGTCGCTCGATCCCATGTAGGAGGCCGAAACTTTGCAGTGGTTCTGCTCTTCGAAAGCCTTGACGTACGCGGGATCGGCGTAGCCTTCCCACACCAGCAGGTTGAGCGTGGGAGTTTTTTTGGCGCAGGATGCGGCGAAGAGGAGTAACAGAAGAACGAACAGGGCGAATATCGATTTGCGCAACATTATTTATTCCCCCTCACGATCGAACACGGAGACGCCGCGGAGTCTGTGCCGTCCCTTGCGGGACTTGAATTGTGCCACTTCAATCTCCCGGCACTTACGTGCCGGGCTTTCCTGTGTCGCCGCCTTGCGGCTGATGAATCGTTGCTTCCTTAAATGCAGTCCTCAGAATGTCGGTGGAGTGTTGACCCACAACAGCCAGGTCTCGCTCCGGCCGGGATTTTTCCAGTGATGCGGGGTGGCGCTTTCAAAATAAAAGCTGTCGCCGCGCTTCAGATGGTACTCCTCACCGTCAAGAGCGATCTGCAACTCTCCGCGCAGTACGAAAAGGAACTCCTCGCCTTCGTGAGCGTAGGACTCGCCGCTGCCAGCCTGGGGCGCGACGCGAAACAGGTGCGGCTCCATTACTTTGTTGCCCCAGGCGAGCAGCTCCATGCGCACGCCCGGACCGGCTTCGAGCACCTTGCGCTTGGCCGGGCGCACCAATCGGGCATTCGATTCCGTGGCATCGAAAAAATCAAGGATGTTGGTGCGGTAATAGCGTGCTAGCCTGCGCAAGGTGCCGACGGAGGCGCTCATCTGCGAACGTTCGAGGGCGCTGAGGAAGCCAATCGAAATTTCCGCGGCCGCGGCGACTTCGGCGAGGCTGAGACCGCGCTGGGTGCGCAGGCGGCGCAGTCGAGGGCCAATGGAAGCAGTGCTGCTGCCGGCGGCAGGTTTGATGGCGCCCTCGCGCTTCAACATCTGCACGATGGCGGCAGCGTTCAGTCCGCGGACCTTGCGCAGGTAGCGCGCTTTTTTCAGCAGGCGCACGTCGTCGTTAGTGTAAAGACGATACCGGCTTTCGGTGCGCTCGGGGCGCGTCAGCCCCAGCGCTTCCCATCCTCGGATCGCCGACGAAGATATCCCCACCAGACGGGATACGTCACCGATTTTGAGATAAACCTGGGCGTCGCTCGACATGATTTCCGAATGTGCCCGTTGCCCGCGCCGCGGGGAATGCATTTTTCCGCTTGACAGAGGGCGGCGGAGCCTACTAACCTTGCGCGATTATAGCAAGGTTTGCGGGGTGTGCAAGTTGAATTCGGGTCCCAGTAAAATTTGTTTTCCCGAGATCAGGAGGATCTGTTCCATGCCGTCGTCGAAACTGTCCCGGATGTGTTGCTGGCTCATCTCGTTGACCACGATCCTGAGCCTATGCCTGATCGGTTCCACGCTGGTATCTGCCCAGGGCACGGGCGGACGCATCCTGGGCCGCGTCAGCGACCCCAGCGGGGCGGTGCTGGCCGGAGTTAAAGTTACGCTCACCAATGAAGCTACCAGTGTGAGCAACGACAGCATAACCAACGCTAACGGCGACTACGGCTTTCCCCAGGTTCCGGTGGGGGTGTATCGCATGGAATTCGATCTCACCGGCTTCAAGAAGAGCGTGCAGCACGGAGTGAACGTTGATCTCAACCAGGTCGTGACCGTCAATTCGGTGCTGCAAATCGGCGCAACGAAAGAGACGGTCGAGGTGACCTCCGAAGCGCCGCTGATCGATACCAGCAGCACGCAGTTGGGCGCGATTATGGACTCGCGGCAGGTCTCGAACTTGCCGCTTAACTCGCGCGACACCTATCAGCTTCTGCAACTGCAGCCCGGAGTGATGTCCACCGTCGGTTCCAGCAATACGCTCGTTTATGGGAGTGACAGTCCGGGTGCGGTCTCAGTGAATGGTGGCCGCGGGCGCTCCAACAATTTCAGTGTGAATGGCGGCGACGCCAACGACCTCTTCGCCAACCTGCCGACGGTTCAACCGTCGCCGGACAGCATTGCAGAGTTCCGCGTTCTTACCAATACTTTCGACGCGGAATACGGACGTAACTCGGGCTCGGTGGTTAACGTGGTTACCAAGTCCGGGTCCAATGACCTGCATGGCAGTGCCTTCGAGTTCTTCCGCAACAAGGTGCTCAACGCTAATAATTACTGCCTTACGGCTGCCGCCCCCGAGGACCTTCCTTGTAGCAAGCCGCAGTCCAATCAAAACCAGTTTGGCGGCACGTTTGGCGGGCCAATCATAAAGAACCGTACGTTCTTCTTCGCCAGTTACGAAGGGCGACGGATTCGCCAAGGCATCCTCTCGCCAGCCGTCGGCGTGCCCTCGGCGTCGGAGCGGCCCAGTTCAACCCAGCCTTATTCAGACTACTCAAATTCCTCGCCCTTCACCGGTGTTCTCAGCAATTCATCTTTACTGGCCAGCCGGTCGGGGTGTCCCCAGGCGATCTTCAACCAATCAGGGCTTAGCCTCTATGACGGAGTTCCGTATGCCGGTACTTACAATTCTGGCGGGCAGCTTGTGACTCCCGGTATTTTTACCAACGTGGCGGGTGGAAAGGACAATATCATTCCCCTCGCTTGCTTGGACCCGACTGCGGTTGATCTTCTCCAGTTTGTCCCGACTCCGCCGAATGGCGGTTCTCTCGTCAGCACTGTGCCTGTCAAGGCCATCCGCGGCGACCAGGTTACATTCAGATTTGACCACCGGCTGAATGACAAGCAGAACCTGAGCGTCTATTACTATTTCAACGACGACACCACAAAAAGCCCGTTTGCCAGCTTCGAGCTGGCTGGCGCCAATCTCCCCGGCTTCGGCGACATTGTGGCGGAGCGCTTCCAGCAGTGGAACATTACCCACACCTGGACAATCAACAACAGCACGGTGAATGAATTCCGTTTCAATTACAATCGCGAGGGCCAAGAGACGTTTCAACATCCGTCGAACACCGAACTGGTGCAGAACGCCTGCCCCGCGGCTCCCACCTGGCTGACCAGCGTGACCGGCGCCCCGCCTTGTTTTTACGGAGATAACTCGAGCGATGCGCTGGGCAATAAGTACGGCATACATCCGTTTCTTAACGCTAACCGCGAGGGACTTCCCTTCATCACTATTTCAGGAGGATTTTCCATTGGCAATAATTGGGAAGGAGAGCTTCCTCAGGCTGGGAACTCATTTCAGTGGGCAGATAGCCTAACCAAGATTTCGGGCAAACATACCATGAAATTTGGTGTGGATCTTCGCCGGCAGCAGTTTAACCAATTCTATTACTTCAACGTCAACGGGGAGTTTACCTATTTCGGGGGAGGACCGAACGACGTCGGCGCAAGCGATCTCTTTGCCAATTACATGTTGGGCCTTCCCGATACATTCGGACAGGGATCGCCGCAAGGCGAGAACATCCGGAACACCGGTTTCTATCTGTTCGCGCAGGACAGCTGGAAGATGAGGCCGAATTTGACTTTGAATTACGGCCTGCGATGGGAGTTGAACACGCCTCTCACCGACATTGCCCAGCACGTTGAGACTTTCCGTCCTGGACAATCGTCTACGGTCTACCCTTGCGGGGGTCTCAATACAACTTGCTCGACCCAAGATGCAATCGGATTGGTGGTTCCGGGAGATCCCGGCGTTCCGCCTGGCATGACTTCAACCTATTACAAGGCCTTTGCTCCCCGCATCGGTATTGCATGGAGTCCGGGTAGTTCCGGCAAGACCAGCATTCGCGCCGGCTGGGGACTGTTCTATAACCCAATCGAGCAGCTGGTGCTGGCACAGTTCGGCGCTGAGCCTCCGTTTGGGGGTAGCTCGACTGTTTCCGAGACGCAGTTTAACCTGCCTTTTCTTCCTCAAAGTTGCACGACGTCGAACCCTGTCGTATGCCCGCTAGGTGTACAGCCGTATCTGAATCCGTTTAGCGGCGTCATCAGCCCCCCACGCCAGACCCCGCAGGATTGGGCAAGATTCGAACCGATCATTCTGTACGGGGACTTTCAGCCGCATCTGCGTGCGCAGTATTCCGCGCAATACAACTTAACCATCGAGCGCGAGTTATCCAGAGACTTGAAGCTGGAAGTCGGCTACGTCGGATCGCAAGGGCACCGGCTGCTGGCTACGCATGATATCAATTACTCGAATCCGCAGACCTGCCTCGATCTCGATCAGATTCTGCCGCCTCTTCCGGGTGGCGGTCTCCCTTGCGCTCAGTTCACTGAGGACGCACCGTTTACGGTTACAGTCCCGGTCGGATTCACTAGTTCCGCGGGCGGCGGCTTCCACATGCCCGACGGCACGGTTGTCGCGGGCACGGGGCAAACGCTGAATTTTGTTGGTTTGCGCCGGTATTCGTCGCCACAATGCGATCCTACTACTGGCAACGGCTGTCCAGGCAACGGAGTGCCGGTGTTTACCGGTATCTTTGCTCAGGACACAATCGCCAGCTCAGCCTATAACTCTTTGCAAGTTTCGCTGGACAAGCGCTTTGCACGTGGGCTGCAATTTACCGCCGCTTACACGTATAGTAAGTCGATCGATGAGGCCTCCAGCTTCGAGGGGATTTTGAATCCGCTGCCGGGCGCCAATAGCTATGCGCGCTCGCTCTTTGACGCACGTCACCGCTTTGTGGTCAGTTATTACTGGGAATTACCGGTCAGAAAATACAGCGGCTTTGCTGGTAAGACGCTTAATGGCTGGGCAATGTCGGGTATTACTACCTACCAGACGGGCTTTCCGATTCGTATTACATCATCCTCTGACAATGAGTTAATGAACAGTTTCGACTTTGAGTTGCCCGGCGAACCGGATCAGGTCGGCGCATTTCATTGGCAAAAACCGCAGAGTAACGGCAACTACTATTTCAATAATCCTACGGATCAGACATCGATTTTCAGCGAGGCGAACGTGCTGGGTCGCATCGGCACTGCTCCTCGGACGATCTGCTGCGGGCCGGGAATCAGCGAGACGGATATCTCTGTCATAAAGAACATTCCGATCAACGAACGCAGCCACTTTGAATTTCGAGCGGAAATATTCAATATCTTCAACCATACGCAGTTCTATAACCCGGACGGAAACAGCACCGACGGTACGCAGTTTGGACAGGTCACTGAGGTCAAAGATCCGCGCCTGATGCAGTTCGCCTTGAAATTTTACTTCTAGCGCGGAAGTGTAGAATGGAAGTGTCCGATCCCCGGGCGGATCATCCCGCCCGGGCCTAATCTAATGGCCGATCCGGCCTGAGCCTTATTGGAGAATCTCGATGTACCCCGCATTGCAAAAAGAACTCGACACGTTCGAGCGCCGTACTCCCAAGTCCGCCGAAGCGCATAAAAAAAACCTGAAGCGTCTGCCCCTGGGCGTGGCCAGCAATTATCGTGCTTACGATCCATATCCGATCTTTGTGTCGGAAGCTTCGGGCAGCAAGTTCCGCGATCTCGACGGCAACGAATACCTCGACCATAATCTATGTTTCGGCACGCTCATGGCGGGCCACTCGCATCCGGCGGTGATTAAGGCCGTCGAAGGCCGCCTGCACAAGGGTACCGCTTACGGGATGCCGCACAACATGGAGTGGGAACTGGCGGAAGAAATCTGCACGCGTTTTCCGGTGGAGATGTGCCGCTTCGGCAACAGCGGCACGGAAGCCACCATGCATACTATTCGTCTCGCGCGCGCGGCTACGGCGCGCGACAAGATCATCAAGTTCGAAGGCGGCTACCATGGGCTGCATGATGCGGCGCTGGTCAGCGTGAAGCCGCATCCTCCGGCCGACGATTTCGGCGATATCAAGAATCCGAAGCCGGTTTCGGGTGGGGCCGGCGTGCCGAAGGCGAGTATCGCGAACGTGCTGGTGGCGACGTTCAATGACCTGGAAACGGTGGAGCGGCGGTTCAAGGAAAATCCGAATGAGGTTGCGGCGATTATTCTGGAGCCGATCATGATGAACGTTGGCCTCTGTATGCCGCAGAAGGGATTTCTGGAAGGCCTGCGAGCGCTTTGCGACAAGCATGGCGCGCTGCTGATCTTCGACGAAGTCAAGACGGGGGCGAAGCTGTGCTGGGGTGGAGCGTCGGAATACTTCGGCGTGGCGCCAGACATGATCTGCCTGGCGAAGTCGATTGGCGGCGGATTCCCGCTGGCGGCTTTCGGTACGCACAAACGGGTCATGCAGTTGATTTCGGACCACAAAGTTTTCCACGGCGGCACTTACAACACGAATCCGATTTCGATGGCCGCGGGCATTGCCACTTTCCGCGAAGTGCTTACTCGAGCGAACTACACGAACATCGAGAAACTCAGTAACAAGCTGGTCGACGGATATAAGAAGACGATCGCTAAGGTTGGATTGCAAGGTTACATCGCCAGCGCGGGAGCTAACGGTGCGCTGATGTTGTATCCGAAGGAGATTCGTAACTACCGCGACTGGCTGACGGTTGACGTAGACCTGTGGCGGCATTACTGGTTCGGCATGGTGAACCGCGGCGTCATGTGCCAGCCGTACTGGTGGGACGAGCAGTGGACGATTTCCGTGCAGCACACCGAAGCCGACATCGATCGGCACCTGGCGGCATTTGCCGACGTCGCTGAGTCGCTGTCCGCCGCGCAGCATGAGCGGTTGGGAGCTGTAGCAACGCATTAACATAAACGGGATCGGGTCATCTGACCATCGGGTCATCGGGTGATTGAAAATCCGAGATTCGGATGGGGTAGATGGCCCTATCATCCGATGACTTCAGACGATGACTTCTGATCCCAGCCAGCCGCACTTAAAGCGCGTCCTCGGACGCTTTGACCTGGTGTTGCTATTTGTCGTTGCGGTATTCAATCTCAACGTAGTCCCAAGCATTGCTGCCAACGGCGGCGTGACCGTCTGGCTTTGGATCATCTCGTTACTTTTGTTTTTCTGGCCGCAGGGGATCGCGGTGATCGAACTTGCGCATCGTTACCCCGGCGAGGGAGGCGTGTACTTGTGGGCGAAGGAAGTTTTCGGCGACTTCCACGGCTTTCTTTCCGGCTGGTGTTACTGGACGAATAATATGCTGTACGTGCCAACAGTGATGCTCTATTTCGTAGGGGTAACAGTGTTTGCGATGGGTCCGGGCCACGCGGCACTCGCCGATAACAAGAATTTCGCAATGGCCGCTTCGGTGTCGCTGCTGGTGCTGCTGACGGTGGTAAACATTGTTGGACTGGGTGTCGGAAAGTGGCTCAACAATCTAGGCGCCATTGGAACATTTGTTGCGGCGGCGGTTCTGATCGGCTTGGGATTCACGGTCTGGTTGCGCTTTGGCACGAGCGTAACTGCAGCTGATTTTCGGATTCCGCAGGATCCCAGGTTTGTTCTGAATTCGTTCGGCGTGATTTGCTTCGGGTTGGTCGGACTTGAACTTGCCTCGGTGATGGGCGACGAAATTAAGGACCCACAGAAAACGCTGCCGGGCGCGGTAGCTTGGGGCGGCATTATTTCCGGGCTGCTTTATATCGGAGCTACGCTGACGCTGCTGGTTGCGGTCGGCAAGAACGATATCAGCGTGCTGCAGGGCATTGTGCAGGCCGTCAGCCATATGGCCGGCAAAGTTGGCGTGGCGTGGATTGTCACTCCGTTCGCGGTGATGCTGAGTCTTTCGATCGCAGGCATTGGCTCGGCCTGGATGGGAGGCTCGGCGCGCATTCCGTTCGTCGCCGGGCTCGATTCCTACATGCCGTCGTGGCTCGGAAGAGTGCATCCGAAGTATGCAACTCCCTATGCGGCGCTGATCGTGCAGGCGATCGTGTCGCTGGTATTGATCGTCATCAATTTCTATGCTTCGGGCGGGGTGCAGGAAACCTTTCAGACCATGCTTTCGCTGGCGGTGGTTCTGCAACTGGTGCCGTTTCTATATGTGTTTGGGGCGTTGCTGAAGTTTGCTTTCGGCAGCGACTTGGCCGGCGCGCGCTACAGTCGCGGGACGCTGATGGTTTCCGGATTCTGTGGCTTTGTAACTACAGCACTCGGAATCGCGTTGGCTTTTTTTCCAGCCAAGCAGATTACGTCGGTCTGGAGATATGAAGCGAAGATGTTCGGGTTTACGTTGTTTTTTCTGGTGTTGGCGGCGTTTTTCTTTTTTGTGTATGGGCGGTTGAAACCGCCGCAACTGGGAACCGTAAGGTCTACGTAGGGGATGGACGCCCTCGACTGTCCCTCGACCGCAGCTTGGCAAAGATTGCAAGCGGCTGAGAAAGCTGCCGAGCTTTGCTCGGCTTGGACGGGCGAGGCGCCCGTCCCCACACTAACCTGTTCGTGGAGGAGTTATGCCTGGTGGAGTTACGACAGACGTTAAGACTTATTCGATGCTGATCAATGGCGAGTGGGTTGCTAGTAAGTCGGCAAAGACCTTTCCCGTGTATGATCCGTCAACGGAAGAAGTGATTGCACAGGTTCCCGACGCGAATGCGGACGACGTGAACCGGGCGGTTGCGGCTGCCAAGGCCGCGTTCGAAGACGGCCCCTGGGCGACCACCACGGCACAGGAACGTGGCCGCGTTCTCTTTCGTCTAGCCGAGAAGGTGCGTCAGAACCAGCCCATGCTCGCTGAAATCGAATGCCGTAACTCGGGCAAGCCGATTGTTGAGGCAGAGTACGACATCAACGACGTGGCTACATGCTTTGAATATTATGGCGGGCTGGCCACGAAAGTCGTGGGCTATGTGAATCCTGTCCCCGACAACGCGATGAGCCTCTCGCTGAAGGAACCGATGGGCGTTGCCGGGCAGATCATCCCGTGGAATTATCCGTTAATGATGGCCGCGTGGAAACTGGCTCCAGCACTGGCTGCGGGTTGCACCTGTGTGCTCAAGCCAGCCGAGCAGACGCCGCTCACTGCGCTGGAATTGGCAAAGTGGTTCGACGAAGTCGGCCTGCCGAAGGGCGTGGTCAACGTGATCACCGGCTTTGGTGAAAGTTGCGGGTCGCCGCTGGTCAAGCATCCGGACGTCAACAAGATTGCCTTTACCGGATCGGCTGCGGTCGGCAAGACCATCGTGAAGGAAGCCGCCGATACGGTGAAACGCGTGACGCTCGAACTGGGTGGCAAGTCGCCTAACATTTTCTTTGCGGATGCCGACTTCGAAGCCGCGATCGACGGGGCGCTGTTCGGTGTCTTCATCAATCAGGGAGAAGTTTGTTCGGCTGGCAGCCGGATACTGGTGCAGAAATCGATTTACAACAAATTTGTTGAAGCGATGGCCGAGAAAGCTAAGAAGATCAAGATTGGCCCGCCGCTTGAGCGTGAAACGAAGATGGGAGCTTTGGTGTCGAAGGAGCAATATGATCGCGTCTGCTCCTATCTGGAGATCGGCAAGAAAGAAGCCAAAGTAGCCTCGGGCGGCGGGCGCGCCGACCAGTTCGCGAAGGGTTACTATGTGCAGCCGACTATCTTTTATAACGTGGATAACAACGCCCGCATCGCACGCGAAGAAATCTTCGGGCCGGTTGCGGCCGTGATTCCGTTCGACGATGAAAAAGACGCGTTGAAGATCGCGAATGACACGCCTTACGGACTGGCTGCCGCCGTTTGGACGCGCGACATTTTCAAAGCGATGCGCGCGGTAAAGGCCCTGCGCGCGGGCATTGTGTGGGTGAACCACATGCAGCCGACTTACGTAGAGGCTCCATGGGGCGGCTATAAACAGTCGGGCTTTGGGCGCGAACTGGGGCCGTGGGGCATCGAAGAGTATCTCGAGACCAAGCAGGTGTATATCAATCTGAATGAAGCTCCGATCGGCTGGTACTGACGTTTTGCTGGACGGCCGCTTTTGGGCGCTGCTGACAGAGACGCGGCGAGCCGCGTCTCTACAATAGAGAACGTCACAATAGAGAACATCAACTGAGACGTGACATATGTCTACCATTCAATTACGCACTCCGATTCCCGGGCCGCGGTCGCAGGCGCTCATGAAGCGTCGCAATGCTGCCGTTGTGCAGGCGGCCTATCACGCCACTCCGGTGTTTGTGGCAAAGGCTGAAGGGGCCGTCGTCGAAGATGTTGACGGTAACCGGCTGATTGATTTCGCCGGCGGCATCGGCTGCCTTAACACTGGACATCGCGCGCCGGCTGTGGTTGACGCGGTGCGCCGTCAGCTTGATCGCTTCCTGCATACGAGTTTTAATGTGCTTCCTTACGAAAGCTACGTGGCCGTCTGCGAAAAGCTGAATGCGCTGGCGCCGGGCAAGGGACCGAAGAAAACCATCCTTGTGAACACGGGCGCGGAAGCAGTGGAGAATGCGATCAAGATTGCGCGGTGTTACACGAAGCGTCCCGCGATCATCTGCTTCGAAGACGCGTTCCACGGGCGCACTTACATGGCGATGGCCGCGACAAGTAAGACGCATCCGTATAAGGCGGGGTTCGAGCCTTTTCCGAGCGAGGTGTATCGAATTCCCTATGCATACTGTTTCCGCTGTTCGTACTCGATGAAGTATCCGTCGTGCGACGTGCACTGCGCGCGGCACATCGAAGACACGTTCAAGCGAGTGGTGGCGGCGGAATCGGTGGCGGCGGTGATCGTCGAACCGATCCTCGGCGAGGGCGGATTTGTTACGCCGCCGGCGGAGTTCTATCCAACACTCGGGGCGATCTGCCGGAAGCACGGCATCCTGCTGATCGCCGACGAAGTGCAGACTGGGTTCGCGCGCACCGGCGCGATGTTTGCCTGCGAGCGACTGGGACTCGAACCCGATCTGGTCACGATGGCGAAATCACTGACGGGCGGCTTGCCCATGGCGGCGGTTACGGGACGCGCCGACATTATGGATGCGCCCGGCTCCGGTCAGCTGGGCGGCACGTTTGCAGGTAATCCCGCGGCCTGCGAAGCGGCGCTGGCCGTGCTCGACATCATTGAAAAGGAGAATCTCTGCGCGCGCGCCAACGTTCTGGGCGAGCGCTTCCGCAAGCGTGCGGCGAAATGGCAGGAGCGGTGGGAATTGGTCGGCGATGTCCGAGGACTGGGAGCCATGCAAGCGCTCGAACTGGTGCGCTCGAAGACAACGCGCCAAGCCGCTGACGAGGAGACCAAACAAGTGTCACAATATTGTTACGAGCACGGTCTGGTGACGATCACCGCGGGATCGTATGGCAACGTGATTCGTCTGCTGGTGCCGCTGGTGATTACCGATGCGCAGATGGACGAAGGCATGGACGTGCTCGAAGGCGCGCTGGCTCACGTTGCCGAGAAGAAGGGCGTGTTGACGGAGCAGCTCACGTAAGGACAGCCGTCCCGCTCAGTGAGTGAGCCGGGCTTTGCCCGGCTGGACGGCCGAGGCGGCCGTCGCTACGTGTTTCTTTGGTATTTATTTTTTGCGATTGCTAAAGGCAGGCTTCCCATGTCAACTGTCGCTGCACCTCCCGCCAACAAGATTCCTCAATTCATTAATGGTCTGTGGGTCGAATCGCACGCTGCGGAATGGCAAGACGTTCTCAATCCCGCGACCGGTGAGGTCCTCGGGCGCGTTCCGATTTCCGACGCCGTTGAGGTTACGCGGGCCATTGATGCGGCACAGGCTGCCTATCCCGGGTGGCGGCGCACTCCTGCTGAGGACCGCATCCAGCCACTGTTCAAGCTCAAGATGCTGATGGAAGAGCACCACGACGATCTCGCTCGCATCATCACCCAGGAAAATGGCAAGACGTTTACCGAAGCGAAGGCGGAAATGCGGCGGGCCATCGAGAACGTTGAAGTCGCCTGTGGCATTCCCATGATGATGCAGGGCCACAATCTGGAAGACGTTGCGCGCGGCATTGACGAGACCATGATTCGCCAGCCGCTGGGCGTGGTCGCGGCGATTGTGCCCTTTAATTTTCCGGGCATGATTCCGTTCTGGTTTCTGCCTTATGCGATTGCCTGCGGGAACACGCTGATCATTAAGCCCTCGGAGCGCGTGCCGCTGACCATGAAGCTCGCTTTCGAGTTACTGGAAAAAACAGGGATTCCGAAGGGCGTTGTGAACCTGGTGAATGGCGGCAAGGTTGCGGTGGATACGTTGCTCGACCATCCAAGTGTTCGGGCCATCAGCTTCGTCGGCTCGACGCCGGTGGCGCGGTACATTTATGCGCGTGCGGGCGCGAATGGAAAGCGCGCGCAATGCCAGGGGGGCGCGAAGAATTACGTTATCGTGCTGCCTGACGCCGACATGCAGATGGCGACGCAGATCATCTCCGACAGCGCTTTCGGATGCGCGGGACAACGCTGTCTGGCTGTTTCGGTTGCGGTCACGGTGGGCGAAGCGCAGAAAACATTTCGCGACTCGATCAGCGAAGCTGCGGCGAACCTGCGCGTTGGCAATGGACTCGACGGGGGTGTGCAGATGGGGCCGGTGATCACTCGCCACAGCAAAGAACGGGTGCAGGGTTTGATTGGCACCGGCGCCCGGGACGGTGCGAAAGTGGTGGTCGACGGCCGCAATCCCAAGGTGGCGAAATATGAAGCTGGAAATTTTGTGAAGCCTACCGTGCTTGACGGCGTTCCGGCGAGCAGCGAACTGACGAACACGGAAATCTTTGGTCCGGTGCTCAGCCTGGTTCATGCTGGCAACATGGACGAAGCGATGGAGATGGTGGCTCGCAGTCCATTTGGCAACCAAGCATCGCTGTTTACGTCGAGCGGGTCGGCGGCGCGGCGTTTCCGCTATGAAACGCCCGCGGGGAATATCGGCATTAACATTGGGGTTGCCGCACCCATGGCGTACTTTCCCTTCAGCGGATGGAAGGACAGCTTCTTCGGCATCATGCACGCACAGGGACGCGACGCGGTCGAGTTCTATACGGAGAAGAAAATTGTCGTCGAACGCTGGGCCAAGGAGCATTCGCGCAAGTTCTGAAGCAAGTTCCGGGCAAGTCCTGAAAACCTTATGACTACTACAACTGCGGTTCCTGCCATGACTGGGCAAGAGATTGTCGACCTTACTAAGAAACACACGCTGTTTGAGTGGTCGGCGCAATCCAAAGTCGATCCGATCCCGGTGGCGCGGGCAAAGGGCATTTATTTCTGGACGCCCGAAGGGAAGCGCTTCATCGACTTCAATAGCCAGTTGATGTCGGTGAATATCGGACATGGCGATGAGCGCGTCATTCGGGCGATTACCGAAC
>Ga0209448_10000073_pt1 | contig 36390 bp, 39 predicted proteins | sample BogFormECP14_OM2_FD_188245 | JGI IMG/M metagenome (GOLD analysis project Ga0209448, IMG submission 188245) | Bog forest soil microbial communities from Calvert Island, British Columbia, Canada - ECP14_OM2 (SPAdes) (version 2) | ecosystem: Environmental > Aquatic > Freshwater > Wetlands > Bog ... | reverse complement strand
TAGACGCTGGGCGACACCGCGCGCGTGTTGTCGCGCTATATCGGTGTCATCATGATCCGCACGCTCAACCCCAATGACGTGGCCGAGCTTGCCCGCCACGCCACGGTGCCGGTGATCAACGGCCTGACGCGGCGCTCGCATCCCTGCCAGGTCATGGCCGACGTCATGACATTCGAGGAGAAGCGCGGCTCGATCCGTGGCCGCACCGTGGCCTGGACCGGCGACGCCAATAATGTCCTGACCTCTTGGATGCATGCCGCCGAGCGTTTCGACTTCCGGCTGCGGGTGGCATCGCCGCCGGAACTTGCGCCGAAAAAGCCGCTGATCGATTGGATCAAGTCGTCCGGCGCCGCCATCAGCATCACGGCGGACCCGGACGAAGCGGCAAAAGACGCCGATTGCGTCGTCACCGATACCTGGGTGTCTATGGGCGACCGCAACGGCGCGCGCCGGCATAACCTGCTCAAGCGCTACCAGGTCAATGCCCGGCTCATGGCGCGGGCCAAGCCGGACGCGCTGTTCATGCACTGCCTGCCGGCGCATCGCGGCGAGGAAGTCACCGACGAGGTTATGGATGGGCCGCAGTCGGTGGTGTTCGACGAGGCCGAGAACCGCCTGCACGCACAGAAGGGAATTTTGACCTGGTGCCTGCACGCCGGCGGGCGCTAGACCGTGATCCGATGAAGTTGAATCGGATCATGGCCTAGCTTTTTCGTTGGAGCATGATCTTTTCGGAAAACCGGTTTCCAGTTTTCCGGATCATGCTCTAATCTTCTGCAGCCAAATTTCGCCAGCGTTTTCGGCGCTTATGTTTCGTCACCATGTCCTTCGTCACCATGTCCGAGGGCTCCAAATCGGGCCTTCAGCACCTATATTAGGCCGCGATGAACAGCCCAGATTTCGCCATTCCGGTTCGCGAGCCCGATCAGACCGGTCTCGATGACACGATCTTGCCGTTCGCGGTCAAGGCACTCGATGTGCGCGGCCGCATCGTGCGGCTTGGTCCCGCGGTCGATACCATCCTGAGCAGTCATGATTATCCGCCGCCGGTGGCAAAACTGCTCGGCGAGGCGATCGTGCTCACTGTCATGCTCGGTTCGAGTCTCAAATTCGAGGGCCGCTTCATCCTGCAAACCCAAGGCGACGGCCCGGTGCGCATGCTGGTCGTCGATTTCACCTCGCCCGGAAATGTACGGGCCTGCGCCCGTTTCGACGCCGAACGCGTCGCCGCGGCGATCGCCGCCGGAGAAGCCGAGCCCGGCAAGTTGTTGGGCCGCGGCCATCTCGCCATGACCATCGACCAGGGCGGCGAAATGAGCCGGTATCAGGGGCTGGTGGCGCTCGATGGCGGCGATCTCGAACAGGCCGCGCACGAATATTTCCTACGCTCGGAGCAGATCCCGACGCGGGTGCGGCTCGCCGTCGCTGAGGAATTTCGCGCCGGCGCAAATGGCGCGCGCCGGCTCTGGCGTGCCGGCGGCATCATGCTGCAGTTTCTGCCCAATTCGACCGAGCGCACGCGCCAGGCCGATCTCGATCCAGGCGATGCGCCGCCCGGCACCACGCCGCATGTGGTTGCCGAGGACGACGCCTGGGTCGAAGGACGTTCCTTGATCGAGACCGTGGACGACATCGAGCTGCTCGATCCGGATCTGTCGAGCGAGCGGCTGGCTTACCGGCTGTTCCACGAACGCGGCGTGCGCGTCTTCCGTGCAGCGCCGGTCAGCGCGCAATGCTCGTGCTCGCGCGACAGCGTCGAAAACATGCTGAACAGCTTTTCGCAGGAAGATCGCGACGACATGGTCGAGCACGGCAAGATCACCGTCACCTGCGAGTTTTGCAGCTCGACCTATGTGTTCACGCCGAATGAAGTCGTCGTTCAAGAAGAGCCGGCTTCTTAATTTAGATCTTGCCCTGCTGCGGCGCCTGCACGTCGAGCGGGTGCACGTGGTCGTAGCGCCCTCGGGTCCGTTCCAAAAGCTTGTGCTGAAATACCGGGTCGAGTTCCGCAGGGCCGAGTATGACCGACGACGCGGCGTTGATCGTGCCAGTCGTTTCCGTGTCAAAGGCATGAGAAGCGGCGCGCACGCACTCGGCCCCGATCATGACGACCAATCCTGCCAGAATTGCCGCAATGGCCTGTGAACGCATTGAAATCTTTCGCCGAATCATGGCCCCTCCAATTGAGTTCCGAATCTATCGACCAATTTAGCCGATCTTGTGCATTGCAATGTGACCGCGCGATAGTTTAGCTTCAATTTTCTATTATCACGTTGATATACATAAGGTTTATTTTTTATATTGCAATGCGGTAAAAATGCCGCCGCTGCAGCTTTGCCGGCATCTGGCGAAGATCCGCGCGAACACCCGGCGGCGCGCCGGGAACCAGACGCGCCGTGCGCAATTGATCTGATACCGAGCAGGGTAGGGAGCCACCAAGAAGCCACCCAGAGGGGGCCTAGGAGGTTCTTATGGGCAGCATCGCCGGTAAGATTTTGATTGGCGTCGCGACGGCCGCCGTCTGGTTCGCGCTCTCGCATGCCGCCCGTGCCGAGCAGGTTTGCGACAACGGGACATGTATTGCCAAATGCATGGACATCGGCGTGCCGGGCGGAGTCGACTTCGGCCGTTAATCGTCGGGCCACAACAATGGTGCTACCAAGAAAAGCGCGGCTCCCATGCGGGCCGCGCTTTTTCCATCTAATTAAGGGTGCGCTTGGTAGCGACGCTATCCAGCGAGAACGCCGGCACTTCGATATCGAAATGCTCGCCGGCGGCGCTCACCATGCCGTAGCTGCCGACCATGAAGCCTGACGGCGTCTGCAGCGGCACGCCGCTGGTATATTCGAACGCCTCGCCGGCCTTGAGCACCGGCTCTTCGCCGACGACGCCGGCGCCGCGGACTTCCTGCCGCCGGCCATGGGCGTCGGTGATGCGCCAGTGGCGGGTCTTCAGCTGCACCGTCTCACTGCCATTATTGGTGATCGATATCGTGTAGGCCCAGAAGAAATAATTGTTCTCGGGCGACGACCGGTCGGCGACAAAGCGCGGGGTCACCACGACCTCGATATCGCGGGTCACAGCCCGATACATGACACCGTTCCTGACACCGTTTCTGGCATAGTTGTCGTCAGTCCCGCGCTGGCCGCACTATCGGCGCAAAGCTCAATCTGGATGCAATAGTTAATGATTCCACGGAAAAGTGAATAACGTCGCGGCCGCGGTTGCAATAACCATCCGGACCAGCTTTCTCAAGTTTTCGGCGCCGGGCCTAAGTTAACGACCGTGGAAAGGCATCCGGGTTGAGCTTTGTCCGCCGCCGCGCCGCGGCGGCGGACAAAACGACCGTAATGCAACGACCGTAAGGCCTATGCTGGTTACGCCTATAATGACGGCCACCCCGCTTCCGGCGATCGCCGCTGAACGCGACCTCCGGCTCGATCTGTTCCGCGGCATCGCGCTGTGGTTGATCTTTCTCGACCACATTCCCGGCAACGTGCTGAACTGGTTCACCATCCGCAATTACGGCTTCAGCGACGCCACCGAGATTTTCATTTTCATCTCCGGCTACACCGCGGCCTTCGTCTATGGCCGCGCCATGCGCGAACGCGGTCTCGTCATCGCTAGTGCGCGCATATTGCGTCGCGCCTGGCAGATCTATGTCGCCCATATTTTTCTGTTCACGATCTTCATGGCCGAAATCGCCTATGTGGCGGCGACCTTCGACAACCCGCTCTACGCTGAGGAAATGAACATCCTCGATTTCCTCAAGCAGCCCGACGTCACCATCTTCCAGGCGCTGTTGCTGAAGTTCAAACCCGTCAATATGGACGTACTGCCGCTCTACATCGCGCTGTTGCTGTTATTCCCGCCGATGCTGTGGATGTTGCTGCGCCAGCCGGGATTCGCGCTAGCGGGCTCCGCGCTCGTCTATGTGCTGGCCTGGAATTTCGATTGGAATTTGCCGGCCTATCCGAACGGCGTCTGGTTCTTCAATCCGTTCGCGTGGCAATTGTTGTTCGTGTTCGGCGCTTGGTGCGCGCTCGGCGGGGCGCAGCGGCTCTCCGGCGTGTTGCGCTCGCCTTACGTGCTAGCGCTGGCGATCGCTTATCTCCTCTTCGCCTTCGCCATTACGCTGACTTGGTATTTCGAGCCGCTGCAGCGCTTCGTGCCGCAATGGTTAAGCGATTGGATGTATCCGATCGACAAGACCAATCTGGACGTGCTGCGCTTCGCGCATTTTCTGGCTCTGGCGGCGGTCACGGTGCGCTTCGTGCCGCGCGATTGGCCGGCGCTGAAATCGCCGATTTTGCAGCCCGCGATCGTCTGCGGCCAGCATTCATTGGAAATTTTCTGTCTTGGCGTATTCTTGGCCTTCGCCGGGCAGTTCATTATCAGCGAATGGTCGGGCGGGCCGCTGATACAGACGCTCATTAGCCTTGCCGGCATGCTGATCATGATTGCGACAGCGAGCCTGATATCGTGGTACAAGTACATAGAAGGGCGAAGTCCCACATCGCGCGTCAAAACACCCGACGCCGACCTCGCGGGAGGCGGGGCATGAAGCTCGCTGTTGCCATCCTCGCCGCGACGGTACTCGTGGGCGCATCTGCCGCCGCCGTTTTTGGCGGCGCAGCGCGTGCCGATCCGCCGCCGGAAGAGTGCGACGTGCCGCAATCGTTCCTCGAAAGCGACGTCGATCTCACGCGCGTGACCGACGCAGTGAAGACCAAGCATCGTTTGGATATCAGCGTGGTCGGCTCCGGCTCGTCCTCGATCAATGGGCCCGAGGGGCCGCATTTCGCTTATCCGGCGCGGCTGGAAGATGCGCTGAAACATCAACTTGCGGGCGTCGATCTCAAGATCACCCCGCACGTTCAGCCGCGCGAAACCACGGCAACCATGGCGTCCGGATTGGACAAGATCCTGTCCGACGACAAGCCGTCGCTTGTCATATGGCAGGCCGGCACTTCGGATGCGCTGAGCGGGGTCGAGCCGGAGGATTTTCGCACCAGCCTCGATCAAGGCGTCGCCGAAATCCAAGCCGCCAATGCCGACGTCATTTTGATGAACATGCAGTACTCACCGCGCACCGAATCGATGCTCGACGTTTCCGCCTATGCCGACGTCATGCGCTGGGTCGCCCAGCAGCACGGCGCGCTGTTGTTTGATCGGCTAGCCATCATGCATTATTGGAACGATGCCGGGACCTTCGACCTCTATACCGCTACCAAGAAATATGATATGGCGCGTCGTGTTCATGAGTGCATTGGCCGGGCCCTGGCGTCACAAATTATAAACTCAGCGCATCTCGACGCCGTAAGAATGCAAACAACGCGTTAATGTCCCCAAACCAGCAAACAAAAACCGCCTGCTTGGCGCGGGCCGCGGCTGTAGCCGCGCTTTTTGCAGTGCACTCTGTTGCGCTGCACACGGCAGCTTATGCGCAGATGCAAACGCCTTCGCATTTTGTCGCACCATCGGCCGCTTTCGAACTCACGCCGGTTGCCGCGCCTTCGGCGTCGCCGGCGGCGGTTCGCGCCGTCGCTCCGTCCGGGATGAGCCCGGCGACATCCAATCTGATCAAGCCGGCCGTTGTGCCGCCGTCCGCCCCGGTCGCCGCAGCTGCGCCGATTGCTTGCAGCGCACCGGCGGCGTTCACGCATTTGGATCGCCCGCTGTTGCACACGATGCGCTATCTCGCGAGCGGGGCGCCGCTCACCATCGTCGCCATCGGCTCGTCGTCGACGGCGGGCGCCGGCGCAAGCTCGGCCGCGGCGAGTTATCCGAGCCAGCTTGCCGCGGATCTGCGGGAGCGTTTTCCCGGCCACGACATCACCGTGCTCAATCGCGGCGTCAACGGTCAAGAGACCGACAACATGATGGCGCGCTTTGCGTCGGACGTGATCGCCGCGCATCCGCAACTCGTGATCTGGCAGGTCGGCACCAATTCGGTGTTGCGCGACCGTTCGCTCGAGAAGCACGCGGCGCAGCTGCATGACGGCATCGACCAGCTCAAAGCCATCAACGCCGACGTCTTGCTGATGGATCCGCAATATGCGCCGGCCGTGATCGCCAAGCCTGAAACCGACGACATGGTCGAGCAGATCACGCTCGCCGCCAAGGCCGAGAACGTCGATCTGTTCGAGCGCTTCGCCATCATGCGCAATTGGAGCGAAGTGCAGCACCTATCCTTCGATACGTTCGTGGCGCCGGATCGCTTGCACATGAACGACTGGGGCTATGGCTGCGTGGCGAAACTCCTCGCCGGCGCGATCGCCGAAGCCGCGACCCGCCCGATCACTTCAGCGGCGGTGCATCCGACAGTAACCGCCGCGCCGACAAAGCCGGGCGTTCAGTAATTACCAGCCAATCTTTCGTCATTCCGAAAGCCGCTATCCGGAATCCATAGCCACAGACCGTGTAAGGATATGCACCAACCGTGATTATGGATTCCGGGTTCGCGCTTCGCGCGCCCCGGAATGACGACTACACAGCCTCCAGCGCCGCGAGCACGTCTTCGACGATATCGTCCGGATGCTCGAGCCCAGCGGAGACGCGCACCAGGCCGTCGCTGATGCCGAGCTCCGCGCGCTGCGCCGGTGTAAGTCGCTGGTGCGTGGTCGTCGCCGGGTGGGTAATCAGGCTCTTGGCGTCGCCGAGATTGTTGCTGATGCGTACGAGCTTCAAGGCGTCCTGAAACCGGAACGCGGCTTTCTTGCCGCCGTCGATCTCGAAGGCGACCAGCGTCGAGCCGCCGCGCATCTGTTTCTGCGCAATCGCGGCCTGCGGATGATCGGGACGGCCCGGATAGATCAGCCGCGAGATCTTGGGGTGCTCGGCAAGCGCGACCGCGAGCGCGGCCGCGGTGTCAGTTTGCCGCCGCACCCGCACCGCGAGCGTTTCGAGACCTTTGAGCAGCACCCAGGCATTGAACGGCGACAGCGACGGGCCGGTCTGTCGCAACAGGATATGGACATGGTCCATGATGAATTTCTGCGAGGCGAGCACGATGCCGCCGAGGCAGCGGCCTTGGCCGTCGATATGTTTGGTCGCCGAATAGACGACGCAGTCGGCGCCGAGCGCGAGCGGCGACTGAAACAGCGGCGTGGCGAATACATTGTCGACGACAAGCGTGGCGCCCACCGCATGCGCGATCTTGGCGACTTCGGCGATATCGATGACTTCGAGCGCCGGATTGGTCGGGCTTTCGAGAAAAAACGTCTTGGTGTTCGGCCGCACCGCTTCGCGCCAGGCGTCGAGATTGCAGCCATCGACCAGCGTCGAGGTGACGCCGAAGCGCGGCAGATAATCCTCGATGACATAGCGGCAGGAGCCGAACATCGCCTTCGAAGCGACGACGTGATCGCCGGCTTTGACTTGACCCACCAGCGCCAAGGTCACCGCGGCCATGCCGGTCGCGGTCGCGCGCGCTGCCTCGGCGCCTTCGAATGCCGCCATGCGGCGCTCGAACATGTCGACGGTCGGATTGGCGAAACGCGAATATTGGTAGCCGGGGTCGTCCCCCTTGAAGCGCGCCTCCGCTTGGGCGGCGCTGTCATAGACGTAGCCCTGCGTGAGAAAGAGCGCTTCCGAGGTTTCGCCGAACGGCGAGCGCAGCGTGCCCGATTGCACCAGACGGGTTTCCGGGCGGTAGTTTTTTTGTGCGGACGCGGACATGTGTGTGCTCCAAAACAAAAACCCGGCCAGGAGGACAATCCTCGGCCGGGCACACGTGTCCCCGGCCTTTTAGCAACTTGTTTTACGTGGCTTGCAAGCCGGCCGGCTCAAATGACCACGGGATAAGCGGCCTTATACGCCCCGACTGTCTTTGCGTCAAACCGGGCTTAGGCTTAGATCGCTCCCCGTGGCGCGCGCATCCAATACTTCGCACGAAGGCATTCTTCCCGACCGCATGATCGCGGCGCTGGCGGCGGCGGGCGGGATTCGTCCGCTCTATCCGTTTGCGCCCGATCAGATCCAGCCGGCGAGCCTCGATCTGCGCCTCGGCGCCATCGCCTATCGGGTGCGCGCAAGTTTCTTGCCCGGTCCGGGCACGACGGTCGCGCAGCGCATCGCCGAATTAAAGCTGCACGAATTCTCGCTCGCCGACGGCGCGGTGCTCGAGACCGGCTGCGTCTATATCGTGCCGCTGATCGAGAGCCTCGCGCTGCCGGCGGAGATTGCAGCTGCCGCCAATCCGAAAAGCTCGACCGGGCGGCTCGACGTTTTCACCCGCGTGATCGCCGACGAGACCCGCGGCTTCGACCGCATCGCCGGCGGCTATCACGGTCCGCTTTATGCCGAGATCAGTCCGAAGACTTTTCCGGTCCTGGTGCGCGAAGGCTCGCGGCTGTCGCAATTGCGATTGCGCCGCGGCAATGCGGCGCTCGGCGATGAGGCGTTGCGCGCGCTGCATGCACGTGAGCGGCTGGTCGATCGGACCGAAGCCGTGATGGGCGACGGCGTTGCCGTCAGCATCGATTTGTCGGGTGTGCAGAACGGTCGCGCCCCCCAACCCAACCCTCCCCCGCATGCGGGGGAGGGAAAGGGAGGGGGTGTCGGTTTCGGGGTCGTGGGCTATCGCGCCAAGCGCCATACCGCGGTTATCGAGGTCGAACGCCGCGGCGCTTACGAAGTTGCTGATTTCTGGGAGCCGATCGCCGCGCGCGCCGACCAGAGCCTGATCCTCGATCCCGACGAATTTTATATTCTGGCGTCGAACGAGGCCGTCCAGGTGCCGCCCGATTATGCGGCCGAGATGGTGCCGTTCGATCCTCTGGTCGGCGAATTTCGCGTCCACTATGCGGGTTTCTTCGATCCGGGTTTTGGCTATGCCGGCGCGGGCGGACTCGGCTCGCGCGCGGTGCTCGAAGTGCGCTCGCGCGAAGTGCCGTTCATCCTCGAACACGGCCAGATCGTCGGCCGGCTCGTCTACGAGAAAATGCTGGCGCGGCCCGATCAGCTCTATGGCCAGGGCATCGGCTCGAACTATCAGGCCCAGGGCCTCAAACTGTCGAAGCATTTTCGCGGCTGACCATCCGGCCAAGAAACCGGTCATGACACAAAATAGCGATGGCATTTCGCATAAGGAGGCGATCTTCTGTGCCGGGGACGGCTGAGGCTTAAGAGCTTGGCGCGATGAAGCGGGCGCTGATCGTGGGCTTTGCGGTGCTGCTCGCGGGCGGCTTGGCGGTCGTCTTGGGCGGTGTCGCGCCTGCCTTGCCGCAGGCCGGCTACGATCGGCCGGGCGGCGACTATTCGAGCGCCTCGGTCCCGGGTGGCGATCCGGCTGTATGCGCTGCGCGCTGTGAGCACGACAAGAATTGCCGGGCCTGGAGCTTTTCCTATCCGGTCTCGGGCGCTCAGGCGCTGTGTTTTCTCAAGCGCGAAGTGGTGCCGCCCGTGGCGTCGAGCTGCTGCGTGTCGGGCGTGCGCGGCGCCGGCGTGATCGAGCCGCAGGCCGGCGCAACTGAATTTTCGATCGATCGCTATGGCGGCGATTACCGGTCGTTCGAGACCCCGGCGGACCCAAGCGGCAAGGCCTGCGCCGAAGCCTGCCAGTCGGAGAACAGGTGCCGCGCCTGGACCTATCGCCGGCCGGGCTATGGCCTGGCCGCCCCGCGGTGCTTTCTCAAAGAGACGATCAAGCCGCCGCGGCGGCGGCCGTGCTGCATTTCCGGCGTCGTTAGGTAAAGCATGATCCGGAAAAGTGGACGCCGATTTTCCGAAAAGATCATGCTCCAGTAAGACGCGCGCTAGCGCCGTTATTTCACCGCGGTGAAGAACCGCGACAGCCGGAGCGCCGCGGGCCATTCCCAAACCGGCTGGCTCTTGGCGGTCAGGTCCCAGGAACCGACCAGCGCATCGACGCGCCCGACCAGATCGGACACCGGCAACAGGCCGACGCCGCCCCATTCGAGCGGAATCCGGCTGTCGGCCGAATTGTCGCGATTGTCGCCCATGACGAACAAGTGCCCCTTTGGCACGGTGACCTCGGGCGTATTGTCGAATTGGCCGATCGTGGCGTGCTTGAAGATCGTGTGGGCGCGGTCGCCCGGCAGGGTTTCGATGAAGCGCCCGACCGGCTCCTGCGAACCGTCCTCGGATTCATTCTGGCCGACGCCGTCGGCCTTAAGGCCGACCGGCGCGCCGTTGATCCACAGATGGCCGTCCTTCATCTCGATACGATCGCCGGGCAGGCCGACGACGCGTTTGACCCAAATCTGCGAGCGGTCGCCCGGCCAGCGGAACACGACGACGTCGCCGCGGCGTGGCAGCGCGCCGAGAATGCGCTTGGATTCCGGCAGCGTGACAAAGACCGGCAGCGAGGCCGAGCTGTAGCCATAGGGATATTTGGTCGCCAGCAATTCGTCACCGATCTGCAATGTCGGTTCCATGGAGCCCGACGGTACGTAATAGGGCTCGGCGATGGCGGTTTTCGCCGCGATGACCAGCGCAACGATAACGGCGATATCGACGACGGTTTTGACCCATCGGTTCATGGCAAGAATTCTCCCGCGCGGTTCCCCCTCGGGGCGGTTCTCAGCCGCTTTAGCCCAAAAATTCATTGCAAAGATTCTCCAGCAGGCGCCGCCGATAAACGGCCCTCAGAAAATGTCGCAAAAAAGGCTTAGCGTTTGAGCATGATCTTTTCCGAAAACCGGCTTCCACTTTTCGGGATCATGCTCTAGGCCCCGGTGCCGCCGACGGTGATGCGGTCGATCCGCAGCGTCGGCTGCCCGACGCCGACCGGCACGCCCTGGCCGTTCTTGCCGCAAGTGCCGATGCCGTTGTCGAGCTTGAGGTCATTGCCGACCATGGAGATGCGATGCAGGTCGGTCGGCCCGTTGCCGATCAGCATGGCGCCCTTGATCGGCGCGCCGACTTTGCCATTCTCGATGCGGTAGGCCTCGGTGCACTGGAACACGTATTTGCCCGACGTGATGTCGACCTGGCCGCCGCCGAAATAGGTGGCGTAGATGCCGTCCTTGACCGACGCGATAATCTCCTCGGGCCCGCTTCGGCCCGAGAGCATGTAGGTGTTGGTCATGCGCGGCATCGGCACGCAGGCAAAGCTTTCGCGCCGGCCGTTGCCGGTCGGCTTCATGCCCATCAGGCGTGCGTTCTGGCGGTCCTGCATATAGCCGACCAGAATGCCGTCCTCGATCAGCACGGTCTTGTTGGTCGGCGTGCCTTCGTCGTCGATCGACAGCGAACCGCGGCGCATCGCCATGGTGCCGTCATCGAGTACGGTGACGCCCTTCGCCGCAACACGCTGGCCCATCAGACCGGCAAAAGCCGATGTTTTCTTGCGGTTGAAGTCGCCTTCGAGCCCGTGGCCGACGGCTTCGTGCAGCATGACGCCGGGCCAGCCCGGGCCGAGCACGACATCCATTTCGCCCGCGGGAGCCGGAACCGCGTCGAGATTGACCAGCGCCTGCCGCACTGCGTTGTCGACCACGCCTTGCCAGGCGTCGGCTGTGATGAAGCGTGCGTAGCCTTCGCGGCCGCCATAGCCGTCGCCGCCGCTCTCCTGCCGGGTGCCGTCGCCGACTACGACCGACACGTTCAGCCGCACCAGCGGCCGCACGTCGCGATAGGTCTCGCCGTCGCCGCGCAAAATCTCGACCGCCTGCCAGGTCGCGGCGAGGCTCGCCGAAACTTGGCGCACGCGCGGATCCTTGGCGCGCGCATAGGCGTCGATGGTTTCGAGAAGTCGCGCCTTGGCCTCGAAGGTCGGGCTGCCGAGCGGCGAGTCCTCGCCATAGAGCTTCACATTGGTGCGCACCGGCGGCTCGGCGTAATGGCCGGAATAGCCGCCCTTGACTGCGCGCACCGCGTCGGCGGCGCGCTCGATTGCCGCCTCCGAGACGTCGGAGGCATGCGCATAGCCGACCGCCTCGTCCTTAACGGCGCGAAGCCCAAAACCCTGCGAAGTGTCGTACGTCGCCTGTTTCAGCCGGCCATTGTCGAAGCCCAGCGCTTCGGACTGGCGGTATTCGAGGAACAACTCGCCGTCATCGGCGCCGTCGAGCCCGCGCGAGATGATTTTGGCGAGCCGCGGCCGGTCGAGGCCGGCGCGGTCGACGAGAGAAATCGGGGAATCGGTCATGTCGCGGTCCTCGGTGAGTTCCGCCCATACATAAGTGCTTCGCGGCTGCCCGGCGAGGGGCGTTCAATCCTGCTTGGCGATGCCCGCCTTCTCGATCACCGCGCCCCATTTGGCGATGTCGGCCTTCATGCGGGCGGTCATGTATTCCGGCGTGCTCCAGCGCATGGCCATGCCCATCTGTTTCGCCCGGTCCTGAACGTCGGGCGTGGGAATGACGTCCTTCATGGCGCGATTGAGCGTGGCGATGACGCCGAGTGGCGTCGCCGCCGGGACCGAGAGGCCGTTCCAGCTCAAGACATCAAACCCGTTCAGGCCGCTCTCGATGACGGTCGGCACCTCCGGCAGATAGGCCGAGCGCTCCGGGCCAGTGGAGGCCAGCGCCGTGAGCTTGTTGTCGGCCAAGAGACCGTTGATCGCGGCATAGAACTCGAAGGCGACATCGACATCGCCGCGCATCACCGCGCCCGCCATGTCGGGCGAGGCGCGGAACGGCACGATCGCCGCATTGATCCCGGCTGTGCTGATGAAGAGATCCGCGGCGAGGTTCTGCGTGCTGCCCGGAGTGATGGTGCCGATATTGAGCTTGCCGGGATTGGCGCGGGCGGCGGCGATAATGTCGTGCACCGATTTCAGCGGCGAGCCTGAGCGCGTCACGATCAGGAGATTGAAAAAGGCCGCGGTCGATACCGAAGCGAAGTCGGTGAGCACGTTGTAGGGCAGCGACTTGAACAAAGCCGCGGCGATGGCGGTGTTGTTTCCGGTCATCATGAGCGTGTAGCCGTCGGGCGCGGCACTGGCTCCGGCTTGGGCGGCGACGACGCCCCCGGCGCCGGGCCGGTTTTCGACGACAAATTGCTGGCCGAGCTTGCTCGAGAGCTTGTCGCCGATGATGCGCATGCCGACATCGGCGACCCCGCCCGCGGCATAGGGCACGATCAGCGTCACCGGGCGCGTTGGATAATCGCTGTCGCTATAAGCGGGACGCGGCAGCGCGGCGGCGAGGACAGCGAGTGCGGTCGCCATCGTTGCAACATTGGCTGCAATATTGCCTGCAACATTTCGTGCGACATTGGCCGTGACAGTGCCGACAACGCGCATGAACACTCCCCCTCGCCGTTATTTTCGGCAAGGGTACCCGTCCGATGCGGCGCGTCAATCGACGGGACGTCGCATCATCGCAAGCAGCATTACGGAAGCTGGTCGTAGCCTTCGCCAAAGCCCTTCAGGCTCATCGGGAAGCCGATGCCTTCCTCGGGCGTCTGGAAAATAATGAAGGTCGAGGTTTGCCCGGTGCGCAATTGCCCGATCAGCTTGTCGTCCATGACCACTTCGGCGACGCAGCCGTTGGGCAGGCAGCGCACGAAACCGGCGCGGCCGACATCGGCATTGTCGATCTTGAGGCCGAGCCCCGATGGCAGCAGCACGCCGAGCGGCGCCACCACGCGCATCAGCCGGCTCTTCTGGTCCGAGGCTTTGAGCACGATGACGGTGAGACCGACATTGGGCCGGTCTTCGGCGGTGACGCTCTGCATCAGCGCGCATTGCTCGCTTTGCGCGCCAGGCGGCGTGTCGCACCTGATCTGCCAGTCGCCGTGAACCGATTTGACCGCGCCTTGAGCGTGGGCCTCATTGCTCCACGCGGCGGCAAAGCAGATGGCGGTGCCGGCGAGTGCGGATGCCAATAGCCGCAACCGCCATCCGCCGTCGAATATCGCCATGGTTACGTTTCTCCTCGGGAGCCGCCCCCAAAGCCGTCAAGAAGCCGCCAATAGCCGCCCCGGCGGGCTCGCCAATCGCGCGAATCAGTCGACCCGGACCGGTTTCGCCGCGCGAAGGCTTGCCTACATCGTGAGAATACCGTGTCAAGGCCGATCCAAATCAAGGCATTGTGGCCGCCCGAAGGTCGGTCAAACGTATCGCGGGGGCCCTATCCTCCGCCAGCCAAGCCGCCGTGTACGGGCGGTGGGTTGGCGGCTAAGAGCGCATTGCGGCAAAGCCGGATTTGTGGTTTGGAGAAACCGGGATTCCCTATCCTGTCGCTACCAGCCGAGGACGCCGGGCCAAGGCTAAAATGCCGTCCAAAGCAGCGGCGTCATACTGTTGCGGTCCGCGCTGAAGTAATGTTTCCGCGCTCGCTGTGGTCGACGCCGTCAATAATAGATGCAGGGAGAAGAACGACAGATGAAGGTGCGTGCACATTTGATCGCCATCGCGATCGCGACCGTCATGGCCGCGAGCGCCGTGCTCGCCAGCTCGGGCACAGCGCTGGCCCAGCTCGGGCAGCCGGTGCCGTGGCAGATGGACCTCCAGGAGGCCGCCACGCCGGTGATGGAGGAGATCGCCACGTTCCATTACTACCTGCTCTGGATTATCGGCCTGATTTCGGCTTTCGTGCTGGCGCTGCTCGTGATCGTCATCATCCGCTACAACGCACGTGCCAATCCGACGCCGTCGCGTACCACGCACAACACATTCATCGAGGTTCTCTGGACCATCATCCCGGTCATCATCCTCGCCGGCATCGCCGTGCCGTCGTTCCGCTTGCTGTTCGTCGAACTCCAGGTGCCGACGCCCGATCTCACCATCAAGGCGACCGGCAAGCAGTGGTTCTGGACCTACAACTATCCCGATAACGGCAATTTCGAATTCGCTTCGCTGATGGTTGCCGAGAAGGACCTTAAGCCCGGCCAGCCCCGGCTTCTGACGGTCGACAATGAGATGGTCGTGCCAGTGAACAAGGTCGTCCACGTGCTGGTGACCGGCGCTGACGTGATCCACTCCTTCACCGTGCCGTCGTTCGGCTCGCGCATCGATGCCGTTCCGGGCCGCCTGAATGACACCTGGTTCAAGGCGACCGTCACCGGCATGTTCTACGGCCAGTGCTCGGAACTGTGCGGCAAGGATCACTCCTTCATGCCGATCGCGGTCCGGGTGGTGAACGACGCCGACTTCACGGCGTGGCTCGCAACGGCGAAACAGAAATTCGCGAGTGACAACCAAGCTCCGCCGAATATGGTCGCCGCGGCCGGCGATCAGCCGCCGCATTGACGAGGCGAAGGCAAGACAACGGACGCGAGACGACGGACGCAAGACAACGGACGCAAGACGACGACGGCCAAGAAGACGGGACCAAAAGCGGCGAGCGGTCGCCAACAAAGGGACTGGCAATGGATACGATGGTACACGCGGCGCATGGTGACGAAAGCGGGCACGCGATCCCGCACGGCTGGCGCCGCTTTGTCTATTCGACGAACCACAAGGACATCGGCACGATGTACCTGGTGTTCGCGATCATCGCCGGCATCATCGGCGGCATTCTGTCGATCCTGATCCGCGCCGAGCTGATGTATCCTGGCATCCAGATCTTCCACGAGACCCACACTTTCGACGTCATCGTCACCGCCCACGGCCTGATCATGATCTTCTTCATGGTCATGCCGGCGATGATCGGCGGCTTCGGCAATTGGATGGTGCCGCTGATGATAGGCGCGCCGGACATGGCCTTCCCGCGCATGAACAATATTTCGTTCTGGCTGTTGCCGGCGTCGTTCGCGCTGCTTCTGACCTCGATGTTCGTCGAGGGCGAGCCCGGCACCAACGGCGCCGGGACCGGCTGGACCATCTATGCGCCGCTGTCGACCTACGGCCATCCCGGCCCGGCGATGGATTTCGTCATTCTGTCGATCCATCTCGCCGGCGCATCGTCGATCCTCGGCGCCATCAATTTCATCACCACGATCTTCAATATGCGCGCGCCCGGCATGACCATGCACAAAATGCCGCTGTTCGTCTGGTCGATCCTGGTGACGGTGTTCCTGTTGTTGCTGGCGCTGCCGGTGCTCGCCGGCGCGATCACGATGCTGCTCACCGACCGCAATTTCGGCACCACCTTCTTCAATCCGGAAGGCGGCGGCGATCCGATATTGTTCCAGCACTTGTTCTGGTTCTTCGGCCACCCGGAAGTCTACATCCTCATCCTGCCGGGCTTCGGCATGGTCAGCCAGATCGTGGCGACGTTCTCGAAGAAGCCGGTGTTCGGCTATCTCGGCATGGCCTATGCGATGGTGTCGATCGGCGGCATCGGCTTCGTAGTGTGGGCCCACCACATGTACAATGTCGGCATGTCGGCGAGCGTGCAGGCCTATTTCATCGCCGCCACGATGGTGATCGCGGTGCCCACCGGGGTCAAGATCTTCTCCTGGATCGCGACTATGTGGGGCGGCTCGATCGAGTTCAAGACGCCGATGCTGTGGGCGATGGGCTTCATCTTCCTGTTCACCATCGGCGGCGTCACCGGCGTGGTTCTGGCCAATGCCGGCGTCGATCGGACGCTGCATGGCACCTATTACGTGGTGGCCCACTTCCACTACGTGCTCTCGCTCGGCGCCGTCTTCGCTATTTTCGGCGGCTGGTACTACTGGTTCCCGAAAATGACCGGCTACATGTACAACGAGACCGTCGGCAAGCTGCACTTCTGGGTCACCTTCATCGGCGTCAACATCGTGTTCTTCCCGCAGCATTTCCTCGGCCTTGCCGGCATGCCGCGCCGCTATGTCGATTATCCCGATGCGTTCGCCGGATGGAATTTCGTGTCGTCGGTCGGCTCGTATATTTCCGGCTTCGGCGTGCTCATCTTCCTCTACGGCATGGCGCTCGCCTTCATGAAGAAGGAACGCGCCGGCAATAATCCGTGGGGCCCGGGCGCCACCACGCTTGAATGGACGCTGTCGTCGCCGCCGCCGTTCCATCAATACGAGACGCTGCCGCTGATCCGATGAGCGTAACGTTTGCCCAACTGCAACTTGGTGCGGAACTCAGCGGCGAGTCCGGCGTCGATCCCGGCATCGCGCCAAGCCTTGAACCAAGCCTTGCGAGCGCGCGCGATTATCTCGAACTGATGAAGCCGCGGGTGATGTCGCTCGTGGTGTTCACGGCGCTGGTCGGGCTCGTGGTGGCGCCGGGTCATATCCATCCCGTCATCGGCCTGACCGCGCTCATTTGCATCGCGGTCGGCGCCGGCGCCGCCGGCGCGCTGAACATGTGGTACGACGCCGACATCGACGCGCGCATGACGCGCACTGCGGGACGGCCGATTCCGGCAGGCCGGTTGCGGCCCGGCGAGGTTCTGGCCTTCGGCCTGACGCTGGCCGGTTTTTCCGTCGTCGTGCTCGGGCTTCTGGTCAATATCGTCGCTGCGGCTTTGCTGGCGCTCACCATCGGCTTCTACGTCGTCATCTATACGATGTGGCTCAAGCGCTCGACGCCGCAGAACATCGTCATCGGCGGCGCCGCCGGCGCCTTGCCGCCGATCATCGGCTGGGCTTCCGTGACCGGCGGCGTTGCGCTCGAGCCGGTCGTGCTGTTTCTCATCATCTTCTTGTGGACGCCGCCGCACTTCTGGGCGCTGGCGCTCTACCGCAAGGACGATTATGCGCGCGCCGGCGTGCCGATGCTTCCGGTCGTCGCGGGCGACGATGCGACGCGCCTGCAGATCCTGCTCTATACGCTCGTCCTCGTGCCGTTCGGTGTCGCGCCGTGGCTCCTCGGCTATGCGGGCGCCGCCTATGGCATCACCGCGCTTGTGGCCGGCGCCATTATGATCGTGCTGGCTTTGCGCATTCGCGCCGAAAAACAGGGTTATGCGGCGGGCAAGCAGATGTTTGCGTTCTCGATCCTCTATCTGTTTCTGTTGTTCGCCGTGCTGCTGGCCGATCGGATGTCGGGAGGGCTGTTCGGCCACTTCGCGACATGACAATGAGCGACTCGATGAATGACGGCGTGAATAAACCCCCACCCTTCCCTCCGCCGCTTCCGGGGGAGAGGGAGCCCGGCATCAAGCTCACCGACGCGCAATTGCGCGCGCGCCGTTCGCGCTCGATCGCCATTGGGGTAGCGCTCGGTCTGCTGGCGATCCTGTTCTACATCGTCACGCTGGTCAAAGGGCCGGGCGTGCTGGAGCGGCCGCTGTGATCTCGCAAGCCCCGCGCAAAAACCCGCGCAAATCCGATCTCCTTGTCGCCTTTGCGTGCGGAGCCTTCGTCGCCTTGATGGTGGGCGTGTCTTACGCCGCGGTACCGCTTTATTCCTGGTTCTGCCGCACCACGGGCTTCGGCGGCACCACGCAGGTGGCGACATCGGCGCCGACGACGGAGATTTCCGGACGCACGATCACGGTGCGTTTCGATTCCAATGTGGCGCCGGGCCTGCCGTGGAATTTCGAGCCGGAGCGCCGGACCATCGACGTCAAAATCGGTCAGGTCGTCACCGTCTATTACGCGGTGACCAACGAATCCGCGCGCGTGACCTCGGCGCAGGCCGGCTACAACGTCACGCCGCCGACGGCCGGAATCTACTTCGAAAAGATTAACTGCTTTTGCTTCACCCAGCAGACCATGAAGCCGGGTGAGAAGCGCGACATGGCGGTCGTTTTCTATGTCGATCCCAAGCTCGTCAAGGATACCGAACAGGACTCGCTCAAGAACATCACGCTCTCCTACACCTTCTATCCGGTGCGCGAGCCGGAACAGCCAGTGGCGGAGAGCGTAAATCCGGAAAAGTCAGGGCATATTTAATCTGAGCATGATCCCGAAAAGTGGATACCGGTTTTCGGATAAGATCATGCTCAAACTAAAATCGGTGGCAACGCGGCGCGGTTGGCCAAAGCCGCGTCTAGGGTGGAGAAGATAACGATGGCTAATGCGCACGCCGAACTGCAGCACGATTACCACCTGGTGAATCCGAGCCCGTGGCCGGCGATCGGCGCGGTCTCGGCCTTCGTTACGGCTGTGGGCCTCGTCCTGTGGATGCATCAAATGGTGAATTATGCGCCGCTCGTCATGGGCGCCGGCATAATCGGCATTGCCTACACGATGTTCGGCTGGTGGAAGGACGTCATTCACGAAGCCGAGGTCGAGGGCGATCACACCCGCGTGGTGCAGATCTCGCACCGCTACGGCATGATCCTGTTCATCGCTTCCGAAGTGATGTTCTTCGTCGCCTGGTTCTGGGCCTATTTCAACACGGCTTTGTTCCCCGACGAATTACGCGACGTGGCGCGCATCGCCTATACGGGCGGGGTCTGGCCGCCCAAGGGCGTCGAGACCTTCGACCCGTGGCATCTGCCGCTGTTGAACACGCTCATTCTGCTCACCTCCGGCACGACGGTGACCTGGGCGCATCACGCGCTGCTTGAGAACGACCGCAAAGGCCTGATCTGGGGCCTGGTGTGCACCATCGCGCTCGGCTTGAGCTTCACCTGCGTACAGGCCTGGGAATATGCGCACGCGCTGTTCCGTTATTCCGGCAATATCTACGGCGCCACGTTCTTCATGGCGACCGGCTTCCACGGCGCGCATGTCATCATCGGCTCGATCTTCCTGATCGTCTGCCTGTTTCGCGCCGTGGCCGGTCAGTTCAAGCCGACGCAGCATCTCGGCTTCGAATTCGCCGCTTGGTACTGGCACTTCGTCGACGTGGTGTGGCTGTTCCTGTTCGCCTGCATTTATGTGTGGGGCGGCGGCCCCCACGCCGGATAGGTTGGCAATTCTCCGCTCATTTCCGTGACAGCGGGAATCCAGCTGCTGGGTCCCCGCTTGCGCGGGGACGAGCGGAGTACGACATCGCTGCTATGACCGAAAAGACAATCACGACGTTTGCCGGAACGCTCGCCGCCGGATTGGCGTGCGCCTGCCCGCGTTGCGGACGCGGCAAGCTGTTTGCGGGCTTTTTGACGCTCAAGCCGCGCTGCGAGGTCTGCGGGCTCGATTATAACTTCGCCGATTCCGGCGATGGACCGGCGGTTTTCATTATGTTTCTGGCCGGCGCCATTGTTGTCGGCGCGGCGCTGGTGACCGAGATTGAGTTTCACCCGCCCTATTGGGTACACGCGGCACTGTGGCTGCCGCTCATCTTGATCGTGACGCTCGGCCCGCTGCGGCCGATGAAAGGCTTGATGATCGCGCTGCAGTTTTATCACAAGGCCGCGGAAAGCCGCTTCGGCGCGGATAAATCGTGAGCGTACGGATCGAGCGCGAGCAGCCCCGCCGCTCTTGGCTTGGTCTCTTGGTGCCGGCGATCATCGCCTTTGCGCTCCTCATCGGGCTCGGCGTCTGGCAGCTCGAGCGCAAGACCTGGAAGGAAGGTTTGATCGCAGCTCTCACCGTGCGGCTTGCCGAGCCGCCGCAAGCGCTGCCGCCCGCGAGCGCTTGGCCGGGGATCGAACCGGCGAGCGACGAATATCGCCGCGTGACTTTCACGGCGCTTTTCGACAACACCAAGGAAGCTTTGGTCTTCGCCTCCGCTTCAGCCTTTCGCCCCGACGTAACCGATGCCGGTCCGGGCTATTGGGTGTTCACGCCGGCGCGGCTCGCCAGCGGCGGCGTCGTGATCGTCAATCGCGGCTTCGTCCGCGACGCGAAGAAAGACGTAAAATCGCGTCCGGACGGCGAAGTTTCGGGGCCGGTCGCACTTGTCGGTGCGATGCGCTGGCCGGACAGCCGGCATTGGTTCACGCCCGGCGACGATGTCGCGCATAACCTCTGGTTCGTGCGCGATCCGGCGGCGATCGCCGCGGCGAAAGGGCTTGGTTCCGTCGCGCCATTTTATGTCGAGCAGGAGACGCCGACGCCGCCCGGCGGCTTGCCGCAGCCCGGCAAGCTCACCGTGAGCCTGCCCGACAACCACCTGCAATACGCACTGACCTGGTTCGGTCTGGCGGCCGTTCTGGCGGGGGTTTTTATCTCCTGGGCGGTGACGTCCGGGGGCCGGGATGGTGACAGCAAGGCTACCGCGGGGCGCTCTTAGACCCCTTTTCAGCCCCCTTTTTGGCTGATTCGGCCCCCTCCGGGGTTCCTTGTGAAGGCCAACGTTTTCCTATTACTGTCTTTGTCGGTTCCGGCTTTGTGAGCCCGGGCGGCCCGGCTGGCCCTGGAAAATATCGTTCGGAATCAATGTGTTAACAGTTCAGGCCCGGGACCGTCCGGCCATCTGGGATCGCCACAAGGTGCAATACGTCTCAACCAGGGGTGCGGCCCCCGCATCCGGCTTCGCCGAAGTCATGCTCGCGGGTCTCGCGCGCGACGGCGGCCTTTATGTGCCGGATGTCCAGTCGGGAAACTGGCCGCGCCTTGAGCCAAAGACGATCGCCGCCTTCGCCGGCCGTCCCTACGCCGAAGTTGCGGTCGAGGTGATCCGGCCGTTCGTCGGCGACGCCGTCGGCACAGCCGATCTCGCCCGCATGGCGCGCGAGGCCTACGGCAATTTCCGGCATCCCGCGGTGGCGCCGCTCACCCAGCTCGGCGTGAATACATTTGCGCTCGAACTGTTCCACGGGCCGACGCTCGCCTTCAAAGACCTGGCGATGCAGCTCCTGTCGCGCCTGATGGACCACGCGCTCGTGGCGCGCGGCGAACGCCGCACGATCGTTGTGGCGACGTCCGGCGATACCGGCGGCGCCGCCGTCGAAGCGTTCCGCAACCGCGGCCAGGTCGATCTCGTCGTTCTGTTTCCGCACGGCCGTGTGTCCGACGTGCAGCGGCGGATGATGACGACGACCGATGCCGGGAATGTCAGCGCGCTCGCGATCGAAGGCACGTTCGACGACTGCCAGGCCATCGTCAAAGGCCTATTCAATCACCATGCCTTCAGCGATCAGGTTCGCCTGTCCGGCGTCAACTCGATCAATTGGGCGCGCATCGTCGCGCAGGTTGTCTATTACTTCGCGGCGGCGGTCGCGCTCGGCGCGCCGCAGCGCAAGATCGCCTTCACGGTGCCGACCGGAAATTTCGGCGACATCTATGCCGGCTACGTCGCCGAGCGCATGGGCCTGCCGATCGACCGGCTGGTCATCGCCACCAATGTCAATGACATCCTGGCGCGCACGCTCGCGACCGGCACCTATGAGCTGCGCGACGTCGTGGCGACGACGTCGCCGTCGATGGACATTGCGGTATCGTCGAATTTCGAGCGCCTGTTGTTCGATGCCTATAACCGCGATGCCGGCGCGATCAGGGCGGTGATGGGTTCGCTGGCGCAGTCGCAGCGGTTCACGCTTTCGGCGCCCGCGCTTGCTTACATTCGCGGCCGGTTCGCCGCCGGCCGCGCCGGCGAGGACGAAGTCGCCGCCACTATGCGCACCGTCAAGCGCGAGACCGGCAATTTCGTCGATCCGCATACGGCAGTAGGCATTGCGGTCGCCGAGAAGGAACCGCGCGATCCCGCGGTGCCGATGGTTGTTCTTTCCACCGCGCATGCGGCGAAATTTCCCGATGCGGTCGAGGCGGCCTGCGGTGCGCGGCCGCAACTGCCGGATTGGCTAGCCAATATCAATCGGCGTCCGGAGCGCGTCACCGTGTTGCCGGCGGATCAAGCTGCGGTCGAACGTTTCGTCCTTGCGACGAGCCGCGCGGCGCAGGAAGGAGCGGCAGCATGAGTGTTGAGGTAACGACCCTGAAGTCGGGTATCAATGTGGTGACTGACGCGATGCCGCATCTCGAAACGGCATCGCTCGGCGTCTGGGTCGCTTCCGGCAGCCGCGACGAGCATTACGACGAGCACGGCATTTCGCACTTTCTCGAACACATGGCGTTCAAGGGCACGCGGCGGCGCAGCGCCCGGCAGATCGCCGAAGAGATCGAGGCCGTCGGCGGCGATCTCAACGCCGCGACCGGCGCGGAAAGCACCGCCTATTACGCGCGCGTGCTCAAGGCCGACGTGCCGCTCGCGCTCGACGTTTTGGCCGATATTCTCTCCGAGCCGGCCTTCGACAGCGTGGAATTGACCCGTGAGAAGAACGTCATCGTCCAGGAGATCGGCGCCGTCGCCGACACGCCGGACGACCTGATCTTCGAGCATCTGAACGTCATGGCGTTCCCCGATCAGCCGCTCGGCCGCTCGATCCTCGGCACGCCGAAGACGGTGCGCTCGTTCGACGACAACAAGCTGCGCGGCTATCTGACGCGGAATTATCGCGCGCCGGATATCGTGGTGGCCGCCGCCGGCGCCGTCGACCATCAAGCCGTGCTGGCCGAGGTCGAGAAGCGTTTCGGCACATTCAACGGCCCAGCCAGCCCCGCGCCCGAGCCAGCGCGCTTCGGCGGCGGCACCCATGTCGAAAAACGCGAGCTTGAGCAGGTCCATATCGCGCTCGGCCTTGCCGGCGTTTCCATCACCGATCCCGAGCTCTACAGCCTGCAGGTCTTCACCAATATCCTGGGCGGCGGCATGTCATCCCGGCTGTTCCAGGAAGCGCGCGAGAAGCGCGGCCTATGCTACTCGATCTATTCGTTCCATGTGCCGTATTCCGACGTCGGCATGTTCGGGCTTTATGCCGGAACCGACGCCGCCGACACGTCGGAACTGATGCACGTGATCGTCGACGAGATCGCCAGTACCGCGGAGACGATTTCGGATGCCGAGGTTGCGCGCGCCAAGGCGCAGATGAAGGCCGGGCTCCTCATGGCGCTGGAAAGCTCCGGCGCCCGCATCGAGCAATTGGCGCGGCAGATGATCACCCGCGGCCGCCCGATTCCGCTCGACGAATTGGTGTCCCGCGTCGAGGCCGTCACGGTCGAAAGTGCGCGCGCGGCCGGCAGCGGGCTCCTCAAGCGCGGCAAGCTTGCGACCGCCGTCTTGGGCTTGGGTTCCGGGCTTGAAAGTGCCGCGGCGATTGCGGAAAGTCTGACACAGCGGGCGGCTTGATGCGGCGGCGCCGCTGTCTCGCCGTATGAGGGTTCTGCGTTCGTCCAAAGCTGGTCGCAAGTTGGTCCGATGGCGTTTTTCCGCACCATCAACTTCACCGAGCCGCTGCCGACCATCGAGGGCGACGGTCTTTTGCTGCGCACGCCGCAAATGACCGACTACGAGGAATGGTCGGCGCTGCGCGAATCCAGCCGCGATTTCCTCACTCCGTGGGAGCCAACCTGGCCGGATGACGATCTAACCCGCAGCGCGTTTCGGCGGCGGATCAAACGCTATACCGAGGATCTGCGCAGCGACCAAGGCTACGCCTTCTTGATCGTGCGCTACTCCGACGGCGCGCTGGTCGGCGGCCTGACGCTGGCCAATATCCGGCGCGGCGTCGCACAGGCCTGCAGCCTCGGCTACTGGATGGGCCTGCCGTTTGTGCGCCATGGCTATATGACTGAGGCGGTCCATGCCGTCATTCCGTTCGCCTTTGCGACGCTCCGGTTGCATCGCCTGGAGGCGGCCTGCATCCCGACCAATGCCGGTTCGATCCGACTTTTGCAGAAAAACGGCTTCGGCCGTGAGGGCTTTGCTCGGGAATACCTCTGCATCAACGGCACCTGGCAGGACCACCTGCTGTTTGCCCGGTTGAAGGACGCCGCCAAATCCTGACCGCCTTAACCATACCGCCTCGCTTTCCCTCCCGAGCTCGCGGGGGAGGGTAGGGTGGGCGCGCCTTGGGATGGCCACGGTTCACTTGGTATAAAATCCAGGGCATCGCGTTAGGACATGATCTCGAAAAGATCGTGCTCAGATACACGGCGATGAGTTGGGGATGCCGCGCGAATTTCAACCGATAAAGTGGAGCGATCGCTTACCGATCGCGGCTCTGCTCTCGATCATGCTGCTGGCACAGGCTTGCACCGGCAGCGGCACTACTGGCGTGCCGACAACGCCGGTAGCGTCGAGCAGCACGGCTTCGGCCTCACCGCCGCCGCCTCCGCCGCCCAGTGCGCCCGCTCCATCCGGTTCGCCCTCCTTAAAAGACAAGATCGCGAACTTCTTTTCCGGCGCGTCCGATAAGGCGCCGCAGGGCGCGGCCAATGCGCAGCCGGATGTCGAATGCCCCTTCATCGATATCCGCCAGGGCGCCTCGACTTTGACTATTCCGCCGCCGCCGCCCGACGGCAGCAACGAAGCCATGGCGCTCAAATATCAGGGCAGCTTTGTCCGCGCCGCGCGCGAATGCGCCGTGGTCTCAGGCCAGATGGTGATGAAAGTCGGCATTCAGGGCCGCGTCATCGTCGGGCCGGCCGGCGGGCCGGGCCATGTCGACGTGCCGCTACGCATCGCGGTGGTGGACGCACCGTCCTCCGGCACGAAAGTGATCGCCACCAAGTTCATCCAAATTCCGCTCGACATCGCCAACGACGACGGCGCGAACTTCACCCATATAGAGGAGGGGTTGACCTTCCCGCTGCCGTCGGCGGCGGCGCTCGAGAACTATGTGGTCTATATCGGCTTCGACCAGTTCACGCAGCAAAACATGGCGAAGCCCGCGCCCGCCGCCAAGCCGAGGGCAAAGCCGAAGCCCAATCCGAACGCTCCGACTGGATGATAATCCTTGCCAGCCGCGCAGAGATCGGCGGGATCGGAAGGATCGAAGGCGGCGTCAGTTGAAGCGCTTTTTGACGTCCTCGATGCCTCGCGCCAAGAGGTCTTCGGCAACTTTGCCCTTGGCCGACACCGACAGGATCCGCTCGGCGGCCGCAACCGCGGCATCGGCGGCAGCGGATTTCACGTCGGCGAGTGCCTGCGTTTCGGCCTGCGCGATCTTTGCCTCGGCCATCTTGGTGCGGCGCGCGACGAATTCTTCCATTCGGGTCTTGGCCTCGGCGGCGAGCCGGTCGGCCTCGACCTTGGCGCTGGCGATGATGGCTTCGGCCTCGCCTTCGACCTCGCGGCCTTTGCGCTCGAACTCGGCAAGGAGCGCCTGGGCCTCGTCGCGCAGCTTACGCGCCTCGTCGAGCTCGGACTTGATGCGCGCTTGGCGCTGGTCGAGGCTCGCTAAGACCTTACGGTGCACGCCCAGATAGGCGAGCAAAGCAAGAAAACAAAAGAAGCCAAAGGCGACCCAGTTTTCGGCTTCGGCGAGGGCTTCAGGCATCGTTGATCACCAGGCTCTTGGCTTTCTCAGTTCTTGCCGGCGTCGAGCGCGGCGGCGATTTCGTGATCGGCCGGCGCCTTGCCGATCAGGCGTTCGACGATCGCCGAGGCGGTGTCGGCAGCAATCGTCCGCACATTGCCCATGGCGGCGGCGCGTGTCGCGGTGATCGATTGTTCCGCCGCCGTGAGCCGGTCGTGGAGCTGAGCCTCGAGCCGTTTCTGCGCGGCTCCGGCTTCGCTCGCCTGCTTCTCGCGGGTCGCGCTTGCCATCGCCTGGGCGCGGCCGCGCGCTTCGGCGAGCGACTTCTCGTAGGCCGCGTGCGCCGCGTTCGATTGCTCCTTGAGCCGTTCCGCCGCCGCCAGATCGTCGCCGATCAGCTTGCTGCGCTCAGCCATGATGGCGCCGATACGCGGCAGCGCGATCTTCGCCATCAGCACATAGAGCAGGACGAAGCTGATCGTCAGCCAGAGGAGCTGCGAGGGGAAATACTCCGTCTGGAACGGCGGAAATGCAGTGTGCCCGGTGGGATGCTCGGTATGGGCGGTCGGTTCGGCCATCTGCAGCGATCGCGCTCTAGAGCCCGAACAGCAGCAGGAGCGCGATCAGAAGCGAGAAAATGCCGAGCGCTTCGGTAATGGCGAACCCGAAGATCAGGTTGCCGAACTGGCCCTGGGCCGCCGACGGATTGCGCACCGCTGCGGCCAGGTAGTTGCCGAAGATGATGCCCAGGCCGACGCCGGCGCCGCCCATGCCGATGCAGGCAATGCCAGCCCCGATATATTTCGCGGCGATCGGATCCATAACAAGACTCCCTTTTTGCGGTTGTAGCGACTTAGCTGGTTGGAAAGATTGGCCCTAATGGCCGGGGTGTATCGCATCGTTGAGATAGATGCAGGTGAGAATGGCGAACACATAGGCTTGCAGGAACGCCACCAGGAATTCCAGCGCCATCAGCATGACCACCATGAAGAACGGCAGCGCCGCGCCGAACCAGCCCAGCACGCCGGCCCCGGCCAGCATGATGATGAAGCCGGCGAAGACCTGAAGCGTGATGTGGCCGGCCAGCATATTGGCGAACAGACGCACCGCGTGCGACACCGGGCGCGACAGAAACGACAAAACTTCGATGAAGACGATCGCCGGCAGGATCAGTTTCGGCACGCCCTTCGGCACGAACAGGTTCAAAAAGTGCAGGCCGTTGCGATAGAGGCCGTAGCCGACGACGATGAAGAACACCAGCAGCGCCAGTGCCGCGGTGATGATCACCTGGCTCGTCACCGTGAAGGAATACGGAATAAGCCCGATCAGGTTGGCGAACAAGACGAACATGAACAGCGTGAAGACGAAGGGGAAAAACTTCATGCCCTCGGTGCCGGCCGAAGCGCGCACCGTATTGGCGACGAATTCGTAGGACAGTTCGGCGATCGATTGCAGCCGTCCCGGGATCACCGCGCGCGGCGCCGTCGCGCCGATGAGCAGGAGCGAGACCGCGCCGACGATGATGAACATGTACAGCGCCGAATTGGTGAACGAGATGTCGTGTCCGCCCATGCCGATCATGGGCACTAACTTCTCGATCTGAAACTGGTGGATCGGATCGACCTGCATGGTCCTGTTCGCCGCCCCTGTATGCCGCCCTGTATGCCGCCCCGTGTGACGCGCCGGCGCCGAGGCGCCTTCCGTTTATTCTTTCCGGTTGCCCGGGCCGTCGACTGTGTTGCCCGCGACAACTCCCGCGGAGCGCATAACATTGAGCACGCCCGCCGCAAAGCCGAGCAGGAGAAAAATCGTCAGCCCCCACGGCGAAGTGCGAAACCAGTGGTCAATGAGCCAACCGAGGCCGGCACCAACTATAACACCTGCAACGAGTTCGCTGGAGAGCCGAAAGCCCTTGGCGTAGCCGGATGCAGTTGCCGACCGATCCGCCTCAGAACTTTCCGAAGTTCGGCCCGTATTGCGGACTAGGCCGAGACCTTCGTTGAGCTGCTGAAGCCTCGCGGAAAGAGCGGCATCGTCGGTACGCTGCTTGCCGGTGTGCTGCTTGCCTTGACCGCCGTTTTCGCGTGCGTCGCTCATTGTCCCGACACTCGCGGTCCCGACACTCGCGGTCCCGACACTCGCGGTCCCGACACTCGCGGCTTTCAGCAATCGCGGCATGCGCGCACCTTGAAGCCGCGCGGACCATACTGATTGGGTCTAGCCAAGTCAAGAACAGCAGACCCATGCTAATCTATTGAAATCACGCCATAACTCGGCCGCCCCAAGACTTTTTGGCGAGACTTTTTTGCGCGCTGCCAAGACCGGCAAGACGTTCTAAGATCGGCGTGCCCCAGATCGTGCAGGAGGTCCTGATGATGATCCTGAAAAGTGCCGTCGTCGCCGCCGCAGCTTTGGTCTTGACCGTTCCGGCCTTGGCCGACGATGCGACGCCGGACAGCGCCGGGGGACGCTACATCTTCAACAAGACCGCCGACGGCATGGTGCGGCTCGATACCCAAAGCGGCCAGGTTGCGCTGTGCAGCCAAAAGACGGTGGGCTGGGCCTGCGAGGCGGCGCCCGAAGATCGCGCCGTTTTGGTAAACGAGATCGCGCGGCTGCGCGCCGAGAACGCGGCGCTGAAGAAGGACATTCTCTCGCGCGGCCTGCCGTTGCCGCCGGGCGCCAGCCCGCTATTGCCAGAGCCGCCGGTGGCGCAAAACAGCATCACCGTGCCGCTGCCGAGCGATGCCGACCTTGACCGCATCGCTGCCTTTGCCAACAAGGTCTGGCATCGCTTCAAGGAGATGGTCGAGCGGGCGCAGCAGCAGATCTTCAATAAGAGCTAGAGCATCGGTGCTTGAGTAAACTATCCGCCGTCAAAACCACACGCGTCGAGACGATCGCGACGGCGGTCTTGACCGTGGACACGTCGGGCGAAGGTTTTTTTGAGATCACGCGCGACGCCGCGACATTTCTTGAAACCGCCAAAGCGCGCGACGGCGCGCTGCTGCTCTATATCAAGCACACATCGGCGTCGCTGGTGATCCAGGAGAATGCCGATGCCGATGTGCGCACCGATCTCGTCAGGGCGCTCAATCGGTTGGCGCCGCCGCAGGCCGGCTATCTCCACGAGGTCGAAGGGCCCGACGACATGCCGGCGCATATCAAATCCATGCTGAACGGCGTGTCGCTGCAGGTGCCGGTTGTTGGCGGCGAATTGGCGCTCGGCACCTGGCAGGGCATCTATGTCGCCGAGCATCGCGCCCGCCCGCACCGGCGCGAGGTGTTGCTGCAGTTCCTCGGCAGCTGCGGCTAAGCGCAATGGCGGCAAGCCTTTATTAAAATAAGCCTTTTTATGGTTCATGCAGTTTTCTCATTGCTGCAATGAGAGTGGCGGCATGGCGCATCGCCGTGTCCCCCATAAATCCCCATACATCGTACTTGGGCCGAGGCCAGCCCCGCGTACTTGGGCCGAGGCCAGCCCCGCGCGTCTGCGGGGTGTCGCATAAGGATCGCAGCTCTTGGATCGTTTCGTCGGAATGGCCGTATTCGCCAAAGTCGTCGATTCCGCGAGCTTTGCCGCGGCGGCGCGTCACTTCGGCATGTCTCCCGCCATGGTCAGCAAGCACGTGCAGACGCTCGAAGAGCGGCTCGGCGTGCGGCTCCTCAACCGCACCACGCGGCGGGTCAACGCGACCGAAGCCGGGCAGGATTATTACGACCGCGCCGTGCGCATTCTGGCCGAGATGGAAGATGCGGAAGCCGCAGCCGGCGACATGCAAACCTCGCCGCGCGGCCATTTGCGCGTCACCGTTCCGGTCTCGTTCGGCACGCATATGATCGCCCCCGCCGTTGCCGACTATCTGGTGTCCTATCCGGACGTGTCGATCGATCTCAGTCTCGACGATCCCTATGTCGATCTGCTCGAGAAGCGTTTCGATCTCGGCATTCGCTTCGGCCATCTCGCCAATTCAAGTCTGATTGCGCGCAAGCTCTATGCGCTCGAAACCCATCTGTGCGCGGCTCCGGCCTATCTCGAAAAGAATGGCGCGCCGCACGCGCCCGCCGATCTAGCCAAGCACAGATGTCTGATCTACACGCTGTCCGCGCCGGAGAACGTGTGGAGCTTTGTCGATCGCAACGGCAAGGAAGAGGTCGCGCACATTTCCGGACGGTTTCAAGCCAATAGCGGCGACGTGCTGCTGCAGCCGGCGCTGCGCGGTTGCGGACTGCTCCTGGCGCCGGATTATCTCGTCGAAGATCACCTCAAGGCCGGCCGCCTGGTCCGGATCATGCCGGGATACACGACGCACGAGACGCCGGTCTATGCGGTCTATCCGAGCCGCAATCTCTCCGCCAAAGCCCGAACATTCGTCGATTTCCTCGCCGCGCGGTTCGGCGGTTCGCATGAGGGCGCACATGATGCCGAACGCGATGGCGCCAACGGCAAGGCGCCTCCCACGGCAAAATTCGGTGCGATCGTAACGCCGGATTTGCTCGAAAAAGAAATCGCGAAAAAGGAAACGAGAGCGAGCTAGGGGCCACCTCGTTAGCATCGCTTCACGATTGCGCGCGTGATCCTTGCAAGCGGCGAGGCAACGTCCAGTTTAGCATGCCGCACCTGCGGCACTACATGCGGCAGATGCCGCCACATCCTGGCGACACGGCGCGAAATTTAGTGCACATTGGCCCTGAGCGTGGGACGAGGCCAATGCGTGAATCGAGTATGCGAGCCGTTATCGGTGCGCTTGTGGTCGCGGCGACCGTCATGGCGACGACCGTCATGGCCGGCTTTGGCGCCGCCACGGCGCAAGGCGCGCCGCCGCCTCCGGCGGTGTCGGTGACGCCGGTGGCGAGCCGCCAAGTGACGGAGACCGGCGATTTCATCGGCCGCGTCGTCGCCATCGACAAAGTCGACATCGTGGCGCGGGTGACCGGCTTCATTGGGCAGCGCAATTTCACCGAAGGGCAGATGGTCAAGACCGGCGATCTGCTGTTTCGGATCGAGCCGGACACTTACAAGGCTGCGGTCGACCAGCAGGAGGCCAATGTCGCCAAGGCCAAGGCGAACGAGGTCAATGCCAATCTGCAATTGAAGCGCTCCCAGGAATTGGTGAAAAACCAGAACGTACCGCAATCGACGGTCGATCAGAACCTGGCCACCGAGCAGTCCGCGCAGGCCGATATTTTGCAGGCGCAGGCGCTGCTCGAACAAGCCAAGATCAATCTCGGCTACACAGAGATCTTTGCGCCGATCGACGGCCGCATCGGCATTGCCAACTATACTGTCGGTAATCTGGTCAGCCCATCGACGGGGGTCCTCGCGACCATCGTCAGCCAGGATCCGATCTATGTCACGTTCCAGGCGAGCGAGGCCGATATCATCGCCTACCGGAAGCGGGTCACGAGTTCGCCCGATAAAGACCCGCATGTGACCGTCCATATCCGGCTGCCCGATGGCACCGAATATGCGCATCCCGGCGTGACCAACTTCCTCGACGTCCAGGTCCAGACCGATACCGACACCGTGACGGCGCGGGCGCAGCTGCCGAACCCCGACAACGTTCTGACCCCCGGCGGCATCGTCGGCGTCATTGTCGAACGCGGCAAGCCGCGTTTTGCGCTCATGGTGCCGCAGGCCGCCGTGCTGCTCGATCAGGCCGGCCATTACGTGCTGGTCGTCGACGACAACAAGAAGGTGGAGCAGCGGCGCATCACCACCGGTCCCGATCACGGCAAGGACATCGAAGTGGCGGACGGGCTCAAGCAGGGCGAGCTCGTCATCGTCGACGGTATCCAGAAAGTGCATCCGGGCCAAGTGGTGGCGGCCAACGTCGTGCCGGAAAATTGAGCCGAAATAACAGCCGAAAATAAGCGATGTTTTCCAATATTTTCATCGACCGGCCGCGCTTCGCCATGGTCATTGCCATCGTCATCACGCTGGCGGGCCTCATCGCCATTTCGGCGATCCCGATCGCGCAATTTCCCGACATCGTGCCGCCGCAGGTCCAGCTGACGGCAAATTATCCCGGCGCCGATTCCGAAGTGGTCGAGACCACGGTGGCACAGCCGATCGAGCAGCAAGTCAACGGCGTCGACAATGCGCTCTATTACCAGTCGGCGAGCGGCTCCGACGGCAGCTATACGCTCAACGTCACCTTCGCGCTCGGCACCGATCCCGACATCAACACCGTCAATGTGCAAAACCGGGCCAGTCTGGCGATCCCGCAATTGCCCGACGAAGTGTCGCGCTCGGGACTGAGCGTCCGCAAGAAATCGGCGGCACTGCTGCAGGTCATCAATCTCTATTCGCCTAAAAACACCTACGACGCCGTCTATCTGAGCAATTACGCGATCATCAATGTCATTGATCCGCTGTCGCGCATCAAGGGTGTCGGCCAGGTCGTGCTGTTCGGCCCGCTGAACTATTCGCTGCGCATCTGGCTCGATCCGCAACGGCTGACCGAGCTCAATCTCACGCCCAACGACGTCATCACCGCGGTGCAGAGCCAGAACGTTCAGGCCGCGCTCGGCCGTATCGGCGCGGCGCCGGCATCGCCCGACCAACAGTTTCAGATCAATATCAAGACCACGGGCCGGCTCACCCGACCCGACGAATTCGCCAATATCATTCTGCGCGCCAATGCCGACGGCTCGACGGTGCGGATCAGCGACGTCGCCCGCGTCGAAATGGGCGCGCAATCGCAGGATCGCTACAGCCGCTTTAACGGCGCGCCGGCAGCGGCGCTCGGCATCTACCAGTCGCCGGGCGCCAACGCCGTCGACGTGGCGCGCGAGGTGCGCGCGACGATGGACCAGCTCTCCCAGCGCTTCCCGCAGGATCTCGTCTACGACGTGTTCTTCGACACCACGGTGTTCGTGACCGCGACCATCGTCGAGGTGGTGCGCACGCTGGTGATCGCGATCGTGCTGGTGGCCGTCGTGGTGTTTTTGTTTCTCGGCAAGTTGCGCACGACGCTCATTCCGCTGATTGCCGTGCCGGTATCGATCATCGGCACTTTCGCGGTCATGCTGATGATCGGCTATTCGGCCAACACCGTCTCGTTGCTGGCGCTGGTGCTCGCCATCGGCATCGTCGTCGACGACGCCATTGTCGTGGTCGAGAACATCGAGCGGGTGATCGAGGAAGAACCCGAACTGTCGATCCCGGACGCCTGCAAGAAAGCCATGGCCGAGATCACCGGGCCGATCCTGGCGATCACGCTCGTGCTGTTATCGGTGTTCGTCCCGGTCGCCTTCACGCCCGGCATCAGCGGGCAATTGTTCCGTCAATTCGCCGTCGCGGTGTCGATCTCGATGCTGATCTCGGCGCTCAACGCGCTGACCTTGAGCCCGGCTTTGTGTTCGGTGCTGCTCAAGCGCGGCCGGCAGACCGGCGGCGTGATGCGCTATGTGCTCGGCGGCATCGACAAGGCGCGCGACGGCTATGTGGCGGTGGTGCGCCGGCTGGCGCGCGTCGCCATTGTCGGCGTCGTTGTCGTCGCGGGCGTGCTCGCGGCCGCGGTTTTCATTTTCAACAGGACGCCGCAGAGCTTTTTGCCCGACGAGGATCAGGGCGCGATCTTTGCCGCGCTGCGGCTGCCGGAAGGCGCTTCCGTCAACCGCACCGAGGCGGTGGTCAAACAGGTCGAAGACATCGTGCGGCCGATCCCGGGCGTCGAAGGCGTGCTGTCGGTGGTCGGGCTGAACTTCATCGATTATGTCGCCGCCTCGAACCAGGCGTTCTTCGTCATCCGGCTCAAGCCTTACGAAGTGCGTACCGATCCGGCGCAGAGCGCCGGCGCCATCATCGCGAAACTGCGGCCACAAATGGGCGCGATCCAGGGCGCCATCGCCTTTCCCTTTAACTTGCCGCCGATCCTCGGTCTCGGCAGTACCGGCGGCTTCCAATATGTGCTCGAAGCGCTGCAAGGCCAGTCGCCCACCGACGTCGCTGCGGTGATGAACGCACTGACGGTCGCCGCCAATCAGCAGCGCGAACTCGCTGGCGTGTTCTCAACCTATGCCGCCAACACGCCGCAGATCTATCTCGATATCGATCGCGACAAAGCGCAGGTACTGGGGGTCAAGATCAGCGATATTTTCAATGCGCTGCAGTCGACGCTCGGCAGCTACTACGTCAATGACTTTAACGTCTTCGGCCGCACCTGGCAGGTCAATATCCAGGCCGATACGCAGTTTCGCGATCGGATCAGCGACATCAGCAACATCTATGTGCGCAACGCCAAGGGAGACATGGTGCCGATGCGAGCGCTAGCCGAAGCCAAGCTGGTGCAGGGGCCGCAGACGGTGGTGCGCTATAACGGCTATCGTGCCGCCGTCATCAACGGTGCCCCCAAGCCGCCCGCGAGTTCCGGCGAGGCGCTCGCGGCGATGGAGCGCATCTCGGCGACGACCCTGCCGGCCGGCTTCAGCTATGAATGGACCGGCACCGCGTTCCAGGAAAAGACTGCGAGTGGACATACGGCGAGCATTCTCGGGTTCGCGGTGCTGTTTGCCTATCTGTTCCTGGTGGCGCTCTACGAGAGCTGGAACATCCCGATCCCGGCCTTGCTGTCGGTCAGCGTCGGCGTCCTCGGCGCCGTCGCTGCGGTGGCGATTGCCGGACTGAACTTTGACGTTTATGCGCAGATCGGACTGGTGGTGCTGATCGCGCTTGCCGCCAAGAACGGCATTCTGATCGTCGCCTTCGCGGTCGAGCAGCGCGCGCTCGGCAAGGACATCACTGCGGCGGCGATCGAGGCTGCGGCGTTGCGCTTCCGCCCGGTGATGATGACGAGCTTCGCCTTCATCTTCGGGCTGTTCCCGCTGGTAATCGCGACCGGCGCCGGCGCCATAACGCGGCACCAGGTCGGAACGCCGGTGTTCGGCGGCATGATCGCGGCTTCGGTGTTTGGAATTTTCCTCATTCCGCTCCTCTTCATCACCGCGGAACGCCTGCGGCATTGGCGCGGGCAACCGAAGTAATGTCCGGCGCGGTGGACCGCGCCTGTCGTTCGGCGCTAACATGTCAGACGCGCCCCCGCGCGAAGCCCGTCTGATTGATTGAGGCGTCTCTTTGAGCGACAGCGAGTTTCATCATTTGTTGATCGCCGACGACCATCCGCTGTTCCGCGGCGCGTTGCGCGAGGCGGTCAACGGTTTGTTCGATCGCGCCGATATCGCCGAAGCCGGCACTTTCGAGGAAGTGACCGAGCTGCTCGAGCGCGGCAGCGGGAGCGGCAGCTCAGCCGACGTCGACTTGATTCTGCTCGATCTCCGCATGCCCGGCGTGCGCGGCTTTTCCGGCCTGATGTATCTGCGGGCGCAATATCCGGGCCTGCCCATCGTCGTGGTTTCGGCCAATGACGATCCGGCGGTGATCCGCCGTTGCATGGAATTTGGCGCCTCGGGATTCATTCCAAAGACGCTCGGCGTCGAGGCGCTGCGCCAGGCCGTCGCGCAGGTGCTGCGCGGCGAAGTGTGGACGCCGCCGGACGTCGATCTTGAGCGCGACAGCGATACCGAAGGCGCCGCCGTGATCGCGCGGCTTGCCACGCTGACGCCGCAGCAGGTGCGCGTCTTGATGATGCTGTCGGGCGGGCTGCTCAACAAACAGATCGCCTATGAGCTCGGCGTTTCGGAGGCGACCGTCAAGGCGCATGTCTCCGCCATCCTGCAAAAGCTCGGCGTCGAAAGCCGCACCCAAGCCGTCATCGCCGCCGGCAAGATCGAAGCCGGCCAATGGCCGCAGGTGCCGATGAAAGAGGCGTAACCGTCACTCCGCAGCGACCCGCTGCACCTGCCACTGCGTGATCAGCGCGCGGAGGGAAGCTGGCTTCACCGGCTTGTTGAGCACATGCACGCCTTCGGCGCGAGCTTCTTCGCGGACATGGCGCGAGCGGTCGGCGGTGATCAGGATCGCCGGGACATCGCGGCCGAGGCGGCGGCGTAATTCGGCGATGGCGCCGACGCCATTGCCTGAGTCGAGGTGATAATCGACCAGAAGACCGTCCGGCTCGAGCCCGCTCGTAGTGATGGCCGCCGAAGCTTCGCTGAGGTCCGGTGCCGTGAGCGTGTGGCAGCCCCAGCCGCGAAGCAGCGTCTCCATGCCGTCGAGAATGGCGCGCTCGTTGTCGATGCAGAGCACCACCGTGCCGTCGACCCGGCCAATATCGGGGCGCGGCGCAGCGCGCGATCTCGGCGCGGCGGCCGACCGCGCGCCAGATGACGTCCGGCTCGAGCCCGATGATCGAATAGCGGCCGCGCACGGCGCCGCCCTCGACCGACTCCAACAGGAAGCTCATCGGCCGGTTGGCGACTTTCAGGAAGGCGGAAACCGGCGTCTCCAGGTCCGCCACCAGGGTGGTCCACACCACTTGCGGCTCGCCGGCGCCGTACCGCTCGGCAAAGACCTCGGCCGCCGGCTCGATCTGCATCGGCTTAC
>Ga0209448_10000072_pt1 | contig 36575 bp, 37 predicted proteins | sample BogFormECP14_OM2_FD_188245 | JGI IMG/M metagenome (GOLD analysis project Ga0209448, IMG submission 188245) | Bog forest soil microbial communities from Calvert Island, British Columbia, Canada - ECP14_OM2 (SPAdes) (version 2) | ecosystem: Environmental > Aquatic > Freshwater > Wetlands > Bog ... | reverse complement strand
TGCGTAAGTCCGTGTCGATCTGCGGGCGCCCTCCCCGTCGACGCGACTTCCACCGCCAGTAGCAGCGAAACCCAACACCATGCCAGCGCACGAGCGTCTCGGGTTGAATGATCGTCAGAGCGTTCAGGATCGATGGAAACCACCGATACAAGTGGACGAAGAACCAGCGATCGCTATTCGTCAACCGGACTCGGCCACGCACATTGCGCCGCAATACGATCAACTGATGGCGAAGCACCACATTCTCAGCTTCAAGCCGGATCTTCGATTAAACGGCGCAGTCAAGAGCGCAAGCAATAAACTCAGCAGCCCGATCATCGCGTCAGCTTAGGCGATTCTCTCTCCCCATCAATGCGGATAGGGTTTTCGGTACACACAGGACCGTGCAAGGGAACCCGCGAGTGATCCTGTGTGTACCGAAAACCTAGACTCGAACGTATTGGTGATGAAGTCCGCCGAGGATCGCGTATGATTTAATAAGCCCGGACCACATCGGCGGCGAAGTTGCCGCACTTCGGTGTGGACTTTCGTTTTTTGGCAGCGACCATGTCCTTTTCGCCTCCGACTGCCCGTTCGATCCCGAAGGAGGTCCGATGTTCATTCGTGAAAACATGCGGGCCGTGAATGATCTCGATATTCCAGATGGCGATAAGAGGCTGATTTTCAGCGAAAACGCGACCGCAATGTTTCGCCTGTAAAGACAAATTCCGGAGTTTTGGTTTAGCCTGCTACTCGTAACGACAATGCCGACGAGGTGACCGGATGAAACTTCCGCGCAGAAGCTTCCTGCATCTGGCAATGAGCGCTACCGCGGTGCCGCTTACGCTGCGCATTGCAGCGGCGGAAGCCTATCCAGTGCGGCCAGTGCACTGGGTTGTCACTTCGGCCGCCGGCGGCACCGGGGACATCTTCTCGCGCCTGATAGCTCAGCGGTTGTCGGATCGGCTTGGTCAGCCCTTCATCATCGATAATCGTCCGGGTGCAGGCGTCAATATCGGGACCGAGGCGGTCATTAGGGCACCTTCAGATGGTTACTCGTTGCTCATTATCCACAAAGGCAACGTGACCAGTGCGATGCTCTTCGGCAATCTGAGTTTCGATTTTATCCGCGATATCGAACCTGTGGCGGGCATCTCCACCGGGCCTCTTACTATGCTGGTAAATCCGTCTGTACCGGCAGCGACCGTTCCCGAGTTCATTGCTTATGCCAAGAGCAATCCCGCCGCCATCAACATGGCTACAGTAGGAAATGGAAGTGATCCTCATTTGGCTGGCGAACTATTTGCGTTGATGACAGGCGTTAACCTGACACCCGTGACCTATCGTGGCGGAGCGCTGGCACTTACCGATCTTCTCGGAGGGCGCGTGCAGATGTTTTTCAGCAACTTGCCTGTGACCGAGTTTGTTAAGGCTGGTAAGCTTTGTGCGCTAGGGGTTACGACATCGGCACGCTCGAGAGACTTGCCTGATATTCCAGCGATCGCAGATTTCGTGCCGGGCTACGAGGCGAACGTGTGGTTCGGTGTTGGCGTACGCAAGAACACGCCCTCGGAAATCGTTGATAAACTCAACACCGAGGTCAATTCTGCCCTTACCGATTCCAAGATCATAGAAGGACTTGCCAATTTGAATGCCGTGCCGATGTCGATGACGCCCGCCGAATTTAGCACGTTCATCGCTGAGGAGACCAAAAAGTGGGGCGACGTTATCCAGAGAGCCAACATCAAGCCCGAATAAGGACGAATCGCCGGTCCCGATTTGCGCGCGCCGGCTTATGTGTCGGTCGGTCATGCGTGTCCGTTGTTCGCGTGACAAAAGCTTTTCCACACAACGGTCTTCGGTTGTGGCAATGGGGATCGTAGCGCGTCACCAAGCAGGCGGAGAATTTGGTGAGTGAACAGCTCGATTGTGCCGTAGTCATTATCGGCGGCGGGCCGTGCGGCCTTATGCTTGCTATCGAGTTGGGGCGCCGTAGCGTACCTGTCATTTTGCTGGAGGAAAAAACTGCGCCGGCGCGCTTCCCGGCCGCTAACGCCACGCAGGCCCGCACTATGGAGCATTACCGGCGGCTTGGTTTTGCTGAGAAAGTCCGCTCCCAGGGCTTGCCGCAGAACTACCCCACCGACATCGCCTATTTCACCCGCTACACCAAGCACGAACTGGCGCGCTTCAGCCTGCCGTCTGCCCAGGCGGCTCGTGAGATGGTCCGTTCCCTCACCGGCTCCTGGAGCGCGGCTGAACTTCCCCATCGTGTATCGCAAATGTTTGTTGAGGACGTGCTGCGCGCCGAGGCTTCCGCATGTCCCTCGGTATCAATTCGGCCGGGATGGCGCATGGCCGCCATACGCGACAACGGAATGGGCGTCGAAGTCGATGCGGAGCTTGAGGGTGGCTATACAACCCTGCGTGCATCCTACGCCGTGGGCACCGACGGCGGTTCCAGTCCGACACGAAAGGCGCTCGGCTGCAGTTATCTTGGCGAAAGTGGCGTCGTGCGCGACTTCATGGGCGGGCGGATGTTCGCCATTCACTTTCGTAGTCCGGACCTCTATCGCGCCATGCCGCACGCCCGCGCGTGGATGTATTGGACGGTTAATCGAGATCGTCGCGGCTTTATGGCTAGCATCAATGGCCGTGACCAGTTCACTTTCCATACCCAGCTCAAGCTAGGTCAGTCAGAGCAAGACATAAGTGACGCACACGCAACGGCAATGTTTCAAGAGGCTTTCGCCGCGCCGCTAGATGTCGAGATCATCGCGCGCTCAGCCTGGAACGCCGGCTACACTTTGGTCGCGGAGAAATTCCAGCGCGGCCGCATCCTCCTCGGCGGTGACGCGGTGCACTTGTTCACTCCGACTGGCGGACTCGGCTACAACACTGCTGTCGAAGACGCAGTCAACCTCGGCTGGAAGCTTGCTGCGGTCATCAATGGTTGGGGCGGTCCGAACCTTCTCGATACTTACGAAACAGAACGGCAGGCGATCGCCAAGCGCAACACGACCTACGCCCGCGCATTTGCCGATTCAGTCGGCTCGTTCCTTCCGCCGCCAGAGCTCGAAGACGAAACGCCTGCGGGAGACGCCGCGCGGAAGTGTACCGGTGATCATCTCAATTATCACGCCCGCTTTGAATTCAATATTCCTGGCATAACATTCGGTGGCCGCTATGACGGTTCGCCGATCGTCATGTCTGACGGCACGGCACCGCCTCCCGATTCCGCAAACACCTATCAGCCTACGGGCTGCCCGGGTGGACGAGCGCCGCACCTTTGGCTTGACGGGAACATTTCGCTCTATGACGCGCTGGGATTCGAGTTCACGCTGCTACAGTTTGGAGTAAAGCACGTCGACACCGCACCGTTCCAAGCAGCCGCTGCTTTGATAAAAATGCCGCTGTCCGTGATGGCTATCGAGAGCGACGAGGCTCGAGATCTATACGGCGCGGATCTCGCCCTCATTCGGCCCGATCAGATCGTGGCATGGCGCTGCAATTCGGCGGCGCAAGCCATGGACGTGCTTCGTCGTGCGGCGGGACACGTGCATTTAACGCGTTGAGCCCCGCGGATCCCGAAACCGGGATCCCGAGGATGACACAGAGGCCCGGTAAGAGTCCGAAATCGTGCACGGAAGGAATCGAAATGTCGCCACCGTCTGCTACCTCCGGGCGTTTCCTTCGGGAAGGTAATTACGGGTGGACCTCGTGCCCGAAATGCGGCGAGGCAATGATTGCGCCTGAATCCTCAAAGTACCTCAGTCGAGGTAAAGTTGGTCATGCTTGGGTATGTGACAAATGCGACCATCAGTTCGAAACGTTGATTAGCTTTGGCGCTCCCGTATAACGATCAAGACATCCTGAGGTGAGCATTTGCGACAACTATAATTCAAAGCGCCCTACCTCTCAATGCCGCGACTTCCACTGCCAATAGCAGCGAAAACCAACACGATGCCATCGCACGAGCGTCTCAGGTTGCGGGCTATGACGTCGGCGCCGTCGATGGCTTTCTCGGCCTGAAGACCCGGCAGGCTGTGAAGGCCATGCAGCTCAAATACGGCCTGCCCGCCGATTCCTATCCGACCGCCGAACTGCTCGCCCGCATGCGCGCGGGACGTTAGGGGGCTGATTATCCACGGCGCTGCGCTTTTGCCGGCCCAGCTGGGTCGCTGTGCCGAGATAATCTGGATTGCCGTGCCCGAGATGATAATGTGCGATGCACCATGGTTATCGTGGACGAGCCGCGAGGCTTGGTGTTACACGACGACCGGTTGCGGCGGCCGAGCCCCGGGGGCGGCATTCTGTCTCGGGACGGAAATCGAGATGCTTTCCGACCTTCCTTGCTGCAAGCGGTTGACCGCGCCGGGCGCGATAGCGCAAGATACTGAAAAGATAGCAGTTTTTCTTTATTCCAAAGTAAAGAAACGCGGCCGTACCGCCTGCCATCCGGAGCGCTGCTTGGCAGACTGTTATAATGTTACATTATGGGGACATATTTCCCCGACACTGTGGCCGTCCGCGAGCGGGTGGGTGACGCCGCGACAACAAAAAATGGGACGCTAATTGTGAAATATGAGAAGCAGCAGATTAGCCACTCGCGGCGTTCAAGCCGGCGCCAATCCCTCTGGCGCCGCTTCGGCATGGTGCCGGCCATCGCCGTCCTGACCTCGGCTGTTTTGGTTGCGCTCGTCTCTGCCGCGTCAGCGCAAGCGCAAGACAATTCCGCGCCCGCCGCGGCTCCTCCTGCATCCGCCCCAGCCGCCGCAGCGGCGGCCCCTGCAATGAACGCGCCCAGTGCGACCGCACCGGCCGCCGCGCCCGCAATGAATGCGCCGGCCCCGGCAGCTACTGCAGAGTCCGCGCCCTCACCGCCTTCGATCGGCGGCGTGCAACTGCCCGAGGATCTTTCGCCGTGGGGCATGTTCCTCAACGCCGACATCATCGTGAAGGCCGTCATGTTGGGGCTCGCCTTAGCGTCGCTCGTCACCTGGACGGTCTGGCTCGCCAAGACATTCGAACTGCGCACGGCGCGCAGCGAAGTGCACCGCGACCTTCGGATTCTCAATGAATCGGCGACGATCGCGCAGGCCCATGAGCAATTGCGCGATGGCGACAGCGCCGTCGCGCTCTTGATGCAGTCGGCTGCGCAGGAAATCCGCCTCTCCGCAAGCCTGCGCGGGGAAGGATTGAAGGAGCGCATCGCGCTACAGCTCGAGCGCATCGAGATGGCGATAAGCCGGAAAATCTCGCGCGGGACCGGCGTGCTTGCCACTATCGGCTCGACCGCCCCGTTCGTCGGCCTGTTCGGCACGGTGTGGGGCATCATGAACAGCTTTATCGGTATTTCCAACGCCCACACCACCAACCTCGCCGTGGTGGCGCCCGGCATCGCCCAGGCGTTGCTCGCCACCGCCTTCGGTCTCGTCGCTGCGATCCCGGCGGTCGTGGTCTACAATGTGCTGGCGCGCCAGACTCAGCATTACCGGGCTTTCCTCGGCGACGCCTCGGCGCAGGTGATGCGGCTGGTGAGCCGCGACCTCGATCGCGCCAAGCTGCCGCTGTCGCAGGCCGCCGAATAAACTAGCGCAATAAGAGTTAGTCTGATGATTCGTCTCGATCACGGCACCGACGAGCTCACCGAAGTTCACGACATCAACGTCACGCCGTTCATCGACGTGATGCTGGTGCTGCTCATCATTTTCATGGTGGCGGCGCCGCTTGCCACGGTAGACGTACCGATCGACCTGCCCTCTTCCACCGCGCAGCCGCAGCAGCGCCCGCCGAAGCCGGTTTACATCACGATCAAAGCCGACGGCAGCATTGCGATCGGCGAGGATTCGATGCCGCGCGACTCGCTTGCCGGCGCCCTTGCCGCGGCGACGCATGGCGACAAGGAGCAGCGTCTGTTCGTGCGCGGTGACAAAGCCGTGCCCTATGAATACGTCATGCAGGTCATGAACGTGCTGCGCGACGCCGGTTACTTCAAATTGGCCCTGGTCGGTAAGGAATCGCGTGACGCGAAATGATTGCGACCACATCGGCATGGTTCGAGGACCAAGACTCGCGCGATTTTAGGCGCTGGATCATCGCTGCGATCATCGTGGTCGTGGTCCACACCGCCGCCATTTGCGCTTATCTCTACGTCCACCAACCGGACGAGCTCGGCGACGATTCTGCCCCGATCTCGGTCGACCTCGCGCCGTCCGACGACACGGTCGACCAAGCAGAAGTTCTGCCGACCCCCGAGCAACCGCCGCCGAAAGAAGAGCCGCCACCACCCCCGCCGCCCCCCGAACCGCAGGCGGTCGTCGAGGCGCCGCCACCGCCTCCGCCGAAGATTGAAGAGCAGCGGCCATCGGCGCCTGCGATGCAGGCGCGCACAAAAGGCGGCATGGAGCGCGAAGAGGCGTCATGGCGGAGCAGCCTGTCCAAGCATCTCCTAAAATACAAACGCTACCCGAACGAGGCGCAGGCGCGCGGCCAAGAAGGCACCGTGACGCTGAGCTTTACCGTTGACCGCACCGGCCATGTGCTCGCCCGCAAGATCGTGCAAAGCTCCGGCTCCGCCTCGCTCGACGCCGAGGTCCTGTCGATGATCGAGCGCGCTCAGCCGCTGCCGCCCTTCCCGCCAAGCATGACGGAGACGGACGTAGATCTTGTGGTTCCGGTCCAATTTTCCTTGCGCTGAGTTCATGCTCGCCGCAGTCCCCAATAACTCAAGGAACAATCATGCGCACCAAGCAATGCCTAACCTCGTCCGACGTGAAGAAAATCCTCGCCGCTTGCGAGGCCGAAGCCGCCAAGAACAAGTGGGCGGTGTCGATTTCGATCGTCGACGACGGCGGATTTCTGCTCGGCTTCGCGCGCCTCGACGGTGCCGCGCCAATTACCGCCGAAGTCGCCACCGGCAAGGCCCGCACTTCGGCCATGACCAAGCGGCCGAGCAAATTCTTCGAGGACCGCGTCAAGGAACGTCCGGGCTTTGCCAGCTTTCCCGCCGGGATTCTCATCCAGGGCGGCATGCCGGTGATGCATGAGAACGAATGTGTCGGCGCGATCGGCGTATCGGGCGTGCAATCGCACGAGGACGAACAGGTTGCCCAGGCCGGCGTGAACGTGCTCGGATAGCTTTCTGGATCGGACCGGCGACGCGGTCTATTCACGCGCAGCTACATGTCGCGCCGGTGACCGGCTGGCGGATTGCCGCATTGGCAATCCGCCATACAACCTGCTCGCACCCTGCCTGTGCCCTACTCGGCTGCGACCGCTATCTCTTGCTCGGTCGTCCGCCGCGCGGGGTTTGGAATGCGCAGCCCCAGCGCCGAGACAATGGCCGACACCAGCGAGAAACAGGCGAGCGCATAGAGGCCGGCCGAAAAGCTGCCGGTGTAGTTCTTGGCCCAGCCCACCACCGAGGGCCCGAAGAAGCCGCCGAGATTGCCGACGGCATTGATCCAGGCGATGCCGGAAGCGGCCGCGGTGCCGGTGAGCATCATCGACGGCATGGTCCAGAACGGCCCCTTCGAGCCGTAGAAGCCGATCGCGGCAATCGACATGCCGACCAGCGCCCAGACCGTGCCCACGGTCGCACCGGCAATGATCAAGCCGGCGGTCGCGACCGTGCAAGCCCAGAACAGATTCCAGCGCCGCTCGCCGGTGCGGTCGGAGAACCAGCCCCACACCAGCAAAGCCACCGCGCCGCAGATATACGGGATCATGCTGACCCAGCCGACTTGCATAGTGGTGAGACCGAGTTGCTTGACGATCTGCGGCACGAACAAGAGCATGCCGATGCTTGCGCCAACGATGCCGAAATAGTTCAGCGTCAGCAGCAGAACTTTTGCGTCCCAAAACGATTGCCAAACACTGACCTTACGCTTGGCCTCGATGAGGCCGCGCTCGGTATCGAGCGTTGAGATGAGCCATTCGCGCTCTTCGCCGCTGAGCCAGTGCGCCAGACTGGGCCGGTCGGTGACGAAGAACAAAATGAAGACGCCAACCAGCACAGTCGGCACCGCTTCGGCAATGAACATCCATTTCCAGCCGGCAAGCCCCAAAATGCCGTTGAGCGCTACGAGAATTCCGGTCGAAACCGGCGCGCCGGCCGCGACCGCGAGCGGCAGCGCGACCATAAATCCCGAGACGATGCGGGCGCGGTGCCAATCCGGGAACCAGTAGGTGAAGAACAAGATCATGCCCGGAAACAGCCCCGCTTCGGCAAGCCCGAGCAAGAACCGCATGGTCACGAAACTCCACGGCCCGGTGCAGAACGCAGTCGCGCCCGACAACAGTCCCCAACTCACCATGATCCGGGCGATCCAAATCCGCGCCCCGACTTTTTCCAGAATCATGTTGCTCGGGACTTCGAACAAAAAATAACCCCAGAAGAAGGCGCCTGCCGCCATGCCGTAGATGGCGGAATCGAGGCCCAAATCCTTGTTCATGGTCAGCGCCGCGAACCCCACATTGATCCGGTCGAGATAACAAAGAAAATAAGTGAGGATCGCCAGCGGCAAGAGCCGCCAATAGACTTTGCGCATCGTCGATTGTTCGACTGCGCGAGCTTGCACTGCCATTGTTCCCTCCCAGGAAATATTCGTCGCTTCCGTCCCTCTGTATTTTCTGTTTTCTTCTTGTTCTGGTTTCTATTGTTTTGTCGTTTCTTGGACCGTCAGCATACGCCTGCCGTAGCTACAAGCAACTAGCAAGCGACGCTCGGAACGGCGCTGTCCCAAGCGGATTGAATCAAAATAACAGCTATCGTACCCGGTTAAAGAGGCCGCGCCGCGTCATCGCTGCGTGACCCCACTAGGGTGGCGGCGCGGGCGCGGTAAAATGACAGCGCCGCGCACCGGCCAAAGTCTGGATCTATGCCCACGCCGAGATCGATTTTAGGCACGCCAAAACGGCTTGGCCTTTTCCGCCTCGGCGCCGGCCGGATAGCCGATATCCTTCAAATCGAGGGCCGACAACTTTGCCAGTTCTCGGCGCGATTCCATGCGCTGTCGCCATTGCAAAAGCATTGTGATGAATCGCCGCAGCAAGCTCGCGAGCGAAAGCTTTTCGAAGGCATTTGGTTTCTCGAAAACATTTTCGGATGTTGAAAACGACTGCATGGTCATGGCGATCTCCCGTGAGGTATCGAGCTACGGGCGATTCCATCCCTGCACTTTATTGACCGTTACCATCTGCTGTTAATGCCATCTGCGACGAAGCCGCGATGACAAATCAGCAACATTCTTTCGATTGTCGTGCGATCTTGCAGCGCCGATTTAGAAAGTCATTGCGTCGAATGTTTGATGCGACCACGCGCTTTTGTGCAACAATCCTTTATTCAAACCGTCATGCGCGGAAATTTGATCGTCAATCAGCCCATTCTTGTCATCACAACGGCACAATAATAAAACGAATCAAAAATTTAAAACGAGCGCTGGACGCGAGGCGGATCTATCCGCAAGTGGTATCGCGATAGGAATTCCCAATCCGCCGCCATCGCGTTATTTTTTTGCTATTGTGGCAATCTGCATCATCTCTAGTCGAGACCACTCGCCCGCGCCTGGTCCTTGGCCATCACGGCCCAATCGTGCTCGCCCTCGCCATGCGCGACGGCCCCAACCAGCCGATCGCGCCAGACGTTCCCGCTCGGGAGCGGTACGCCGACGGCGCCGCCGGCTTCCAGCGCCAGGTTGGCGTCCTTCAATCCCAAAATGGCGCGCTGCCCGGCCGGAAGGTAGCGTTCCTCGGTGATGATCTTGCCGTAGACTTTGTAGGCCGAACAGGCGAACAGACCGTCGGTCATCACGTCATAAAAGACGTCGGGCACGACATCGTATTTGCGAACGAGCGAAAAGCCCTCGCTCATCGCTTCGATGGCGCAGCCGAGCACGAAATTATTGGCAATCTTGATTGCTGCGGCGGCGACCGGATCAGCGCCCGCCTCGAAGGCGCGCCGCGCGATCGCCTCGAACAACGGCCGGCAGCGGTCAAGGCTTTGTTTGGCGCCGCCAAGCACCATGCCGGCTTGGCCCGACGCGACGACTTCCGGCCGGCCGAGCATCGGGGTTGCGATCAACACCTGCCCGGCCTCGCCATGCAGCGCCCTGAGCTTTGCAATCGCCGCAACGCTATGCGTGCCGGCACAAATATGAATTCCGCCTTTCGGCAGCGACGCCAACAGACCGCCGGCTTGGCTGACGACATCCATAACGGCAGCATCATCGGCGAGCATGGTGAAAACGGCCTCGCCGTAAGTCGCCGCAGCAGCGACCGAGGCCACGGGCTTGGCGCCGAGATCGGTCAGGCCTTTAAGCTTTTCCGCGGTGCGATTGTAGACCCCGACGTCGTGGCCGGCATCGATCAAGCGGCGCGCCATGGCCTGGCCCATGCGGCCAAGCCCAATAAATCCGACCTTCATGATGTGTCTCTCTAGCTCAGTTGCCCGCGCACCCAGTCGAGCTCGCGGCAGACGTAGTCGACGATATCGCCGGTTTTCAGATTGTCGGGCAGTACGTCCCAGGTATAGGTCTCGATTTCGAGCTGCCGCGACAGGGGCTTCTGCTTGTGAAAGCGCAGCGCGTCTTCGATGGCAAAGCGCGTCGTCCGGAACGGCCCGAGATCATCGAGGAATACCGGCACATGAAAGTGCGTGCGCCATTCGCGCGGCCCCGGTTCTTTGTCCCAAGCGGCAAACGCATCTTCGAGGTTAAGGTAACGCGTGATCTTGCCGTCCTTCTTTTCGACGGTCTGCGTCAGATAAATGGTCTTCGAATAACGCTTGAGCGCATCGACCGTCGATTGTGTCACTTCCGGGACATGGAGCGCCGCTGCCTCCTGGAGCTTGAAGATCGGAATGCCGGCGTCGACCAGCTTCTGCAGCGACTCCGCCATATTCTCGTATTCCAGCGCCTGATGGCAAATGTCGAACACGGTGCCGAGATGCCGCCGCAGTGCAACATGCGCTTCCGAAATCGGAATATGTGCGAGCTTGGCGACGGTTTCCGCAGCGGCGCCCGAATAAAGGTGTTTGGTAAAATAATCGACCGTTTCGTCGGTGGTTTCGAGGAAACAATAGGGCTCCGGCTCGAGCGCGAGCGTCACGACGCATCCCGTGCGTTCTTCGAGCTCGACGAGATGCGCCACCACCCGCATGACATGGTCGGTATAGCTTGCCACGACGTTGTCGCCGGTGACGCGCGGCTTAAAGCCGAGCGGCGCGCTCTGGATCGACGGCGAGATATCGGACGGGCACACGTCGGCCAGCACGTCTGCGACATTCATGGTGTAGCGCGTGCGCTCCTCGGAGCGCCAATCCGGCTCGTAGACCTGCTCCTTCACCACCGTGCCCTTGAACGCGCCGTAAGGAAAAGCGTTGACGGTGTAGAGATACATGTCGTTGTCGCCGAGAAACTTTTTCAGCTTCTCGCGTTCGGCTTTGCTGTTGACGAGCGTATGCGCCGAATCCGCAGACAGCCGCAGTGACACCCCGAACGGCTTGTTGCCGGCCACCCGCGCCTTCACTTTGGGCACATAAGTGTTAAGCGACGCCCACATCTGCTCCCAATTGTCGCCGGGATGCACAAGCGTCGAATAAGTCAAATGGCCGAGGCCGTTACCGAGATCCATATTTGTGTTCCAATTGTTGGTGTGTCGTCAGTTGACGTGTTCGACCTTTTCCGACCCCGCCGAGCGCACGATCGCCTCGGTCACGGCGACGCCGTGGATCATCTGGTCGTAGGGGATCGGATAAGCCGGTCCGCCTTCGGCCGCTTTGGCGAAGGCTTCAAGCGCGGCGCGCGAGATATCCATGGTCGCCGCCTGCCAGGTCTTGGCCTCGCCCTTGATAGGCTGAAACTTGCAGGCGCCGAACAGCCGCGTGCGGCGCTCGTCCGACGAGGCGCCGGCGACGTGGGTGACGCCTTCGAGGCGCAGCCAGCCTTTTGAGCCAAAGACCTGAAAGCTGAAACCCGGCCCGGTCGTGGTCATGGTGCCGAGATAGCCCGACATCCCCTCCTTCATGCGGAACAGGATCGAGGTGGTGTCGTCGGCGTCGATCGCGGCGGCGCGGCGAAAACTCTGCGTGAAGACATGATCGATCGGCCCGCACAGATCGATCATGGCATCGACCGCATGCACGCCCATCGGCATCAGGCCGCCGCACGGCGTCTCGGCTTTGTCGGCACGCCAATGGTTCGGATTGATGAACAGCACGTTGGGAAACGTCATGGTCGCTTCAACATGCAGGATGGTGCCGAGCTCGCCACCCCGGATCATGTCGCGCAGCTTGATCATCTCGGGGTGAATGCGGCGGTTATAGCCGAGCGCCAGCGTCACGCCGGCCTTCTGGACCGCGGCGACGGCGCTCTCGGCTTCCTGTTTGGTCAGCGTGAACGGCTTCTCGCAATAGATGTGCTTCTTCTTCGCCGCCGCCGCCACCACCTGCGCGCCGTGCATGGAATGCGGCGTCGCCAGAACCACGGCATCGATGTCCCGATCGGCGAGCACCGCTTCGTAATTCGCCACGAGCTTGAAGCCGTTGTTTTTGGCGAAGTCCTGGATCTCCGGCGTCACGGTGCGCGTGGCGCCGGAGATGAAGCGGATCGCGTCGCTCTTGTCGGCCGCCTCGACGAGCGTCTTGCCCCACCAGCCAAGCCCGACAATAGCCGCGTTGATCATCTGCGGAAACTCCTCTTAAGGATTGGGGCGGCGCTTACCAGAAGACGATGCCGCTACGGTAATGCATCGCCACGACCAGACAGCAGATCGCCCAGAACAGGCAATATTCGCAGCCGCCGATATTCCATAGCCACTTGCCTTGCGTCACTCGGTGGACGGCATAACCGGCAACCAGCAAATGCACGAAGGCGAGCGCGCCGGCATAGAACGGCAAGATCGCGAAGATCAGCCCGATGGCGAGGAAGGTTTCGATGACGCAGGCCGTATACATCCATACGGCAGGCGGATCGAATTTCGCCGCCTTGAAGAAGCCGAGCGCCTCGGGCACGAAGAATTTGGCGTAGATATGCGGAATGAAAAACAGCCCGCAAATCAGCCGCAGGATGTTGAATTCATTGGTGAGATCGAAGCTTTGTGCAAAGCTGGACATTGTCCCCCGTGGTCCCCTTCATCGCCTTGTTTTTCCGGTCGCCAGCTTAGCCTGCCGGTTTGCGGATTGCTATTTGGCCGGCGGCGCTTACGCAATCGTCACTACACATAGCCAAAGCGCTGGTCACAGCGCCAAGTCTCCATTGATTGCGTGGCCACCATTTTGCCTGAGAGGAATTCGAACTCAAGGACGGCCCAAAGGGCCGCCGCCAGAAGCGGTGCCCATAGCACGTTGCGTGCAATGGGCTATGGGCATCCCTGACTTCGAATTCCTCTCAGGCACCGTGTGGCCGTGCAATCAATGAAGGAATCTGCTCCAGTCGCGGCCCGTAGTCTTATGTGCCCCCGCACGCTCACCCATCCAGCTGCTTGAAATACCGATAGATGCCCCACTGGCTGAACGGGATGCGCCGCTTCGACGCCAAGTACGCCTTGATGCGTGGGCGCCGTGCTACCCGATCGTGCAGCGCGACCAACCCCGGGATCTTCTTCTCGCACCGCTTCATGCGCTTGGGGAAGGCGTAACGCAGCCCCTCGACGATCTGGAATAATGACAGATCGACATAGCTGAGCCGGCGCCCAACTGTGTATGTGCCGCCGTTCTTCTGCAGCACGCGCTCGAAATAGCCCAAGAATTTCGGCACGCGATAACGCCAGAAATCCTGGCTGCGCCGCAGCGCCGCGGGCTTCTGCTCCTCGTAATAGAGCCAGCCGGACACCGGATGGTGCGTATCGTGGATATGCGTGACCATGTCGGCGATCGTGAGCTGCAATTGATGCGCCCATAGCCGTCCGGCCTCGTCGCGCGGCGCGAGCTTCAGGCGCGGCCCGAGGTAGAACAGGATTTCCGCGGTCTGCGCGATGACGAGCTTTCCGGCTTTGAGGAACGGCGGCGCGTAAGGCGGATGCGTGACGACTTTGCCCTCGATCAGCTTCATCATCGCCGGCACGCCGCGTTGGCCCGGCCGCCGCGCGACATCGACATAGTCGGCGCAGGCCTCTTCGAGCGCGAGGCGGACGAATTCGCCGCGGCCCTGAATGCTCGGCCAATAATAAAATTCGTAGCGCATCGCTCGGTCCGATTGCTGTCCCGCTATCCCACCGACACCTTGTACTGCTCGTCGGTCACATGCTCCATCCACTCCACATGCTTGCCGTCGAGCGATTCCTGCATGGCGACGTGAACCATGTTGGTATCCGGCGCGGCGCCGTGCCAATGCTTCTCGTGCGGCGGGATCCAGACGACATCGCCGGCGCGGATTTCGCGCACCTTGCCGCCCCAGCTCTGCACCCGGCCAGCGCCGGAAACAACGAACAGCGTCTGGCCGAGCGGATGGGTATGCCAGGCTGTGCGCGCACCGGGCTCGAAGCGCACCATGCCGGAGCGCACGCGCGCCGGCGCGGGAGCTTCGATGATCGGCTCCTGCCAGACGATCCCGGTAAAGCTGTCGGCTGGCCCGCGGCGCGACGGCCGGCTGCCACACGTGTAAATGTCCATCGTCGTCTCCTCCTTGGTGCAGCCCGCATTGCCGTCAACGGCCGCTGGGCGGCCGGTAAGATAGTGGAAATTCTCGCTCGATACTCTGGCAATCGCCGTCATATGCACGGTACACCTGCCTCGCGGTTTTCAACCCGGCGCGGTAATGTGGCGAGCGTGGGGAACGGGATTATGTCGAGGATCGCATTTCATAAAGCGCGGCGCGGCGTGCGGATTGTGGCCGTGCTCTGCGCTGCGGTGAGCTGTGGTCTGGCGCTCGCCGCCTGCTCAAAATGCGACGTGCCGAACCTGGCACCAAACCAAGCGGCGCCGCATGCGTGCCATGACGGGCCGCCGCCACAATGACGCGCGTAGGCGGGCAGCTTGATCGTGTTCTAGTCTTTTTTGTCGAAAGCGCCGCCATTCGCGTCGCTAAGCACCTCACCAAGGCCGGTGTCGGCGACGCAATCGATATCGGGGAGCGCTTCGTTCCGGAGCCGGCCATAAGCGTCGGCCAATTGCCGCGGCGACATTTCGGCGAACGCCGCGGACCGGTCGGCGCGCCACCACGTCCAAATCAGCCGGGCGAGCATCAAGATCAAAGTCAGCTGAAAGATCAAGCCGAGAATAGACGCGGCGCCGGTCAGCTCACTGGTCATGCCGTGGCCGAACACCAGCCCAAGCACGCCCGCGCCGAGGAAGCCGGCGGAAAAGCCGCCGACGACGCCGGGCCGATTGAACAATCCGCCAAGCGAGCCGCCGGCCGGCTGCGCCGCCAAAGGCAGCATCACACTGTCCGCCTTCGCAGTGCCGCCGATAGCGTAGTTGCCCATGACGTCGTTGCCCATGAATTCATTGCCGATGACGTCGTTATCGAAAACGCCCGAGCTAAACGGCAGCGACGTGAACCGCGCCAAGCTGCCGCCGAACTTCCATTCGCTTTTCAAGCGTGCGTCGGCACCCTCCGCCGAAATGAACAAGCTCATCGTCATCGCGACAAACATGGCAAGCGACCGGAACCAGGATAATCGGACCCATTGTGACCCGATCGATATCGGCCTGAACGACGGTTCGAACGATACCGTATCGATATGGTTGCAAACGAAACAGTTCACCTGAAGTCGCCCTTCCTGAACCGGCGTAGAATTAGCACATCCGGCCGTGTCCACCTGATCGTATTTGTCTGCGCCCAACGCCCCGAGACTCTCTATCTACGCTCAAGGCTTCGCGAACCGATCTGCCGCAAAGCGTCGCACGCGCCCATGTCGCACCCCATTGTTATGTACGGGCAGGACACAAAACCGGTTTAACGCAGCACACCGCAGAGTTCCATCAGTCATCCGGCTGTCACACCGAATGGATAAGCCGCATAAGCCGCCACGGCGAACGCGGGTTTAGGCCGCCAGTGCTTCCTTCACGGCATTGACGAGCTGCTTGAGTGTGAACGGCTTCGCCAGGAACGCGAACCGACCGTCCGCCGGCAGATGTCTTTGGAACGCATCCTCGGCATAGCCGGAGACAAATATGACCTTCAGCGTCGGGTTGCGCGTGCGCAATTCGCGCAGCAGCGTCGGCCCGTCCATCTCCGGCATCACCACATCCGAGACGACAAGATCGACTTGCCCATCGGACTTCTCCAGCACGTCGATGGCCTCGACGCCATTGCCGGCTTCAAGCACGGTATAGCCGCGCGAGGCAAGCCCGCGGGCATTGAGTTGACGCAGGCCCTCCTCGTCTTCAACAAGCAGGATCGTACCCTCTCCGGTGAGATCGGCATTCGCCGCGCGCTTGCCCGGTTCAAGCGTCGTGACCGCGCCGCCGACCGCGGCCGCCGGCGTTTCGGTCTCGAGAGCGCGTTCCGCCGCAAGCTCCTTCGCGCTCGCGACATGGCGCGGCAGGAAAATACGGAATGTCGCGCCCTCTTGCTCCACCGAATCGACATATACGAAGCCGCCGGTCTGCTTGATGATACCGTAGACGGTGGAGAGACCGAGCCCGGTCCCCTTGCCGACTTCTTTGGTGGAAAAGAACGGCTCAAAGATCTTGTCGAGAATTTTGGCCGGAATGCCGGTGCCGCTGTCGGCCACCTCGACCATCACGTAATCGGCGGCCGGCATGCCCTTGGCGTGGAAGCGTTCGCTCTCCTGCCGGGTCACATTGGCGGTGCGCACTTGCAAGCGGCCGCCGCCCGGCATGGCATCGCGGGCATTGACCGCGAGATTCACGATCACCTGTTCGAATTGCGAGATATCAACCTTGACCGGCCACAGATCGCGGCCGTGCACCACCGTGAGCGTGACCTTTTCGCCGATCAGCCGCCGCAGCAGCATGGTGAGGTCGCTCAAAACCTCGCCGAGATCGAGCACCTGCGGGCGCAGCGTCTGCTTGCGCGAGAACGCCAAGAGATGCCGCACCAGGCTCGCGGCCCGGTTGGCATTCTGCTTGATCTGCATGATGTCGGCGAAAGAGGGATCGGTCGGCTTGTGCGCGTTGAGCAGAAAGTCGGTCGCCATCATGATGGCGGAAAGAACATTGTTGAAATCGTGCGCGATGCCGCCGGCGAGCTGGCCGACGAGCTCCATCTTCTGCTGCTGCGTCACCTTGTTCTCGAGTTCGCGCTGCGCCGTGGTCTCGAGCGCATAGACGATGGCCGCTTCCTGATCGCGCTCCTCTTCCTCGACCGCGGTCACGTAGAAGCGCCCGAATCTTTCGCTATCGCCCGCGAGCATGGCGTCGACCGGCGCGATATCGCTTTTGCCTTGGGCCGCCTGCGCAATCGCCGAAGCCAGCGCCTCGCGGTCGCGCTCGACGACGGTGACGAGGATCGAGCGGTCCACGTTCTCGCCCTCCCCGCCTCTGGCGCCATGTTCCCCGCTGCGCGCGCCATATTCTCCGCTGCGCGCACCATGGAACAGCCGCGCGAACAGCGGATTGGTGCGCACCACACCGCCGTGCTTGTCGATGGTGGCAATCGCCATCGGGGTGTGGTGGAAGAACCGCATGAAGCGGATCTCGGCGGCGCGCTGCGGATCGGTGCCGTCGTCGCGGGCGCGGTTGAGCACCAGCGTGCGCGAGGCGCCGGGCACACCATCGGCGCCATAGGCCAGCTTGTGAAGCACCCGCACCGGCAGCGTGCGTCCACTCCGGGTTCGCAGATCGAGATCGAGGATTTCGGTTTTGACGTCGCCCGGCGCCGCCCGCAGCGTTGTCAGCAAAGCCGCGCCGTCGCCGGCGACAAGATCGGCGATTTTAAGCCCCCGCGAGCCGACCTGAGCCAAATCCTGATCGAGCCAATTGGCGAGCGTGGCGTTGAGATAAACAATATCGCCCTTGTCATCGACCGAGAAAAATCCGGCCGGCGCATGATCGAGATAGTCGATGGCGTGCTGCAAGTCTTGAAAGACATTTTCCTGGTGCGCCCGCTCGCGCGTCACGTCCGACAACGACCAGACGGTTAGACGCCCGTCGTGCCTGCCGCTGCCGAGCGGCCGGATGCGAAAGCGCAGCCAGCGCGCCGGCCGGCCCTTGGTGCCGACGATACGCACCTCTTCCTGCAGGCGCTTGCCGTCTTTTGCCGCTTTCAAGAGTCGATAGATCGCCTCGGACGCGTCGGCGTCTCCGATGAAGGCCCGCTCGACCGGCCTCATGTCGTTTGCGTCCGACGCGTCGGTGAGATCGAGATAGGCGGCATTGGCATAGACGACGCGGCCGTCGCTGCCGGTGACCACAATGCCGTCAAAGGCATTGTCCACCACCGACTTGATCATCGGGTGGTCGGCATCCGCCGTCGAGACCCGCAGGATGCCGCAGGCCAAGGCGAACAGCGAGAACACGCCGATCGTGGCGAGCACCGCCAAGAACGCCAGGATATACGGCTCGGCGTCGCTGCCGCCGATCATGACGATCCCGGTCGCGGCGCCGACCAGGACAGCTGCGACCAACAGCACAAGCGTGATGCTGCCGCTGCGGGCGGTGTCGGCCGCGCTGCGGTCGATCGATCGGCGCGCTTTGGCGGCGACGGGCGCCTCAATAAGCGGCCCAACAGCCTTGGTATCGGCGCCGCCGGACACTGTCATGGCCTGGTATGCCTCACTTTCAGCGCCTTGTTCCGTGCCATTTCAGTGCCTTGCGTCGCTGAATCGCGCAAGAGATTTTGGCGAAAAGCTGCACAATCATGCATCGATTTCATCCGCCTCCGATCGCTCGCGCGGGATCAGGGTCGCGGTTCATCTGCGGAAAGTCCCACGCAGCCGCATGACGTAGCCGATGATTTCGGCGACCGCGCGGTAATGTTCCTGCGGGATCTCCTGGTCGATCTCGACGGTCGCATGCAATGCGCGGGCCAAGGGCGGGTTCTCCATGATGGGGATATTGTGGGCCTCGGCAATCTCGCGGATTTTGTGGGCGATCAGATCGGCGCCCTTGGCGACGCAGACCGGCGCAGTCATGCCGCGCTCGTATTGCAGCGCGACGGCAAAGTGGGTCGGGTTGGTGATGACCACCGAGGCTTTCGGCACCGCGGCCATCATGCGCTTCCTTGCACGCGCCTGCCGCAATTGCCGAATTTTGCCTTTGACGGCCGGGTCGCCTTCGGTCTGGCGGAACTCTTCCTTCATCTCCCGCAACGACATTTTATGCCGGTCGTACCACTGCCGGTACTGAAACAGATAATCGGCTGCCGCCACGACCGCGAGGATCGCGACGATCGTGCCGAGCATCTGCATGGCAAGCGACCGGGTGATTGGAAGGATCAGCGCCGGATCCACGTCGATAAGCCCGCCCATGCGGCGGCGCTGCGGCCACAACAGCGCTCCGATGACGGTGCCGAACAAAGCGAGCTTGGCGAAGCCCTTGGCGAAATTGGCGAGCGCCACTTTGGAGAACAGCCGCTTGAAACCGGCGATCGGCGAGATTTTCGACAGTTCGGGCTTCAGCGGCTCGAACGAGAAGATAATGCGGTGCTGAATCATCGTGCCGGCGAAGGCCGACAAAGCCAGTAGCAGGAGCGGAATGCCAAGCGTTGCGAGCAGCGTTTCGCCAAGCGACCGGGTGAGATCGACCAGCGATGGCCCGTCGGTCGGGATTTGCCAGGAATGCGCCAGCAAGCCGCGCAGCGCGTTTTGCAGGTTGGCGGCGGATCAGCGCGACGGTTGCGCCGCCAATCATGAACCATGTGCTGACTTCGATGCTTTTGACGACGTCACCGCGCTGGATGGCCTGTTCGAGCCGCCGTGGTGTCGGGTCTTCTGTTTGTTCCGAGTCGTCGGGTTCTTCGGCCATCGACGTCTAGATCTTCCGTTTGATGCTCAGCTCAGGCGTGAGGGGCGATGTCGTGCAGCACGCCGCCGGCGTAATCGAGGAACATTCCCATCATCGAGCCGAGCACCACCACGAGGAAAAGAAACCCGATCAGAATCGATAGCGGCAGCGCCAGGAAATAGACCTGCATCGCCGGCATAAGCCGCGACAGCACGCCGAGCCCGATATTGAATAAGAGTCCGAACACCAGGAACGGCGCGGAGAGCTGAACACCGATGCGGAAAGCGCCGGCCACGGTTTTGGTCACCAGCGCAGCAACGTCGCCGGTCGAGGGCACTTCGCCCGGTTCGAACAACGTGTAGCTGTCGTTCAGCGCGGCAAGGACCAGGTGATGCATATCGGTCGCGAAGAACAAAGTGATCGCCAGCATGGTGAGAAAATTGCTGAGGATCATGCCCTGCTCGCCCTGACTTGGATCGACCGCGGTCACGAAACCCAAGCCGAGCTGCTGGGCGATCACCGAGCCCGCGACTTCGAGCGCCGAGATGGTGAGGCGGGCGGTGAGCCCCAGCACGGCGCCGATCAAGACCTCCTCGACGACCATCACGATCGCAGGTCCGAGCGCACCGGCATCGATCTGATAGGAGTTGCGATGCAGCGGCACCAGCACCGCAGCAAGGATGAGCGCAATAGTCAGCCGCATTCGCGGCGAGATGCCTTGCTCGCCGATTCCCGGCAACAGCATGATCATAGTTCCGGTGCGCGCGAAGATCAGGAGAAATGTTGCGCCAAGCGCCGGGAGAAACGACACGTCGATCCGCACGGTTGCACCCGCTCAGCCGTTGGTGATGTGAGCCGTGATCCGCATGAAATTCGAGTGCAGCCGGTCGGCCATGAACGGCAGGGCGATCAGCATCGCCAGGAAGATCGCGATGATTTTCGGCACGAAAACCAACGTCGTTTCCTGGATCTGCGTCAGCGCCTGCAGCAGCGAGATGATGACGCCGACAATTAGTCCCACCAGCATCAGGGGAGCCGACACGAGAAGCAGCGTCACGATCGCGTCGCGCGCCACATCCATCACTTCAGGACCCGTCAACATTCTTATTCTGTCCCCACCCCCGTCACGCCGTCCCCGAGCGGCCGCCGACGGCGGCCCCGCGGAAACCATTTCAGATTTGCATCTTCAAGATGTCTTCGTAGGCCGCGATCACCTTGTCGCGCACCGAGACGAGCGTCTGCACCGCGGTTTCGGTTTCGGCGACGGCGGTGACGACGTCGACCATATTGGCCTTGCCGTTGGCGACGGACCGCGCCTGCATGTCCGATTTTTGCGCCGCCTCGGCGACGTTATCGATGACGTTTTTGAGGACGGCGCTGAAATCTGGGCCGGAGCCTTGCGGCGTGCCGAGCCCGCCGGCGATGCTTGAGGTGTCGTTGCGCATCCGCGCAAGCGCGGCATAAGCATTGGCGGCGGCTGTCGGTGTCGGCATGACCATCTCTCAGTTGGCTTAAGTCTTGATGATGTCGATGGTGCGCTGGAGCATCCGGCGCGTTGCGGTAATCACGTTGAGGTTGGCTTCGTAGGAGCGCTGCGCGTCGCGCAGATCGGTCATTTAAACAAGCGAATTCACGTTCGGATATTTGACGTCGCCGGCGGCGTTGGCGGCCGGATTGCCAGGCTCGTGACTGACCAGAAAATCGGAATTGTCGGTCTGGATTGGGCCGAGCTCGACGACATGCGCGCCGAGCGAGCGGTCGAGTACGGTGGAGAAGGTCACGATGCGGCGCCGATACGGATCGCCGCCGGCCGTCTGCGACACCGAGTCGGCATTGGCGATGTTCTCGGAGATCACGCGCATGCGGCCCATCTGGGCCCGCAGGCCGGTCGCGGCGACGGAAAGCGATTTAATGAAATCCATGACTTACATTTCTCCGCAGCTTCGCCCCCCGACAGAAGATCACGCCCTAACTCCGATCGATCGCGATTTTGATGAGGCCTAGACTGTGCGTGTACATCGCCGTCACCGCCTCGTAGTCCATCTGATTGGACGCCACTTTCATCATTTCGTCTTCATGGCTGACAGCGTTGCCGCGCGGCCTGATCTCGTAGCGGGCGTTTGCATCCGTGGCGAACGGCGAGTCGGTGCCGGGTTGGCCGACGATATGATTCGGGTCGGTTCGTGCGAGCCCGATCGAAGAGGCGCTCGACAATGCCCTGCTGAAGTCCGGCGCCGTGAGGTCCCGCGCCTGATAATTGGGCGTATCGGCATTGGCGACGTTTTCGGCCAGGACCTCTTGGCGCGCCTGGTGCCACTGCATGCGCGTGCGCAGCATCGAGAGAATCGGAATGTCGGATATCGGCATCGGCGGCGTCCCCCGGTTAGCAAACTAAGCTCTGTGCCAAACGAAGAATTGGGCCAAAAAGAGCGATTGGCACTGGGCAGACTTTGCCGGCCGTATGGTTAATGCCCGGTTAAGGCCGCTTTGGAGACCTTTTGCCATTAAACCGCCGTTTACTATGAAAATGCTTCATCCATCGGCTTTGGCGCCAAAATCGGCTATTATTTTTAATTGTTTGTTAGTAATCACGGCGGCAAATGTTTCCGGCGCTGTTAACCTTTGGGGACCCGATAGAGCGCCGCGGCGAAACGGGGAGTAGTGCGGATGTTGGATAGCCTGTTCGGAGCGGAGACTTCGCTCGCCGTACGCTTCATCCTGGCATTCCTCATTGTGCTGGGCCTGATCGGTGTGATCGCATGGGCGTTGCGGCGATTTGGCGCCGGCCGCTTCCGCGACAGCGCGCGTGGACGCCAGCCGCGGCTCGCCGTGATCGATCATGCAAGCGTTGACGGCCGCAGGCGGCTCATTCTGGTCCGGCGCGACAATGTCGAGCATCTCTTGATGATCGGCGGACCGACCGACATCGTCGTGGAACCCAATATTGTGCGCGCGGTCGCTTCGCCGCGCGACTTGCCGGGAACGCGCCCGGCGGCGGGACTAGAAGCGCTGCCGCGGGCAATCCCGCTGCCGGAGAACGGATCGAACGGATCGTGGCCGTTGCAGCCAGAGCCGGCGGCGGGCTCGCGTCCGTCACCGCGGCTCGAAGCGCCGCCTGAAGAACTGCCGTCGCGGCCGTTGGCGCCCGCTGAGCCGCCGGCTCGTCCGCAACGCGATGCCCTTGCGGCATTGGCCGATGAGCTTGGCTCCCGCCCGGCTCCTCAGCGCCGCTCCACCTTTGCACGGCCGCAGCCAGCCGAGCCGCGCTTAGAGGCGAAAGTGGAGCCGCATCTTGAAATCGAGCCCGAGCCGCCAAATCCGCTGCAAAGCCCGCCGCCCGCCGCGCCGGTGATTATGCCGCCGGCACCGCCCTCTGCAGCGTCTCCTTTCGCCCCCGTTGCGACACCCGCGACGGCGGAAGCCGATCAAAGTCTGGCCGACATGGCGAGCCGGCTCGAAGCCGCTTTGCGCAAGCCGAATACGCCGCCCGAGCCACGCCGCCCCATGGCGCCACAACGTTCGGCGCCGCCGCCATCCGAACCGGCGCATTCGGCCGATGCACTGCCTCCCCCGCCGCGCGCACCGCGCCCGACCGAGCCACGACCCGCGCGCCCCGATGCCAAGCCAAACCAGGGCAAGACCGCCCTTTACGATAGCCTCGAACAGGAGATGGCGAGTTTGTTAGGCCGTCCACCCAAGACCTGATGCTCGCCCCATGGGGCCGTCGCGTTCGGTTTATAACCGGGGCGGCCTCTGTAGCGGCGCTTTTGTTCTCGGCGACGCCGCTCGCCGCGCAGGATATCAGCATCAATTTCGGCCAGGGCGCTGCCGGCGGCGGCGGGCTGAACGAGCGCGTCATTCAACTGATCGCGCTTCTGACGGTGCTGTCGCTGGCACCGTCTATTCTCATCATGATGACGTCGTTCACGCGCATCGTCGTGGTGCTGTCGCTCTTGCGCACCGCGCTCGGCACGGCGACGGCGCCGCCGAATTCGGTCGTCATCTCACTGGTGCTGTTCCTGACCGCCTTCGTCATGGGGCCGGTGCTGACCAAAGTCTACGACGTCGGCGTCCAGCCGCTCGTCAACAACCAGATCAGCGTCAACGAGGCCTTCGACCGCGCCAGCGTGCCGCTGCGCGGCTTCGTGGAGAAGAACGTCCGCGAGAAGGACCTGCAATTGTTCATGAACATGTCCGGCGAAAAGACGCCGGACAAGCCGGAAGATCTGTCCATGCGCATTCTGATCCCGGCCTTCATGATTTCGGAACTGCGGCGCGCCTTCGAGATCGGCTTTCTGCTGTTCCTGCCGTTCCTCATCATCGACCTGGTCGTCGCCTCGGTCCTGATGTCGATGGGCATGATGATGCTGGGTCGTGGTGTCGCTGCCGTTCAAGCTGATCTTTTTCGTTCTGTTGGACGGCTGGACCCTCGTCGCCGGCTCGCTGATCCAGAGCTACGGGACGTGATTGTCGAGCGCCGCGGTATTCAAGCTCCGCGCTGACGGCGCGCGCGCGGATTTTATTTTCTTCGCCGACGGGACCTTCATATTCTGCGCACGGCTCCCACTGGCCTTGGCCGGCGGCGCAATCGGCGCTGCCGGCGGCTGTGAGGACGCTTGAGGCGGTGCGCCGCCGGGCGCCGCGGTCATAGGTGCGGAGACCGTGGGCACGCCAATTGCAGGTGCGGACATTGCGGATGATGCCGCGCTTGATTCGAGATAGTGCGCCTTCGTATCGCGCAAGAAGCCGTCGAGCGTATCGATCGAGGTCGCCGCTTTGGCGATGACGGCGAATTGGTCGCCGCTCGAGCCGAGCGGTGCAGAGACGACTTCGAATACTTTCGCATCCGGCGTCTGCGCCATCTTTGCCGCGTATTTCTCGCGGAAGCGGGCGAGACCCAAAGCGTCGCTGGACAGCGCATAGCCGATCTCGGCGCGCAATATGTCCTGCTGCTCGACATCGCTGAGCGGGTTGAAATCCTTGTAGCGATCGCCATACATCAGCTCGATCTGCTCGGCCGATTCGTCCCAGCGCTTCGCCGACCACAGAATATCGGCGCGCAGCCGCGTCACCTCGCGGCCGTCGAGATTGGCAATGACTTCGAGCGCCAGATCGGGCCGGCCGGTGTCGGACAGCGCGCGGCCCTCGAGCAGCAGGCGCTGATTACGCAACTCGTCGGACACATTGGCCGTGCGCGTGCCGCGCAGCACCGCGAGCGCCCGGTCGGCTTTCTTGTTCATCAGATAGACCACGGCCAGCCGCGTCGCGACCTGAGCGCGCGCGGCGCCCTGCAGGCGATGATCGACCTGGATATTGCAGCAGGTCGGACGCCTGATCGAGCAGATCGACTGCAGCGAGGCGGTCGGCGAGACGCCTGATCATCTCGTCACCGCGGCTGCCGACCGGCGTCAATTCACGAAAGTCGTAGAACAACGCCAGCGCGTCGATCGGCGGCATGGAATCGCCTTTGCCGGCGAGGAACAGCGAATCGAAGGTCGCCGCCGCCTCATCCTGAATCTGCCGCGTCATCGCCGAATTGGGGTGCGACGACACGGCGCTGCGCATCACATAGAAGGCATCGCGATAGCGGCCCTCTTCGGTACAGCAGTGAGCGAGCACTTTCAGCGCCTCGATCTCGGTCTCATCGCCGCGCCAGATGGTGGTGAGCGATTCAAGCGCGGAAATAACCTCGTCGCGCTTCATGTCGCCTTGCGCAAAACGCAGCAGCGTTTCGCGCAACCGCCCCTGCGCCGCGGACGGGCGGTCCCAGGACTCCGCCGCCATCCGATAGGCCGAGAGCGCGTCCTCGCTGCGCCCCATGCCTTCGTCGAGCCGCCCCATCAACACGGCAAGTATCGGCTGCATGTCGTGCGGCACCCCGATGGTCTGAAAATCGTTGAGGCCGGCCGCAGCGCCGGCCCACCTCGATCGCCGCGCGCTTCTCGTCCAACAGCGCGACACGCTGCAATTCGACCGGCAAAGTCGCGACCGCAGCTTCCACGCTCTTGAATCCTTGGCGCGCCAGCGCCCATTGACCCTGCAGCGAAAAGGCAAGCACTCGCCATAGCGGCGCATCGTGCTGGTCGCCGACGGCGGGATCGGACAGATCGTGCAGCGCGTCGTCGGGCCGGTCCATCATCACTTCGGCGATGGCGCGCAGCACAATGGCCGACGCGTTCTCGGAGGCCTGTTTGTCGGCGGTGAGCGCGACGTCGAGCACACCCTTGGCCTCTGGATACATGTCGCGGGCGAGATAAAAGCGCGCCAGATTGAGCCGCGGCGTCATTCGCCTGCTTTCAGGCGCCTGGGCGGCGGCATTGATCAGACTTGCTTGCCCCGGCGACAACGTCACGCCGGAGGGACGCTCGACCACGATCTTGTCGGGAGCGAGATTGACGTCGACGTCATCGGCCAGCGGTTCGATGACAACGCCTTGCGTGGAAGCGAGCGCGCGGAATTCGATGAATTCCTGCGTGTTGATGAAGCCGCGTTCGGGCGCAAAGCCGGTGACGACGAGAAGCCTGTCGCCGAGCTCCGGGTCGGTGAGCCGGTGCACATGTTGCGGCTCGTCGAAAGCGATCGAGGCATTTGACCTATTGGAAACGAGAATGTTGCGGGTGACTTCGAGAGCGTGCGGCGGCTCGAGAACGGAATCGCCGATCTCCAAGGTCCATACCGCGCCGTCGGCGCTGACGCTGGAAAGATGCGGACGGTCGAGCTTCAACCGCACGATATCGGCGTCGTCGGTGTGCGTGAGGGTGTAGCTGCGAATTGTTCGCGTCGGCTCGTTGTCGAGCGCGCTCAAATCCATATTGGTCTTGGAATCGAACACGGCCCAAAGCATGTCGGCGCGATGGAAGACCGCGACCGGAACGGCGGTCTTGAAGGGAAACGACACTTTCAGATTGGCGCCGTCGCGCCCAAGCTCGACGCCGATGGCGCCGGGCGCGATGTTGCGCGGCGCAGTCGTCGCATGCGGCGCCGGAGGCTCAGCAGGCCTATTGGAGACCGCGTCGGCGGCGGCAAGGGCGTTGGCCGACGCGCCGGACGGCGCCGACGCGGGTGCCGCTGCCGCAACAGGTGACTGCATAGGCGCGGCTGCCGGCGGCGCCGATTGCGGCGTCACCAGTTGTGCCGCCTGAGCGGCGATAGGAGATGCGGCGGCATGCTGTGCGGCGGGTTGCGGTGTGACAGGTTGCGGTGCCGCAGTTGCTTGCGCGGCTGCAGAAGGCGCAGACGCAGGCTGCGATGCGGCTCCTGCCGCGGGTTGCTGCGCCGCGGGTTGCGGCGCGGCAGATTGCTGGGCTGGAACGGGCGCAGCTGGCGCGGCAGGCTGCGGCATTGGCGCGGCACCGCCCTGCCCCACTGGCGCCGGCACGGATAGCGCCGGCACAGATGGCGCGGGCGCCACGGCCGGCGCTGACTGCGCCATCGGAGGCGGCGGCGTCGCCGGCGGCGGGCGGGTTGCGCCGACGGCATGACGATGCCTTGCGCCAATGCATAGGCCGCCGGATTAGGCAGAGCGCTCGACGGGCCTATGCGGCGCGGCGACGGCGGCTCCACCGGCGCGGCATTCTGGCCCGATGCTGCCGCATTGACCGCCGCAGCCGCAGCTTCCGGACTCGGCGGGCCACCATTTGCGGATTTTGGCGCGGACGCGCCAGCATGCGCCGACGGATCGTCGGACTTTACAACGTCGACCACATAGCCGCTCTCATCGCGGAAGGTGCGCAGGTCGAGATTCGCACTGAAGACGAAGCGCACCAGCGACGCATCCTTGTCGATCTCGCTGTCGATCGCCTGGACGCCGTTCGGCAGCGCCGCCTGGGCATCGGCCAGATCGAAGGTCAAGGGCGCGTTGAAATTCAGGACCAGCCGGTCCTTGGCGCGATCGGCGGCCACCGCGGTTGTGCCGGTCACGTCGAAAACATAGCGCGTGAATGTCGGCAGGCTTGCGACATGAACGCGGATCGGCGCCACATATTTTGCCTGCGTCAGCTCGCGCTCGCGCTGCAATCGGCGCTCGGCCTCGCGGGCGCGGCGGGCAATCTCGGTGACGACATCCTGCGGCAGGGCGGGCGGCGGTCCGGTCCACGACGACGGCAAAAGATCGACGAACAGCTTTTCGCCGGCGTCCATCGCGTTCACGGTGACGTCTTGCGCCAGCGCCATGCGGATCGCCGTGCCGTCGGGATCGCGCCGCGCCGCGCCGATATAATCGGAAGCAAGCTCGGGCGCGCGATCGACGGCCACATCGATCGCTGCTTGAAGGTGATGATCAGCACGTGGCCGGCGACTTTGGTCGTGGCCTCGATATATTGGTCGGAGCTGAAGACGAGGCGCGCATAGCCATCGCTCACTGTGACGGCGAGCGTGGCCTTCAGCGACGCCTTCGCCGGCGCCGCCGATGCCGGCGCAACCGTCATCGCGGCCACAAGCGCCAAAGCGCTAGCTGGCCTGACGCAGCGCCAAAAATACCAAGACAGGCGAAGGCCAACGTTCGAGATGGTGCGACCGCTCGCCATCTCTGAACTCACTCGACACAACACAACGACGCCACGCGGTCATAGCGCCGCCCCGACGTCAGCCCGCTGTCCACGATAGGTGGGCGTACTTAATGGCGGCTTAGCAGTTGTGCTTAATGGCGGCTTAATCCAGTCAATTCAAAAGCTTATACTTCCACTTTGAGTCCGCTGGGGTAGCCGCGCCGAAGGCCGCGTAAATTGGACTCAAAGCCCGGCTGGCCGGCGCGGCGCCGAAACGTCGTTCATGGCACTGCGCCGTGCTATGGCGATACGTGAGCCCGCCGTGCCAATCCAGAACAGGTTCCATGCTCCGCACTTTCCCAACCCACCACGCCCAGAGCGTGCTGTCGCAATGCACCTGGATCGACCTCGTCGATCCGAGCGAAGAAGAGCGCGCGCGCGTGGAAAAGACCTTCGGGCTCCACGTGCCGACGCGGGACGATCTCGGCGAGATCGAAGCGTCGAGCCGGCTGCAGGTCGAGGACGGCACGCTCTACATGACGGCGCCGCTGATCCTCTCTCAACCCAACGAGGTGTGGATTCCGACCCCAGCCGGCTTTGTGCTCGCCAAGCATGTGCTGTTGACCGTGCGCTATGTGCCGTCGCTGTTCTTCGACAACGTGGTCAAAGAGATCAGCGGCCATGAAACTCTCGAGCCGGCCCTCGCCTTCGTTCATATTCTCGAAGAGCTGGTCGATCATGCCGCCGATCTGTTGGAAGGCAGCGGCGTCGATCTCGATGAGGCGTCGCACGTGATCTTTCGGCCCGGCAAGCGCGCCAAGCTCTCGCACGAGACCGCGATGCTGCGCCAGCTCATGATCCGCACCGGCCGCACCAGCGAGCGGATGGCGCGCATCCATTACACGCTGGTCTGTCTCGACCGCATGGCTAAATTCAGCCAGGAGCGCGGTCGCGACTGGATCGCGCATAATCTTTGCGCCGATCTGCAAGCGGTGTCGTCCGACATCGCTTCGCTGGTGCAATTCGCCGAAGGCCTGGTCAGCCGGGTTCAGCTCCTGCAGGACGCGGCGACCGGCATCATCAATATCGACCAGAACGACGTGATGAAGGTCCTGACCATCGCCTCGGTGGTCGGCATCCCGCCGGTTCTGGTGGTCGGTGTCTACGGCATGAATTTTAAGTATATGCCGGAATACGACTGGTCGTGGGGCTATCCCTATGCGCTGGCACTGATCGTGGTCACCGCCATCATTCCCCTCCTGTGGTTCAAGTGGAAGGACTGGATTTAGAGCGAAGCGGTTTTAGATTGAATCAGTTGTCGCTCTAGCATTCTGATTGAGCGTGATCTTTTCCGAAAACCGGTGTCCACTTTTTGGGATCATGCTCTAAAAGCGCAGTCCGATCGGGCCGCTATTTCGCCGTGGGCTGGCCGTCGATCTTCGGCAGATCGCCCGGCCCGGCGCCGGGTTGCGGTGCCTGCTGCGCCTTGCTCGCAAGCTCGACCGTCAGGCGCTGGGCGACGTCGGCCTGCATCTGCGCCAGAATATCCGCCATGGTGCGCGGATTGATCTTGGCGGCGACTTCTTTCCCAGGCCATGCAGCGCATCGAAATTGTCCGGCTCGCACTGCGGCACTTCGGCATAGAGCCGGCTCGCCTTGGCGGCATCGCCGGCCTCGTGGGCCTGCAGCGCGTGCCGCAACATCCGCGACAGGTTGCGCGAAGAAGAAAAGCGCTGTGACGAGCCGCTTGGCATGACCGCAACCAGCTTGCCGGCGCGGCAGGCGACACCGTCCGGTTCCTTAACGGTCGGTAAAGAAGTTTGGTAAATAAAAGCTTAAGGACGGCTAAAAGCTTGGCGCGAACTCTTCCCGTGCCCCGGCACGGGGGTTCGCCACAGCGGAAGCGGCCAAGACCTATTCGTCGCGATAAACGCGTTCGCGCCGCTCGTGGCGTTCCTGCGCTTCGATCGACAGGGTCGCGATCGGCCGGGCTTCGAGCCGCTTCAGCGTGATCGGCTCGCCGGTTTCCTCGCAATAGCCGTAAGTGCCGTCCTCGATACGCTGCAGCGCCGCGTCGATCTTGGCGATCAGCTTGCGCTGGCGATCCCGGGCGCGCAGCTCGATGGCCCGGTCGGTTTCCGACGACGCGCGATCGGCGATATCGGGATGGTTCTGATTTTCGTCCTGGAGATGCTGCAACGTCTCCTTGGCCTCTTTCAGGATGTCTTCCCGCCAGTCGAGCAGTTTCTGGCGGAAATAGTCCCGCTGGCGGTCATTCATGAACGGTTCTTTGTCGCTTGGCCGATATGCCTTGTCGTCCGCCTGGCCGTTCAGCACATCGGCCTTACCGTTCTTTTGTGGCGTATCGGCACGACCGTTCTTGCCCTTAAGCAATTGCATCTGCGTCTACTCCCACCCCACGCCTACGAGGTTACCCTCGCGCGGCGGCTTATATCCAACGTCCATGACAGTGACAACAACGATCGTGAGTGCCGAAAATCGCGGTCATAGGCCGGCTACGGGCCAAGCATGGCGCCAAGTGGCAGCGCCCTGCCCATCTGTGGCGCGGCAAAAACCGCGAAAATCAGGAACTTTCTAAGCTTTAGGAAATACCGGCTTTGGCCAGTTCGACGGCAACCCGCAGATCGATCTCGGCCAGCACGTGGTCGAGGCCATCGTCGCCTGAGGCATCGTGGAGGTCGGCTGCCGCAGACTTAAGCCGCAGCATTGTGGCCTGGTCGAGCGTACCGGCAAGCAGCCCGATCTTAAGCTCGTCCCATGCGTCGAGTGCCCGCCGGCCATGTTTAACGGCGCGGCGGCGTCGCTCCACCGGGTGTTCGACGCCCTGCAGCGCAATCAACGCGTCGATGCCACCCAAGGTCCGCAACGCTACGGCCGCGGTCTGCGCATGCGGGGAGTCCTGTGCTTGGGCGAGTGAGAACGTGCCGCTTGGCGGGCGTCGCGCTCCGGCGGGCGCCGTCGCCAGTGCCGTCCGGTTCGGTCCATCAACGCGCATAACAAGGATGGTGTCCTGTTATGGTTAATGGCCGGTAAAAAGCGGGCGGCAAGAATTGCCGGAAACCGGCAAGGGGTGCTCACTGCCGCCCTGCCCTCTCGCGCGCTGCCCGGAATATAATCTTTTTATTTCATAGGCTTAGATATTTCGACCGCCTGGCACGCAATTGGCATTGCTAGCGTCGTCCGGCCTCTTGGGGAGCAAGAGATGAGAGGTACGTGTCGAACCGCGCTAGCCGCGCTGGTGGTCTTTGCCTAGGAAATATCCCCGACGCGCTTCGGTTTGCGAGGGCATCGCGTCGAATCGACCCGCTTCACCTCCTCGTTGCTAATCGTCAATGGTCTTCGGTCTCACTTGTGGCAGCGGAGTGAGGTTTGCTCGTGACGGCAGGTGCTCAACTCTAAGCTCTGGCGAAGTTTTATGTTGCTGCTCGACTGTCGCATGTTCACTCACGGGTGGTGATGGAGCAGCAGCACCTAGGGATAACTTATCGCGGCTGCTTGCTGACAAAGAGGAGAGCTTTGGCCTGTCCAGTGCTTCCGCAGGAACCTCTCGATCGGTCTCATGGGGGGTACTGCCAGGAATCTGAAGAGCAGCTTCATCCTGGGGAACACGAATACGAGCCCATGACTTGAGATATTGGTCAGGTGACGTTGAAAAAGCCGCTCTAGGATCGAAAAAGCGATAGCCGCCGAATAGCTCTTCCGGCTGGGCCCACAGTGAGTCGCTAACACAATGCTGCTCCGGGGGGATTACGTTCCATCCCACTTCGCACCCCAGACGGAACGCTGCTCGCGCATTGCCAGTTGAGGCGCCCGGCTCTTCATTAGCGTTAGTTGGTACGATCGTTGTGGCTGGTCCGACCATGCGATCCATCTTGTCTGGCAACAACGGCGCATATGCTTCATCCAGGTAGACAGGTCCAACGAAGCACATAAAAAATGCAAGGTTTAGAACCATCGGAATATGTTGCTTCGCTTGACCCCTTGCTTTGGTTGTTGGCCTAACTCGATCCCCAACATGGGCCTGGAGGGCAATCCACGCATTCTCACTTGATCGCATACTCAGAGGTCGTGCTAAATTCTCGCGTCTAAAACTGGCGGGTTTCTCCGAATTAGATGTCTTTGAGATAAGCCCAGCCTTGAGCGCCTTAAACTCCTCGTCGGAAGGCGTACCCGCAGCATACCGCTTCGCGAGCCTAGCCACCTTCTCTATTATAGCGTTCTCTGAACTTGCTGCCGCTTCGTCCAAACCGTTGCAATTGGCTACGTCGATTTTGGCGTCGTGGGCGATGGAATTCTTGGTCGTAACTGTGCTTTCCGAAGCGCCGTTATTCGCTGACACAGTATCGCGGACGAAATTGTCATCGGTCATGGCCAACTCGCTTTGAGAGTCACAGTCGTTGATTCCCCCGAGTCGACGTTGAAGAACCTCTCTGGGGTCAAAACGGGCCGATAGGTAGCACCACGCCAACAGATCATTTTCGATTGGCGTCTTGGCGGAACTGTCTCTGCTTCTATTAGCATCGCCAGCTTGAGTGTTTCCGTTGCCCTTGTGAGCATGGTTAAGGACTCGTTAAGTTTTTCCGCTCCAAACAACTGCAAACGGCGGTCAATCGCGCGCGCTGTCTTATCCTGAAGCTGGCCATTTGCTGTTATTACTTTGCTGCCCGCGCAGCAGCGGTCGTGAACCTCTGCGCCGGCCTCGAGGTGCGTTTTTTGTCCGACTTGGAATTGAGCAGCCTTTGCTGCGGTAGCGAAGAGCGACTGGCGTTCATCTGCTTTGCACCCGATCCGGACTCAGCGATTTTGCACGCCCTACAATCGGGCAGCGGCTGCCGAAGGTGAGCCAGGTGCGGCATGACAGTGGGCATTGCCGGTGGAGCGGAGGGCGGCCTTTGCGGCGGAAGGGGCATGCGCGCTCCCGCCGCGACAGGGTCGATTTCACGGGGCACCAGCATCGCGAAGCTGCCAGGACTATGGAGGCGGCCAGCGAGTTGGCCAGCTCGATCGCCAGCTCCAAAGTAGATATCCGCACGCGCGGGACCGAGGATGGCAGAGCCGGTGTCTTGGGCGATCATTAGTCGATCAAAGCTAGTCCGCTTCTCGTTGGTGAACAGCAAGCCGGCTCGAATGAAAAACGGCGTACCGTACTCATGCAGAGCATGGTCGACGGCAATCGATCGTCCCGGCGTAAGGGGTACGCCCTGCGCGCCAACGGCCTCCCGGTCATCGGACAATCCGACGATCCGAAAAAACACGAAGGATCGGTTTTGGCGCAGCACTTCCTCGGCGGCCTGGGGATTGGCGTCAACCCATTCACGAATGCGCTCGATAGACATCTCCTCGCGCGGGATTATGTTGCGCTTGATGAGGATGCGGCCGATCGGCACGAACGGGTAGCCATTATGGGCATCATAATTGATGCGCAGCGTGGTGCCGTCCTCCAGGCGCACACGCGCTGAGCCCTGGATCTGAATCATCAGTGCGTCCATCTGATCCTTGATCCAACAGATCTCCAGATGCCGGCCATCAAGGGCGCCGTCGAGGATCTGGCCGCGATCGTAGTAGGGCACCAATTTGCCGTTGCTCGTCCGCCGGAGTGACTGTCCCCGGTTGGGAAATCCAGGACCAGTGCGGTGCCGCGGCGGCACCAGATCCGGCGGCCGGCGGTAGATTGGGACTTTGAAGATCCCAGTAAGAAACCGCGACCCGTCGACGATCGGTTCGTAGTAACCGGTCAGGAGTCCTGCACTGTCGCCAAGCCTGGTGATACGTAGCGGGCGGAAATTGCGTTCGAAGAACATCCGTGCCTGCACTTCGGCGAGCTGACCGGCGGCAAGCGCTTGGCGGCATACGTGAGTCAAGGCCAAATACATCGGGTGCTTCTCGCCCTCTGGCGGGCTGGTGTGAAGCAGAGGGCGGCAGCTCGCCAGGAAAGTGACAAAGGCTGCGGCGTGATCATCTGTTAGCCAGCCGTCGAGCGCGTTCCAGTCGATGGGCTCAAGCGCCGAATCGGGCAGCCTCAATGGCTCCGGTTGGGCTATCGATAGGTTATTTGCCGCAAGCGGCCGCGTTGCGAGCGAGATTTTCGGCGACGCCGGACCGTGAGCAGGTTGGGCTGGAAGGCCGAAGAACGGCGTGACGACCACGGCGGTCAAAACAGCATATCGCCAATGGCAAAACCTCTGCGCGCCCCACCGCGCCGCGATCACGATAACCTCGCGACTGGCTTCAAGTCGGGGTCGCCCGACGAAGCGCCGCCAAACCGCAGATCCGCACTCGCGTGTGATCGTGATCATTTGCGAAGCGAACTGAATCGACGCCTTCGTCGACCCGGCAACCGCTTATCCTCCGTAAAGGTTCCATTTGGGACCGGCGAGGAGAAGCCCGGCGGGCCCTTAGTCCTGTGAAATTGCGCTTGGCATCTTCGAGCGACGCTCAAGATCGTTGCCTCTTGCTGAATGCACTACCTGTGCTGTTTGTAGCGCGCCGGATCAAGCGACAGCGGCGCGGACGATTGCAGATGCGCGGTGCGACCGTTAATGACCGGGCGGTGGGTAAAATCGCAATAGGCGAAATGCAACCCGCTCACTGAGCCACGGAAACTTTCCTTGTCCGTTCTGTTGACATCAAAGCATGGCTCAAACGGAATGCCGTCGAGCGAAGCGCAAACCGTCTCGCCTTTGACCTTGAGAGTTCCCGCTGGCAGCCATACCGAGTGGATCGATCCTGTGCCGCGGAACTGGATAGTGCCAATGACTGAACCGTCGTCGTAGACGCGACCAGAGCCGCGCGAACCATCGAAACAAGTGAACGCGAACAGCTTCTCAAGCACAAAGCGCCGCGCAGCCTCGGCATCAAGGCTTTCGGCGAGCACGGGGGCTGATGCGAGGAGAGCGACGATCCCAATCGCGTACCGCGCGATCATACCGATTCTCCCTCTATATTCTGGTTGGTATACTTGGGGACGCCGTTCAATCGTTCGCAGAGCACGAAACGGCGCGCCACCGCATTCTTAATTAATGGTTAATACCGCAACGCGACGCTGGATTAACCTTAATCCAGCCGGCGCAAGCGGTGACCAATGCCGCGCCGCCAATGCCAGTTCGGCGACACCGGCTCGAGAACGTCGGGTGATCGCACATGCGTGCGCTGAGGGGACGGTTTACGCATGAAGCCACTGCCTCATTCAGCTTGCTCTACCCCCCAATTTTGTCGGCAGCCCAAAGCAAGGAGCGCGCCCCAGCGCGACTATGCGACGGCGTCGGCGCAGCCGGCGGTCTTCCCTTTTGAAGAATTCTGAACACACATCCTGTGTTAGCCTCCGCCGAAGGCCGCCTTCCGGAATCGCTACATTTCGCCGAGTGTAGTGTGATTCTTGGTGTTGGGAGGGCGAGAAGTGTCCACAAAGTTGGTTATGGGCACAACCGCGACTGGGCGGCGGCGTAACCGCTCGTGGCCCGAGGCGCTGAAGCGGGAGATCGTTGCGGCATCGTTTGCGCCCGGTTCGTCGGTCTCGATCGTTGCCGGGCAACACGACGTGAACGCTAACCAAGCATTCAATTAGCGCAAGCGCTATCGCGAAGAGTCAGGTCTGTCGTCCGACCCGTCGGCAGCTCAACTGATTCCAGTGATGGTTACAGCGGAGGATGCTGTGGCCGCGCCACCATCGAATGTCGCAGAGAAGATCGAGATTGATGTTGCCGGCAAGTACCATGTCCACGTCGGCAGCAGCTTCGATGGGCAAGCACTACGGCGCGTGCTCGACGTGTTGGAGCGGCGATGACCCCGGTGCCCTTTGGTGTACGGGTCTGGCTTGCGGTCGGACGAACCGATATGAGGCGCGGCATGAACGGCCTGGCTCTGCAGGTCCAGGAGGCCCTGCAGCGCGATATCTGTTGCTGGAGCTGAGTCATGAACGCGTATCAGGTCAACAAGCTCTGTCACCGGCTCTATCACGACCGGTCATTTCGCGATGCTGTGAAGGCCGATCCCGCAAAGGCAATTGCCGACTGGCCGCTCAGCGCGGCGGAGCGCAAGGCGCTCCTCGAAGGCGACCTCAAGTGGCTCTATGAGTTTGGCGTGCACCCGTTCCTGCTCGGCCACATCCCGCGCTGGGATTTGTTCGGGATCACGCCAACGGCGCGCCTTGGCGCCGTCGAGGATGAACAAGCGGGCGAGATCCGGTTGCAGCCCACGCTCGATCAGGTCGGCCAACAGTGCCTTGACCACAGCGGCGTTTT
>Ga0209448_10000071_pt1 | contig 36615 bp, 35 predicted proteins | sample BogFormECP14_OM2_FD_188245 | JGI IMG/M metagenome (GOLD analysis project Ga0209448, IMG submission 188245) | Bog forest soil microbial communities from Calvert Island, British Columbia, Canada - ECP14_OM2 (SPAdes) (version 2) | ecosystem: Environmental > Aquatic > Freshwater > Wetlands > Bog ... | reverse complement strand
CTTTGGATTCTTCAAATGGTGGAGCCGATGGGATTCGAACCCACGACCTCCTCGATGCCATCGAGGCGCGCTCCCAACTGCGCCACGGCCCCACCGGGGAATACTCCAAAAGTTTATCACACCCGCCGGGAACCTAACCGCCTCTTGTGCATCACACTATTCGGAAGTCGGATTCCGCATCCTTCTGGACGTGAAGCAACCCCGGCGTTATTCTGAAGCTCCTAAGTCTAAGGCTACTGCACAGATGGAAAGGAATTGGGAAGAAATGCAGCAAATCAGCCGGAAACCATACAAGACATCCTTGACGCTGGCCACGTTTACGCTCGCGATTGTTTCAGCCGCGCCGTTCCTGTCGCTGCCGCTTGCCGCCCAGCAGACCGGTCCATTGCCGCCGCCCCCGAGCTACTCCGCGCCTACTCCGACGCCCTTGCCGCAACCGCGCTCGAACCCGGCAACCGCGCCTCATCAGACGACCACAGAGTCTCCTCTTACGACCGATCCCCCCAAGATTCCCACCGATCAGATTATTCAAAAGTTCGCCGAACGCGAGCTCGAGTTCAAAAAAGAGCGCGACAATTACACCTACACGCAAACCTTTGTGATTCAAACCATCGACGAATACTCTGGACGCCCCGACGGCGAGTATCGCATGACCAGCGACATCGTTTTCACTCCTGCCGGCAAGCGCACGGAGCATGTCACCGACGCTCCCGCCCCGTCGCTCCAGCGTATCCAGATGTCCCAACAGGATTTCGACGACCTCGAGCACGTGCAGCCGTTCGTCCTCACCACCGACGAAGTGCAAAAGTATGACGTTAAATACGCCGGCCAGCAGCAACTCGATGAAATCAACGCTTACGTCTTCGACGTTGCGCCAAAGAAAATGGAAAAAAATCAGCGCTACTTCCAGGGCCGCATCTGGGTCGATGAAAAGGACTTCGGTATCGTTAAGACCGATGGCAAAGCCGTTCCCGACATCAAAAAGCATGGCCAGGAAAACGTCTTCCCGCGTTTTGAGACTTTCCGCGAAAACATCGAAGGCAATTTCTGGTTTCCCACTTACACGCACTCCGAAGACACTCTGCAATTCAGCAGCGGCGGCGTCCGCATTCGCATGACCGTCCGTTACGAAAATTACAAGCGTTTCGGATCCACGATCAAAATAGGCCCGGCCACCGAGGTCCCCAAGGAAAAGCCGTAGCGCTTTTCTGAAAATGGGTTCCTGAAGATGGGGTGGCGAAAGCCCCGCAGGTGTTGTCTACTTACCGGGAGGAACTGTTCGTTTGCCCCCAATCCGCACCATCGCGAAACGCATCTTGATCGCACTTCTCCTGGTCGTTGCGCTCGTTTACGCTTGCGACTTCGCGTCCGTTCGCCTGCGCATGATGCACGCGCAACCCAGCGACCCATTCGAAACAATCACGTCGCTACGCATCCTCGCCATCGGCGAAAAGGGCGGCAAGACCGAATATGACGTCGATCCAGTTCAGCCCCAGCAAACCGGCGTGTGTGTCCACGCCTTGTTTCCGCACAATGGCGATCTTCCGTGCTGGTATCTCAAGAAAAAATTTGCGCAACCCATTCCAATGGCGATTTTCCCTCTTGCCAAGCCAAGCCCGGAAGATAATTAGGGAGCGTTCGCATACTGCGAACACGTGCGTTTGCCGTTGCAGTCTAGCTTCGTCTAGTCATGTCGCAGTGCCACCATCGGGTCCACGCGCATCGCACGGCACGCCGGAATGTAAGACGCTGTCAGCGCCACGAGTGTTAACAACAGCGCAACGGCCATAAATGTCATCGGATCGGCCGCGCCTACGCCAAAGAGCAAACTGGATAGCAAACGTGTGAGTCCCAAGGCCGCCACAACACCACTAATGACCCCGATCCCGGCCAGTCCTGTTCCTTGGCCGAGCACCAGGCGCGAAACATCGCTCCGTTGGGCGCCCATCACCATGCGGACGCCGATCTCGTGCCGCCGTTCACTTACCGCGTACGAAGTCACGCCATAAATCCCAATCGCCGCCAGCACGAGCGCCAGAAAGGCAAAGACTCCCAGAAGAAGAAAAGCGAGACGCTGGGCCGAGACGATCCCCGAGATGATTTCGTCCATCGACCTCACTGCAAAAATTGGCTGGTCCTTATCAACGCTCCAAATCGCGTTCTTAATCGCGGGTAAAATGGCACTCGCTGGAAGTGTTGTGCGTACTACCAGGCTCATGGTCTGGTCAGGGCTCTGAAGCGAAGGAAAATAGATCGTAGGCCGCGGCAGCTGATTGAAGCTCGTGTCGCGTACGCCTCCCACGACGCCGACGATCTCACGCGGGGGCTTCGTGGCATCCGGGATTTGCAAATGCTTGCCTAGGGGATCTTGGTTGGGGAAAAAACTGCGTGCCAACGTCTCGTCAATCACGACTACACGCGACCGGTCTAAGTTATCCTGTTCCGAAAATGCCCGGCCGCCGATCAGGGGAATGCCCATCGTCGCGAAGTAATTGGGAGTGATATCCCTGTAATCCGCCGCAAGATGTTCTCCCGCCGCCAACGGTGGCTCTTCCTTGATGTTGAAGTACCCCATGTCCATGTCGTCCTGGCTGAGCGGAACAATTTCCGTAAATGCGGCCGACTCAATTCCGGGGACTGCTTCGACGCTCGCGAGGAAGCGCGCGAATGTGGCGGCCTGCTGGCGCGGCTCGCGATATGCAGAGTTCTTCGCGTCCGTGGGCAGTTTAATCCGCAACGTCAACAGATGATCGGCATGAAAACCCGGGTTGGCTCCCAACAGATGCCAGAAGCTTTTGATCATAAGGCCGGCCCCAATCACCAGTACAAACGCCAGGGCAGATTCAACGACCACAAGAGTGGCTCGCGTGCGATGTCTGCCGGGGCCGGCGCTGCAGCCCCTTCCGCCCTCCTTTAAGGTTTCATATACGTCGCGTCCCAAACTTTGAAGAGCTGGAATAAGGCCGCAGAGTATTCCTGTCAACAGCGAGATGACGATCGTGAACGCGAACGCCGCGCCACTCATGTGAATACCGGGCAAGGTCACCGCGTCGGCTGCATTCGGAACGGGGATGCGCGATGGCACAAAGATATTCAGGAGCTCAGTGGCCCACAACGCCAGAAGCGCACCTACTACGCCTCCGACGAGTGACAGCAACGTGCTCTCAACCAGTGATTGGTAGATCAGCCTTAAGCGCCCTGCACCCAGGGCCGTCCGAATCGCCATTTCCCGCTGGCGCACAACGGATCTCGCCAACATGAGGTTAGTGACGTTCGCACAAGCAATGAGCAGCACAAAACCCACGGCGCCAAGCAAAACGAACAGTGCAGGCCGAAGATACTCGACACGCACGGCTTCCAGCGGCACCAAAACTGTCCCAAAACCTTTTCGTGAGGGACGCACGGTTGCCACGCGTTCCGCGATGACGTTCATCTCACCACTTGCCTGCGCGAGTGTGACTCCAGACTTGAGCCTTCCGAAAACCCCAAGGTCGCTATCCGCGCGCTTTACCCAGTCGTTGTCGAAGGGCACGACCAAGTCGGCAGGAAAAAGTGCGGCGAAGTTCGCAGGCAAGACTCCGATAATCGTGTACTCCTCGCCGTTCAACGTCATTCCGCGCCCGGCCACCGCTGGATCGGAACCAAACCGCCGTTGCCAGTAGCCATACCCCAGAATTGCAAAGTTGTGACGGCCGCCTGCTTCTTCCAAACGAAACGTCCGTCCTACCATGGGCTTGATCCCAAAAAAATCGCCGAAATTGGTGGTCACTCGCAACCCTGCCACTTGCTCCGGTTCGCCGAGTCCAGTCACTGTTCCGGTGCCGTGCTCGAAGAGGAACATGTCCTCAAAAGACTCGCTCTGTTCCTTCCAGTCCAGGTAGTCCTGTCCCGTTGGCCCGATCCGGCTCCAGCCGTGTTCGAGGTTGTTCACCCAGACCACCACCAGGCAGTTGCCTTGTCGAATGGGCAATGGCTGTAGGAGGGTTGCGTGTACCACATTGAAAATCGCGGTGTTCGCGCCGATTCCCAGCGCCAGCGTCAGAATGCACACGATCGCAAAGCCCGGACTCTTTCGCAGCGTTCGCCACGCGTACTGCGCGTCTCGGAGAGTCGTTTCCAGAATCGGGATGCTGCGGAGCTGACGATTCGTTTCCCGTAATTGAGTGATGCCTCCCAACTTCAACCTTGCTACGCGCCGCGCCTCCTCCGGCGTCATCCCCCGGCGGACGTTTTCTTCCGTGAGCATCTCCAGATGAGCCCCGAGTTCTTCCGAAAAGTCTTCGTCGACATCGCGCATCGAAAGCCATCCGCGAATTCGCGAGCCCAGCACTTTCATCCAATCGAACATGTGTTCACCCACGCTCCGCAATCCGTAATACTCGTCCAATCACTCCGCTGATGCGCTCCCAGTTCTCCGCTTCCGACGCCAGCCGTCGGCGGCCTGCTCGCGTAATCGAGTAGAACTTGGCCTTCCGGTTGTTTTCCGACGCCCCCCACGCTCCGGAAATCCAGCCCCGCTGCAACAGCCGCACCAGAGAGGCATAAATTGTTCCCTGATTGATCTGCAGCGCCTCTTCGCTGATCTGCTCGATCCGTCGCGCAATCCCGTAGCCATGCAGCGGCCCCATTGCTGCCAATGTTTTCAGCACCATCAAATCCAGCGTCCCCCGCAAAATTTCTGATTTCCCTTCGGCCATTCTTCCTCCTGTGGTGCACCCACAGGAGTATACGGGCTCTCCTGTGGCATGTCAACAGGAAAAGTCCGCAAGCTGCGCCTGGCCGCGCCTTCCCTCGATCCGCCCGTTACGCTTTTCTCACCACCGGGAACCGCGCACAAAGCGACCTTCCGTCTTGGCAGCATCCGCGGATTGCAATAACATAGTTCTCAGTTCACGAGCCGGTTTTTTCGCACCAAGTGGAGAGCGATGCGCTCAAGTTACAGAGGTCTGCTTGCCGTGTGTGTGTTCACAGTTGCCGCCATGTTATTGATGGCCCGCGCGGCCATCGCCCATGCCATCCTTTTGGAATCGAGTCCATCCATCAACACCACCGTCGCCGGCCCCACCATCCCCGTCAAGCTGCGTTTCAATGTGCGCATCGATGCGACTCGTTCCCGCCTGACGCTCGTCAAGCCGGACGCCACCACGCAATCCCTGGCGATAAGCAAAGACGCCCCCGCGGACACCCTGGCATCGCAAGCCCAAGGCTTGGCGCCAGGCGAATACCGCATTCGCTGGCAGGTCTTGGCTTCCGATGGCCACATCACCCGCGGCGAAATTCCATTTAAAGTTACGCAGCCCTGAGACTCATTCTTGGCCCGTCTTCTCCAAATCTTCGGTTTTCTCTCCGTCCTGTTCCGCGGTGGTACTCTGAGCTTTGGATCGCTTACGATCGGCGGCATCGTCTTTCTGAACTTCGTAGCGCGCGCCGCGAACTCGCAATCTGATGCCGTCAACCAAGCCTGCCTTCGCTGGATTCGTTGCGCAGCTGTAGCGTTGGCCGTCATGCAAATGGCGTACATTCTTGCGAGCACTTTGATCCTGATGCAGTCCGCGGACATGACCATCAGCGACGTCAGCGGCGCGAATTTCGTCCTCGCCGGCATTCTCGCCATTGCCTCTGCGTCGACCATCGTCCTTCTCGCCAGCGCCCAGTCTCCAAGAAATCACGCCGTCATGCTCTTACCCGCCGCTCTCATCCTCGTCTCCTCGGTGATGACCAGCCACGCCATGGCCCGCCTCGACTACCGCTTTCCACTCGCCGTCGTCACCGCACTTCATCAAGGCGCCACCGCCACCTGGCTCGGCGGCCTCTTTTATCTTCTTATCGCCATCCCGCGCTCCCCGGATAACCAGTTCGCGCGCCAACTCATCGCTCGTTTTTCAAAACTCGCATTGATAAGCGCGGCCGTCCTTGCCGCGGCAGGATTCACCCTTGGAATTGCCTACGTAGGTTCGCTCGACGCCATTTACGGCACTTCCTACGGCATCATGGTTGCTACAAAGGTCGTCCTCTTCGGCACCCTTTTGCTTCTCGGCGCCCTGAATTTTCAGATCGCCCGCTCGCCCTCCGGTGGCACCGTGATCGCCAGCCTAAAACGCTTCGGCGAAGCCGAACTCGGCATCGGCATCACCGTGATTCTCACCGCCGCCTCGCTAACTTCTCTTCCGCCGGCAATGGATCTAAAAACCGACCGCGTCACCACCCAGGAAATCGTCGCTCGACTGGCACCGCAAGTCCCACGCCTCGCCAGCCCGGCCATCCAGGACCTCCCCGAAGACATTTACGCCGCCGAAGTGAAAGCCTTCGACGCAGGCACGCTCTCGTCCGCATCGTTTGTTCCCGGTCAAGCCGGAACGCGCCCCAACACTCCTGCGGAAAAATCCTGGTCGGAGTACAACCATCATTGGGCGGGCTTGATCGTTCTGGCTATCGGCCTCCTCGCTTTTCTCGCCCAAACCAAGCACTTCCCGTGGGCCCGAAATTGGCCGCTCCTCTTTCTTGGTCTCTCCCTGTTTCTTTTCTTAAGAAGCGATCCCGAGACGTGGCCTCTCGGCCCCAACGGCTTTTGGGTCACACTCCAGGATCCGGAAGTCCTGCTTCACCGCATCTTCGCGCTGCTCGTCATTGCCCTAGCGATCTTCGAATGGCGTGTGCAAACCGGCCGCGTCGCCACCGCACGCGCTCGCCTGATTTTCCCCGCACTCGTTGCCGTCGCCAGCGCCCTGCTGCTCACCCACTCGCACAGCCTCGGCAACATAAAAGAAGAAGTTCTCGCCGAACTGAGCCACGCGCCTCTGGCGGTCTTGGGAGTCGTGGCCGGCTGGTCGCGCTGGCTCGAACTTCGTCTCCCCTCGGAAAATAAAGTGCGAGACAGAATGGCGTGGCTTTGGCCCACTTGCCTCGTTCTCATCGGACTTCTTCTTTTGAATTACCGCGAAGTGTAGTTGCCCAGCGGGATGTCGTATCGCATGTAGGTCTCCGCTCAATCGTTCAGTGCGCCTCTTCCGTTCGAAACTCGCCTTCCCACCTCGCCACCACCACGCACGCCAGGCAGTTGCCGAGCACATTCACCGCGGTCCGCCCCATGTCCATCAACTGGTCTATCCCGAACAGCAAAAACAACGGCTCCGTCGGCAAGTGAAATGAGGTCGCCGCAGCCAGAACAATCACGAGCGAAGCCCTCGCCACGCCAGCCGTCCCTTTGCTGCTGATCAGCAAAGTCAGCATCATGACGGTCTGTTGTCCAATCGTGAGATGGATCCCCGCCGCCTGCGCCACAAAGATGAGCGCCAGCGCCTGATAGAGACTCGATCCTCCCAAATTGAAGCTGTAGCCGGTAGGCAGCACGAACGCCACTGTCTCGCGCGGCACTCCGAAGGTTTCCATCTCCTCCATCGCGCGCGGCAAAGCCGCTTCGGAACTTGCCGTCGCAAACGCAATCGTCACCGGCTCGGTAACCGCTCGCAAAAATTCCTTCAATGGCGTCTTCACCAGCAAAGCAATCGGCAACAAAACGCCAACAATGAAAACAATCAGCGCCACGTACATAGTCGCCAGCAGCTTCAAAAGCGGCAAAAGCACTCCCAGTCCCAAATGTCCCACGGTGTAAGCAATCGCCCCAAATACTCCGATCGGCGCCGCGTACATCACCAGATTTGTAAACTTGAACATCGTCTCCGAAAGGCTCTCCGCAAAGGCCAGCATCGGTCGGCGCTTCGGCTCCGGCACCAAAGCCAACGCCATCGCAAACAAAATGCTAAAGACCACCACCTGCAACACCTGCCCCTCAGCCACCGATTTCGCAATGTTCTCCGGAAAAATATCGGTAATAAGTTGCGCCGCCGTGTGCGGCACAGCATTCAGCGTCGTCGTCTCCGCCACCGGCGGTAGATGCACGCCTTCGCCCGCCCGGCTGATATTGATGGCCGCAAATCCAATCACCAGCGTAATCACAGAAACAATCTCAAAATAAACGAGCGACTTGATCCCCAGCCGCCCCACTTTCTTCAAATCCGCGTGCCCCGCAATCCCCACCACCAGCGTGCCAAACAAAAGCGGCGCAATAATCACCTTGATCAACCGCAGAAAAATCGTCCCCAGAAATTGCACTTTCTCCGCCGCCGACGGCCAGTCGTGCCCCAACTCCGCCCCCGCCGCCAGCCCCACCAAAATCCAGGCCGTCAGCGACCGCTTTAGCCCCGCATACCACGCAAGCAACGCAATAACCATCCACCGCAAAATCACCGGCACCACCGCGGGCAGCGCCACCATGCCCCAGCTCTCCAACAGCGACGCGGCAATCGCCACCGTCGCCGCAAGAATCAACGCCGCCAAAAGTTTGTTTTTCATCGTCCCCAAGCCCAATTTCTCATTGGCCGCGAACGGTATGCTGGATAAGCCACTCTGTCAATCCCCATCCACCGATAGGCAGCGGCTCAATTTCCGTTTCCCGTTCCAATCCGGATATGTCGAGATGGCGCTCAAAAGCGATGCCGCTTCACGCCTTTGCCACTTGAGCCTGCAAGGAAAAACGGGTGTAGACTTAGGGCAATTGTCCCCCCGGGGGCAAGAACGGTAACCCTTCACCTGCCGGCTGGCGCGCGCGAGGTCTATCCCAACAAGCCCGCTTCCGCGCCACCACCTTACCCGACCGACGACCCGACAAGGGCTGCATTTCCTTTCGCGCACGGACTCGCTCTTGCAGAAGCCGGTCACGAGGTACAAATTTTCCTTCTCGCCGAGGCGACTTCTCTAATGCGAAAGTCCATGGTGAACGCGATCCTGCCAGTTGGCTGGCCGCCTCTGAGCGAAACACTCGAAAAGGTTGTCGCAAAACATACCCCGATCTTTTCTTGAGGAGCCTGTTCCCGGGCCCGTGGGGTCACGGAAACAGACTTGAATCAATGGGGAGCAAAATTCGGCAATCCGGCGATCTTCGTCTCGCTCGTCGAGTGGGCCGACCGGATTATTGTGGAGTGAAACTCAGCCGTTGCGGCTCGTAAGCATGGGCTCTTAGCGGTCCACGACACAAATTCAGACTCCTAATATGTCGCCATGCCGGAAACTGCCCCACTGCTCGCCGGCACGCGTCTTCCTACTAAGTCCTGTATAACGTCGCGAGAAATGATCTGAAGTGCGCCTGCCCTCGGCCGCTTTTCTCAGTGACTCGTACGACTCCACACGACTCTATATGTGGCGAGGTTCAAAGGGTCGATGCCTCCCCCGCCAAATCTCATCCGCTCACCAGTAATGCGCACAGCATTAGGCAACCCACCCGCGCGGCTTTGATTCTGACTGCCAATAAGGAGCTTCCCATTTCCCGTATCCGTAGCATCGAAGCGCCAGCTCCTGTTCAATATCATTCATCCTCGCATCTCCGATCTTTAAAATCGGTCAACGAAGTCAATCCGGGGTGACGCACACGCCGGTTTTGCGTGCGCGGGTTTAGATCCCACTTCAACCACGGTCCAAGCGCGCGGACACCTTTCTTCCGTCATCGCGCGAGCGCCTCCTCACAGAGGGCAGGCCTCATCCAGTCGTCACCAGCCGTGGCCGAGTAACCTTCGTTGAAGATTAGGTAGATGACCTCGAGCACCGACGACAGACGAGCCGCGAGCTCGGGGCCGCGGGGGACTTCGAAGGGCACTCCCGCTTCCGCCAGCGTTCGCTTGGCCCGCACGATTCTTTGCGCGATGGTCGGCTCCGGAACGAGAAATGCACGCGCGATCTCCTCCGTCGTTAGGCCTCCAAGCAAGCGTAGCGTGAGCGCAACGCGCCCCTCGGTCGAGAGCACCGGGTGACAGGAGATGAACACGAGGCGCAGGAGATCATCGCCAACATGATCATCAAGTGCGGCATCGAAATCCGGCACAGCCAGCTCCTGTTGAGCCTGGAGATCGCGACCGAGCTCTTCGTGCTTGCGCTCGAGCCGCTTGTTTCGGCGGAAGTGGTCGATAGCACGATGCTTCGCGGTGGCCATGAGCCAGGCGCCTGGATTATCAGGAATGCCCGACTCCGGCCATTGCTGGAGCGCGGCGACGAGAGCCTCCTGGGCGAGTTCTTCGGCGAGATCCACATCGCGCACGATTCGCGCGAGCCCGGCAATGATTCTGGCGGATTCGATTTTCCAAACCGCTTCGATAGCGCGATGGGTATCCGTAGCCGTCACGGCTACCCAGCACACCATCTTCAATCCGCCCGTGCAAGGCCCCCATCCAAGGCCAGGGCGCGCACGGCGGCTAGGATTTTCCCGCCGTTTGGACGCACGTTTCCTGGCCGACCTCGTACAATTGGCGGAGTTCGCATTCACCGTCACCTGCTACGGGAAGGAATCGCTTGGCCAATTCGATGGCTTCTTCCTTAGAGTTAGTCTTCAGGATGGCAAACCCGCCGACCAGCTCCTTAGCTTCCGTAAAAGGTCCATCGGTAACCGTCAGCTTTCCCCCGGAGAGCCGTACGCGCGCGCCGAGGGTGCTTGGTAAGCAGCCTTCAGTGCTGACCAGCCAACCGGCCTTCATGCCCTCCTCGATCAACTTGCCCATCTTGTTCATTTCCTCTTGTGAAGGAGGAACACCTCTTTCTGCAGTCTTATAGATGCTTAGGAATTTCATGATTACCCTCTCCTTGTATCAGTCTTATTGCCATTGTTGAGTTCGGCGCTCAATTGCCGGTGCTCAGGAACGGCTGTGAATTCCCGCCCTACTACAACGTCGAACGTGGGTCCGCAAAATCGACAGGTCCAAGAAGTTTTCTTCAGGTGCCGTCTCTTCGACTCTTTCCCGGGCCCGTCGCCCCTCTCTCGAAAAGTGTTCCACAGCTCGCATGACCAGCTTACCGGGCGAAATCCGCAGCTTCTTGCACGGGCCGAATTTCAACCTCGGTTTCATAGTCGAACGGGGCCCGCTTTAACCATTCAACGGCTTCCTCGATAGACTTCACCGGCCACAACCAGTACCCACCCACCAGCTCCTTCGTTTCGCTGAAAGGCCCGTCGATCACCGTACGCTTTTCTCCCGAGAAACGTACGCGCTTGCCCTTCGAGCTGGGACGCAGCCCGTCGGCTCCCAGAAACACGCCCGCTTTCATCAATTCCTGGTTGAATTTGCCCATCTCGGCGAGGAGTTTCTCTCTGGGCATGACGCCCGCCTCGGATTCTTTGTTGGCTTTCACGATCACCATAACTCGCATCGTATTCTCCTGTTGCTCTAGTTTCGGACCGGGCGCCGGGCCAGTCTCGAACCGACTAAACTCCAGCTCTACTTACACGTCGAAGCACGAACAGTGGGATCGACACGTACGCCATCTTTTTTGAGAGTATTTGCGAAAGATCGCGAACCATGCGCCGCGCAACAATCTCTTTTCTTTATGGGAGTCGCCGATTGACGCGCTGACTAAAAACCGGCCCCTTCCCCTAACACCCCGATATTGCAACCTCGGGCTGGCCCCTCGGCCAAATTCTCAATGAACTAGTGATAGGATTCGCCAGGAGTTTCGTACTCCCTAGTACAGATGAACGTCAATTCGAGAGTTTTGATTCCGGAAAGGAACCTCCGTGAATATCAGTGATGCCCAGCGGGATGTACGAAGCGTTTTCTTAGGCGGCTTTCCGGGTCAGTTGGTGTCGAGTCTGGTCTGGCTTGTGTCAGCCGTCTTGGCCACTGGGCAGTCGCCTAAGTTAGCGATCATCGCGTTGGTCGTGGGCGGCTTCTTCATCTTTCCTCTGACGCAATTGCTCTTGCGGCTGATGGGCCGTCCTGCATCCTTGCCCACGGGGCATCCGATGAATGCTCTCGGCATGCAAATTGCCTTTACGCTTCCGCTGAATCTCCCGCTCGTAGCTGCTGCCACCCTTTACCGTCTGAACTGGTTCTACCCCGCCTTCATGATAGCGCTCGGCACGCACTATTTGCCGTTCATCTTCTCGTACGGAATGCCGCAATTTGGCGTTCTCGCGGCATTGCTGATTGGAGCAGGTCTAACCATCGGCCTATACATCCCCTCTGCCTTCAGCCTGGGTGCTTGGCTGACGGCGGCGGTTCTGCTGCTTTTTGCTTTTGTCGGGCGAAGTGTCGCACTGCGGGAGAGTAAACAGATCCAGCCGATTGGTCGGTAGGGCTGCGATTTAGCCCGGCGATACGCAGAAATGAAAAGGCGGCCCGACGAAGGGCCGCCTCGAATTGCTCCTGTGTTTGCGAGCTTGGACGTTATCGACGCTTCCTATTGCTTGTCGAACACCTGAACGTCGTGCGTTTTTGCGCCCGTTGCTGTTGTGCCGGTCGAGTCGACGGTCGTGACCTTTCCATCTGCTGAAACTGTCACTTTGGAAGTGCCAATGACTTTGCCGGCCTTTTTCAGGGTCGCTACAAAATGGTTGGAGTCAGTGCGCGTGGCCGCGATGGTGTCTGCGCCGCTTGGAATGGAACCCGAGATGGGATTATCTTTGCCGTCAAATTGGACAGAGAAGCCATACACAATGGGCTTTCCGTCGGCAGCAACTCCCTCAAACGTATATTTCACGCCATTGCCTTGTGCTTCGACCGCGCGCGTCAGGCTCTTGGGTGCCGGTCCTGGATCGTATTTCGAATTTGTGACGTTAAGTTTCCAAGTTCCCACGAGCGGATTGCTTTCCGCCCGCAGAGTGGAGAAACCAACGACAGCTAAGAGTGCAATCACGACAAACCTTAAGACACGCTTCATGTAAGACCCTCCTTGGGTCCGATCTTTTACAGTTGGGCTGGAAGACTTTCTTCTTGCTTGAAATGTACCTGGATTGCGAGCCCTGGAAAATGACTTGCACATCACACTAGGATGCACCGTGGCTCAAGTCAATGGTTTTCAAGCTACACCAAGCTACACCCGGACCCAACGCCGGATCCCGCACACATCCGCTTTGCGTGTTCGCCGAAGTAGTTATGGTGAGGAGTGAAGGAATGACCGACAAGGCGAATTCCTCCTAGCAACCCATTTTGGCTATCCCGCCGGACGACCTGTTACGCGAACTGGCTACAGCACAGCCGGATACAAACCAGAAAATCCCCCATATTGGAGTCGTGGGGGATACTTACACGATCCACAAGAGGTTGCGAAAACGTCTACGCGGAACGATGCTTCACCACTGGAAAGTGTGAGGAGGCCAATGACGCGAGAATCTGGCTGGATAAAGGGGACGCAAAAGACAAACGTGTTTCAGGAAAATATGATGTGCATTTCGGGGTACAGCATCTCGAAGGACAATTCCTCGTTAAATATCGAAAGCAAATTTGGATTTGTGAATAAGCTTGGCGAGGTCCTGATCGACACACGAACCGGAAACTGACTCTACTTCCAGTCTCCTAAGCGCTCGCCTATTCCGCCGCAAATCGTCTAAAGTGTTTCTGAAATTCTATGGCCACGGGAACCACATGAATCGCACTCGCGCATTTATCTTCACTGTCTACTTTTCTTGCTCAGTGATTTTTCTCTCGACTGCACAAGCGGGCACCCCCAAGACCGTCATCTACAAGGTCGGCGTGATGAGCCGCCAGTTCACTCCGCCCGAGCCTTACGAGTGGCGCGACGCAAAAACACACGCCCTCATCACCGACATTTGGTATCCCGCTGATCCCGCCGCCGTCGAGCAGATGCAATGGATTGGCAACCCCGACAACCCATTCGCTAAGGCCGGAAGAGCTGCGCGCGATGCCAAGCCCATCGCAACGCCCGAAAAATTCCCGCTGATTCTGCTTTCTCACGGCATCGGCGGTTCTTCTTCGATGATGGCCTGGCTCGGCTCCGCTTTAGCCTCGCATGGCTATATTGCCGCCGCCGTAAATCACCCAGGCAATAACGCTCTCGAGGACTACACCATTCCCGGCGCTGTCTTCTGGGGCCAGCGGGCCCACGATCTGAGCGCTCTTCTCGATCTCCTGCTCGCCGACCCAACCTTCGGGCCCCGCATTGATCCCAAGCGTGTCGGCGCAGCAGGCTTTTCTCTCGGCGGCCTCACCGTCATCGAACTGGCCGGCGGCATCGCCGGGTTCTCTCGTTATCAGGACTTTTGCAAGTCGCCCAAAGCAGATGGCATGTGTACCGACACGATCGAGTACCCAGGCCTTCTCGCCAGAGTCACGGCGCTCGCCAAAACCGATCCGGCCGTCCAGGCCGCGTTTGTCGAAAACTCCAAATCGCATCGCGATCCGCGCATCCGCGCCATTTTCGCCATGGCGCCCGCACTCGGCCCAGCGTTCTCGTCCGACTCGCTTGCAAAAATCGCCATCCCCACGCAAATCGTCGCCGGCTCAGTTGATACCGTCGTCCCTATCGAAACCAGCGCCAAATTTTTCGCCGCCAAAATCCCTGGCGCGCAACTTTCCATTCTTCAAGCCGTAGGACATTACACGTTCCTCGGCACCTGCGCGGAGCTCGGAGACCGCACCCAGCCGCGGATTTGCATTGACCAAGCGGGTATCCTGCGGGACGAAATTCACGCGCAAACAGCCACCACGGCCTCAAAATTTTTCGACACTAACTTGAAGTGAAGCGAATCTGGCGCAAACTCGAAGTTAGCTTGAAGTATTCCACGTCGGGTGCCTTGCAAAATGGTAAGGCTCGCATCAGCTAGGCAGCAACGATCTCTTCTTCGGAACGCCCTTCTCACGGTACAGATCGCGGTCGGCCGCGCCCAAAATCTCGTTTACTGTCTCCCCGTCGCTGGGATAAACCGCCATGCCGATGCTCACGGAGATTTTCGGCTCTTCGCCATCTTCCGCCAGCCGTTTGGAGATCCTTTGCGCCACGAGCCTAGCCGCCTCCGCATCCGTCTCCGGCAAAATCAGCACAAACTCGTCGCCGCCGTACCGCGCCGCCGTATCCATTTCCCGCGAATACAGCCGCAACATATCCGCCAGCCGGCACAGGGCCCGACTGCCCACAATATGTCCAAGCGCGTCGTTAATGCTCTTGAGCCCATCCAGATCCAGAAGCAAAACCACAAATGGCCGCTCGTTTCTTCCAAACCTCTTGATCTCCGTCTCCAACGCCTCCACCATCTGGCGGTGGTTTGCCAGCCCAGTCAACGGATCGCTCACCGCCAGATGCCGCACGCGCTCCTCAGCTCGCTTGTGTTCCGTAACTTCTGCTGCCAAGGCCAGCGTTGTGACGGCCATGATTCCCATGAACGCCTGCATCAAAAGCAGCGAAGCATTCTGCGATTCACGGGCGAACGGTCCGTACCCGTGCAAAGTGCCCCACACGGCGATCATCGATAGCGTGCAGAGCGCAGTCGCAGCCTTCCGGCGCCCGAATCGAAAGGCTGCCCAGATCAGAAAGGGGATACACAGATACTCGAGAGGATAATTCTTAAGTTCGGAATGAAACGGTTTGCCAAACACGACCCAGCCTGTGGCAAAGAGCCCCAAAAACAAGAAAGCCAGCTCCGTGATTTGCTCGCGAGTCCATCTAAGCCGCGGATTCTCCCACCACAGCAGCAACAACGGCGTCACCGTCACCGCACCAACCGCGTCTCCCAGCCACCAAGTACACCATATCGAGCCAAATGTCGCCCAATCCGCGAACCCGCCAAGGGCAAGCGTCGCAACCCCAATCGTTGCGCTTACGCTAGTCGCAACCATTCCCGCGAGCAATGCAAACTTGAAAATATCCTGCGCCCGAGCAAACGCTTCCTTCCCGCGCGCAAATCGGGTGACGAGGTAGCAGCCCGCCAACCCCTCCAACGTGTTTCCCGCCGCAATTACGATCGACGTTGCTACCGAACCCGCCGTCGTCAGATTAACGAGAAACGCTCCAATCAGAATCCCCGGCCAAACCCTATACCCAAACATCAGCAACGCCGCGATTGCAATCCCCGTACACGGCCATACCGCCGTCGCGCTCGCATGCACATACGCCAGTTGCAGCCCCAGCTTTCCCGCAACGAAATACACCACGGCCAGACCCGCCACCGTCGCCACATTTTTCATCGCATCCGACCGCGTCATTCCGCATTCTCCGCCTCGCCCGCGTACAACCGGGGAGGGAATCAAGCACCACGAATACACTGCCAGCGTCTCGTTTTGGGCCGATCCCTCGGCCAAAAAAGTCACACTCTACTACCGCAATTCCCTATTTTACTAAAGGTTTCATGCTTACGGGGACCTAACTAACCCACCTTTTTCCACTTAATCAATCCCTAAATTCAGACCGGCTCGCTGCCCTGGCCGTCCTCTCCACAAACTTCCCAACACAAGGGCCTACCGCGGATTCTCATCTTCCTCTGGTTTTCGCGATAGCTGCTCTCGCCCAGCCAGCCAAGCCCCCAGATACCCTCGTCCCATTCCATGCAATGTCTGAAACAGTATCCCCGCCATGCCTTCCGAACTAGTCCAAGCCACTTGCCCCTTTCCACTTAAATCCACACCAAGAGCAAGTTCCAGCGCAAACTCTATCACTGTCCACTGCTTCAGCCCTCTCGCAGCCCGAACCGCCATCCCTCCTTCGCTCAGATTGATAATTCGCCCGCGCTGTTCCCCCTCTCCATCCTTCAGCGTCACCGGAAGGTTAACTGCATGACGAAAGTAACGTCGCCTCTCCCGCAGCATGATGTCTTTCGCTATCATGATGTGCAACGCGACGCCTTCCACGGTCAAGGGCGTGCGCATCACAAAACTTGCTCCTGCGTTCAACGTGGCGGTAGTTTCTCCGGCGTTCTGCACGCACCCGAAGATCGCCACCTTGCCGTTCGAGCACCCTTTTCGAATCGCCTCAATCAATCCCAGCGTCTCTGGAACCTGCATATCCACAAACACGCCGTCAATCTTCTTCCGCTCCAGATAATCCCGCGCCGCCTCCGCCGTAGGTACCAACGCTAACTTGGCGCCATATTTCTTCACGCTTCCGGAAACCGCGGTCAGCGTAGCGTAGTCGTTAGACACCAGAAGGAATTCGAGCTCTGTCAGAGTGGACATAGTGGCAGCAACTCCCGGTCCGCGTGCGAAGGTCTTCTGAATTGGTCGTAATGAATGCTGACTCTATTTTTATCTTCGAAAGCAATCCGGTGTCGAGACTTTCCGCGTCCCTGCGCTTCCATCCAACAATGGTTTACAGCGTCAATCATGCAGCCAGTCAATAGCAGCCGTTGTCGTCCTAGCACCTCGTTCTATGACAAGGCCGCTCTGAGTTGAGATTCATTTACCAGCGCGCGTTTCGCTGTAAACTCGGAATAGCAAGCTTCGAGGAGGAGCCATGGCGAAATACGGCAAAGCGGCCAGCGAAAGCGTCAGAAAAGCAATGCACAAAGAGAAGCGCGGCACACTCCACTCAGGGAAAGGTGGCAAAGGCGGCGTGGTGACAAGCCGCAAGCAAGCCATCGCCATCGGTCTATCGGAAGCCCGTAAAAAAGGTGCCAAAGTCCCCAGGAAAAAGTTCCGTTGAAAGAAACACCCGACCTCTTGATCTGACTCTTAATTCGGCGGAAGACGATCTTTCAAGGGAGCGGATTTTGGTTCTGCCGGTTGTGGCCCCTTACTTCAGCGGATTAATCACGCGGACATCACCATAGATCTGCCCGTCGGCCAAGTCTTCGGAATAGAGCACTTCGGCTCCGCAACTCTCCGCGGCTTGCACTATGAGCGCATCCCAGAACGAAGTGTTGTACCGTCCCTCGATGTCCAGGGCCAGCAGGACCGATTCGGCCGTGTTCACCACGATTTCCCAGGTCGCATAGTCCTCGATCACCTTGCGTGTACCCTCGGCCGACAGCGGACGAGACACCTTGCGCTGCAGACTGACGCACAGTTCCTGAAGCACCTGCGTGCTCAGCACGCCAGTTTCGTTCTCCCATAATTTTTGCACCAGGGCTCGAGCGCGGTCGTGCTTCGAGCCTTGCTTGAGGTCGTGGGCGTAGACCAGAATGTTGGTGTCCACAAAGCACTTATCGCTCATGTAGTTCGTCCCGCGAAATGGGCCGCGTCCAGCCAAGATCCATCCCCACGCGAAGCCGCGACAACGCACGCTTTCGCGCACGATCATAGCCCGCGCGTTCTCGGACCAGCTCTTCAAGCTTGTCGGCAAGCATCCTGCTTATGGAACTCCCTTGCTCTGCGGCCAGAACCCGCGCTTGCTTCAAAAGCTCCGCATCCAGCTTTAACGTGACGTTCGTTTTCATGTTTAACCAGCCTGAACACAGTCTTACGTGCAGCACCATTTTACGTGTTCAGTGAATCGGCGTCAATCTTGGGAACTTGAACCAGTACACGGAACGATTATGCGGTACCTCAGGGGGTACCGTTGCGCTGCAACCGGCAAAGTGCCAGAATCGAGTTTGATGCTCAAGGCCGCACCGCCGCGGGGAAACATATTCGCTCGGGGCGGTGTCTAATGCACTGAGAGCGGACAGACGTCGGGCACGGCATCCCCAGGCTGTCAAACCCGATAGCAAGTCGATCCCAGAGAGCGACCTCAGGGTCGGACTCGCAAGAAGGCCTGGGTCCAACGTTCTAATAGGGCGTTCTAACGTGGACCTAACAGCAGGGTGGTCCGGGCAAGCCAGCAACCGGGCCGGAAAGGCCGGCAGTGTCCGAATGGGTCAGCGCCCTTTCGTGGGGCGGCGATGAAGCCGAACTCGTCTCTGAGCTGCAAGCCGGCTCGGAAACGGCATTTGACTGGCTGGTCACCCACTACCACGCCCCGGTCTATAACTTGATTTTGAGCATGCTCGGCGATACCTCCGACGCGGCCGACGGTTCGCAGGAAGTTTTCTTGAAAGCCTTCCGGGGGATTCGCAAGTTCCGCCAAGGCAGCTCTTTGAAAACCTGGCTTTACCGCATCGCCATTCGCGAGGCGCTCAATCACAAACGCTGGTTCAAGCGCCATCTGCAAAAGAATGTTTCGATTGACGCCGAACTCGAAGAAGGCCATGCCGCGATCGAAATCGAAGATCTGGGGGCAACACCCTTTGAGCAGTTGGCTTCGCGAGAGATTCAGATTGCCGTGCATCATGCTTTGCAAGAAGTTCCGGAAGTGTTTCGCACCGCTGTTATCCTGCGCGACCTCGAGGGATTGAGCTACGACGAGGTTGCGGAAGTCCTCGAATGCAGCGTCGGCACGGTGAAGTCGCGAATCCTTCGTGGTCGTCGCGCTCTCCGGCAAGTTCTCGAGCCGTTTCTTCGCGAGCAGGAGTCGCATACTTTTTCACACAGCGTGGTTTACGCCAGCGCGCAGAAGGCCGGTGCCAATGCGGTGGTCGAACCGCAGCCGTCGCCGTTCGGCGACGCGTATACCGCGGCACGCCGCATCCATGATTCTTCGCAAGAGCAGAGTAATTCCCTGCGTGCAAGTGCCGCGGGGGAGGGGCTTCCATGAAGTGCAATACGGTACGGACAAAACTTGCGGGCTATCTCGACGACGCTCTCACGGGCACCACATCGGCCGCCGAGCGCGTACAAATTGGCGAGCACCTGAACGGCTGCACGGTTTGCCGCGCCGAGTTGGAAACCTTTCGTAAGCTCTCCGTCCTGCTTTCGCGCATGCCGAAAAATGTCCCGCCTGCGGATCTGGCCGTTCGCATTAAAGTGGCTGCCGCCCAAGCGCAGCATTCTCAGGATTGGTCCAGCCGCCTGCGCAAAATGCGCGACCGCGCCGAAATTCTTCTTGACAACGTTTTTCGTCCGCTCACCGTTCCCGCTACCGGCGGCGTTTTTTCCGCCATTGTGGTCTTCGTCTTCGTGCTGCAATTGATGGCGCCGGGTGCCACCTTGCAGGCTGTACCCAATGACGTGCCGCTCGATATTCTCCGTCCAGCGGAGCTGGTTTCGATTTCGGATTATCCGCAAGCTTGGGGATCCGAGCAGCATGAACTCGAACTTTCGCTTCCGCAGGGCCTGCAGGTGTATGTGACCGTCGACGCTCGCGGCCAGATGGTGGACTATGAAATTCTTTCAGGTCCTGCAAGCCCGACCTTGCGCCATCAACTTGACGAGATTCTTCTTTTCTCGCGTTTCCGCCCGATGCTGAGTTTTGGCCGGCCAACTTCAGGCGGACATGTCATTCTCAACTTCAGCGCCGTACACGTCCGCGGCTAATCCTCCATGAAAAACTTGCGCTTCTTCAGAACCGCATGCGCGGGCACGATGTTCTGTTTTCTTTTCTTCGTCTGCGCCGCTCATTCGCTAGGGCACTCGCAGAATCGTCCTCCAGTTTCGGCTCCATCGTTCTCGTCGCATCCTTCAGCGGACGAGAAACTGCTTCTCGATGCAGCTAACCGCGAACGTACCGCGGCCGGACTGCAAGCCCTCAAGTGGGATGACGCCCTGGCCGCAGCCGCACGCGAGCATGCCCGCCTCATGGCGGGTGAGAATGTGCTTTCGCATCAGCTCCCGGGTGAGCCTCCGCTGGACCAGCGTGTCGCCCAGGCTGGCGCAAAGTACGCCATGATTGCGGAAAATGTCGCCATAGGTCCCAATCCAGAAGCAATTCACGACGGATGGATGCATTCTCCGGGCCACCGGAGGAATATTCTCAACGCCGAGTTGACGGCCATAGGCATAGCAACGACGCGAGGAAATGGAGGACTCTTCGCAGTACAGGATTTTTCCCGGCGGGTTGCGGAATTGAGCTTAGCGCAGCAAGAAGAGAAGGTGGCTTCGCTGCTGAGAGGAACGAATCTGCCCGCTGTCGACGTGACTGAGGATGCGCGCAAGACGTGCAGCATGGACCGCGGCTATGCGGGTACTTCGGTGTTGTACATTATTCGGTTTGAGGTGACCGATCTCAGCAAGCTTCCCGACGAACTTTTACAGAAGATTAAGAGCCGGAAGTATCGGAAGGGGGCCGTGGGTGCGTGCCGGGGAGGAGATGCCGGTGGTTTCACGCGATACCGCATTGCCGTGCTGCTTTATTGAAATTTGGAGCGAGAACCTCGCGGAGCTGGGAATCAACGGTGTTTCACGCTTGAGCTGAAAGAGATCGCCGAGCAAAAGTGGCAGAGAAAAATATTTGTTGTTTCCGCGTGAAAGACGAAATAGAATACGCCCATGAATCGCAGCGCCTATTCGTATTGGTTTCGATTTTGGTACCCACCCATCTAGGAGGCGAGGGGCGATTCTGTAATTAGAAACAGCGCAAGAAAGTTTCGACCCACTCGCAGCGAGTGGGTTTTTTGTTTTGGGGCAGAGAATTTTTGGAAAAGCTTTGCAAAGTGGAGTTTGGGAACAAAAATGGACGTGAGAGGAACAAGCCATGATTATTTCGATGAAGCTGCACGCCACGCGTCAGGAGATCGATGAAGTGCGCAACCAGGTGGCACATTTCGGGTACAAGGTGCACTCGATTGAAGGAGAAGAGCGCGTGGTGATCGGGGTTGTGGGAGTGGGAGACGTGACGGCGTGCATGGAATCGGTCGAGTCCATGCCGCAAGTAGAGAAAGTGGTGCGCATCTCCGCGCCTTACAAATTTGTGAGCAAACAGTTTCGCGCGGGGAAGACAAGGGTGCGCGTGAACGGCACGGAAATTGGCGGCGACGAATTTGTGGTGATGGCGGGGCCGTGCTCGGTGGAATCAGAAGGGCAAATCATGCGCGCGGCCGAGGGAGTGGCTGCGGCTGGCGCGAGAATTCTGCGCGGCGGCGCGTTCAAGCCGCGAACTTCACCGTACGATTTTCAGGGCATGGAGGAAGAGGGGCTGAAGTTGTTGCAGAAGGCGAAGAAAGCTACAGGACTGGCGATCATCACGGAAGTAATGAGCGACCGAGACGTGGATTTGATCGCGCAGTACGCGGACATCATGCAAGTTGGCGCGCGCAACATGCAGAATTTCGTGCTGCTGAAGGCGTTGGGAAAATGCGGGCGGCCGGTGCTTTTGAAGCGCGGCATGAGCGGAACGATTAAGGAACTTCTGATGTCGGCGGAATACATCGTGGCACACGGGAATTCTGACGTGATTCTGTGCGAGCGAGGGATTCGCACGTTTGAAACAGAGACGCGAAATACGTGCGACATCGCGGCGATTCCCGCGCTGAATGAATTGACGCACTTACCCGTAATTCTCGACCCGAGCCACGCCACAGGGAAGCGCAGTCTGGTGCCCGCCGTTTCGCGCGCAGGCGTTGCGATTGGCGCTGACGGATTGATCGTGGAAGTGCATCCTGCTCCGGAGAAGGCGATCAGTGACGGCGCGCAATCGCTGGACATCCCGCAATTCCAAAAAATGATGAAGGAGCTGGAGCCCTACATTCACCTCTGGAACAATTCGCGAAAAACAGATGCCGCTGCTGCTGTGAGCCACTAGCTGCATCTGTGATAAAGAGGGTTCGCTAGCAATCCGGCGGAGCGGGAACGAGCTAAGTGTCTACGCTTCGCAACGCGCATTGACCTCGGTCTGCCGGATTCTTCTGATTGAACTCTTGGCCGCCCTTCGAATCTTGCTAAAGAACAGGCGTTGTTCTAAGGCTCTGAGAGACTGGCCAACCGGCCAAGTACGCCCCAGCGCAAGTCCTATTGCTCGTTCCAATTCTGAATGTTTTCTAGAGAGAGGGGATTCTTTCTCCCTGAATGTGTAGGAGATCACGTGTGGATGGGCGAGATGCGAACGAGATTTAAATGGCGTGGGGCATCCGGCTCGGTTGCCGTTTTGAAGATGGCTTGCTTGGGGATGACATGCGCATGTCTGATTGTGGGTGCGTCCGCAGGGGCGCAGGCTGTGAGACCGGTTCACGAGTCCGATTCGAACGCGCGATTGTTGAGCGTGGAGGAAGGGCGCGCGATCGTGAACGCTGCCTTGCAACAGGAGCCGTTGCAGAGCGGCAGGCCGGACTGCTCGCACGTCGTTCATCAGATATACGCGAATGCGGGATTTGAGTATGCGTATGCAAGTTCGTTTGAGATTTATGCCGGCAACGAAAAATTTGAACGCGTCAGAAGCCCACGTGCGGGTGATTTGATTGCATGGCCGGGGCATGTGGGCATCGTGGTTGATCCGCAGCAACACTCGTTCTACAGCCTGGTGAGAACGGGATTGGAAGCGCAGGATTACGATTCGGCATACTGGAGATCGCGGGGGAGCCCTCGATTTTATCGTTACATAGTGGAAGGTGATGGGGTCCTAGGCGCATCGAGTCTAGCTGGATCTTCCATGGTTTCGAATAGCCATGCGCAACATATCGTGGGGACGACCGTTGAAGATCGGGCCACAGCGGTGAACGCCTCTTCAAATCGGCCACCGACGGCGGGTTCCGGGAAGAGTGCGGTGATTTATGGCCCGCCTGCCCCGCCCGTGTCGTCCGCACCGAAGAACGCGGAGGCGGCGTTCGGAATCCCGGCGAACGTGATTATCGCGGCCGGAAATAAACCCCCGACACGCGAGGAAGTGGCGGAAGGCATCTCCGAATTAAGCGACGCATTGGGTAGAGAGCTGCGGAGTGATGACCCCTTGAACAGTCGTGTGCTAGTGGTGATCGTCGAGCAATTCCAAGTGGAGCGGGTGGACGTCAAGCGCGACCACGGATGGGCGAGCCTATCGGTTGAGTCCAAAGTGCTGATTAGCGGCGGAGCAGCGCAAGTAAAGCACCGGCATGAAAGAACTCGCTGGGAACTGCGGCGAACGGAATCGGGTTGGGAGGCCGTCCCGCCACCGGATCGAATCTACGTTCCGCGGGACGTAGCGGTAAGGAATCTAGCTTCCAACCTTGCGCAACTCACCAGTAGCAATGGCCCCGCCGAACATCAACAAGCTGTTTTGCGGCAGGAATCGCAACTCGCGAGTCTCCTGAACACGCTGTTGGAAAACGGGCAGGATCGTTAGCGCCGAAAAGAGCAAAAAAAGCAGGCGGTGATAGCCGCGCAGTGCGTGGGTATCCGAAGCGCAAGGAACGCAGCGAAGTCGAATGCGACAATTTGGAATGATGGTAAGGATGGGCAGGCCGTGCTAGTTAAGGTTTAACAAGATGTGGAAAGGCTTGTTCTTGCCCCAGCGATAGATTGTGAAGTCTTTATCCAGCGTCAAAATATCTGCAGTCTCGAATTCATCCGCCAAACGAATCAGGCAGGCGTCTGCCAGGTCAATCTTTCGGTCCTTGTATTTTCGCAGAACCCGTTTTACGCCATCCACTTCGCGTGAGAGTTGGAAAGGGATTTGAAAAATCCCGGCGGCCACATTTTCGATTACAGCTTCGGGTGCGCCATGGAGATTGCGCAGAAGGTAACAGCTTTCGGCGATGACCGCTTCGCAGGTTATGAGCGGCGCTTGCAGTTCATTCACCGCCTCGGCACACGCATGGTGAGCCTTCTCGCTCCGGTCTAGAAGCGCAACAATGACCCCGGTATCGAGGAGTACAGGTTTCACTTCCCGAAGCCGTGCAAATGTTTTTTGTCCGATCCTAGGTCGTGCAGGCCAGAGGAAAATTTTCCCAGACCAATGACGCCGCGTTTTTTCTTGCGCAGGTAGCTTGCTTCCAAGACGCGCAGGCCCTCTCGGACAACTCGTGAGGGGCTCCAGCCCAATTCCCGGACCAGCAAAGTAAGTCTCTTACGAGAGCTATCATCGAGTCTTGCTTGGATTGCAGTGCGCATAGCTCATTGTACCACAAAGTTGAATTTGTATGACAAAGGCTTGTCTAGCCGGGAAGAGAGCATCACAATTGACCGCAGCGGCAAACCAAAGTGACAGTGAGCGAAGAGGATCTTCAAAAGTGGGAGAATACCAACCTGCGTTAGATTCAGATATCGTTGGCGGTAAGATTGCCAGCGCTGAAAAGGCGAGCGATGTGAAAACTCAAAAGCTTAGCAGGGACAGAAAAATGAGCGCTGCAGCAGGTGAGGGCGTAGCGGAAATTCGGCCGAACATTTCGGCGATACGGGAGGCGCAGCAATTTCTGGCGCAATATTTTGGGGCGACGCGACTTGTGGCAGCGCCGGCTTTGAGTGAGAGGGTGGGGAAGCGGGTTCACTTGAAATTGGAGGCGGAGCTGCCGACGGGGTCGTTCAAGGTGAGGGGGGCTTTGTGGGCGCTGGCGACGCGTTTGAAGCAGGAGCGCGTTGAGGAGGTGGTTGCGTCTAGCACGGGGAATCATGGGGCGGCGGTGGCTTATGCGGGGAAATTGCTCGGTGTGAAGGCGAGGATTTTTTTGCCGGCGGGATGCAATCCGGTGAAGCGGGGAAAGATTGCTTCGCTGGGGGCGGAGATTGTTGAAAGCGGCGGGCCGGATTTGGCAGCGGCGTTCGAATCGGCTAACGAGTACGCGCGTCGGCCTGGGGTCTATTTTTTGAATGATGCGACAGATGCGGATTTGCCGGCAGGGCCGGGGACAATTGGCTGTGAGATTTTGGAGCAACTTCCAGACGTTGGGGCGATCGTGGTGCCGATGGGCGATACGGCTTTGATTCGCGGGATTGCGGCGGCGGTGAAGCGGATTGCGCCGCGCGTGAAGATGATTGGGGTGCAGGCGGAGCGGGCGCCGGCGTATTTTCGGTCTTGGAAAGAAGATCGGGTCGTGGGGACGGAGACGTGCGACACGATTGCGGATGGATTGGCTACGCGGACGCCGGACGAGGCGAATGTGCACGACATGAAGAAGCTTGTGGATGACGTGGTGCTTGTGAGCGAGGAGCAGATGTTACGGGCGATTGAGATTTTGCTTGTCGAGGAACATGTTTTGGCGGAGCCGGCTGGGGCGGCGAGTACAGCGGCGCTGTTGAACGCGAGCGCGGATTTCGGCGAAAGCGTCGTACTGGTTGTGAGCGGGGCGAATATTTCGCGGGATGTTTTGCGACGGGCTGTTGGCGCTGCGTAACGGCGGAGAAATCCGGAAGGCAATATTGACGCAGAGTACGCAGAGAAATCGTAGACCGATACGGATACCCAAACAACCAAATAGTGCAAGAAATGATTACCTGGCCGAAACGGAGTGGCGCAGACCGAGGACGCGCATCAGGGTGGCTTGCAGTTTGAGGAGCTCCGCTTGGCGTTCGTGCTCTTCTCTCGTGCGGTCGTTGAGGGCTTCCTTAAGGAGGATCAGGTTGCGGCGAAATTCCATTTGCGCTAGGACCAGACGGCTCAGGGCCTTGAGCGCGTCGCGTTGTTCGGGCGTCAATTCGCGGGGAGTTTGGTCGACGACGCAGAGCGTGCCGAGGGCGTAGCCGTCTTCGCTGATGAGAGGCGCTCCAGCATAGAAGCGGATGTGCGGGTCCGAAACGACCAGCGGATTATTGCGAAAGCGTTCGTCCATGAGCGCATCTGGAACCACAAAAACATCAGCTTGCAGGATCGCGTGAGAACAAAAGGCGACCTCGCGAGGGGTTTCGGTAGCCGTCAGGCCTACGCGCGATTTAAACCATTGGCGTTCGTCGTCAATCAAGGAGATGAGCGCTATGGGAGTTTTGCAAATGAAAGAAGCCAGCTGCGTTAGATCATCGAACGATTCTTCAGGGTCGGTATCGAGAAGCGCGTAGCGTTCGAGAGCGGCGAGGCGGGCCGGTTCGTTGGCTGGCTTGGTGATGGACATGTTGGGCTCCCGGGTAAAAGACGGGCCGGCCGATGGTGTTTCGGCGGCGGCCATCATACTCCAAGACTGGGCAACTTGCCTCCCAAGTTGGTTCCATTGGTTCCATTGAGGCCGAGAGGGAAGAGGCAGTCGGCGGCGCCACTAGCTGAGAGGCGCCGCCGTTGGTCTTGATCGACGATTCGTTTTGCTACGAATAGGACTAGTGTGCAGGCCGCACACCGCTGTGGGACTGAGCGGGTAAGTAAGTCTTCAAATCGATGAATATTCCGATGACCATAGCGAGGAAAAGCGTGCCGTCCAGTAAATAAAAAATGGCGACGAATCCCTGCCCCGGAAGAAGTCCCGCCGCGAGGAGCAGACAAGAGCCAGCAAGAATGATTTTAAAGGTGACAGAATCTTGCCGAGGAATGAAGATGAGGCAGATGGAGAAGAACATCGGGAGCCAGACAAATCCCGGACCCGAGAACCCGCATAAGGATAAAGAGCCCGGTGTGGAGGAATTCAAATACTCGGCCATTTGAAAAGCAAGTTTGATGCCCGCGAGCGTCAACGGGACAGCGGCGATCTGGCGAGGATGATTGTCCAACCGGGCGAAGAGGCAACCCAGAAGAACCAGAAGTGCCAAGGGTGCGGTGAGAGGGTTTCTGTTGCTGAACATGAAGATGAAGAACAAGAGAGGAGCGGCAATACAACGAGTTATTGGGTCGCGCAACTCGCCAAAATAATCCTGCCTGGGAGATTGCGGAGGTTTTGCCACATCATCGAGCGTGATGGGATTATAGCCATTCTGTTGTGGCGAATGGTTCGGTTGATTGGGTGAGTTAGTGGTCATGGTTGTGACTCCTGAAATGCAGGAACCTGCGGGAAATCCGGTTCCGGCAGAAGGCCAGCGTCGCGAAGAAGCGCCAAAATGCTGCCGCGGACGGGCTTCAAGACGGAAAGTTTTGCGAGAGCGAGAAGGCGCACGATCAAGGTGAGGACACCGTCGACCAACCGGCGGGTGCGTTGCTGCTCGGGAGAATCATCGTAGATGAAGTAAAGAAGGACGCCCATGTGCAATGCCCAAAGAGCAGGGGCGAGAATTGCGCGAATGTCGTCCGGAAATCGCTCGTCGCCGAGTGCGGCAAGAAAAACTGACATGCTCTGATGGCGATTCTTGCGTGTGCCGTCGCCGAGGGCAGAAAGCGGATGGTGCGGCTCGCCCGTATAACGGAATAGGGCGCTTAGGAGTTTGCGATCGCCCTGGAGAATGTCTAGCTTGGAATGGAAGGCGGCGCGGAGGCGATCCTTGAGGTCCAGGTGCTTTTCGGCGAGGGCTGCGGCTAACCGCCGGGCGTGCTCGGCTTGAACATCGTCGTAATAGGCCTGGATGATGGCTTCCTTGCTGGGGAAATAGTAGTAGGCAGAGCCTAGGGAGGCCCCAGCTGTGGCGGCGAGTTCGCGCATGGTGGCGGATTCGAGTCCACGCTCACGGAAGACGCGAAGAGCAGTAGAGAGGATGTTGGAGCGGGTGAGCTGGGCTTTGGGAGAGGTAGCGGTAGTATTGAACATGTTCAAATAATAGAGCTGGATCATGCGATTGTCAAGAACTTTGTTGAACGTGTTCAAATATGTGCCAGAGTTAGGGCTAACTATTTTATTTTCAATAGATTACCTTGGAACGGCCGGCGGGCCGTAGGATTCTTGACGCTGATTTAGTGTTTACTCCGAGCTACTGGCGACGCTCACTGCCTTTGAGCGAGTTCGCCTAATTTCAGGACTAGGACTTGGCCGTTGGAGTGGAAGCTGCCGCCAGTGGCGGTTTTGGCTTCTTGCATCGGATTTTTCGGCAGGACGTGAGTGACTTCCGCGACCAGACCCGTGGATGTGAGGGTTTTTTCAACGTAGTCACGCTCCAGGTCGATGTTTGGATCAATTTTGTGGGTTAGGCCGTTATTGCGCTGATCTTTTTCGATGCCGACATCGTGGGTGGCGGCGCCGACCCAGAGCGTTTGGCCGTTGACCTCAAACGAGGCTTTCCAAATGCGCAGGTGATTGCGGGAGGCGACGACGGCAATGGGTTCGGCGTGGGCCCAGCCATAATCTTGCTGGCGGCCGAAGAGGTAGAGCGGGCTCATTGGCATGGTGAGATAGGACTCCTTGGACATGCTTGCAAGGAAGCCGTTGAGGACGGTTTCTTTTACGTTGGCGTCGACTTTGACCCAGCCGGCAGTTGTGAAGACCTTTTCCATGGCGTTCTGGGAGCCAATGATCAGGAAGTTGACCATGTCGCCGAGATCGCCGGCTTTATCGGTGATGCGGCGCGGGATTTTGGAGAAGAGGACATTGTCGACGCCACGAATGGAGGGCACGGCTTTGGCGGTGTAGAGGACGGCGTTGGCATCGGCAGCGTAAATCTCGATGCGAACGGAATACGTGCCATCGCCGGTGTCGCCGCTGAGTTGATTGATGCCGATCGAGAGGCGGCCCGGGATAGGCGAGACGATGTCGCGCCTAGCGCCGATGAGAAACGGTTGGGAAGTGTCTTTGTCGCCGACACGGCCGATGACCGCGCCGCGGCCGGCTCCGTTGAAGGGCAGATTGCGAAGAAGATCTTTGAAGCCGCGAGCGATTCCGGCTGGGGCGGTGTCGGTTTGCTGGTCTGCGTAACGAAGGGTTCCGGTCGCCGTGGCGACGACATGCTCACCGGCTTGCACGTCGATGCCGGTGTCAACCCAGGAGGAATCGCCAGTGAGTTGAACTTCTTGTGTCACGCGGGGCTTGCCGGACGGCGCGGACGTGGCAGCTGAGTCCTGCGCTGAGGCCATAGCGGGAACGCGCTGCTCTTGCCGCGCGGCAGCTTCACGCACGAGCTGGGCGTCGAGAACGAACGGCGATAACCAGGGAAGGGCGCAGGCAGCCAAGAAAATAACAGCAGTTTTTGTGAGCAGGGAACTCATGGGGTCGAGCCGTCCCGCGGCAGGTCTGAACGCATCCTCTCTGTTAACAGATGCCCGCTAGAGTAGCAAGAGTTGGATGGCGAGCGGGTTGGGCAAGCCGCTGATTCCTTGACGGATGAGAAGTGCGCTTGTAAATTGACAAGATGCTGCAGGGTTGCCACAGGACAGTGCGCGCCCCAGGGGATTTTGGCGGAGAAATTGGGAGACAGACCCGGTGTCTGTCCCGCTTCAGAGGTTGAACAGGCAGTTGAGAAAGCATCCAGCTCGAGCGAGAACTGCGGCAGAGTTCATGACAAAACAACTTCAGCGAAGTGTGATGGGGGGATTGTGCGCGGCGGCAATGTTTCTGCTATGGCCGATAGTGGCGATCGGACAGATGCCCCTGCCCCGGCCTCCCCAACGACCGGCGCCAGCTACCAATGTTACGGTCGACGGCAGCGAGGCCATGTTCACGACAATGTGCGCGCTGCTGGCAGCCGGATTCGAATCGAACGTGAGCGCGGAGAACTGGCATCCGCTGCGCGCACGGCTTCGCGAGCAGATGCAGCATCAGCAAGGGCCGGCGGTAGACGCGGTGAGGCAGTTCTACAAGGAACATGTGCTGCGCGATTCGGGGGCGACTCTCTCGCGCTACATTTGGTTTGGGCTGCTTTCCGGGCCTGCGCCAAACTTTGAGATGACACTGCGGCGAGACGACCAGCCGACGGAAGTGCTGGCGCTCGAGGGCTTCGGCGAAATCCTCTCGAACTATTACAAAGAGCAAAAGATTGGGCAGCTCTGGAGGGGATTGCAGCCGATCTACAACGGCGAGATCGAGAAGGTGCATGACACTGTGTCGCAAATCGTTTTTGTGACGACGGGATATCTGCGGCAGCTTCAGGATTCCGCGACTGGGCGGACGTTTACGATCATTCTGGAGCCACTCGTGGGCCGCATTACGAACGTGCGTAACTCCGGCGAGCATTACTCGATCGTTTTAAGCGGTTCGGATGACATTCCTACGGATATCGTGAGGCACGCCTTCCTGCATTTCCTGCTCGATCCGCTTCCGCAGCAATATCCGCATGTGATTGCGGCGAAGCGACAGCTCTATGAGAAGGCCGCCTCCGCGCCCCGTTTGGCCGCGGACTTGAAAGATGATTACGAGTCCTACTTCGCCGAGTGTCTGGTACGGGCGGTGGAATTAAAACTGAAGAAGATATCGCCTGGGGAACGGGACGCGGCAATCGATCGCAATGATGCGGACGGCTACGTGCTGGTAAGGCCGCTCTTTACCGGGCTCACAAAATACGAAGCTTCCGAGCCGTCCATGGCGCTTTATTTCCCGGACCTGGTGAGAGGCATCAACTTGACGGCAGAAACCAAGCGGATTGACGGCATCAAATTTGCATTCGCGGACCGAGGTAAGAGCGCAGACGACCCCGCCAGCGAAGTAGTGACGCGACACAGAGTGGCTCAGCCGACTACGGTGCCAAACGATGCGGATGCGATCGCGGAGCTGACGGACGGCGAGCGGCGAATCGCTGAGAAAAATCCGCGCGCGGCGGAAGAGTCTTTTCAAAAAGTGCTGGCGAAATATCCGGACCAGATCCGCGCGTGGTACGGGCTGGGGCTGGTGGCGCTTTTAGAACATGATGGACCGCGCGCGAAAGAGGTTTTTGGCAGGCTGACGACGGGGGCGCACGCAGCGACGCAGGACCCCATGGTGATGACCTGGTCGCATGTCTATCTCGCGCGGATTTATGATGACGAAGGGCAACAAGGACTCGCCAAAAGCGAGTTTCAAGCGGCGCTCGCCGTGCCGGGAGCCCCGGAGCAGGCAAAGCAGGCAGCGCAAAAGGGACTCGAAGCAGTGAACCTTGAGAAACCAGCCGAGCGGCCTTAGAGTTAGGAATGGCAAATGGGAGAACTTGGGGAGAAGAGACGGTGAATCTCGAGCCTGCGGACTCGAGCGACGACTTGAAGAGGCAAACAGGAGGCAGGAAATGAAGGGGACGTGGCAGAAGTGGATGGAAGCAGGGACACTTGCAGGATTGCTGTTAATGGGATGCGTTGGGGCGGCTGCCCAAAGCGGCGGCGGCCAGAGCGGACAGAGTGGTCAAAGCGGCCAGAGCGCCCCGCCTGCCCAGCAACAAACCGATAAAGACAAAGCGAATACTCTGACGCTGGACACGCCGGCGCCACCGGTGAACGCGGAGGAAGATGCAGCATTCAAGGCGTTCGCAGCCATGCCTCTGACGGACGGAACCAAGAAAATTCAGGCTGGCGAGGCGTTTGTGCTGAAATACCCGCAGAGTCGCTACCTTGCACCGGTGTATTCGGGCCTCGTGAAACTCTATCTGGCGGAAAACGAGATCCAGAAGATGCAAGACGCCGGCGAGAAAGATGTTGCTCTTGCTCCGAACGATGTGCAGACTCTCGCGATCCTCGGCCAGACGCTTCCGCGGGCATGGAACGCGAACATGCCAAATGCGGCCCAGCAGTTGGACAAGGCGGAAAAATACTCCAAGTCGGCGATTGAGCTGACTCCCACGATTCCCAAGCCCGAGGGGATGACGGACGCGCAATTCGATCTCGCCAAAAACCAAACGCTGGCCATGGCTCATAGCGGGTTGGGACTCGTTTATTTCCGCCGGGGCAAGTATGACGATGCAATTCCGGAGTTTGAAACGTCCGCAAAGGTGGATCCGAATCCGGAAGCCGATCCCGTGACGTTCTATGTCTTGGCGATTTCGGACGAGAAGACTTCGCATTTTGATGCGGCGGTGACGGCGTTCAACAAGTGCGCCGCCGTTCCGGGCAGCTTGCAGCCGACGTGCAAGAGCGGCGCCGACGAGGCAAAGAAACTGGGTGCCACACAGCTGAGCGCACCAAAATAAAGCCTGCTGGCGCTTGGCGCGCTTTTCAAGGACATGACACAAAGTGACGCAGGGCAACTCGAGGAGCGTCTCGGTTATCGATTCAAGAAACCGGAGCTTCTCGAGCGCGCCTTGACGCATAGCTCCGCGGTCCCGGAGTTGCGCGCGGAGCGCACAGAAGAGTCCGCAGCAGCGGCTGCCATCCAGGATAATGAGAGGCTGGAATTTCTGGGAGATGCCGTTCTGGAGTTGTTGGCGAGGGAATATCTGCTTGAATCGTTTCCCGAGTGGAGCGAGGGCCAGCTCTCCAAAAGCCGGGCGCGGCTTGTAAATGCGCACTCTTTGCACGACGCGGCAAGCCGCGTGAAGCTTGGCGAGCATTTGAGGCTGGGGCGTGGCGAAGAAAAGACCGGCGGGCGGGAGAAACCTGCGCTTCTGGCGGATGCTTTCGAAGCAGTAGTCGCCGCGGTTTATATGGACGCCGGGCTGGGCCCCACGCGAGAGATGCTGAAGCGGCTGCTGTTTGAACAAGCGCTTGAGGAGCGCGGCGAGCGAATCTCGGACTCGGACCGCAAGTCCGCGCTCCAGGAATTCCTGCAAGGACACGGAAAGCCGACTGCCGAATACCGGTTGTCGGGGGAAAGCGGGCCGGACCATCAGAAAATTTTCCAGGTGGAAGTTTGGATTAACGGCGAACGCATCGCCAGCGGTGAAGGCAGCACAAAAAAAGAAGCCGAGCAGCGGGCAGCGCGGAGCGCGATGGAACTGCTGGAGCGAGAGTAACATGCGAGTGGAACGGAAAGGCTGAGGGCGAATGCCGGAAGAAACTGCGCTAAAGGTCGAAGAGCCGGTGAATCCGGCTACACTGGCAGAACCGAAAAAAGAAGAGCCCCACGAGGATCCCACGACGATTTCCGAATATTTGGAATCGTTGCTGGTGACGGTGCTTCTGGCGCTGTTCGGGACCAGCTTTGTCGTTCAGGCGTTCAAAATTCCGTCGGCTTCCATGGAAGGGACGCTACTGATTGGCGACCATCTGCTGGTCAACAAATTCATCTTCGGCGGCAGCGGAGCGTGGTACGAGAAATTGCTTCCGTACCGGCCGCTGGAGCGCGGCGATATCATCGTTTTCAAGTACCCCTATTCGGACCACCAGCATTTTGTAAAACGGGTGATCGGTTTGCCTGGCGACCGCCTGAAACTCGTAGACCAGCAAATGTACGTCAATGGAAAGCCACTGAACGAGCCATACGTGGTTCACGATCAGCTCGCGAACTACGATCCTTTCAACACCTCGTTTCCACCTCGCAAAGATCAGATGATTTCGCAGCAGGTTGTTGAGGAATCGGGCTGGAGGAAAACGCTGCGCAACTACGTACAAGGCGACGAAATCGTCGTCCCGCCTGGAAAATTATTTGCCATGGGCGACAATCGGGATCACAGTTCGGACAGCCGCTATTGGGGGTTTGTGGATCGCAGCGCGATTATGGGACGACCATTTTTGATTTATTGGTCGGTGGACGCGACGAGCAACGACTACACGCAAACCACTTTTTTCCAGAGGCTGGCTGGAGTTTTCGACACGATCACGCACCTTCCATCCAGGACACGCTGGAGCCGGATGCTGCACACGGTGCACTAAGCTTTGTAGTTATTCTCTGAAAGAATTCATTTGAAGATACTCCAGGAAAGCCCGCATTTGGCACGAACAAAAGCCGTGCGAAGTTAGCCTTACGGTCGCTTTTCATTTGCAGGCCAGTCTGCGAAACTTCCGGACAGGATGAAGATCCCGCGCAAGTGGTGGAAGCTGGCGCTTACGATGATGGCGCTGCTCGTGGCCATGCAGATTGGCGTGTCGCTGCTCGTTCGCACGCACCGCATGCACGCGTACTTGACCGCGCAACTGGAGAGAGCATTTGGACGGCCGGTCGAGGTCGGACAATTCTCCGTGCAGTTGCTGCCCGCTCCCCGGCTGGATGCGGAACGAGTGTCGGTTGGCGAAGACCCTGCGTTCGGCAATGAATATTTTTTGCGCGCTGAGAATTTGTCTGCGGGACTCCGGTGGACCGGGTTGCTGCGTGGCCATTTCGAATTCGGCACGCTTTCGCTGAGCCGGCCTAGTTTGATCCTGGTGCGCAACAACCAGGGAAGATGGAACCTGGAGCGGTGGCTGCCTCCCCCGAAGGCCTCTGCGGAGACCACCGCGCGAGTTTACGGACCGCCGTCGGCGATTGCACCCGTCAATCGCCTGCTTAAAATAGATTTCGACGAAGGCCGCGTTAATTTCAAGAATGCGGATGATAAGCTTCCCTTTGCGCTGACGAGTGTCTCGGGAAGTGTGGACCAGGTGGCGCCGGGGCGCTGGCAGCTTCGGCTCGAAGCGCAACCGTGGCGCAGCGGCGTTGTTTTGCAATCCGCGGGAACGGTGCGGGTGCAGGGAGACATCGCAGGAACCTCGGCGCGGTTGCAGCCAGCGCAAATCACGGTGCAGTGGGAGGAAGTTTCGCTGGCGGACTTGTTCCGGCTGCTGCGCGGGCGCGACTACGGTATGCGCGGCGTGTTTAGTCTGGACGGAGCACTGAAGAGTGGCACGTCTGACACGGTCTCGAGTGCTGAAACCGCGCCAGGGCAATGGATTTTTTCCGCAGAAGCGCGCGCAGCGCAAATCCATCGTTGGGATTTGATCGAGCGAAGCGACAATCCCCGGCTGAGACTCGGCGTCAAAGGTCACTGGAACGTGGCGGCGGGAACCGTGCGCGCGGAAGAAGTGACCATCGAGGGCCCTCGTTCGAATTTGCGAGGAGCGGCAAATTATGTGAGCGGTCCTGCGCCCGGCTTCGAGGTGTATCTGGATTCTTCCGGGATTCAAGCCGCGGATCTGCTGGCATGGTACAGAGCGTTTCATCCAGGTGTAGACGATGGAATCTCGGCCGAGCAGTTCTTCACCGGCGCGATGACGCTGCGCGGCTGGCCGCTGGAGATCGGCGAAGCCGCGTTCTCGAGCAATGGCGGTGTTGTGAAAGTGCCTGGCCTGAAAGTCCCTGTGCGAATTGGTCCATTACGGATTGGACGCGAGCGAAATCTGCTGGTGTCAGAGCCGATTCGCATAGCTCTCGGTGGCGCGGCTCGCGACGTCTTCGCGCCCAAAAAGCGGCGCATGGCGACGCTGATGGACAACGCCGCTGACATTACCTTCAGTCAGGATCTAAACACGCAAACAGGGAGCATCAGCATCGAAGGCCACGTGCAAAAAGTCGAAGCTGCGCTCAAGACCGCGGCGGCATTCGGCCGCCCGGTGAATCATGGTTGGGAATTGACCGGAGATGTGCTTGCGGTGACGCGATGGGAATGGCAGAAATCTTTCAGCGGCCGCTGGAACGGCAGAATTCTGTTTAATAAAGCGAAACTAGAGGTTGCGGGGCTGAACCAGCCTCTCGCCGTGCAAGAAAGCACACTGAATTGGAAAGACGGAGTGCGTTTCGTGGACGTAACCAGGGCCGAGGGATTCGGCGGCACTTGGTCGGGCGTCATCAATGAAAGGAGTATCGCCGACGGCGAAAACCGCCCAAAATGGAATTTTAGCCTGACCACGGATCGCCTGAATGCTGCCGAGCTTGACCGCTGGGTTGGGCCGCGGGCGCGGCCAAACTGGTTGCAGAGAGTGTTGTCGTCGGTGCTTGGCGGATCATCGCCCAGTCCCGCTGCGAGCGAGCTGGTTCGCCAGATGAACGCCGAAGGGGAAATAAACATCGGCGAATTGACGATCGAAAAGCTAAAGTTGGCGAGCGTGCACGCGGAGGGGGCGTTGCATGATCTACAGCTCGAAGTGCGCGAAGCGGATGCGCAGTGGGCCGGCGGCACAGTGCAGGCGCAGTTGCATGCGAAGTTCGCGCCTCTCCCGAAATATGATGTCACCGCAAAGCTAGATCGTGTGAATCTTGCGGAAATCCCCGCGCCCGGCCGATTCACGGAGCGGCTTGCGGGTTTAGCTTCGGGCACGGTGCATGTCGAGACGGAAGGCGTCGGGCGCGACGAGCTCCTGCAGAAATTGGCGGGCGGTGGCGAAGTTCAGTTCAAGAAGGTGGAATTTCGGGGATGGGATGTGATCGCCAGCGTGGCCGACGGCGCGCCCCACACCGGCATTTCGCGGTGGACAAGCGGCGAAGGGACGTTTACGATGCGCAACCGCGTGGTGGCCGTAGAGAAATTGACGTTAGAATCCGGCGCGGAGAAAACTTCGCTGCAAGGCACGGTGAGTTTCGCGCGAGATGCGGACCTGACGATCGAAACGTTGAGGGCGGGAAAACGGCACGGCAGGACGATTGGAATCAACGAAGCCGGGCGGGTG
>Ga0209448_10000070_pt1 | contig 36788 bp, 27 predicted proteins | sample BogFormECP14_OM2_FD_188245 | JGI IMG/M metagenome (GOLD analysis project Ga0209448, IMG submission 188245) | Bog forest soil microbial communities from Calvert Island, British Columbia, Canada - ECP14_OM2 (SPAdes) (version 2) | ecosystem: Environmental > Aquatic > Freshwater > Wetlands > Bog ... | reverse complement strand
CAAGACTGGTGACCCACACCTTGTCATCGGCGGAAATGGCGAGACCGAAGCCGGGGCCGTCAAGGCCGCCGCCGCGATACCCGAGCGTCATCGGCGAAAGCGGCCGGCCGTTCGGCGCGAGCTTCGAAACCCCGCCGCCAAAGTCGTGGTAGATGGTGGACTGCGCACCCACAAGGAAGTTATCGCCGGCCCACAGGTTACCCTCGCCATCAAAGCCGATGCCACCCGCCGAGTTGATTCCGCCGCCGGCATAGGCCAGAGAAAGGGTCCACGCACTCGGCGCGAAGCTCAGGTAAGGGATGTAGGGCGCCGTGCTCCAACGCTTCCCGGCGGGGACGGGATAGAACTCCTCAAATAGCGCGAAGAGTTTCTGCGCTTGATTCGATGGGTTGCGTGCGATGTTCTGCAGCGCCGTCAGCGTGTCGGTGGGCGCAACGCCACCGGGAGGCGTGGCGGCTGCGAAGAACTTGTTGCATGCGTCGCCATGCACCCGCGTGATACAGCCCGTCAGTAAATTTGCCAGCGTATTGAAGGTCGCTAGCGTCGCCGTCTGCGAACTGTTGAGCGGATCTTGAATCACCGGACCGAGTCCGCCCGTTTCGAGGTCCACCAGGTTGGGAACGTTACCAGCGGCGATGCGCAGGCCCAGAGCATTGCCACTGAGCGCGATGCCGTTCAGAAACTGCGCGCCGGTCCACGCGGAAGCCACGGTCGTGAATTCATTGATCGTCACGCGCTTCGGCGGCGTTGTCCCCAATGTGGCCATCAAGGTGATCGCGGGATTCGGCCCTTTATCACCTCCGACCTTTGGTTCGCCGCCCTTGGCAATTAGGTAGACCACGCCGGTGTCATGCTTTCCGCCAGCGCTCTCCAACTCAAAACTGCCGTCGTCTTTCGTCTGCGTCTCGGCGAGTTTTTGTGGGGCGTCGGGACCAGCCGACCAAAGAGTGACAGTGGCCTTGGCGATGGGGCCGCACCCGCCCTCAACCTTGCCTCCGCACGTGACGAGGCTGGTTCGGAGTGGGTCGCGGATGGAAAGAACGGTTGGCTCAATCGTAGCTTGGAGACTCATAACAGGCTTCCTCCTCTTGAAAACGCTGTTCCGGAATTCAACCCACAAATCTAGGGCGCTGGCTTCAGACGGGCTACTGTCAGAATGTACAGTGAGTTTCGCCACTTACTAATCAGCTCTTGAACGACCTGTTGCCTGCTGTGGAAGTGGATTGTCGGGTTACCATTTCACCGAAGCACCGGACGCCAAGGCCCATGCCGTCTCTGTCAACAAGCTATGGACGATTGAGCCACGCCTCACGGCCTATGCTGCAATGGTTTCCTTTAGCTGACCCAACTCGCGTTCTGGAAGGGCGAACTGCGAAACACCGCAGTCTAAGCAGACCAAGAGTCTCGGGAACACTAAGACGCCGGGATTGGAAAGATGTTTGAGACCGGAGAAATGAATCATAATTTCGGAGTTGAACTGTGTCTGATCTTCCGATCCACACGATCTACAAGTCGTAACCGCCTGCGAGATCCCGGAGCCTACCATGAGGCTCTCCTTCTCTCTGGCATTTTGTGCTATCGTCCCGCTGAGGATACAGCGGTGGGGGGGCAGCGAGCAGTGACCGCAATCACTTTTTACTGTGATCGGGGCTACTGTCAGAATGCACAGTGAGCCTCGCTTGATGGCGGCTAGGCAGAAAGTGATCAGTCGGCTTGTCGGAAGTGATCCCCGCACTTGGCATCGATTCCGAGCGGATGACGGGCGACTCGGAAGCTATCCCCGGCCGGGCCGTGGCTTTCGCATGATCGGATAGGTCGTCGAATTTATCCTCTCGACACGAGGCGTTAAGTTCTCTGCCACTCATTCTGCACCGCACCGGCTAGTCGTATTCAAAACAGTGCAGTTATCGCGGCGGTGAAACCGCTGCGCCACCCAAAGGTTCTCGCCCCTCCCGTTCTTGCTCCAACATAGTTCTGCTATGACTCTAGACGGGGCAGAGCCCCGTCACCACACGAGTTTTTCAGCGGCCTGTAAAGACACCCCCGACGAGCCAAACGTGCAGTTGCTGATGGGTAGGGGTCCTTCGACTGGGCATGGCCTTCACTTCGTGAAGGCCATGCTTCGCTCAGGATGACAATTCCTGGTGATGGACTATACCGAGACGCTACCACCCGGATGCCAAACGGTAAGCGCCCACTCCAGCAAAATTCTTCCCGATTGCTTATGATGGGAGATTGCATTTTTACTCGTGGGGGCAGTGTGGCTGAGACGCAACCGACAAACGGAATTGAAGTATTGGAAACGCGGGAGTGGCTGGACTCGCTCGACTATGTCCTCTCGCATGGCGGACCGAACCGTGCCGGGCGCCTCCTGCAGCAACTGGCGCTGCATGCCCGGCGCGAGGCTGGCATCAATCTGCCCTTCTCGGCAACGACTCCCTACCAGAATACGATCCCTTCCCGGCAGCAACCGCCGTTTCCCGGCAGCCAGGAGATGGAGCGCCGCATCAAGAGCCTGGTGCGCTGGAACGCCATGGCCATGGTTGTCCGCGCCAACAAGATTCAGGAAGGCATCGGCGGACACATTTCCACGTTTGCTTCGGCGGCTACGCTCTACGAAGTCGCGTTCAATCATTTTTTTCACGCCGCCACCGAATCCGGCGACCGCGATGTGGTTTATTTCCAGGGACACGCCGCCCCCGGAATCTACTCGCGCGCCTACCTCGAAGGCCGCATCCCCAAAGAGAAATTAGAGAACTTCCGGCGCGAGTTGAAACCGGGCGGCGGATTGTCCTCGTATCCGCATCCCTGGCTCATGCCCGACTTCTGGGAATTTCCGACTGTGTCCATGGGACTGGGCCCGATTCAGGCGATCTATCACGCGCGCTTCATCAAGTATCTCGAAAATCGCGGCTTGAAAACTTCGACTGGCGGCAAAGTCTGGGCGTTCCTGGGCGATGGCGAAATGGACGAACCGGAGTCGCTCGGCTCGATCACGCTGGCTTCGCGCGAACGACTGGACAACCTGATTTTCGTCGTCAACTGCAATCTGCAGCGCCTCGATGGACCCGTACGCGGCAACGGCAAAATCATTCAAGAGCTGGAAGCGATTTTCCGTGGTGCGGGATGGAACGTCATCAAGCTGATCTGGGGCGGCGATTGGGATCCACTCATTCAGGCCGATCGCGACGGCCTGCTCGTCCGGCGCATGGGCGAAATCACCGATGGACAGTATCAGAAATACTTCGTCGAGAGCGGGGCTTATTTTCGGCAAAACTTTTTTGGCACCGATCCCCGTCTGCTGAAGATGGTCGAACATCTTTCGGACGAGCAACTCGCCCGCATGCGCCTCGGCGGCCACGACCCGATCAAAGTGCACGCCGCGTACAAGGCTGCGGTCGAGCACACCGGATCGCCCACTATCATTCTCGCCAAGACCATCAAGGGCTACGGACTCGGGGAAGCGGGCGAAGGCAAGAACATCACCCACCAGCAGAAGAAGCTGAACGACGATGAGCTGCAAATCTTCCGCTCGCGCTTCGGCATTCCGATTCCCGACGCCGAGCTGCACAATGCCCCCTTCTATCGTCCCGCCGACGACAGCGCGGAAATCAAGTACATGCAGGAGCGCCGCAAACAACTGGGCGGCTACATGCCGGTCCGAAAAGTGCGCGCCACGCCGCTGAAGCCGGTTTCCGAAGCGCTCTTCGAAGAGTTCTACAAAGGCACCGAGGGCCGCGAAGCTTCCACAACCATGGTCTTCGTGCGCATGCTCTCGAAGTTGCTGCGCGATCCCGAGGTTGGGAAATTTATCGTGCCCGTGGTTCCCGACGAAGCGCGCACCTTCGGCATGGAGGCGCTCTTCCGCCAGGTCGGCATCTATTCGAACGTTGGCCAGCTCTACGAGCCCGTCGATATGGATACGCTCCTTTATTACAAAGAGGCGAAGAACGGACAGATTCTGGAAGAAGGCATCACCGAGGCGGGATCGATGTGCTCGTTCATCGCCGCCGGTACCGCGTATGCCAATCACGGCATCAACACGATTCCCTTCTTTATTTATTACTCCATGTTCGGATTGCAGCGCATCGGCGACCTGATCTGGGCCGCGGCCGACATGCGCTGCCGTGGCTTCCTCATCGGAGGCACGGCGGGAAGAACGACGCTGGCGGGCGAAGGCCTGCAGCATCAGGATGGACACAGCCACGTGCTGGCTCTCGCGGTGCCGAACCTGCTGGCTTATGATCCGGCCTTCGCTTATGAGATCGCCGTCATCATTCAGGACGGCATCAAGCGCATGTACGTCGATGGCGAATCCATCTTCTATTACTTGACGGTCGGCAACGAGCCGCTGCCCATGCCCGAGATGCCCAGCGCGGCGGGGATTCGCGAGGGCATCCTCAAAGGCTTGTATCGCTACCGGACTTCCGAAAAGAAGAACGCGAAGTTGCGCGCGCAGTTACTGGGCAGCGGCGCCATCATGTTTGAGGTGCTCAAGGCGCAGGCGATTCTGGAAAAAGATTACGGTGTGGCGGCGGACGTCTGGAGCGTAACCAGCTACAAGGAACTCTATAAGGAAGCGAACGAGTGCGCGCGCTGGAACATGCTGCACCCCACCAGCAAAGCAAAAATACCGTACGTCACCCAGACCCTAAAGGGCGCGTCGGGCCCATTTATCGCAGCATCGGACTACATGAAAGTTCTGCCGGAAAGTATCGCCCAGTGGGTTCCCGGCAAGCTGGTATCGCTCGGCACGGACGGCTTCGGACGCAGCGAGAATCGTGTGTCCCTGCGAGACTTTTTCGAAGTGGACGCAAAGCACATCGTGCTCGCCACGCTGCATGCGCTGGCCAACGAAAAATCCGTTGACAAGGATAAGGACAAAGACAAGAGGGACGGCGGCGACGGCGTCAGCGCGAAACTGCTGGAGAAAGCAATCCGCGATCTAGGCATCGATCCGGAAAAGCGCAACCCGGCCACGAGCTAGCGGCAGCCGCGAAGCGGCGGGACAGGAAAGCCCGGCACGTAAGTGCCGGGTAAGCGGAAGTGAACAATCGAGTCCCGCAAGGGACGGCACCCGGGCAAGGCGCGCGCTCTGGAGGGACGACCAAGTTCTTACGCGCAGAAGACGTAGAGGGACAAACGAAAGAATGTCGACGGAATTCAAACTGCCCGAACTGGGCGAGAATATCGAGAGCGGCGACCTGGTCCGCTTGATGATCAAGCCCGGCGCCAGCATCGCCGAAGGCGAGCCGGTGATGGAGCTCGAAACCGATAAGGCAGTGGTGGAAGTGCCTTCGTCGGTGACTGGCACCATCGGAGAAATCCGCGTAAAGGAAGGCGACAAGCTGCGCGTGGGGCAGGTCATCTTCACCGTCGAAAACGGAGCCGGAACTGTAACAGCCTCCGCCTCCAAACCAGCCGTGCAACCCACCGCAGTTCCCGCAGTCCCAGCACAACTCGCGCCTACGCCTCAGCCAGACCGGCGAGCCAAACCCGCCGCCACGGCCACCGAATTCAAGCTGCCAGAACTCGGAGAGAACATCGACTCCGGCGATCTCGTGCGGCTGATGATCTCGCCGGGCGCGAGCGTTTCTGAAGGCCAGCCAGTCATGGAACTCGAAACCGACAAAGCCGTCGTCGAAGTTCCTTCCTCGGTCACCGGCGTGGTGCGCGAGGTCAAGGTCAAAGAGGGTCAGAGGGTCAAGGTTGGCGAAGTCATCTTTACGCTGGAGGGTGCCGCCGTCGCCGAGGTGCAACCTGCGCGCAAGCACGAACCGGTGGAGCATATGTCCGGACAGCAAGCGGCGCGACTCGCGTTCCAGTTGGCCATGCGTGCCGAGGGCAAGACCGAAGAACAGGCGCTGCCGCCCGATCAGCCGCCAGCCGCGACACCAGCGTTCAGCATGCCCGTCCAACTGGGCAAGGTTGCCGGCACGGACCACGATCCCATTCCGGCGGCGCCGCATGTGCGCCGACTGGCGCGCGAAATCGGTGTGAATATTCGCAGTGTCGCAGGCAGCGGCCCCGGCGGACGCATCAGCGAAGACGACGTGAAGCTGTGCGCGAAGAATGCTCTCGCTGCGGCCACCGCTGCCGCACAAGCTCCACGCGGCGCCTTCGCCGAACCCGAACTGCCCGACTTCGCCAAGTGGGGCAAGACGGAACGCGTTTCGATGCGCGGCGTACGCCGCAAAACCGCCGAGCACCTTCGCCAGGCCTGGAACACAATTCCGCATGTCACCCAGCAGGATCGTGCCGACATCACCGAACTAGAGCAGTTACGGGCAAAGTTCGCGCCGCGAGCCGAAGAAGCTGGCGGCAAGATGACCGTGACCGCGATCGCGCTGAAAGTCTGCGCGTCGGCCCTGAAAGTGTTCCCTCAGTTCAACGCCTCAATCGATATGGCGAAAGAAGAAATCGTCTACAAGCAGTACATCAGCATCGGCGTTGCCGTGGACACCGATCGCGGATTGCTGGTGCCGGTGATTCGCGACGTAGACAAGAAAAATATAGTCGAGCTGGCGGCGGAGATGACGCAGCTCTCGAAAAAAGCGCGCGACCGCAAGCTGACTCCCGAGGAAATAGAAGGCGGCACCTTCACCATCACCAATCTAGGCGGCATCGGCGGCACCGGATTTTCTCCCATCGTGAATCATCCCGAAGTCGCGATTCTAGGCCTGTCGCGTTCGCGCATGGAGCCGGAGTGGGTGAACAATAAATTTGAGCCGCGCTTGATTCTGCCGCTCTCCCTCTCGTACGATCACCGGTTGATCGATGGCGCCGACGCCGCGCGTTTTCTGCGGTGGATCGCGGAGGCGTTTGAGCAGCCATTCCTGCTTTCGGTTCAGGGATAGCAAAGAGAGACACCAGTATTTTTCCTCAAACATGACACGATGCGGATCTCATATGAAAGAAGTCGATCAAGAGGAAATACGCAAGAAGCTGCAGGCGAGTATAAATGCGTTTATAAAGAAAGAAGTCGACCACGAGAAGATTCGGGAAAATGTTGAATACGGAAAGGCGAAAACCAAGGAAATCGAAGAACGAATAATTGCCGCTACCGAGGAACTGTTCGAATCGACGAAGGAACGAGAACTTTTGCATATTTCAATTAGCGTCAGTTGTGACTTCCACAAGTTCCTGTTGGATTTCGGAGAGAAACCTCCCAGGCATGAAGCCGAATATGTAGCGGATACGATTCGGTCCGGAATTGATTGGTTCTTCTCGCTCGCCTTCCACTGCTACGGAATCAAGGACGAACTTGTAAAGTGGCGCTTTGATCGGCAGGCGACTACGAGCTTCCGCGAATTGCGGATCGCTTGTCTTAGGTGTTTTGACGATTTGTGCCGGCCGTCTGCTAGTGCAGGTGAAATGCTGGCGTCGCTTCTCGCCTTTATCCACCTCGAACTTGTTTTCATGGCACAAACTTTTCCATCTAAAGCGGATTCGAATTTAGAGGACCAATGGCAAACATATCCAACCTAAAGGTAGCTGTAATCGGCGGCGGTCCCGGCGGATATGCCGCCGCATTTCTGGCGGCCGACCTAGGCATGAAAGTTACGCTGATCGATCCGGAAGTAAACCCCGGCGGCGTCTGCCTCTATCGCGGCTGCATCCCGTCCAAGGCCCTGTTGCACGTGGCCAAGCTGCTGGAAGAAGCCGAGCAGGCAAAAAACTGGGGCATAGAATTCGGCGAGCCCAAAGTTGACCTCAACAAGCTCCGCGGATGGAAAGAAAGTGTCGTCAAAAAGCTGACCGGTGGACTCGGTCAGTTATCCAAGCAACGCGCGGTCCAGTTCGTGCAAGGCAAAGCGGCGTTCGTGAATTCCACCACTTTGAAAGTGACAAAGACCGCGGCCGGCGGCGAAGAGACCCTGACCTTCGACCGCATCATCATCGCCACCGGTTCGCGTCCCACCGTCGTACCCAGCCTCAAACTCGACAGCCCGCGCCTCATGGATTCGACTGGCGCACTCGATCTCCCCGACATCCCGAAAACGCTGCTCGTGATCGGCGGCGGCTACATCGGTTTAGAACTGGGCTCGGTCTACGCCACGCTCGGCACCAAAGTGACTTGCGTAGAAATGATGCCCGGCCTGCTCCCCGGAGCCGATCGCGACCTCGTGCTCCCTCTCCACAAGCGCCTGGAAAAACTCTTCGCCGCGATCCAGCTGAACACCACCGTCAAATCGCTCAAGGACGAAAAGACCGGTATCCGCGTAACTCTTGAAGGTCCAAACGTAAAAGAAACAGAGCAGGTATTCGACCGTGTGCTGATGTCGGTAGGACGCCGTCCGAATTCCGAGATCCCCGGCCTCGACAAAACGAAAGTGAAAGTCAACCAGAAGGGATTCATCGAAATCAACGAGCAGCGCCAGACCGCCGACCCCACCATCTACGCGATCGGCGACGTCGCCGGCGAACCGATGTTGGCCCACAAAGCCATGCACGAAGGCCGCACCGCCGTCGAAGCCATCGCCGGCCACAAAGTCGCCTTCGAACCGAACGCGATTCCCGCCGTCGTCTTCACCGATCCTGAAATTGCTTGGGCCGGCCTCACCGAAACGCAGGCCAAAGAACAAGGACGCGAGATCACCGTTGCCAAGTTTCCGTGGGCCGCCTCGGGACGCGCCATCACCATCGACCGGCCCGAAGGTCTCACCAAGCTGCTCATCGATCCGAAGACGGAACGCGTACTCGGTGTCGGTATCGTGGGCGCGGGCGCGGGCGAGCTGATTGCCGAAGGCGTGCTGGCCATCGAAATGTGCGCGCTCGCGGCCGACGTCGGCATGACCATCCATCCGCACCCCACGCTATCGGAGACGATGATGGAATCGGCGGAAGTTTTCTACGGACAAGCCACCGACATCTATCGTCCAAAGAGATAGTGGAGGGACGGGCGTCTCGCCCGTCCAGCCGGGCGGGACGCCCGGCGCTCCACCTATTGGTACCTCGATGAAAAAATTGGCGCGGTTGGTTCTTGTCGCTTCCGTTTTCATCCAGGGGCTCGCGGCCCAGTCAGTGACCAGCCTGCTGCCGGGCGGCGCGCAGCCTCCGGCGGCAACTTCTGCGCCCGCCGATCAATTGGGCCGCGGTTCACCATCAGGAACCGTCCTCGGATTCCTGCAAGCCGCGCAGTCCGGAGATTACAAGGCCGCCGCAGATTATCTGCAGATGAGCGCCGCGCATCGCCAGTCCCAGGGACCGGACATGGCCGAGAAGCTGAAGTTGCTGATGGATCGCGCCTTCGTGGGCAGCCTCCGCCGCCTCAGCACCGGCTCCGAAGGCAATCTCGAGTACGGCACCACCGATCAGCAAACCATCGGCACTTTTTCCTATGGCGATGCCGACGTTCCCGTCGTTCTCGTCCGGGTCGCGGACCCGAACTTCGGAAAAATCTGGCTCTTCTCTTCTGACACGCTGGGCAAAATCCCCGAGTTATATGACAGCGTCGAAGCTCATCAGGTCGAAAGCAAACTTCCGCAAAGTCTGGTGCGAAACGCATTTCTCGGGATGCCGCTCTGGCAATGGCTGGCGCTTTTCGCCGCGATTCCCGTGGCCATCGCGATTGGCTGGGCGATAGTTTTGCTGTTGGCGATTCCTCGCCGCCTTTGGCTCAAGTTCAGACATCGCCCCGACCTGCACTCCTACAGCCGCATGTCCAAGCCGCTGCTGATTTCATTCAGCGCGGTGGCTCACCGCATCATTGCCAGCTACCTCGGCCTGCCCTTGCTTCCGCGTCTTTATTATTCCCGAACCATTCAGGTTCTCATCAGCATCGGCTTCTTCTGGTTTCTGCTCCGCGTCACCACCCTCACCATGCAGCGCCTGCGCATCCGTGCCATCGGCGCCGGCCGCATCGGCACTGGAACCCTCATGGTGCTGGGCGAGAGCTTGCTCACGGCGCTGGTGGTGATTGCCGCGATCGTGGCCACGCTCGGCATCCTCGGCTTCAACCTGACCACCATGCTCGCCGGCCTCGGCATCGGCGGCATTGCCATCGCCTTCGCCGCCCAGAAAACACTCGAAAATCTTTTCGGCGGCGTTTCCGTCCTGGCCGACGAAGTCATCCGCGTCGGCGACTACTGCCGCTTCGGCGATCGCACCGGAACCGTGGAAGACATCAGCCTGCGCTCCACCCGCGTCCGCACCGACGCACGCACCGAGCTCTCCATTCCCAACGGCGCCCTCGCCACCATGAACATCGAAAATTTCACCCGGCGCGACAAAATTCAGTTCAACCCCGCACTCGCGATCCGATGTGAGACCACGGCGGACCAACTCCGCTATCTTCTGGCTGAAATCCGCCGCATGTTGTACCAGCACCCGAAAGTCGAAAGCGACAGCGCAAGCATCCGCTTCGCCAGTTTCGACAACAGCGCCTTGCGCCTGGAAATCTCCAGCTACGTCCTCACGCGCGACTCCACCGAATTCATTGCCATCCGCGAAGACCTCCTGCTGCGGATCATGGATATCGTCGAAAAATCGGGCAGCGGTTTCGCCTTCCCCTCGCAGACCTTATACCTCTCGCGCGATTCCGGCCTCGACAGGCAGAAAGCCGCCGCCGCCGAACAGCAGGTCCAGCAATGGCGCGACCAACACCAGTTGCCCTTCCCCGATTTTGCCCCAGCCGACAAGTCCGCCCTTCGCGGCTCGATTGTCTATCCTCCCCCCGAGTCGGCGACCGGAAAGCCCCAGAAGACGACCTGAACCACCCACTGTCTGAGCCGAATCCAGCCTGCCTTCCCCCGTGTCTTCCCGGTGAAACCCTGTGATCCCCGTGGTTGCACCTTGCGCTTCGGGCACCGATATCACCGGCGATCACCGGCGGCACGTGGCAGCCCTTACCCCGGTAACTTGCGGCTTTGGACGGCGGTTTCTAGCATGGGAGAGCCATGCCCCATGCTTTGCTCTTGTCGCCCGATGACCAGGCAGTCAGCTCGATTACTGGCGTTTTAGAAGAAATGTCAGTAACTTGCGAGCGTCCCCTGGACGGGGCATCCGCTGCCCAAAAACTCAACTCGCAGAGCTTCGACCTGGTGCTGGTCGATTGCGAAAATCTTCCGGCAGCCAAATTGATCTTCGACGTTTGCCGTCGCGGAAAAAACGGCAACAACCCGGTCCCCATCGCCATCGTCGATGGCCGCGCCGGTCTACCCACGGCTTTTCGCCTGGGCGCGGAATTGATTCTGACCAAGCCGGTTGCGAAAGACCAGGCCCGCAGCACCATCCGCGCCGCCGTCAGCCGTGTGCGAAAGGATGTCCCGCCCAGCGAGAGCGTTCCCGCGCCGCCCGTGAGCCCGGCCTTCTCCGTCGCACCAACGCCCAGCGCAGCCACGCCCAGCGCGGTTGTCTCCGAACCACGCGCGCACGCCGCCGCGGCCGCTTCTTCGCAACTGACCAATTTTGCGGAACCCGTTCCCAGCTTCGTTCCCAGCCCCGCGCCCGCAGCGCTCTCGGCGGCAGCCGTCAAGGCCAGGATGCATGCCGCTCTGGATTTGGATTTGGATAAAGATAAAAATAAAGATGAAATCGATGCCGCACCAGTTGCTCCAAAAGCGGCACCTTCGAAACCTACGCCCCCGGTAACACCGTCCGACGATCCCGTGCTCCGGGAACTGGAAGAATCGGAACTGGAAGCCTCGAACCTGGAAACTTCGAATCTGGCAGCTTCGGACCAGAAAGCGTCAGACCAGAAAGAATCCGACCAGAAAACTTCGGAACCGCGCAAAGCCGCGCCCAATCGACGCGCGGCCGAGGCTCACGCCCCGGTCTTTTCGGCCTACCAGCAAAAGCAAAAACCGCGCGGCGCGCTGGTGGGGTTGCTCATACTCGCGCTCGCCGCTGCCGGCTTCTATGCTGCATGGATCTATGAACCTGGATTCCGCGAAATCGCCCAACCGCAGATCGATCGCGTGCTGGCCCTCGCCGGAATGGCGCAGGCGCATCTCCAACCGACGCCCGCCCCAGTAATCAATCCCGCAAAGCCTCCGGCTCCGGCCACAACCTCTGCCACTACACCGGAATCGTCAACCGACCCGAATCAGACCCCATCATCGGTCCCCGCTTCCGCAACCACTTCAGCCGCTGCGACCGCTCCTGTCGCGTCGGCAGCGACTCCGGCCTCGCCCGTTGCGCCGCCAACTTCCAAAGCCACAAACCCAGCTGCACCCGTGGTCATCAAAATTGACGCCAGCAAGCCCAGCGACAGCAAGAAAGACGCCGCCTCGGCAGCTCCGTCCAACACCGAACTGCCCGGTGAGAGCACGGCGATCATTCTCTCTTCCAAGGGTGCGGAAAAGCGGCTGATGCGGAGCGTTCCACCGAAATATCCCGCTGAAGCACGCTCCGGGGGAGCGGATGGAACGGTTGTCCTCAAGGAGATCGTTAATGAGAACGGCAAGGTTGAGGGTGTGCGACTGGTCGAGGGCGACGCGACCCTGGCAAGCGCCGCGATCCAAGCCGTGAAGCAGTGGCGCTATCGGCCCTACCTGCGCAACGGAAAGGCTCTGCCCTTCCAGACCGTCGTGATCGTCGACTTTCAGCAGGCGCCAGAACGTCGTTAGTCGTTAGTCGTTAGTCGTTAGTCGACGGGTGCCTGTGCTCAAAGTGGTCCATCGAGCCGCGAACGACCACCGACCGGCGACCATCGACCTCCGTTCAATTACTCCCGTAACTTGCTGGTACCCACCACATTACCTAGGATGGCCTCATTATGGGTTACCAAGCTTTACTCTTCTGTCCCGATGAAAAACTGGCTCGCGTCGTAAGTCAGGTGTTCACCGAACTGGACTTCGCCGTTGAGCCGGTTCATGAACCTTTTGCTGCGGTCAAGAAGTTGATGACCCAGCGTTACGACGCCATCGTCGTGGACTGCGAGAACGAGCAGAACGCTTCGCTGCTCTTCAAGAGCGCCAGAAATTCCAGTTCCAATCAGAGCTCATTGGCCATCGCCTTAGTCTTAGGACAGGCGGGCGTGGCCAAGTCTTACCGCATCGGCGCCAACCTTGTGCTCACCAAGCCGATCAACGTGGAGCAGGCCAAGGGAACGCTTCGAGTGGCGCGCGGCCTCTTGCGCAAGAACGCTGACGCTGCTGGCGCCGGCGCGCCGGCCCTAGCAGCACCCGCAAGAACAGCTCCCGCATCCGTCGGCACGTCACCGGCAAGTCGAGGCGCCGCAGAGATTGCTTCGCCGCCAATCTCTTCCGAATTTGAAATTGAAGATCCGCTGTCGCCAGCGATTCCAGCCATAGCTGCATCTGTACAGGTTGAGAGCGAGCCGGAACTTATTCCCGCGCATGCAGCGCAACCCGAGCTTATCGCGGTTGAATCGTCGGAAGAAACCTGGCAGCCGGCTGTCCCGGCAGTAACCAGGCTGGACGCAACCAAGCACGACGGAGTCAGCAATTACGATGCGGCTGCCGTGTCTGCTGCCGCCCAAAATTCCAGATCCGCTTTCACGCCTGCCCGCGGATCAGCCGCAGCACCGGCCCCGGCCAAGGAAGTGACTGCTCCGTCCGCAAAAGAGAAAGGAAACAAGGTCGCTGCGTCGGAGTCTTCCGCGCCATCGCACGGCGCCGTTTCAACTTCAACTTCAACTTCGATGTCAGGTTATGTAGGCAACGCCCCGTCTTTTTCCGCATTCAGCGAAGAAGATTCCGGAGGATCGGGCGTCAAGAAAAAAGTCCTGATCGCAGCCGTAGTTCTCCTGGCTCTGGCCGCACTCGGCTACGTGGGTTATGGAAAGTTTGGCAAGTCCAGCACAGCCCCAGCTCCGCAACCAATAAGTGCGCCAAGTACGCCGCAGAGCTCCGCTCAGCCTGCGCCTGCTCCCGCGCCTTCGACGAGCGCAGCCGACCTGGCGGGTACCGCAACCTCAGCCTTGGCTCCCAAAACAACTGCCGCCATACCGCTCGACAAACCGTCGGCCGCCTCCGGTAATTCTCCGGCGCCTCGGATCGCGATTGATGCTGAGCCGGGAGCAAAGAAACCCAATTCCGCACCCATATTCGTGAAGTCGACCGCCGCGGGAACCAAAACGAAGGCTCAATCCGAGGATTCCGCGCCTCAGCTCCCCAGCCCGATCGCCGACGCAACCACACCCGACAGCAACTTGAGCGGATTGATGGCGGTATCGCCCAGTCTTCCCAAGCCTTCACTGGAAACGATCAAGGTTTCCCAGGGCGTTTCCCAGGGACTTCTGATCAAACGGGTGCAACCAAAGTATCCGCCAGCCGCGCTCGCCGTCCATACCGAGGGTTCAGTGGAGATCGACGCGACCATCAACAAAGAAGGCAGCGTCACCAATGTGAAAGTACTCAGTGGAAACGCCGTTCTAGCGCACGCTGCGGTAGAAGCTGTCCGCCAGTGGAGATACAAGCCCTACTATCTCGATGGCCAGCCGGTTGAAATCGAGACGCAAATCACCGTCAAGTTCAAGGCAAACTAGAAAAGCAGCTGTCAGCTCTCAGCTATCAGCCCTCAGCAAAATCAAACGCCAGCAGTGTCAGTCATGTGTGGTTTGTCTGGATGTGGTTTGCCTGGATGTGGTTTGTCTGGATGTGGTTTGTCTGGATGTGGTTTGTCTGGATGAAGCCCGCTTAGCCCGAGTGTAATAACTGAGAGCTGACAGCTAGTTCAGTTGCTCATCCAGCGCCCGGTGCCGCGGACGCCCCGGATGCGCACTAATGCTGCGGAATTTGTGGTAAAGGCCGTGCAAGTCTTCGCTCAACAGCCGCACCACCTGCATGCAGAAATCGCCGTGCTCCCGCAGAAACTCCAGGAACTCCTTGCGCGGAATGAAAACCGCCCTCGTCTGCTCGCCCGCTTCAGCCGTAATCCGGTACTTTTCCCCGGTCATGCTCTCGCTCAGCCCGAGCATAGCTCCAGGCCCGACGACCTCCAGAAGCTGCTTTTGTCTCTGGCCGGACGGCAGCAGGACGCGAACCTCGCCGCTCTCCACGAGGTAAACGCCCGCGACCGCGGAGCCCTGCTGGAACAGCGTGGCGCCTTTGGGGAACAACTGAACCGACTTGATCCTGCGAAGAGCCTGCAACAGATCGGGACTCACCCTGCCCGGCATGGGCTGCGAAGACACAATCCACTCCCTCTTGCCTCAGCCTGTCCTACACACACCTGAAACCGCACGCTGTGATTTTCTGGCGGCTTTAAACGACAGGCGGCTGGAAACCGCTGCCACCAGATTACACGCTATTGAGGGCCGGATGGCGGATCATTCCTGACCAGGCTTCGATTTATCAGTTATAAAGGGGAAAAGCGCGGACGGAACGCCCGCGCCACACCAGAGCCAGCCCTATCGCTGCCTATTCCCGCTCCATAATCTCGTCGACTGCGGTCTTGCCGCCTTTGTCGATGTTGACGACCTTGCGCACCGGCTTGAAACCGGTCAGCGTGATATCCACGATGTAATTCCCCGGTCCCAGCATGACGTCGACTGGCGACAACTTCTCCAGCAGTCGTTGGTTGATGGCGATCTGCGCGCCTTTCGGCTGGGTGTGAATGCTGATGGCGCCCATCCCTGCCGTAGCGTCTACGCCGCGTCCAAACATCTTGTTGAACTTGCCGACCGTACGCATTTCCTCAACATTGCCCAGTGCTCGCAGCGCGGGCGAGTACTGGAAATTCTGCGCCGGACTGAGATCCGCAGTGGCGGTCTCGTCAAGGTATCCCTGCTTGCGCAACAGAACTGTGTGGCTTCCTTTTTCCACGGCGAACTGCGCCGGGGTTACTCGCCCGGTAGACTTGCCGTCCAGAATGACGCTGGCGCCAGCCGGCGTGCTGTTCACCACCATCAGCGCATTGATCGGTGACAAATGAAGAACCAAAGATGATTTGCTGCCCGCCGCAACCTCAACCGACCGTATGTCGGACGAATAGCCGGCCTTGCTTACCGATACCACGTGCTTCCCCGGACCCAGGTTCACCACCGTAAACGGCGTAATCCACGACGGATCGCTTCTCCCGTCAACTTGAAACTGCGCGCCCTGTGGAGTCGAGTCAATCATGGCCTGGCCTGGAATCACGACCGGCGCCGGGGCCGGAGCTTTCCGGCGATTGCTCGCGTTGCGCTTTTCGACTTGCCGTACCGTCAGGCTCGGTTGAGCTTCCGTAATGGGCGCAACCGCAGGATGCGGATTCTCCGCTCGCGGCGCCACCGGAGCCTGTTCCACCGGCTCGTCTGCGCTTGCTTTTGCCGCTTTCGTCGGCTGCGGCGCAGCGGTCGATCCATCGTCTTCCGACCGGACATGGAAAAACAGATAGATCACAATCACCAGGATCAGTCCCACCGCGCCCAGGATCGAATAGAGCATCAGCCGCGGCGGAACCGTGGCGATTTCCTTCATTGCCTTCCCCGCGACTTCCCGCGGCTGGATTCTTGGCTTCTCTTCTGTTTTCCGTGGATTGAACTGCACCGTCGGCCGCGGCGCCGCAATCGGCTCGGGAACGGGAGGCGGCAAAACTGGTTCCTTGAGCGGAGGCATCTCTGCCATGTCAGAAAAACTTGTGCCCGCTGAACTCGCCACCGGCTCGGACATCATTGGATCGACGGCCACGCGCGGCGACTCCGGCTCGGTTTCCGGCTCTACCACCGCGGCCGATAAGACCGGGCCGGACGCAGCCTCGGATTCGGCACCGCTGACTTCAAATTCGCCCATGGGCTGCGAGCTCAGGTCCGAACCAAAGCCAGCATTGGATTTTGCGTCCGATTTCAACCCATAGCTCGAACCCAGGCCCGGATCGGATTTCGAACCAAAACTCGCATCCGGGTTCGGATTCGGCAGGCGCCTGGCGCCGCCTACACTCCCCGCGCCCGCAGCGGCCGCACTGGCTCTGTTTTCAACTGCCGGCGGTTTGGCCGGCGAAACTCCAGATGGAACAGATCCAGATCCAACAGGCCCAGGTGCAACAGATCGCGGTGGAACCGGCCGAGGTGCAACCGGTCGAGGAGGAGCCGGAGCAACCGGTTTAGGCGCAACTGAGGGAGCGGAAGCCGCGGACGCCTCAGACGGCGCCGACGCAAACTTGCTGGCCGCCGCCGCACGAGCCGCGGCATTCACCTCAACCTTGGGCGCCTGCGTCGGCCTCCGGGCATCGCCAGCGGCTTTCTTGTTCTCCTTGCACTTCTCCAGGTCATCCACCAGTTCGCGCGCACTCTGATAACGTTCCGCCGGATCTTTCGCCAGCGCCTTCATAATCAGCGAACTTACCGCCGGGTGAATCTTCGGATTCACGGAAGACGGAACAGCGGGCGTGTCATCCTGAATCCGGCTGGCGAGCGTAGCCGGATCTGCGCCATCGAAAGCCAGTCGCCCAACCACCATTTCGTACAGAATCGTGCCTAAGGTAAACAGGTTCGATCGCAGGTCAAGAGCTTCTCCGCGTGTCTGCTCCGGAGAACAGTAGGGCAGCAGCCGCCCCAAACCTCTTTCGGTTCCCAAATCGATCAGGCTCATTTTGGAGATGCCGTAGCCCAGGATTTTGACCATCCCGTCCCACTGCACCATGATCTTCGCGGGCTCCAGCGAATAATGGGTGACGCCCTTCGCGGCAGCATGTTCCAGTGCGCCGCAAACCTGGCGCGTAATGTCGAGCAGATCCCAGATGGAAAAGCCTTCTTTGCGCGCCAACATGGTGGCGATGCTGTTGCCCTGTATGTACTCCATCGCCGCGCAGAACTGGCCGTCGATCTCGCCTGCGCCGTAGAGCAGAACAATATTCGGGAGGACGAGTTCGCGTGCGCTCTCGCCCTCGGCAATCAGCGCCTCCACAAACGCGTCCGCACGGTCGCCGAGCGGCTCCAGACTTTGCGTCTTGAGCGCCACGACCTGATTGGTTTCCGAGTCCATCGCCTTATAAATCATGGCGGTCTCTGACTTGGAAAGCTCACTCTGAATTTCGAAACGGCCAAACATCGTTGCCATTACAATCGTCCTCGCGGCGATAAGCCGCACTACACCCCTGAATATGGAGTAACTAAAACAGGGGGAGAATCACCGTTAGAATACCGCCATCAACTGTCCAACTGAGAGTTACGGAAGTAACGGGCAAATGGCTGCGGAAGGCATCGCTGGCGGCGGGCTGAGAAGCGGTCGTGCTATCTGGTATCTGGATTCGATAAGGTGGTGTAAACGCTGTTTGCGACAGTTATTGCCTAAGAGTAGCATCCGACGGAGAAGAGGCGCATAGGATGATGAATAAAGCAGCGAACAGGCTAATGCTTATTGGCATAGCTCTTTTGGTTTCGGCGGCAACTCAAGGGCAAACGCCCAAAGGCGACATTTCGTCGGTGGCCGCTGCCGGAAAGGTCAATGGAGACGTTTATCTGAACACATTTTTCGGACTCAGCCTCACAGCCCCGAAGGCGCATTGGGAAGCTCGCGGGCCGATTGATGTTGCGGGACGACGGGCGCGACTGATAGACGCTGCGTACGATTCAGGCGAGCAAGGCGAGGGCTATACGCTCGCCCTCCTTGTTGAGTCTCTGCAAAACTTCAAAGTGCCTTCAACGGAAGTATATCTTCGTAGCGCCCGACACCGCGTGGAACTTGATGGTCTGAAAACACAGCGGGAGGAATTTCCTCTCACCATCTCAGGTATTCCTTTTACGGGTGCAGTCCTCATACTCTTCGAAAAGCCGAATTTTGGCTATTATCGCGGCTTATACTCGACCGTTCTAAACGGGTACTTTGTCACCATCGAAGTGCAGGCTGGTAGCGAAGAACGCCTTCAGAAGTTGTTGTCCTCCGCTGTCAGAATCAATCCAAAAGGAAAGCCGTGAACGGGTTTTGCTGAATGGCTGTCGTAATAACGCCGTTACACCAACAACCTCGGCCGTGAATGTGATCGCCCGTTTGCGACACCTCCAGATGTTCTACGTGAGGCTGACTGGTGATAGCGTCGACGTCAACACCCTGAAACACAACCCCCGTCGCGGTACCCATGCGAAGAATCGGGCTGATTCATTTTCTGGAGGACGAGAAGTCATGAAGCAAGCAAAGATGCTGGGATTCCTGGGAGTTTCGCTTCTGGTCGCCATAACCGTCTGGTCGCAAGAAAAACAGGCAAGGCGCGAGCCCCTGACGTTCGCGTTGGACTGCGCCAACGGCGACTGCCCGCTGCTAAAGGGGGCGCCTCAAACCAGCGGAATGCGGGGCGGCTCGGTGAAGCTGATGCCGGGAGAGAGCGTGGGTTGGCATTCCACGGGCGACCACGAAGAAGCTCTGGTTATTCTTCACGGGACGGGAGCGGCGAATATCGACGGGCGCGCCGATGTGCCGGTGCACGAAAAGATGCTGGCGTATATTCCACCGGAAACCAAACACAACGTGACCAACACAGGGACGGAGCTACTCGAATATGTGTGGGTGGTGGCGCCGACCGGGCAGAAATAACCATATCAATATCAATGCGTCGGCAGACAGCCTTAGTGTGTCTTGTTATGCCAAAAGCATGTTCACGAAAAAAGCACGAAAAGAAAATCACCCACCAGTTGTCCATAACGCAACCGCTGCTTTATCCTCAGCTGTAGCGCAAAACGTGTAGGGCAAAACGTGTAGCGAAAATGGGGCCGGCTTTCTCTCTCGGGGAAATTCTCTTTATCAAACTAGTGGGCCTTCCGGAGTCCGATGACCTTAACCCGCTTCGTGACCAAAAGCGCGTTTCGCAACAAGCGCCGCAGCCTCCTGACCGTGTTAAGCATCACGTTCTCGCTCCTGCTGCTGACTCTGATGATGACCATCTGGCACAGCTTCTACCTTGATAAGGGCAGCACGCAGTCGGCCCTGCGCCTGATTACTCGCCATCGCGTTTCGTTGACCGAGAGTATGCCGGTGTATTACCGGGAGAAAATGCGCACCGTGCCCGGAGTCGTGGCCGTAGCTCCCACACAGTGGTTTGGAGGCTTGTACAAAGACGACAAGCCGGATAATTTCTTCGCCCAGTTTGGCACCGATCCCGCGGAAATCTTTAAGGTGCAAACGGACTTCAAGATTCCAGACGATCAACTCGCTGCCTGGCAGCGCGATCAAGCCGGGTGCGTGGTCGACAGTGAACTGGCCAAGAAGTATGGCTGGAAAATCGGCGATCGCATCGTGATCAAGGGAACCATCTTTCCGGTGGATCCGGAACTCACGATTCGCGGGATCTTTACTGCGCCCCAGCCCACCATCACCGTCTACTTCAACTATAAGTATGTCGAGGAGGCAGTCCCCTTCGCCAAGGGCCACGCTGGCACTTTTAACATTTTGGCCGACTCTCCCGAGAACGTTCCCAAGATCGCGGCCGCTATCGACGCCATGTTCCACAACTCTCCCGAGCCCACCAAAACGGAAACCGAGAAGGCTTTTCAGCTCGGCTTTATCAACAGCCTCGGCAATGTGAAGGCGTTCATCTTGAGTATCTGCTTCGCAGTCGTGTTCGCGACTCTGCTCGTTTCCGCCAACACCATGGCCATGTCCATCCGCGAGCGCACCCGCGAAGTGGCTGTGCTGAAAACTCTGGGCTTTACCCGGCAATCGATTCTCGGTCTCTACGTGAGTGAAGCCATCACCGTCGCTTTGGTTGGCGGCTTCCTGGGCTGCCTGCTAGCCATCGGACTGGTGTCGGCGATGGCGAAAGCCCCCGGAATGGGTTTCTTCTTTCTCGGGATGAAAGTAACCATCCCCACCTTCCTGCTCGCCATCTTCGTCGCGGGTATGGTGGGATTCCTGAGCGCGATTCTCCCCGCCTACCATGCGGCAAAATTAGATATCGTGGAGGGCTTGCGCCATATCGGCTAACGACCAACGACTAAAGACCAATGACTAACGACCAAACTCTATGGCGATTCCAATCAGCTATAACATCCGCAATCTGAAGCTACGCAAGGGCCTCACCATCATGACCGCCCTGGGCATTGCGCTCACCGTGACCACCGCGGTTTTCCTGATGGCGCTGCTGGCCGGTCTGAAGAAGGCCTTCATGGCCAGCGGCGATCCGGTGAACGTCCTCGTCATGCGTAAAGGCTCCACCGCCGAGCTTTCGGGAGGCTTCGACGCTAATCTCTTCCCCACGTTAAGAACGCTACCCGGCATCGCCAAAGACGCCCAGGGAGATCCAATCGCCTCCGGCGAATGGGTGGTAGTGGTCGTGCTGCCCCGCAAAGATGGCACCGGCGAGGTCAACGTGTCAGTTCGTGGTCTGATGCCGGCGGGCCTCACTCTGCGTCCCAACGCCAGGCTGGTCGAAGGCCGCTGGTTTACGCCCGGACAACGCGAAATCGTCGTCGGAAATTCGATTCACAAGCGTTTCTCCGGAGCCAACGTGGGCGACACTATGGACTTCGCCAAGGGACAGTGGAAAGTCGTCGGCGTGTTCGATTCCGGCGGCACCGCCTATGATTCGGAACTTTGGGGCGACGTCAACCAGATCGCCGCCGATTTCGATCGCCAGGGAGGTTTTGCTTCGGCTTATCTACGGGCCACCGACCCGGTGGCCGCCGACGCCCTGAAACACCGCGTCAGCGACGACCAGCGCCTAAAGCTCGAGGGCACGCTAGAAACCGAGTACTACGAGAAGCAGACTAGCTCCGGTGGACCGATCAAATTTATAGGCACCTTTGTGGCCATCATCATGGCCATCGGCTCCAGCTTCGCCGCCATGAATACGATGTACGCGGCCGTCGCCTATCGCTCGAAGGAGATCGCGACCCTGCGCATCATAGGATTTTCCCGTCCCAGCATTCTCGCCTCGTTCGTGATCGAAGCGTTGCTGCTTTCGCTGCTGGGAGCGATCGTCGGAATTGTTCTGATATTGCCGTTCAACGGCATGAGCACGGGAATCGGCAACCAGCTCACCTTCAGCGAAACTGTTTTCAGTCTGCACCTGACCTGGGGAGTCGCGCTGGCTGCGGTTATCTTCGCCATGGTCATGGGCCTGCTGGGAGGCTTCGCGCCCGCCTGGCATGCGGCCAGGCAGGATATTCTGACCTCGCTGCGCGCGTAACGCGACGCTCAGATTGACAGAAATAGCTCTTCAATCGGCCAGTTTCTGGCGTTGAGCGTGATAGGACGGAGGCATGCAATGAAACCGGATAGACGAACCTTCGTTGGAAAAGGTTTGGCCTTGGCGGGCCTAGCGGGAACGATAACCGGCCTCGATTCATCGGCGCATGCGCAAGCGGAGACTTCGACCGGACCAAGTTTCGCGAGCTTCGGATGGGAAGTCTCAAACCTGAACGACAATGGGGCAGACGTTTACGTTGAAGTGACCAGTAATATGACCGTGGCCTCAATCGACACCGATATTTCGTTTATGCTCACCTCTCTGCCCGCCAGTGCCGGATTCGCCGAAGTCCTCTGCCGAGGTGCGGTTTCGCGGGGCGCACCTCCGAACTTTTACTCGGGTGATCCGGGAGCCAGCTTCGTGTCACCGCAAAGCCCAAATTTCGGCAAGACCCACATTCATAACCCTAACGGCCTCAACGTGGGCGATGACGGCTACCTGCTTCAGAACATTTTCTTGAGCGTCATTCTGAAGACGTGGGTGCCCAAGGGCGGAACCGCATCGTCAACTTCAAGACACGTTTCCGGTGCGCGATCCCTGGTATTGAATGCTGGTGACTACCTTGTGTTCAACATGGGCCACGCAGGCGTGCCCGGCGACGCTGAGATGCAACTGGTATTGCAGTACACGCTCACGTAGCGCAAGATCGGCGAGTTCCAGGTCGGGCCCGCGCATTAGTTCGTGTAAAGTTCGTACAATTGTCCGTACCATGGATTTTTGCATCAACACAAAAACTGAGAGCATCCCTTCACTAATGCCTACAGACCTCGGACCTAGCGATACGAAGCACGAAGACCTGCGAAGCCTGCGCATCGATCATTCGTTGCGCGACGGAGGCGGAGAACCGCCCGCCTGGTCGCGCCGCTTCATTGTGGGCGGAGTCGCCGTGGTCGTCCTGCTGGGAATCGTTGCGCTGGCCTACCGTGTGCTCGCCTCGGACGCACCCGAAGTGGAAGTCTCGCGTGCCACGGCCGAAGGCAGCGACGTCGCGGGCAGCACCGTGCTTTCCGCCAGCGGATACATTGTCGCGCATCACAAAATCAGCGTGAATTCCAAGGTCACCGGTCGCGTCGCCTGGATCGGCGTCGAAAAAGGCGACAAGGTAAAAGAAGGACAAGTTCTGGTACGCCTCGAAGACGAAGAATTCCGCGCCCAGTACGAACAGGCTCGCGGCGCGGTGGAGAGCGCCAAAGCGCGGCTGCTCGAAAATGAGAATGGCTCGCGCCCAGAGGAGATCCAGCAGGCAGAACACAACCTGCAGGAGGCGCGAGCTACTGCTCTGAATGACAAGATCAATCTCGACCGCACCCGTGACCTCGTTGCGCAGGGAGTGATGTCGAGGCAGAATTTGGACGACGCTGTCGGCAAGTGCGATGCTTCGCAGCAACGAATGAATTCGCTGGAGCGGGCTTTCAAGCTGATGCAGCTCGGTCCGCGCTCCGAAGAAATTCTCCGTGCCAAGGGCGACTTGCTGCAGGCCGAAGGCCAGATGGCGTATGCAAAGTCTCAACTCGATGCCACGGTGATTCGCGCCCCCGTAACCGGCACGATTCTGGAACGCACGGCGGAGAAAGGTGAACTGGTCACCGCTCAATTCGCCAGCGGCGCCGAAGGCGGCCCGCGCGGATCGGTGGTCGCCCTGGCGGATCTGAACGACATTCAGGTCGAACTCGATATCGCGCAGGATGATTTCGCCAAACTGTCCCCCAGGCAGGAAGGCATCGTCACCCTGGATGCCTTCAAAGACCGCTCCTACAAAGGCGAGATCGCCGAAATGTCGCCCGAAGCCAATCGCCAGAAAGCAACCGTCCAAGTCAAAGTGCAGATTCTGCAACCCGATTCCTACCTGCGCCCGGAAATGAACGCCACCGTGCAGTTCAAGGCGAAGGCCACCGACGATAAAAACGCCGGCACGAAACAAACTTATGTTTTCGTGCCCACCGCCGCCTTGCGCGACAAAGATGGCACGAAATTTGTGCTGCTCGCTTTCAACGGCAAGACTCTCCGCCGCAATGTTCATGTTCAAGGCCAGCGTTCAGGAGGCTATCTGGTGGACTCGCTGGTCGGCGGCGAAAACGTAATCACGGCGGGGCCCGCGGATTTACAGGACGGGCAAAAGATTCGTATCACTATCAAGGGGAATTCATGAGTGCGATAACGCAAACACCAACGCAACCGGCCGTGGGCAGCAAGGTCGTCCAGGCCCGGGGCGTAAGCAAGATTTTCAAGCGCGACGCTTTTCAGGTAACCGCGCTCGACAACGTCTCCATCGACATTGCCGGCGGCGAGTTTCTGGCGCTGATGGGGCCTTCAGGATCAGGCAAGACAACCCTGCTGAACATGATCGCAGCCATCGACCGCCCCACGTCCGGCGAGTTGTTGGTAATGGGCGAAAACATTTTTCGTCTCAACGACAGTCAGTCCGCCAAGTGGCGCAATACCCACGTAGGCTATGTCTTTCAGACTTTCAATCTAATTCCGGTGCTAACCGCATTCGAGAATGTAGAGTTGCCGTTGCTGCTGACCAAGATGACGCAGCAGCAGCGCCGCGATCACGTGATGACCGCGCTCAAGCTCGTCGGCCTGGAAGACCGCGTCCATCACCTGCCCAAGCAGCTATCAGGTGGACAAGAACAGCGCGTAGCCATAGCGCGCGCCATCGTCAGCGACCCCACGCTGATTCTCGCCGACGAACCGACTGGCGACCTCGACAGCAATTCCGCTACCGACATCCTCGAGATTCTGAAGCGCCTGAATGAAAGTTTTCACAAGACGATCGTGATGGTGACCCACGATCCGCACGCCGCCCAGTATGCCCACGTAACCCGCCATCTGGAAAAAGGACGCCTGTTGCCAGCATAAAGATCTGTTGCCAGCATAGGAATCTGTTGCGAGGATAAGAGAATTGTCATCCCGAGCAAAGCGAGGGATCTGCAGTTTGCCGGCGGCTGATTTCTCTCGAAGTTTCGCCCCTCACGCCGTTCTCCGCGAAGCCAGCGCCCCCGCCGAAGCCTCGGCATCGCTGATCCACTCCCACACCCGCCGTCCACGATCGTTGCTCAGGCTGCGGGCCTCGCCATAATTCACCAGGCGATTCAAAACGGTCGTCACCGAAGCCAGCGGATCCTTGTGCCGCGCCAGAATTGCCGGAGCATGTCGTTCCAGTTCCAGGCAAACCTCGCGCGCTCCCAGCGGACGCCCAACTTGCATCAGTACCATCCGGCAAGCCTTGGTAAAGCCCGGCTGCCGCCCATTGGGCTTGCGGTCAATCAGCTCCAGCAACTCGTCGCCCAGCACCTGCTCGCCAAAAAGATTCGCCAATCCGGCCATGGTCTGCTTCACCGTGCCAATGCGCTTCATGATCTCGGCACGCTGCCGCATGAGCTGGAGGAGTTCCTCGTGCGCGGCCTTCACCACCTGCTGCGCCGATGCGTGATTGGCAGCATCCATCGCATGCAAGCCATCGCCGCCATGTTTCCCGACTTCCATAAACTCCTCCTCCCGCTAATCCCCGGACTCTAGTGTCTAATACGCGGAGTGACCCTCCGAAGTTCCATTAGCAGTTGGACTCGTCAGGCAAGGAAAGGTTAGGTCGTGTAGCGCGGGCGCCCTCGCCCGCGGCCCTTGCGCAGCATCCGAGAGAGACCCGGAGACAAAGCCTCAAGATTCGTATCAGGGCATCGCTTTAGCGATACCGAAGGTCATTCGAAATCAGACGCCCCTTTAGGGGCTGGCGATCGGCTGCTATCCCATTACCGTGGCGTGCTCCGGCCGGATCTTGTACATCACGCGCACCTCTCCCGGCTTGGCATAGGGATACTTATCGAGGCCCATGTATTTCTTCGCCATCTTGTCGATGTGATGGTCGGCGCCCTCTTCGGTAATCTCAACCACGGTGCCGCGGATCTCCATATACCGATAAGGATTGTCAGGATCGATGACGGCCAGAGCAACCCGCGGATCGCGCCGCACGTTGCGATCCTTCTGGCGTCCGCGCGCCGAGTTAAAGATGACGTGTTGGCCATCGAAGTCGCACCACACGGGAGTGACCTGCGGCCGCCCGTCCGGCATCAGGGTCCCAAGATTGGCGAAAGCACGCTTCTGGAAAAGGTCGAGGTATTTTTCGGGAATCACTTTGGACATCGCTGGCTCTCCTTAAGTTGTTCCGATAATGGCTGTTTTTTTGCCGCCCCGATTATAGATGCCCGAAGCGAGCTTTGGGTTCCAGCTCTTAAGCGGGTAGAATCATTGGCTTCACAATTCTCTTGAAGGGTTGGATTTTATGCAGACGACATTAACCTCGGTAGCAAAATCAACGCGAGCAATGTGTTCCTGGTTCGCCCTTTTGATCCTGCTCGCAACCCCGCTTCTGGCGCAAACGTCCACCGCGCAACCGCCAACCGTCGTCTTCATGACCGATTTCGGCGTCATCGACGATTCGGTAGCCCTCTGCAAAGGCGTCATGTACGGCATCACACCCAACCTCCGCATCGTCGACCTCACCCATCAGGTAACTCCTTTTTCCATTCGCGACGGCGCCCTGTATCTGTCTGGCGCCTCGCCCTACTTCCCGGCCGGCACCGTATTCGTGGTGGTCATCGATCCCGGCGTAGGCAGCTCGCGCAAGGCTGTGGTGGTGAAATCGAAGCGCGGCCAATTCTTCGTCCTGCCCGACAACGGCCTGATAACTTTGGTCGAGGACCGCGACGGCATCGAGAGCGCTCGTGAGATCACCAACCCCGATTGGATGATCGGCGCCAAGGTTTCCTCCACCTTCCACGGCCGCGACATTTTCTCTCCCGTCGGCGCTCACCTCGCGCGTGGCGACGACTGGACCCAGGTCGGCCCGGCGGTCAAGCAGTTAGTCCGGCTGGATCTGAAGCCCGTCATAGTAGACGACAAAGGTCTGACCGGAGAGATAATCGCCCTCGATGGCCCCTTCGGCAACCTGGTCACAAACATCAGTGCCGAAGATTTCCTGAAGCTAGGCTATCAGCGTGGAGATAAGTTGAAAGTCACCATAGCCGGCCACGAAGTCGAAATGCCCTTCGTCAACACATTCAGCGATGTACCGCTGAAGAAGCCCTTGCTGTTCATCGATTCCCGAGGACGGGCCAGCTTTGCCGTGAATCAGGCAAGCTTCGCAGCAGTGTACGGAATAGATCCGCCGCAGCCGGTGTTCATCTCACGAAAAAGCCGCTGAGTCCGCCGACGCTCGCGTAGTGACGGGCCTCCGGCCCGTAAGGGTTACGTAGGGACGGACGCATTCGTCCGTCCAAGCCGAGCGCAGCTTGGCAATCCCTACCCCGCCTTCCGCAACTCCCCCGCAATCCGCGGCAGCACGGCCCGTAGCAGTGCAATGAACTGTCCCATCACCCGTCGTCCCACTTCCAGCACTTCCTCATGCACCAGCATCCGATCAAGCACTCCGGCGGCCATGTTAGTCACGCACGAGATCGCCAGAACATTCATCCCCATGTGTCGCGCAGCGATCGCTTCCGGCACAGTGGACATCCCCACCAGATCGGCGCCGATCGAGCGCAGGTAGCGGATCTCCGCCGGTGTTTCATAACTCGGACCGGCCAGCGCCGCGTACACACCCTCGCGCGGCGGAATCGGAAGCTTCTTCGCTTCCTCCAGCGCGATCTCCCGATAGCGCTTGGTGTACGTGTAAGTCATGTCGGGAAAGCGCGGCCCCAAGCGCTCGTCATTCGCCCCCGTCAGCGGATTCTGTCCCTGAAGATTGATGTGATCGCGCAGAATGACCAGCGCCCCCTGTCCATACTCGACATTAATGCCACCGGCGGCGTTGGTAAGAATCAAAGCGCGTACCCCAGCCCGCCCCAGCACGCGCGTCGGAAAAGCCACCTCGGCGGCCGAATATCCTTCATACAGATGCACCCGTCCCTGCATCACCGCCACCGCAACGTCGCCGGACTTGCCGATCACCAACTGCCCGGCATGCCCAATCGCCGTCGAGCGCGGAAATGTCGGGATGTCACCATAAGGAACACGGACAGCTCCGGTAAGGTCATCGGCAAACGATCCCAGGCCAGAGCCAAGCACAAGCCCGATCTGCGGCCGCAGTTTAGTCTGTGAAAGCACGAACGCCGCGGCCGATTCAGCGCGAGTAAACAAGTCAGGTTTCATAAAAAATCACGTAGGGGCGGACGCATTCGTCCGCCCAGCCGAGCACATCTCGGCCCGCTCTAAAACTTCTTCTCGAACTCAGCGAAAGCTCGCTCCAACTGCCACTGCACTCGAGCGCGCTCACTCGCACCAATCAATTTCTCACAGTTTGACGAGACGCGATCGCTGGGCGCTCTCTCACCCGCGCAAGCCGCCGCGCGCCGCATCTCCCGCCCATCGCTCCACAGACTATCACCAGGAATAAAGCTGTGTTCCAGGCTCTCGCGCGCCATATGCTTCAGTTGGAGATACGACAAGCCATAGGTCTCGACCGCCCGCAGATATTCCTGCGTCATATCGCCCCGCGAAACGCCCTCGTCGTCGGTCGCCAGCGCCACCGGCACTCTGTACTTCATGTACACCGGCAGCGGATGCCGGTCCCCGCTCACCCCCAGAATCACATCATTGGACGTCAGGCAAATCTCGACCAGCACATTTTTCTTGGCCATTTCCCGCAGCAGCCCGATCGGATCGTCTTCGCTCATGACCGCCACGCCGTGACCAATCCGTTCCGCTCCAGCCCGCTCCACCGATTCGCGAATATGAAATCGCAGTCCCTCGGGAGTAACCAGCCCCATCGCCAGTTCGCCCGCATGCAACGACACATGCGTCGCCGGATAGAACTTGCGCAAAGCTTCGATGATCCGCATGTGCAGATCGAAATCATGCATCGGCACGTAATAATCTTCCGGCATCACCAGGTTGAAGCCGACAAAGCGCGGATCGGCCTTGGCCAACTCAAACCCCAGCAAGATCTGCGCAAAAACCTGCTCGCGCGGCAACCCTCGCAGCACCTGGTACAAATAATGGATCGTAACTCCGCATCCCGCAGCCGCCTGCGCCGTCCCGCAATGCAGCACTTCTTTCTTGCGCGCTTCATCGGAGTCGAGCTGGCTGCGCACCGCGGCCACCACATCTGGCATTCCCCCACCCAGCAGCTTGTCACGGAACTTGCCGAAGTCGTCAGTCGTCGATCCATCGCCCCATCCCATCTTGCCGCCCAGAATGGCCGCCTGCATCCCATCGGCGGTGTGCATCACTTCCACATACTGCAAGTGATCCTCCGCCGCCCGCGACGCCACCTCCGCCAACGCTTGGCCGATGTGCTTTTCGAAAGCCGGGCCAAACTTGTCGAAGGTAGCAAAGAAGTGGTCGTGCCCCGATTCCTCCTCGCGATGCCAGTTGCGCATCGACCACGCGTCCACCAGTTGGCCGTAGAGAATGTGGTCCTGATAAGCGCACCGCACCGACGGCTTGTTCGTGTAGGCCTCGCAAGAGTCGCACGCCGCGCGAATCAGCTTCGAAGTGCTCCGGTCGACGCAGAGCGCGTTCTCCGACGCCCAGTCGATCATGCTTTCCGCATAGACCGCGCCATACAGATGAACATGCAGATCGCCGCCCTTGGGCATCTGTTGCAAAAATGCCAGCAGCAACCCCGGCTGATGCCGCACCGATTCCATATACTTCGCCGTCCTGTCCTCAGGGCTCTGTGCCCGGGAGGGTTTCCCCAGGGAAAGAGCCAGAAAACAAACGACCGTCGCCCAACGCAGGCTTCGCATCACAAAAGGCCTCCAACCACCGATCCCATTCACCGTGGAATTGTAGAGAAAGCGATGGTAAGACGTAAGTACCCCGCTGAGAACCGGAGCCCGGCGCGAGAAGAAATCAGGATTCATGCGGGTGAAACGCCGATTTGCACAATCACAATCTGATGTGATGATCGCACGAAAGCGCAGCTTGTCCGCCGAGAAACCGAGCAAAACCGCATGGATGCTGGGGATTTCAGAATCCAGTAAAGGCGACTGCACATATTCCGAGTCACCCGGCTGTGCATGAGCTGCACTCGATTGATGAATAAGCAGTTACAGACGCATGAATTTCGTTGACGTAAAAAATAGAAGTGTTAAAACCATAATCGTTCTTTGACACGTTCTGAAGTTTTCCCGGTTGGTGCGGCGTCCGGGGCTCAAGCGAAGTCACTCAGACAACCGCGAGGTGAGTTTGGGAGGGCAAGCAAGGGTCTATAGCCAAGCGCTGGTTGAGGAGAACAGGAGCCTCTGTTAAAGGCAGGATAGAGTCCCGAGGCGTTGAACTAATTTGTCCGGTTGGCGGTGAGCCCGGAGCCCGAGCAAGATCGGCTTACAATGAACCCGCAAGGGAGTTGTAGGAATAAGGTCAGCAAGGGTCTAAACGCGAGCTACTGGCCGAGAGGAATGAGTTCAACATCACCTCGGGACTCTCTATTTGTGCCTGATCGCGTAGCGACAGCCGCCCTCGGCTGTCAATCATCAGCTCTCAGCCCCCTCCGCACTGCTCCCAGTCCCCCCAAATTCGCAACATAAAATAGTCTGTCATCCTGAGCGAAGTAGCCGCTTCGCGAAGCGAAGCAGCTACGCAGTCGAAGGACCCCTACGCATCCGACACTCCCAGCAAAGTACCAAGACATTCTCTAGAGGATTTTGGGTGGCGCAGCGGTTCACCGCTGCGGCAAATGCATTGGTATTGAAAACGGTCCACCTGGTGAGCCGGTCAGTGATGGAACAGACTCTTGAACAGGTGGACGAGGATGTAGATGATCGCGCGTTGAAGATTTATGCTGATACGCTTCGTCGAGTGTGCACCGACAAAGGGGCGGTATACCGCAATGGCGGTGACGAGTTCTGTGTTCTGCTCCCGAACCATTCGCTCGATGAAGCGTTCGCCGTCGCGAGCCGGATCTTGCGCGAAGTGCGTGCGATCCGGACGGAGGACTTACCCAACGGATTAACAACCAGCATCGGAGCTGCGTGCATACCGGAATGCGCCGGAAACCACGGTGAGTTGCTAGAGCGAGCCGATCGCGCCATGTACGCCTCCAAAGAGGCTGGACGCGACCAGGTGATCAGAGCAGATTCAGCCGAGGCGAAAACCACCGAAGGTGAGCGTCTTAGGGTGGGAAAGAATGCCGAGGTAGCTCCTCCGAACAGCATCACAGAGTTGAGTCGCGACCCATACTCCGAGGAGCTCAAGCGAATCGCCAAACAGGTCGTTGACTTCGAGATGACCCTTGAAGGCCGGCATGTCTTACGTCACTTGATGATAAACGAGCCTGTCGAGGTAGGACGACCGCTTCTCCCTGAGGTTCCGCTAGATCGCGCATTCGCCCAACTCGCAATCGCCAAGCAGCACGGCCTCGTGCAACATAAGGTAGAGGGACCGGGCCGGCTCCATACCTACTGGATCATCAACCCGAAATTTCGGCCAACTCTACAAGTCGTGCTCTACCAAGGCGGAAACAACTGATACTGGTGATGCGGTGAAGCTAATCGCAGGTGCCGATACGGTGAAGCCCTAGACCGACGTGGACGAATCGCCCGGGCCAGCACTCGCGCTGAGCACTCTATAAGATGCTAATATGATGCTATAATCGCATCATGATCGATGTCACCCAAGACATTCATTCCCTGACCACCTTCAAGCGCAACTCCTCGGGCCTGATGAAGCACATGAAGAAAACCGGGCGTCCGCTGGTGCTCACCGTGAAGGGCAAAGCCGAGGCTGTCGTTCTCGACGCCAAGGCCTATCAGGAGGTGGCCAGTCAACTTGACGCCGTGGCGAACATTCGCCGCGGCCTGGCACAAGCTCGCAAAGGCGCGGGCCGACCAGCAGATGAAGTATTTGACGAACTGGAGCGCGAAGACGCGGGCAGATGACCTATCGCGTCATCCTCACTCCCGCAGCCGAAAGCGATCTCAGGACAGCCTATCGCTATATCCCCAGCCAGGCGCCCCGCGCGGCGCGAGACTGGATACGGCGCGCACGCCAGGCCGCGAAGAGTCCTGCGCGCCACCCCGAGCGTTGCCCGTTGGCTCCCGAGAGCGCCTCGTTTGATCAGCCCATTCGCGAACTGTTTTTCGGCGCGGGCAATCGCGGCACTTACCGTTTCCTCTTTGTTGTGTTTGATGAAGAGAAATCTGTTTACATACTGCACGTTCGGCATGGATCTATGCTTCCGCTCTGATTTGACAGCAAGATTTATAATAGAAGTTAGGCAGCAGCCCAGTGCGGCCGCGCCGATTCTTTAAGCAAGTTCTTTGAAATCAAGACGGGGTGCAGTAAGTCCAACTCCAAGATTCTAAAGGACAGTCAGCAAAGCACTCACCCTTAACTCCCTTGTTATGAAACATTTGGAGTCAACTCCATTAAAATGAATATTTTAGCGCAAGGGGGGGGTACCAACCCCGCGTCGGGTCAAGGCGTTTTTACTGAGAGCCGAGAGCTGACAGCTGAGAGCTATTCACAGCGGAATATTCCCATGCTTCTTACTCGGGTTCTTATCCCGCTTAGTCTCCAGCATCTCCAGCGCCTGAATAAGTTTCTTGCGCGTCTCGCGCGGCTGAATAACGGCGTCCACGAATCCGCGGTCAGCCGCCACATAGGGATTCGCCAGTCGATCGCGAAATTCTTCAATCTTCTGTTGGCGAACCGCCTCGCGATTTTCCGCGCTGTCCAGTTCACGTTTGTAGACGATATCCACCGCGCCTTCCGGCCCCATCACCGCAATCTCGGCGCTAGGCCACGCGTAATTCACGTCGGTCCGAATATGCTTTGAAGCCATAACGCAATACGCTCCACCATAAGCTTTGCGCGTGATCACGGTGACTTTCGGCACGGTCGCTTCCGCAAACGCATACAGCAGCTTCGCGCCATGCCGGATGATTCCGCCATACTCCTGCTGCGTGCCGGGCAAAAATCCGGGCACATCTTCAAACGTCACCAGCGGAATATTGAAGCAGTCGCAGAAGCGCACGAAGCGCGCTCCCTTCACCGATGCATTGATATCGAGCGTGCCCGCAAGCATCGCCGGCTGATTAGCCACGATCCCCACCGGCTTCCCGTTAAAGCGCGCAAATCCGACGACGATGTTCTTGGCATAGTGCTCGTGAATTTCGAAAAAGTAGCTGTCATCCACCACGGTATGAATCACGTCTTTCATGTCATACGGCATGTTCGATTGATCGGGAATCAGCGTATCGAGCTTTTCGTCCACCCGATCGATCGGATCGGTGCACGGCTTGCGTGGAGGGTCTTCCAGATTATTCGATGGAATAAAACTCAACAGCTCGCGGACCATCGACAAACATTCGGCGTCATCGCGACACATGAAGTGCGCGACTCCAGAAGTCTCGTTATGCGTGTGCGCGCCGCCCAGCTGATCTTTAGTGACTTCTTCATGCGTAACCGTCTTGATCACGTCTGGCCCAGTAATGAACATGTAAGAAGTCTGGTCCACCATCAAAATGAAATCAGTAATCGCCGGCGAATACACGGCGCCGCCCGCGCACGGACCCATGATGGCCGAGATCTGCGGCACCACTCCGCTATAAAGCGTGTTGCGCAAAAAAATGTCAGCGTAGCCCGCCAGCGACATCACGCCCTCCTGAATGCGCGCTCCTCCCGAATCATTCAGTCCGATGACAGGAGCGCCCATCTTGGCTGCCAGGTCCATGATCTTGACGATTTTTCCGGCGTTGGCCTCGGAAAGCGAACCACCAAACACCGTAAAATCCTGAGCGAAAACAAACACCAGACGCCCTTCCACGCGACCGTAGCCGGTGATGAAACCGTCACCGAAGTATTTCTGCTCGGCCATGCCAAAATCGTTGCAGCGGTGCGTGACCAGCTTATCGGTTTCCTCGAAGGTCCCCTCGTCAAGCAGAAACTCCACGCGCTCGCGGGCCGACATCTTGCCCTCTTTGTGCTGGCGCTCGCGCCGCTGCGCGCCGCCGCCTTCCTGCGCCATCTGGTCACGTTTTTTCAGTTCGGCAATCTTTTCTTGGAGTTTCATAGGCAGCCATTATAGGCGCGCACCAAAACATTTAAAGTGTGACGCTTGCCACAGAGCTGCGTGATGACGGGTCAGACTTACGCCCGCAAGGTTGCGGAGTCAAACAGATTCAGAAATTCGATTTTCTTGTCCGGCGGCAGAAACGATGCCTCAAAGGAATTGCGCGCCAACTCTCGCAGGTGTTCGTCGGTGAAGCTGAACGCGTCCTGCACCAGACCGTATTCCTCGACCAGCGACGTGCGAAACATCGCGGGATCGTCGCTGTTAAGAGTCAACATCAGTCCCTGGTCGAAGTAACTCCGAACGGGATGTTGCGCGAGATCAGCGCAGCACCCCGTCCGCAGATTGCTGGTCACGCAGATTTCAATCGGAACCTGGCTCTCGGCCAGCTCTTCGATCAATTCCGGATCCTGCCCGGCCGTAAGCCCGTGGCCGATGCGTTCCGCCTTGAGGTTCAGCGCGCCCCAAATCGAATCCGGTCCGGCGCTCTCCCCCGCGTGGGCCGTAAGATGAAGGCCGTGCTCGGCGGCGCGCCCGTAAACTCCGGCGAACCACTCAGGAGGCCCCGCGCGCTCGTCGCCGCCAATGCCAAAGGCAACCACATTGCGATCGCGAAACTGAATAGCGAGATCAAGCACGCTCTGCGCTTTCTCGGCGCCGAACTGCCGGATAGCATCGAATATCCACAACAACGAAATGCCGAAGTCTTTCTCGCCGCGCTGGCGGCCCCGTTCCAGCCCCTCGAAAATCGCCGGGAAATCCTGCTTCCGCCACAGGCAGACGCCGGCCGAAACAATCACCTCGGCATGAAGAACATTCTGCGCTTTCAGCCGCTCCATCAGCCGGTAAGTAATCAACTCGTAGTCTTCCGGAGTGCGCAGGTGTCCCGTCACATCCTTAAAAGCCGCGAGGAAACCGGTGAAGTCCTTGTAGTTATAGAGTTGCTCAACCTCGGCGAGCGACGCCCCATCCATCCCGTGACGCTGGCGCAGCTCCAGCAGAGTAGACGGCTCGATCGATCCTTCAAGATGCAGATGCAGCTCAGCCTTGGGGAGCGAGAGAATGAAGCTGGCGGGCTCCGAAGCCATGTGGCAATTCTAAAGGATCGGGCGATCGGGTGATCTAACTTCAAGATTCAGATCGCCCGATGACACGATGATCCGATCACCCGATTGTTTTCTTGAACTCGCTATGATGCCGGCTGTAGAAGATGTAAATCACCAGCCCCAGCGCCAGCCAGATCACGAAACGCAGCCATGTAAGCAGCGTCAGCCCCAACATCAGTCCCCCGCACAGAACGACCGAGATCAGTGGAAACCACGGCACGAATGGCACACGGAACGCACGCTTGCGGTCCGGTTGACGGCGTCGAAGCAAGATGACCCCCAGCGAAACCAGCACGAACGCAAACAGCGTTCCAATGTTGGCGAGGTCGGCTGCACTCCCAATATCCACAAGCCCTGCGGGAATCCCGACTGCAAAGCACGCGATCCACGTCGACCAGTGCGGCGTCTTATATTTCGGGTGCACGGCGGAGAACAGTTTCGGCAGCAGTCCGTCGCGAGACATCGCGTACCAGATACGCGCCTGCCCATACTGAAACACCAGCAGCGAAGAGATCATCCCCGTCAGCGCGCCAATCACGATTACCGACCGGAAGAACGGGTGCACTCCCAGATATTTCATCGCGTAGGCGACGGGTGCTTCGGCGGCTTCTCCGGAAACGAAGGTCGTGTACTTCATCATGCCAAGTAGCACCACGGCCACGCCGACATAGAGCAGCGTGCAAACAATCAGCGACATGATGATGCCGAAAGGCAAGTCTTTTTGCGGATTGCGCGATTCCTCCGCGGCGGTTGAGACCGAATCGAATCCAATGTAGGTAAAGAAAACGATCGCCCCTCCGGTGACAACTCCGGCAAAGCCGGAAGGCGCGAAGGGCGTCCAGTTTGCAGGTTTCACCAGCATGCCACCAACGACCAGAAAGGTGAGAATGGCGCCGATCTTGACCGCGACCATGATGTTGTTCGTCTCTGCCGATTCCTTCACGCCACGCACCAGCAGCAGCGTAAGAATGAACACGATCAGAAATCCCGGAAGGTTGAAGTACGCGCCCGTCCACTGTCCCGAGGCCCAGACGGGACTCGCCCATTTATCCGGTAAGATCACCCCGAACGCCGCGAATTGCGCCTTCGTATAACCGGCGAAGCCCACCGCCACCGCGATGTTGCTGACCACGTACTCAAGAATCAGGTCCCAGCCAATGATCCAGGCAAAAATCTCGCCCAGAGTCGCATAGGAGTAGGTGTAGGCACTGCCGGCAATGGGGATCATCGACGCCAACTCGGCGTAGCACAGCCCGGCAAAACTGCACGCAATCGCCACCAGGAAAAACGAAATAGCAATGGAAGGCCCGGCGGGCGGACGGCCATGCATCAGCGCCCCAGCCGTGCTGCCGGTGCGCAGAAAATTCACAATCAGGTCGAGCGCCTGCGCATGCAGGATGGAAGGCGCCTGGAAATATTCTCCAGCCGCCGCCGTTCCCGTAAGCACAAAGATTCCCGAACCAATAATTGCGCCGATCCCGAGCGCCGTCAGCGACCACGGCCCCAGCGTCTTACTGAGCCGGGTTTCCGGGTGTTCGGAGTCCGAAATCAGCTTGTCGATCGACTTGCAACAGAATGCCTGTCTGTCGGAAGTACGGATA
>Ga0209448_10000069_pt1 | contig 37235 bp, 33 predicted proteins | sample BogFormECP14_OM2_FD_188245 | JGI IMG/M metagenome (GOLD analysis project Ga0209448, IMG submission 188245) | Bog forest soil microbial communities from Calvert Island, British Columbia, Canada - ECP14_OM2 (SPAdes) (version 2) | ecosystem: Environmental > Aquatic > Freshwater > Wetlands > Bog ... | reverse complement strand
GTGGCGCATGCGTTTGAAATTTTGCTGAGCGACAAGAGTGTGCGGGCCGTGCTGATCAATATTTTTGGCGGCATTTTGCGGGTGGATATGCTGGCTACGGGAGTGGTCGAGGCTGCGCGGAAAACGAATATCCAGCTGCCGGTGGTCCTGCGGCTGGAAGGCACCAATGTTGAGGAAGGCAAGAAGATCCTGATGGAATCGGAGCTGAATTTCACGGTGGCCGAGACCATGAAAGATGCGGCCGATAAGGTAGTAGCGGCGGCGCGGTCTGCAGCCTAGTCGGTTGTGTGGTGGCGGGGCTCTGCCCCGCCGGGACGGGGCAAAGCCCCGTCACCACACGAGAGAGGCAAGAAGCGCTTTTTGAGGGTGAGCAATTATGGCAATTCTGGCGGATAAGAGAACTCGATTAATTGTGCAAGGTCTGACGGGGCGAGAAGGCACTTTTCACGCGAAGGCCTGCGCGGCTTACGGCACACAGATTGTGGGCGGCGTCACGCCTGGCAAGGGCGGGACGACACACGAGGGCTGGCCGATCTTCAATACCGTCCAGGAAGCGGCGGAGAAAACGGGCGCGAATGCCACGGTCATTTTTGTGCCGCCGCCGTTCGCGGCTGACGCGATTATGGAAGCGGCCGATGCTGAAATCGAATTGATCGTCTGCATCACCGAGGGCATCCCCACGCTGGACATGGTGCGCGCCTGGGAGTTTCTGCAGAACCGGCGCTCGCGCCTGATCGGGCCGAACTGCCCCGGCATCATCTCGCCGGGCAAATGCAAGATCGGGATCATGCCGGCGTCGATCCACAAAGAGGGCAATGTCGGAATCGTATCTCGCTCCGGGACGCTGACTTACGAAGCGGTGCATCAGCTTACGCAGCGAGGGATCGGGCAATCGACGGCGATTGGCATCGGCGGAGATCCGATTATCGGCACGAATTTTGTCGACGCGCTCGATCTTTTTAACCACGATCCGCAGACCGAAGCCGTGGTCATGATCGGGGAAATCGGCGGCAACGCGGAAGAGACCGCCGCGGAGTTCGTCAGGACGCACATGAAGAAGCCGGTGGTGGGCTTCATCGCCGGACAGACAGCGCCTCCCGGACGCCGCATGGGCCATGCCGGTGCAATCATCTCCGGCGGCAAGGGCACTGCGGCCGAGAAGATTGCGGCCATGGAAAAGGCCGGCCTCAAGGTTGCGAAATCGCCGGCCGACATCGGGGAAACGCTTGCTTCCGTGCTGGGTGTTGGGGCGCGGGCATGACTGAGTTTCTATGGGGGTAGGGGTCCTTCGACTCCGGAAGATGTCCGCTTCGCGAACATCTTACTCCGCTCAGGATGACAAATTTAGGTTTTCAAACCAAAGACTGACGACCGAGGACTAACGACGGATTCATGAAAACACTGCAACGCACACTGACCATCATCAAGCCCGACGCGGTGAAGAAAAACGCTGTCGGAGACATCATCGAGCAGTTCGAAAAGAACGGCTTCCACATTCTGGCCATGAAGATGCTGGAAATTTCGCAGCACCAAGCGGAGCAATTCTACGCCGTCCATGCTAGCCGGCCGTTTTACCATTCGCTGACCAAGTTCATGTCGAGCGGACCGATCGTGGCCCTGGCGCTGGAAAAGGAAAACGCCATCGCCGATCTGCGCAAGTTGATGGGGGCGACGAATCCGGCCAGCGCCGAAGAGGGCACCATCCGCAAGAAATGGGCCAGCAGTATTGAGCACAATGCGATTCATGGCTCCGACGCGGATGAAACGGCGCGCTTCGAGTTGAGCTTCTTCTTCGCGGGGCACGAATTAGCACGATAAGGACTGAGAACTCCATGCCTCTAGTTCAAGTCACAATGCTCCAAGGGCGTACGGCCGATCAGAAGCGGAAGATTGCGCAGCGCATTACCGATACGATGGTGGAAGAAGCGGGTGCGCGGCGTGAGGCCATCGTGGTGACGTTTCTGGAAGTGTCGAAGGAAAGTTATGCTTCCGGTGGCGTGCTGATGGCGGATAAGAAGCCCACCTGATCCGGCGGATGCATACTTGCATGAGGTCCTTCCCCTTCGGCGGTGCTCAGGGTCAGGATGACAATCGATTGAGGTCATCCCAGCGGTTCGAACAAGTGTCCCTCGGTGCGGTCGCCGAGCTTGGGCAGATCTTTTTTTGCAAATTGCAGAAAGTGCGGAGAGGTCCGATGCGCCTCGAGGGCGGCGTCGTCCTTGTACTGTTCGTAAACGAAAAACCGGCGCGGATCGGTCTTGTGCTTATGCACCTGATACATGAGGCAGCCCGGTTCTTTACGCGATTCCGCCGTTAGTTTTTCAAAAATTGCGACCACCTCGGACTCGCGCCCGATTTTTGCCATCCAGGTTACGGCCAACACCACCATCCGTGGTTCCTCCTAGCAGTTCTTCAGTTCCAGTTCGCTTACGAATTCAGGCACCAAAATCGTCTGCTCACGATCGGGGCCGGTGGAGATCATGGCTACTCGCGCTGCGGTTTCCTTTTCGATGAAGGCCAGATACTCGCGGGCCGCCTTGGGCAATCCTTCCACCGTCCGAATGTTCTGGGTTGGACTGGCCCAGCCCGGCATGTGGCGATAGATGCATTCGATTTTTTCGTAACCACACGCCTGTGCCGGAACTTCGTCGGTTTGCTTGCCGTCCACTTTATACCCCACGCACACCGGAATCTCGGTCAGGTGGTCGAGCACATCCAGTTTGGTAACCACCAGCCAGGAGATTCCGTTAATCATGCCAGCGTAACGGAGTAGAGGCAAATCGAGCCAGCCGGTGCGGCGCGGACGTCCGGTGACGGCGCCGAATTCGTTGCCGCGCTTGCGCAGATCTTCGCCTTGCGCGTCGAGCAGTTCGCTGGGGAACGGACCGCTGCCGACGCGGGTGCAATAGGCTTTGGTGATGCCGATGACGGTGTCAATCGATGTCGGCGGAACTCCGGTTCCGGTGGCGGCGCCGCCGGACGTGGCGCTTGAAGACGTCACAAACGGATAGGTGCCGTGATCAATGTCGAGCATGGTGCCTTGCGCGCCTTCGAAGACGATCGACTTGCCCTCGGCCAGAGCGCGATTCAGCAGCAGCGCCGTGTCGCGGACAAAGGGCTGAATCTGTTCGGCCGCGTCGGCGTACTCGCGGAACATCTTGTCGGCATCGAGCGGCTCGGAGTTGAAGAGGGCGTGCGCGATCGTATTCTTCTCGCAGCACGCGTTCTCGATGTGCGTGCGCAGCAGTTGCGTGTCGAGCAGGTCGGCAACGCGCAATCCGCGGCGTCCCATTTTGTCTTCGTAAGAGGGGCCGATGCCACGCGACGTGGTTCCGATTTTCACGCGACCGGGAGCATTTTCCGAGCCCAGCTCCATCATGCGATGGTAAGGGAGGATGACCTGCGCGCGATTGGAGACGAAAAGATTACCGTCTACTTTTACGCCGGCGGCGCGCAGCGAGGCGACTTCTTTCAGGAAGGCCAGCGGATCGATCACCACGCCATTGCCGACGACGCTGATGCACTCGGGCCGCAGAATGCCGCCGGGAACGAGTTGCAGGATGAATTTCTTCCCATTGATAATGACGGTGTGCCCGGCGTTGTGGCCACCGGCGTAGCGAGCCACCACCGAAAAAGTCTGTGTGAGTACGTCGACGATCTTGCCCTTGCCCTCGTCGCCCCACTGCGCCCCAACAATGACCGCAGTTCGACCTCTCTTCGTTCCGCCTCTAATCAATTCGAACTCCACTTGGAATATTGCACGGCTGCAAACTGAAGCCCGCCCCTGGGGTCGCACACACTGGTTGCGCCGCTGCTAAATAGACTGGGAACTGATGAAGATCGATCGGCGGTACGTGGTGTGTACGCTCTAGCATACCGAATCGAGCTGTGGAGGGGCAAACCTGAAATCGGCGGATAAGTGAGTGTGTGGTGACGGGCCCGAGGCCCGTCACCACACGTCCGATTCACCCCCCGCTCGCTTCTTGTATCCTGACAGCGTGCCCGAACTCCCCGAAGTCGAAACGATTGTGCGCGGCTTGGACAAGCGCGTTGCCGGCGACAGCGTCGAATCCGTGTGGATCGGTTCCCGGAAGCAACCGCTCAAGTCGCCCGCCGCCGTTATCGCTGCGACGCTTGAGGGCAAGCGGATCGTGCGCGTTCACCGTGCCGGCAAGCACATCGTGTTCGATCTGGAGGGACCGCCACGGGCATCGCAGACCACATCGAAGACAAAGAGAGGCGACCGCGCAGCTCGCGGCCAGACGCGGCAAGCCGCGTCTCTACCAGAGACCGGTGCCGAGATGGCGCAGTGGATCGTCCATCTCGGCATGACCGGCCGCATGGTGGTTTCGGAACCTGCGGCCGAGGTCGCCAAGCACACTCACCTGATCGCAAAGCTGGCGTCGGGCCGCGAATTGCGGTTTATCGATCCGCGGATGTTTGGCAAGCTCAGCGTTCATCTTCTGTCTGAATCCGGCGGCTTCGATCCCGGCGGAGTAGAGCCGCTGGAGGTGAGCGAAGAGGATTTCACCGCGCTTTTTCGCGGGCGCAAGACTCCGATCAAGAGCGCGCTTCTGAACCAGAAGCTGCTGCGCGGCGTGGGCAACATCTATGCCGACGAGTCGTTGTTTCGGGCTGGCATCCGTCCCCGCCGGCGGGCGGCAGCCATCACCCGGCAGCAGTTGGGCAAACTGCATTCCGCAGTGCGGGAAGTTCTGCGCGAGGCGATCGCGCTGGGCGGCTCTTCGATTTCCGATTACGTGGACGCGGATGGTGAAGAAGGATTCTTCCAACTCCAGCATCGAGTGTATGGCCGTGAGGGGGAGCCCTGCCTGGTCTGCGGGACCGCGATCCGGCGCATTGTACTGTCTAGCCGCAGCGGCCACTACTGTTCAAAGTGTCAAAAATAGCCCTAATATAACGATTTAATATTGACGGATCGCATATCCGCGCTGTACAAAAAAGGGTACGTTTAAATGTTCCTTCAAACAGGCTACCGAGTCATTCATCATGAATAAAATCTCAATCGGAGTGGACCTCGGTGGCACGAACTTGCGCATCGCCGCCGTGGACGAGCAAGGCGCGCTCGTCGAGAAGGTCACGCTCGGCACCAAGGTTTCTCTAGGACGCGATCACGTCATCGACGACATGTGCGACGCCATCCAGCGCATGTCGGAGAAATACGGAAACTCTTCCGCGCTTCTGGGTATCGGTATCGGCGTACCCGGCATTATCGACATGCAAACTGGCTTGTTGCGCGAATCACCCAACCTGCCGGGCTGGGCCAACTATCCGGTGCGCGCCGAAATTGAGCGGCGCCTGAAGACCATAGTGATCCTCGAGAACGATGCCAATGTCGCGGCGTTCGGAGAAAAATGGTTGGGCGCAGCCAAGGATTTTTCGGACGTGGCCATGCTGACCCTCGGTACCGGGGTTGGCGGTGGACTGGTTCTGGGCGGCACGATCTGGCGCGGCGCGAACGGCATGGCCGGCGAGTGGGGGCATGCAACCGTGGAACCGGCCGGGCATCCTTGCGGGTGCGGCAATGTAGGATGCCTGGAACAGTACGCTTCGGCGACGGCCGTGGTCCGGATGGCTCGGGAAGCGATCGCGAGCAATGGCAGTTCGGGGCTGGCCCGCGCTGCTCACTCCGATCCGGAGTTCAGCGCGAAATCGATTTACAATCTCGCGATTCAAGGCGATGAAGACGCGCGCCGCATTTTTCGGTACGTCGGACGTTGTCTGGGTATTTTGCTGTCGACGCTGGTGAATTCCCTGAACCTGCCGATCTACGTGATTGGCGGGGGAGTCGCGAGCGCGTGGGAAGCTTTCTCGCCCTCGATCTTCGAGGAGTTGCGGCGGCGCTCCCTGGTCTATGCCGCCACTGCGCCGTACGATCCTCTAGCCAAGAAAGAGGGCGCGTCCGCGCTCATCGAGGCCGGCCCCGGCCCCAAGACGATCATCACGCGCGCGCTGCTCGGCAGCGATGCCGGCCTGTACGGCGCCGCCCGGCTGCCGATGGTTGCGGAAGCCAGGCGCTAACGCGCCGGCTTCACCCGACGCGATGGCTTGTAAGAACGCGATCGGCTCGATGATTTGGCTATGCGCGGCAGCTTGCTGGCTGGCTTCTTCGGCGCACGCAGCGGAGTGGGAATGCTGGGCGGAAGGGTAAGTTTCGGTCCTGACGCGGCCGTTTTCAGTTTTGCGATTTCCAGCAGAGTAAGATTGCGCCAATCTCCCGGCGGCACGTCGAGCGCGAGCGGACCATACTGCACGCGCCGGATCTTCTCCACGTGGTGTCCCACTTCTTCAAACATTTTTCGGACCTGCCGGTTGCGGCCTTCAATGATGGTCACTTCGAGCCACGGGTTATCGCCTTCGCGAATCAAACGAATTCTCGCCGGAGCCGTGCGCACGCGGCGGCCGCCCTTTTCGGCGATAGAAACTCCGCGGCGAAGCTTGTCGAGTTTTCCTTCGTCGGGCTGGCCGGCGACTTTCACCACGTAAGTCTTCGGCACGTTAGATGACGCCTTCATCAGCGCGTTGGCCAGTTCGCCGTCGTTGGTCATCAGCAGAAGGCCTTCGCTTGCCCAGTCCAGCCGGCCCACGGGATAGACGCGTCCTTTCACCTTGTGCACCAAATCCATCACGGTAGGGCGCTTTTTCTCATCGCTGACCGTGGTCACATATCCCTTGGGTTTGTTGAGCACGACGTAGGTGAAACGTTCGGGCCCCTGCAAGAGTTTGCCATCCACGCGGATGTGGTCGTGATCAGGATCGGCCTTGGTGCCAAGCTCGGTGACCACCTGGCCATTGACCAGCACGCGGCCGGAGACGATCAGGGTTTCGGACTTGCGGCGGGATGCGATGCCGGCAGCAGCGATAATTTTTTGCAGACGTTCGGCGGGCATGGCTACTCCGGTTTGAGGCTGGCTGGCGTTTCGGCTTCTTCTTCGGTGGCGAGTTCGGCCGCGGTCTCTTCGGCAGAATCATCGGTTCGGTCGTCAGTTCGATCATCAGTTCGACCATCGGTTCGATCATCGCTTGACGGCGAACTGGCAGACTCGTCCGCCGAAATGCCTTCGCCCGGAATCAAGTCGCTCTGGAACGACTCGGCCAGCAGTTTCTCGAATTCTTCCATGCTGGGCAGTTCGTTGATGTCGCTCAGCCCGAAGCGCAGCAGAAATTCCTTGCTGGTTCTGTAGAGGATCGGGCGGCCGATTACGGCTTTTCTGCCGGCGGTGGTGATGAGCTTGCGGTCGAGCAGGGTGGCGATGACTCCGCCGGAATCTACGCCGCGGATTTCGCTGATCTCGGGCACTGTGACCGGCTGCTTGTAGGCGACGACGGCAAGCGTCTCGAGCGCCGGAAGCGACAGCCGGAAAGGTGGTTTCAGGCTCTTGGCGAAGGCGCGCACCACGTCGTGTTGCTCGGGCTTGGTGGACATGCGGTATCCGCCGGCGACCTGGCGGATTTCGATTCCGTGGTTTGCGGCGGAGTAATCCGCGATAAGTTCTTCGAGCGCGGCGCGGATGCGCGACTTGATCTCCGCAGCGTCAATGCCCGGAGTTTCCACGAGCAAAGACTCCTTCACCAGCGAAGAAATCTGGTCAAGCGAGATAGGAGTTTCCGCCGCGTAAATGATGGCTTCGAGTTGAGGTCTAAGACTCATAAATCGTCGTTGGTCGCTGGTCGGAGGTCGTTCGCGATTGATCGTAGCTCACAGCAGCGCTTTGCTCGCCGCTAACGACCAACGACTAACGACCATCGACCAACGACCCCTTCTCACTTCCAATCATCGCGCACCGCGGCCTGTTCCGTCATCACTTCTTCGAAGTGGGAATGCTTCCTCACCAGCACCTCGCCGAAGACGCTGTCCTGCCGCACCTGGATCGCCTGCAGGCGGACCAGTTCGAGCAATGCCAGAAACATGCAGACCAGCCCCGGGCGAGACGCTACATTACCGAGCATCTGCTTCAGGCGTATGGGGCGATCTTCGAGGGCGAGACGGCGGTGCAGGTACTGGATCATCTGACCGACGGTTACCGTATCTTCGTCTACTTCGAGAATCGGCCGAGTGCGTGCGCGGTCCAGAATCTGCTGAAAGGTTTTGACCAGGTCGATCACATCGGCTGCGAGTTCGGGCTCGGTGCCCTCGGCGTCCATGAATTCCCGAATCGCCGGATTGCTCAGTACCGCGTCTTCAATCTGCTGTTTTTGCAACAGCATTTGCGCCGCGGATTTAAATTTTTCATGCTCGAGCAGCCGGTTGACCAGTTCGTTGCGGGGGTCTTCCAGCGCGTCGGCGGGAGCGAGCGGATCGCGTGGCAACAACATCTTCGACTTGATGTGAATCAGCACCGCCGCCATGTAGATGAACTCGGAGGCGACGTTGACGTCGAGCTCGCGAATGCGCTCGACGTATGTGAGGTACTGCGCCGTGATCCTGGCGATGGGGATGTCGTAGATGTTGATGTCCTGCTTGCGAATCAGGTCGAGCAGCAGGTCGAGCGGGCCTTCATAGATTTCGCCAAGCGCGATGGCGAACGGAAAATCGCTGGCGTCGTCTCTGGCGGACTTGGCCGCGGATTTGCTCTCCCGTAGAGACGCGGCTTGCCGCGTCTCCGCCGAGACCACCGAAGCCGCACTGTTTCCGGAAGCCTCGACTGGCGCTTGTTCTGACATAGGTTGAGACAAATCCGTCACTTCGTGGAACCCTTCGCCGGCCCAGAGCTTGAACGATAATCCAATCCCATGGCGCTGCGAACTTCGTCCATCGTAGCGCCCGCGACATCGCGGGCACGGGCCGAGCCAGCCTCCAGAATATCCCAGGCGAGGCGCGGATTGTCCTCGTATTTTTTCCGGCGCTCCTGCATGGGGTTCAGGATCTTCACCAGGGCGTCGGCGGCCCAGCTCTTACACTCAATGCAGCCGATTCCAGCCGACCGGCAGCCTTCGTACACTTTCGCCATCGTCTCTTTGCTGCTGAATATTTTGTGCAGGTCGCCCACGGGGCAGACATCCGGATCACCGGGATCGGTGCGCTTGATGCGTCTGGGATCGGTGACCATCGTCTTCAGCTTCTGCCGCACGACCGGCTCGGGATCGGCAAGCAGCACCGCATTGCCATACGACTTCGACATCTTGCGCCCGTCGGTGCCGGGCAAACGGGGTGCGGGCGTAAGCAGCGCCGCCGGCTCGGGGAAAACGTACTTGCGCTTTTTGTCGTTGAAGCCTCCGCCGTAGAATCCGTTGAACCGCCGCGCAATTTCACGAGTCAGTTCGACGTGCGCCACCTGATCTTCGCCGACCGGAACTACGTCTGCCTTGTAGATCAGAATATCCGCCGATTGCAGGACGGGATAACCGAGAAACCCGTATGTGCCCAGATCTTTTTCTTTGATATTTTCCTTCTGCTCTTTATACGTCGGGACGCGCTCCAGCCAGCCCAGAGGAGTGATCATCGAAAGCAGTAGGTGCAACTCGGCATGGGTTGGCACATGGGACTGGATGAACATCACGCACTTTGCGGGGTCGAGCCCCGCGGCCAGCCAATCCAGCAGCACGTCGACCAGGTTTTCTTTCAGGTGCGATGGGTCGGCGTAGTCGGTGGTCAGCGCGTGCCAGTCTACGATCACGAAAAAACATTCGTACTGCTCTTGCATGCGGACCCAGTTTTCCAGCGCGCCAACGTAGTTGCCTAGGTGAAGTTTGCCCGTCGGGCGCATTCCGCTCAGCACACGTTTCTTGGTTGAGGGAGTCGTCATTCAGAATTTCACCAGGATCGAGAGGTAGAAGTACCAGACCGGCAGGATGAGGCCCCACAGCAGTCCTCCGCCCAGATAGACCAGTGCCAGCAGTCCGAAGATGCCAATGCGGTCGTACACCATTCGCGCTGAATCCGGCAGAAAGTGCCGCAGCACGTGGCTGCCATCGAGCGGCGGGACGGGGATCAGGTTGAAAACCGCCAGAACGATGTTGATGCGCATGAGTTCGAACAGCAGCTTACCTACGGGTGCCAATACCGAATCGGAAGCAGTACCATCGCCTCCCGCCACTAATCCCACGACCAGCGTGTGTCCGGAGGCCGATGAGAGCAAAATGCTGCCCAGCAGCAGAAGCGCCCCAGTGGCGACGATGAAGTTGCTGACTGGACCTGCCACTGAAGTCAGAATGTCGTCCCTCATGGGATTGCGAAAGTTCCGGGGGTCCACCGGTGTGGGTTTGGCCCAGCCGAGCACCGGAATGTGGCTGTAGGCCGCGACCAGCGGCATCACGATGGTGCCAATCGGATCAATGTGGCGGATCGGATTCAGCGATACCCGTCCCAACATGCGAGCGGTGGGATCGCCACAGCGTGACGCAGTCCAGGCATGGGCGGACTCGTGCACGCTGATCGCAAACAGGAACGCGATCATCTGATAAAAGATTTGAACAGCGCTTTGCTGCGTCATTGGTGAACCCTGATTCTAGCAAAGGCTGGGAATTGCAGAGGTCAGAAGTCAGATTGCAGAAGTAAATCCGAGAGTTGTGGAGATCTAAATGGACTATTGCCCGGCGCGCATGGGCGAGACGATCAGGTTGCCGGCAGTTCGTTTTTTGCCGTCGCCTTTGTCGTGCTGGTAGAGCAGCGAGAGCGCGCCTTCAGCGGAGGTCGCGCCGGCCAGTTCCGCCGCCAATCCTTGGTAGGACCGGCTGATTTCGTGATTCCCCTGCGCCGCTACCGGGCTGCCCTTGTCGATCGCGGGACCGATGAGCTGGAAGTTGTTGGGCACCTTCCAGAGCACCTTGCAGTTGGTGGTTTTCTCCACATCCTCGTCGGTGAAACCGGGAATTTTCTTATACCGGTTGAGCACGATGCGCAGGCGATCGCGTCCCGCTCCTTCCTTCAGGAACGCCTGAATGCGGCTGGCGCTCCACAGGGAAACGACATCGGTCTGTGTAACCAGCAGCACGGCGTTCGAGAGGTCGCAGATCATTTGCATCGTGCTATCCATCCGCCCCGAGCCATCGAGCACGACGAAGTGATACTGGTTCACCAGCAGGTCGAACAGGCGAGCCAGTTCCGAAGCGGTTGGGACACTGTTGTGTGGCTGCTGAGCGCCGGCCAGCAGATGAAGGCCATTGCGATAAGGAGTCATCAGACCGTCGAGGAGCGAACCGTCCATGCGATGCAGGTTCTGCAAGGCATCGATCAGCGTGAATTGAGGCCGCAGATTCAGTTGCAGGGCAGTGTGGCCGATGGGAGCGAAATCCACCAGCACCACGCGCCCGTGAGCCTCCTGCAAGGCAACGGCAGTATTCACCGCGGTGGTGGTGGCGCCGGCTCCGCCCTTGGCGTTCAGAAAAGTGAAGACCCGCGCCTTGCTGGAACTGCGCTGCGCCCGGCTCAGCGTGGCCGCGAAGCGAGTGAAGGCTTCGACCAGGGCTTCGCGGGTGGCGGCATGATCCAGAAACTCACGCGCCCCCGCTCGCATGGCGGAAACGATGTTCGTGGGCTGGTTCATTTCACCCACGGCGAAAATCGTGACCTCTGGAATGCTGGCGTGGATCAGTTCGATGGTGCGGATGGCGCGCTGCGGATTCTGGGGATCAATGTTCACCAGGACGACTTCAACATGCTGATCCTGCAACTGACGCAAAATGGCGTCGCTCGGTCCCGCCGGGAAACCGAGGCTCAATGCGGTACGGGCCAGATTGGTGCTCTCGACTCGGCTGTTCAGTACGACGGATTGTTCGCGGTCCTCGGTGAGTAGGGCGACGGCGATCCCGGGCATAGCTCGCTTCTCAGTGTTCATTGTCATGCTACGAACTTCCAGCGTCGGGACCAAGTGACCTTCGTAATCGAATTGGACCAAGGACGAGGTGGCAGGTCGCCAGCGGGTTTCCAATGGAGAGCAAGATCCCGCCGGACTGCTGGTTTACTTGATTGTAAGGCAAAGGCCAGCACTTGAAAAGATGGGGCGAGGTTCCAGATGACGGGGTTTCAGGAAACGAGCTTCCGAGGCGCTACTGGCCGGAAGTTGCCCCGGCGGCAGTTGCGGCCGAAACCCGCACGAAGTGAGTAGTGGGCTCGTCGGCGGGCAAGTACTCGTAGGAATCGAGTTGCACGGCGATCCCGCTTCGCTGACCCGCCTGAGAATGACTAACTTGGGAATGACCCGCCTGCGCGGCCAAGGCGCGCAACACCCGGCCGCGACACCGCACCGGCATGTTCTCCGTCAAGGTGACTTCGCAGGGCATGGTGAAAGTTAACTCCACGACCGCTCCTTCCGGAAGCGCCGTCTCGGCGTAAAAAAACATTCCACGGCCACTCAAGTCCTGAGCAAATCCGTGCACAGTTCGTCCATCGAAGCGAACCGCTAACGGCAAACTTACTTCGAAACGCTGCGCGCCTCGCCGTTCCAGACAATGTTCCAGACGATTGGGATCGGTGCTCATAGTTCCATCCTTCCCGGAACCGGCTCATTGCGATCGGTGACTCTTAACTGTAGCGCGGATCGAACCGGCGGGGAAGTTCCAAGTCGTGGCCAGCTGTGGAAATCTGGGTGACATCTTCAGTAGTCTTGCGGTTTGGTTGTCCTCCTGACCCTGAGCGCAGCCGAAGGGGAAGGACCTGCTGTTTGCAGGTAGCGATTGTGTGTTTGGCTCGCTTCCTTGCAATATCTAACCCTTCCGCCGGTTGCCGTCATCATAAAGATGTGAAAAAGTTCTAGAAGAGTGAGTGGTGGCCAACGGCCAACGACCAGGTGATTGACCAAAGAAACTCCGACGCCGCCGAAGAAGCGGCTGCGAAAGCAGCGCGCCTGCCGAAATGGGCCACGACCCTGCGCGCCCTGCGCCATCGCAATTTTCAACTCTTTTTCAGCGGACAACTCATCTCGCTCATCGGCACTTGGATGCAGACCGTGGCCCAGGCGTGGCTCGTCTACCGGATGACGAAATCTCCGCTGTTGCTGGGAAGCGTCGGCTTTGCCAGCCAGATCCCCGTCTTCCTCGTCGCACCCTTCGGCGGGATCACCGCCGACCGCGTCAATCGCCAGCGACTGGTGATCGCTACTCAAATCTCTGCCATGATCCTCGCGGGCATTCTGGCCTGGCTCACGCTAAGCGGACGCGTCCATGTGTGGCACATCTTCGTGCTCGCGGGCCTGCTCGGAGTGGTGAACGCGTTCGATATTCCCGGCCGCCAGTCTTTCCTCATCGACATGGTCGGCAAGGAAGACTTGATGAACGCCATCGCGCTGAACTCGTCGATGTTCAATGGCGCGCGCGTGATCGGCCCAGCCATAGCCGGAATCCTGGTGGCGAAAATCGGCGAAGGCTGGTGCTTTGCCGCCAATTCCATCAGCTACATCGCCGTGATCGTCGGCCTGCTGCTGATGCACGTGCACTGCGCCCCGCGTGCCAGCAAGCAATCGCCGATTGAAGACATCATCGAAGGTTTTCGCTGGGTCAACCACACGAAGGTCATTCGCGCGCTGCTGTTGCTGCTAGGACTGGTGAGCCTGGTCGGGATGCCCTACACCGTGCTGATGCCGGTTTTCGCCGACAAAGTTCTGCACGGCGGCGCGCGCGGTCTCGGCATCCTGATGGGCGCGACCGGCGTAGGCGCTCTGTTCGGCGCCTTGACCCTGGCCGCTAAAACCGGAGTGAAAGGGCTCGGGCGATGGGTAGCACTCGCCTGCGGAAGCTTCGGGATCAGCCTGTTTCTTTTTTCGTTCTCGCGTTCCTTCTGGTTGTCAGTTGCGCTTCTGTTGCCCGCCGGTTATTCGATGATGCTGCAGATGGCTTGCTCGAACACGCTGGTCCAGACCATGGTCCCCGACCAACTGCGCGGCCGCGTCATGTCCGTTTACTCGATGATGTTCATGGGCATGGCTCCCTTCGGAGCTTTCTTCGGAGGAGCCTTGGCCCACCGAATCGGCGCGCCCATCACGGTCGCCGCCGGAGGAGTGGCCTGCGTCGTCGGCGCGATCCTGTTCGGACGCGCCCTGCCCGAACTGCGCATCGAAGCCCGGCGCCTGATCATCGCCCAGGGCCTGGCCGGAGGCGAACCCGCTCAGGAACTGAACGCGCAGCCAGTGGAAGAGTGAGGTATAGCGTGTTTCATGAACCGGCTATGGACAACGGAGTTCCGCTCTGGCCAAACGGAGTCACGCCGCACCGAACCAGATATTGCGCCGTCGCCTCAAACTCATCTGGCCGATTGGACGGATCATTGTCGTTCCCTTTTGGAACAAAAACAATCATTCCTTGCCTCGCCCGGGTCAGCAACACACGATACGCATTTCTCCGATAGATTCTTTTCTCATCACTTTTGATCGCGCTCCATTTACTTTGTTGGCCGTGTCGCAACGCTCGCAGAAGCCATCCCTGCGCGTCATTCCAAACAAAATCGCCGCCCCAGCAAAGCCCGATCCAATCCAACTCTAATCCCTGAATCTCAAACTCCGTCGCAAATACTTCACACCGATAGCTCGAACGCACATCTGTCTCCTCCGCTAGATACCAATGCTCCCACGGATATTCCGCATGAAAGGTTGAGCTTGGCTCCAGCCCTTCCGCTCGCAAACGCGCAGCTCCCGAGGAACCGACCAACCCGTACCGATTTGCACCAATCCCTTGCTCTCGCAACTTCAATCGCGTTTCGTCTAACCTCCGCGAAAGGAAGATGGGGAACCTTTCCGTAATTCGCAGGGATGCTGCCCGGTCAGCATCTCCGTCCAGTACGAGATTCACCCATGTCGCCAATTGATCCGCTCGCAGACTCCGATGCGAGGTCCTCAAATGCAACGCCGAACTCGTCCGTATCTTCCGCTGACCAGCCAGGTCGTCGAACAATCGATGCCCCGCCGTAGATGCGCCACCGTCTAATACCTCGGGTGACGCATAGACCACCCAATCCTTCGTGCTGCTGGTTAGCGCTCTACCCCATTCCTCCAGACCAGCCTCGCCGTCATTGATCTCCTGCCCTCCGCCTACCAAAGCGACAACTACGGCCCAATCCAGATGCCGTTCCATAATTCGTAACAGCATCTCCGGCTCCGAGTAGTCTCGCTGAAATTTCTTCATGTTCTGAGCACGGTTCCAAGCACGTTGCGCCTCATCAAAGACGATCGCATGATTCGACGGCGGCCCCGGATTATCGTCCATGTGGTATCGAGCAAAGACGTGAACGTTTTCGATGAGCGTCTTCGCCTCCGCGCGGGCCTGTACAGCCTTCGCGCCCCCTCGCATACTCTCTTGTGTAAAAAGATGCTGCAGTACCTTCACCAGCGGGCCATTGCCGCTCATAAAATGAATCGCATGGGCTTTGTTTTCAGCTGAATGGGCAAGGCTCAAACGCACGAGTGTCTTTCCCGAACCCGGCACCCCGGTCAAAAAGCAGATCGCATGATGATACTCAGCGCGAGCTTGTTCCACGCATCCCTGGACAGCCTGTTGTACATTCTCTATTTCGTGCTCCGACGCTTCGGAATGCGCAATCTCTCGAATCGAAAGACCGCTCCTGAGTGCCATCGCCGCCTCAAGAATGCTTGGAACTGGAAAGTAAGGGCTCTTGTCCCACACCTCCGCAAGCACCTGCTCCGCGGAAGGCTTTTCTATCGCGACCAGCAGAGTTGGCAGCTCTTGCCACGAAATTCGGTTTACCTGTCCTATCCAACATGAAGCCAATTGCGGAAAAACCTCATCCTGGTCCAATGCGGTTAGATCAGATTTATCTGGGCCCGACGAAACGACGATGGGCACAATCCGACGTTCCATCGACCCCTTGTGGAAGTAATGCAAGAGAAGCGCGTATTCTTCTACCTGGCGTTTAGCCTGCGAAGCGACACGCCCAGTCTTTGCCTCCAGAACAACAATCACATCCCTGATCAATAAGACGATATCGATTCGCATTTCCTTCCGTGGAATGGAAAACTCGATAAGCAGACCCCACGACCTCGCAGTATCCGACCTGCTGACACATTGCTCCAACGCTCGGCGAAGCAAACTAACGTCCCGCTCCCAAGTTAGTGTTTGGTCTGCATACTGGCTCGTGTAGCCTCGGTTGGCATATGCGACCCCCATCCGAGCGAGTATGTGCTCCTCATTTTGCGCAAGAAATTCCTCGACACTGGCTCGATAAAAAGATGCCATTCGTCGTAAGCAGCGGTGACCGCTGCCCAGGTTATCACTTTGCTGTGTTTGGCAGGGTTCGCGTGTCTCCGGGTCGGTCCTCGCCACAGGACCCCGATAAGGACTGAGAACTGAGAGCTAGCCTCGCATTACTTGATCCGTTGCCCCGTCTCCTTGTCGAACACCGCGTTGCGCAAAAACTGTTCCGAGGTCCACGGCGGTGCGTCTCCTCCGAGATACTGATGGAACCATTCGAGGTGCGCGGTGTAGTACAGCGCCATTTCATACCAACTGGGCCAGTGGCCGGCCTCGGAATAGATGATCAGCCGTGAAGGGACATTCATTTTCTGCAGCGAGGTGAACATCTGCAGTGACTGAGTGTAGGGAACGCGATAATCACGCTCGCCGGAGATCACCAGGCAGGGCGTCTTGAAATTTTTCACGAAGTAGGAGGGTGAGAACTTTTCGTACTGATCGGAACTCCAGGGCTGCCCTTTGAGGTCCCACTCGGGAAACCACAACTCTTCGGTTGCACCGTAAAAAGAACGCAGGTCGAAGAGACCCATCATGGACGCGATGGCCTTGAATCGAGTGGTGTGGCCCTCGAACCAATCCATCATGTAGCCGCCGTAGGACCAGCCCATGGCGCCGGTGCGGTCGGGATCGACGTAAGGAAGCTTGATCAGTTCGTCGGTGACCTTCATCAGGTCCTCAAAAACCTTGCCTCCAAAGTCTCCGGAAATTTCAGCCGTGAAATCCTGGCCATAGCCGGTGGACCCGTGCGGATTGGCGAAAGCGACGACGTAGCCGGCGCCGGGATAAACCTGCCAGTCGCCGCGAAACGAATCCTGCCACTGCTGTTGCGGCCCACCGTGCACGTTGAGGATGAGCGGATATTTCTTCGACGGATCGAAGTTGTGGGGCTTGACGATGAAAACTTCGATCTTCGCACCGTCCGCTCCCTTCACCCAGATGCGCTCGGCCGGACGGAGGTCCACTTCGTTGGCGACTGCGTCGTTGAATTGAGACAGGCGTTGCGGCGGCGAGGATTTTCCGTCAGCCAAATCAACCGCAAAAATTTCAGCCGGGTCGCTGACGGAACGCCGGATGTAGACGATGCGGCGGTTGTCCGGGGAGAGTTCGAAATCATCGATGGCGCGGTCGACCAACACTTGCTGAATGGCGTCAGAGTCGAGGGTGACACGGAAGATTGGATTGTCGCCATCAACCGGAGCGGTGAAATAGAGAGACTTCGAGTCTGAGGCCCATTTAAAGTCGTCTACCCAGTTGCGGAAGGACTCGGTGAGCACGCGTGAAGTGCCGGCGGAGCGATCAAAAACGGCCAGGCGAAAGAGGTCGGATTCATAGCCGGCTTGCTTCTGCAATTGATAGGCGATGTATTTTCCGTCGGGCGAATATTTAGGATGGCCATCGAAGGCCGGATTCGAAGCCGTGATGTTACGCGGCGGCTGAGTGCCGGAGAGCGGGACGATCCACACGTCGCTATTGGTTGACGACGCGAGGTTGCGGTCATGATTCGAGTCGAAGGCGAGTTCCGCGCTATCCGGAGAAAAATCGTAGCGTAAGGCTCCGCCCAGCTGGAAGGGAGGAGAATCGAATTCACCGGGCGTTAGGTCGCGCACGGCGCCGCTGGAAACATCGGCCAGCAGGATGTGCGTGCGCTTGCCGTCTTTCCATTTCGTCCAGTGGCGATAGAGCAGCGCATCGGCCATGTGGGCATGGAGCGGGCCCTTACTCCAGCGTTGTTCGATTTTCTTGTTGCAAGCATCGTCGTCGGCGCATTCCGGGTAGACGTCGCTCGAAAACGCGATCCATTTGCCGTCTGGAGACCAGAGCGGATCGGAAACTCCCGTGGAAATGTTGGTGAGTCGCCGGGCTTCGCCACCGCTGGCGGACATGACGTAGAGGTTCTCGTCACCGTCGCGCGAGCTGATGAAGGCGATCCATTTGCCGTCGGGTGAGAAGATGGGCGACGATTCGCCCTTTTCGCCAAACGTAAATTGGCGTGCGTTCTTGCCGTCGGCATCCATCAGCCAGACGTGCCCGGTGTGCTTAGCCTTTGCCAGGTCGCTTGTTTGCACGGTGAACAGGACGGTTTTGCCGTCGGGAGATACGTGCAAGTCTTCGATTCCGCGAAGACGGTAAAGATCTTCGATGGTGAAGGCGTGTTTAGCGGCAGCGCCGGAGATGGCCAGCAGCAAAAAGCAGAATAAGAACGAGAATAGTCTTTTGCGCATGAAGCCCCTCGTCATGAAGTGAAATGCGAAATGATGTGTGTCCAGCTACCGCGCAGCCCGCCTCGTCGTGTACGCGGCGTCTGGTAACCCTGTAATCCGTATTCCGCCGTGGCCTTTGTAGCGGATGTTGAGCCCGATCAGCAGCGCGGTGATTTGCTCGACAATGCGCGCGTTCTCCAGCTTGCCGCCATCGATCGCTCGCACGCCCGCGATTTTTGCGGCGAGTTCCATCGCGATCTGCGTGGCATTCGGATCGTCGCTGCACACAATGACGTCGCAATCCACGTCATCATTACTGTCGCCGTTGAGTACGTCGGCCGAAACGTTGTGGAACGCCGCCGCGACGGAAACGCCCTTGGGAATAAGCTCCGCCGTCTGTTGTGCGGCCGAGCCCTGCCACACGCCAATCGTGCGGCTGGCGCGTCCGCCCACGCTCGCAGCCAGCGGAACGGTGGCATCGATCACAACGCTGCCCGGACGGATTGCGGTCTTCAACTGCTTGAGCAGCGCTGCCTGTCCCTCGAAGGGCACGGTCAGCACCAGCAGATCGCTGGCCGCGCAGGCTGCGGAATTTTCCATGCCGGAAACTTGAGCATTCGCGCCCACGCGCTTACAGATTGTCTGAGCCGTTTGCTGCGCCCGGGCGGGATCGCGCGAGCCGATGATGACGGTTTCTCCCGCACGCGCCCAGCGCAACGCGAGGCCGGTGCCCGCCGGGCCGGTGCCGCCAATGACGGCGATGGCGCGGCTCACGCCGGCGTTCATGCGAACTCCGCAACCAGCGCGTGTTCACAAGAAACTTCGGAACAAACAGATTCGGCGGGCAGCTTGATCTTCATCCGTGAATATTTTGTGTTGCGCTCTGCCGGAATGCGCCCGATCTCCAGAATCAGCGCCTGGAAATCCTCCGGACTGGTGTACTGGCCAGCGGTCGCTCCCGCTTCGCGCGAAATATTTTCTTCCATCAGCGTTCCGCCGTAGTCGTTGGCGCCGGCGTGCAGGCAAAGCTGCGAGAGCTTACGGTTCAGCTTCACCCATGAGACCTGGATATTATGAATCGAACCGGCGAGCAAGAGTCTGGCGAGCGCGTGAAGCTTCAGATGCTCGGCGAGCGTTGGTCCCGAGCGCGCTAGTCCCTGCTGGAATAAAAGCGTGTTCTGGTGGACAAAACCCAGCGGCACGAACTCGGTGAAGCCGCCGGTTTCAGCCTGAATCTGCCGTAACAATGACAGCTGCCTCACCCAATGGTCGGGCGTTTCCATATGCCCGTACATCAGCGTCGAAGTGCTCGGGATGCCGCATGCGTGCGCGGTGCGGATCACCTCTTGCCATTGCGCCGACGAAAGTTTGTTGCGCGACAATACGTGACGCACTTCATCATCCAAAATTTCGGCCGCCGTGCCCGGCAGCGTGTCCAGTCCGTTATCGCGCAACATCATCAGATAGTCGCGCAGAGTCATGCCGGTCAGTTCCACTCCATACACAATTTCCATCGGAGAAAACGCGTGGATATGCATACCAGGCACGGCATTCTTCACGGCGCGCAGAATGTCGCGGTAATAATCGGGCGGAAGACCATGTGGCAGGCCGCCTTGGATGCAGACTTCGGTAGCGCCCAGTTCCCACGCCTCTTTACTTTTGCGCCCCATGTCTTCGAGCGAATGAAAATAGGAGTCGACTTCGCGCGGCCCGCGGCTGAACGCGCAGAACTTGCAGCCCACGAAACAGATGTTCGTAAAATTAATATTGCGGTTCACCACGTAGCTGATGATGTTGCCGACCAGATCGCGCCGAAGCGTGTCCGCAGCCACCAGCAGCGCGAGCAAATCGGCGCCATTGCAGTTTGCCCCATCGCAGTTCGCCAAGGCATAGCGCTCCTCGTCCGTTAGACATGCTCCGTCTTGCTTTTCCAGCACGCGCTCCAGAGCGACGCGAATCGTCACGGAGGCCCGTGGTGCGATCTGGTCCCAGGTCAGCGCGGGGAATTGCTCGAGTTCCGAAGATTGCAGGGTCATAACATTCTCCTATCAGCTCGCAGACAAGACGCGGCGCCCCTGGAACTGCACAAGATTGTTTCATCCCGAGCGAAGCGAGGGATCTGCATCTTTCGGCGGACTACAGATCCCTCGCTTCGCTCGGGATGACAATTCATAAAAAGCTCCTACCTAAAAAGATCATTCTTCGCGGGCCGGATCAATTCTCGCGCCCCACCGTTTTCGCGGCGGTTGGATCGGGAATAAGAATAACCGCGAATGATGCACGCGGGAGTGCTTGCAAGCTTGCCGCAAACCAGCCCCGCCGCGCAAGCCAGTTCGTCCGCCACCGCGTCCACCGTTGCATGCAGCGAATAGCCGTGCGCATCGCGCTGTCCGCGGTAGTCGACCAAAGGCCGCATGCCGGAGACGCCAATCGCCACTTCCGTCAAACCTTCCCGCCACGGACGCCCGAAACTATCGCTGACGATGACCGCGATCCCGATCCCGAGCCGCTTTTTCAACTCCCGCCGCAACTTCGTCGCGGAACGATCCGGATCCGCCGGCAACAACACCGCGTGCCGCCCACCATCCACGTTCGATACATCCACGCCGCTGTTCGCGCAAACGAACCCATGCCTGGTCTCAGTGATCAACACACCGCGCTTTCGCCGCACAATCCGACGACTCTCCCGCACCGCCAATTCCGTGACTCGTGCGTCAAGATTGTAGCGTCGGGCCCAAGCCTGTGAAGCCGCCGAGGGGCGGATCTTCTCAAGTGCCACCAGCGCACCTTCCGCCTTCGAAACCACTTTGTGCTTCACCACCAGAATGTCGCCATCCTGTAAGCGTAGGCTCAAGCCTCGCATCGCTGCCAACAACCGCGCGCACAGCGATTCTCCAGCGCGGATTTCTCCGCTGACCGCGACCGGCAGAATGCGAACTTCGCCACTCGCGCGCTTACTCGCGTGCCTGGCGACGCTGGGCCCTATCCTGGACCTGGGCATGTCAGGCCTGACTCCGGCTGCCAAGGTTCCAGCTGCGCACCAGTTTCTGCGACCGCCGTTCTCCGCGGGCAGCGGCCAGTTCGCGGAGATCTTCGGGGCGATCGACATCCCGCGCAATCCCCGGCAGTTTGAGCACAACGCAAGGCAGGCCCGTTGCCTTCGCCGCGGCCAGGTGCGGCAAGAAGCTGTCGTTCCCGAAGCGAAGCGGAAACAAATTACCCGGAGAACGCCAGGCCGCATTGGTGCCGCGTCCCGCAGCATCGGGCACCAGCACCGCACCACCTTGAGAGTGAGGAGCGCTATCCACGATCTTCTGCAGTTCCGAACCGTCGATCAAAGGAATATCTGCCGGAACCACCAGGGTGCTCTGCGCTCCGCGCTCTCGGCTAAGCGCCGTGGCCATTTCGATGGCGCTGGTTTCTCCGGAGTTGTCGTCGGCAACGACCTCGAAATTGAAACGTAACGCCAAATCGCGCGCGAACGAATCGCTGGTCACCACGGCAACTTGAGGCCGGCTTTGCCAGTGCGCCAGCGCTTGGAGCACGTCCTCGCACATAGCCTGCGCCAGTGCGAAACGTTCGGCGGGAATCAGAATAGGTGACAGCCGCTGTTTGGCGTCAGCGAGATTCTTTACGGGAACGAGAATCATGGCCGCTCCACAGCGGACTGAGCGGACGGATGTTGCCTGGCCGCTTCCAGCACGCTCCTGGCCAGCGCGACTCTATCTTCATTCTTGCGCATGATGGTGGGCGTGCAATGCACACGCATGCCAGTCTTGCGCAACTCCTCTGCAGCCGCGGCGTCCTCGGAATCGACCACCAGCAGGTCAAGGAAGTCGTGATAGACGTCGGCAACGCCGGCTATGGAAACCGGGAAGCCTTCCGCCGCCATGAGTATTCCGGCGGGCCCAGAGACCGCTGCTCCCCCCACAATCGGGCTCACGGCCACAATGCGGGAGCGGCTCTCGCGCAGCGCCTCGCGAATGCCCGGCACGGCAAGAATCGGCGCGATGCTGGTCACGGGATTACTCGGCGCGAGCAGTACAATATCTGCCGCGCGGATTGCCTCGATCACTCCCGGAGCCGGTTCTGCGTCCGTGGCGCCGGCAAACCGAACCGATTCCACTGGATCCTGGTACCAGCGTTCGACGAAATATTCTTCAAAGCTCAATTCTCCGACCGGAGTCAGAACCCGGGTCTCCACGCGCGAATTGCTCATGGGCAGGATCCGCGTCTTGATTCCAAGCCTGGTCGCAATCTCGGATGTGGCTTCACTGAGCGTCTTGCCATCGGCCAGCAGCTTCGAACGAAAAATGTGTGTGGCCAAATCACGATCGCCGGCGTGAAACCATATCGGCTGTCCCAATTGCCCCATGGCATTGAGGCAGAAAAAAGTGTCGCCCTTCACGCCCCAGCCACGTTCCTGGCTCAGTTTCCCTGCCAGCATGTAGGTAATGGAATCCAGATCGGGCGAAGCGTACAACCCCCACCAGAGCAAGTCGTCGCCGGTATTCACGATGATGGTGAGGTCTTCCGGATGAACGATCTGCCGGAGTCCATCCACAAACTTGGCGCCACCGGTGCCGCCGGTCAGTACGGTGATCATGCCGCCCTCTTCCCTTGATTTTGAGCGTAGCCCTCAGCATCAGCGGCGGAACTTAGGCGCTCGGCCAGCAGATTGCTGGGGGTCGCTGGTCGTTCTGAGAACTGTTCTGCGAATCGTCTCACGAACGTTTCTGCGAATTCAGGATAAACGGGTAGCCGCTGTCGCAACTTAAATCCTTTTGCCTCGGTCCGCTGTTGCAATTCTTCGAGATGCGGCCAGGGCTTTTCCGGATTGATGAAATCCGGTGTCAGCGGCGAAACTCCGCCCCAGTCATTGATGCCGCCATCGAGCAGATCGGCGTAGTGGGGGTCAGAGAGATTCGGCGGCGCTTGAATATTCATCTTCGGCATCAGCAGACGCGCCACGGCCAGCGTGCGCAGCATTTCGTCGCGGCCCGGTTCGGGCCACTGTGCCATCGGCGTTCCACTCTTGGCGCGGAAATTTTGCACGATGACTTCCTGAATGTGCCCATACCTCTCGTGCAAGTCGCGGATCGCGATCAACGAATCCACGCGCTCTTCCAGCGTCTCGCCAATGCCAATCAGAATTCCAGTCGTAAAAGGAATCTTCCGCCGCCCCGCATCCGCAATTACACGCAGGCGCTTTGCCGGTTCCTTGTCGGGAGCATTGTCGTGCGCGGCGCCTTTCGCGAGCAGCCGTGTGCTGGTTGTTTCGAGCATGAGCCCCATGCTGGGCGCCACGCTGGACAGCCGTTCCAGCCATTCCGCGCTCATCAATCCAGGATTCGGATGCGGCAGCAGGCTCGATTCGCGAAGCACCTTCTCACACATCGCTTCCAGATAATGGAGCGTGGATTTGTATCCCAAGTGCCGCAGTGTATCGCGCATCCGCGGAAAAAGCAGTTCCGGTTTATCTCCCAGGCTGAACAATGCCTCGGTACATCCCATGCGCTCGCCCGCGCGCACTACTTCCATCACCTGGTCCGGCGTCATGGTGTGCGCTCCGGGCTCGCCGGGATCGCGCCGGAAGGTGCAGTAGCCGCAGTAGTCGCGACATAGATTCGTCAGGGGAAGAAACACTTTGCGCGAATAGGTGATGACTCCTGGCTTGAATCTCGCACGTGCTGACTGCGCCGCCGAAAGTAGGGAAGGCAGCAGGTCGTTGTCCGCTCGCAGCAGCCGGCAAGCCGCTTCACGAGAGATCGGCTCCGTGCCGGCGTTCGCGAGTTCGACAGCTGTCGTGGCGCGCGCATCTGGGAGAAAGGTCGCCATAGAACCAAATACATCAGCACAGGGGACACAGAGGAACACGGAGGAAAAAGAGGAGCAGTCCCGTGTGCTTCTCTGTGCCCCCTGTGGTTAAAGCTTTTACTTTCCCATCACCAACTTTGCGATGGTTGCCAGCTGCATGTTCGACGTGCCTTCGTAGATTTTTCCGATCTTGGCGTCGCGCCAATATTTTTCGACGGGATAATCTTTTGTAAACCCGTATCCACCGTAGATTTCGATAGCCAGCGACGTTACGCGCTCGGCCACCTGCGACGTGAACAGCTTGGTCATGGCGGCTTCTTTAACAAAATTCACGCCGGCGTCTTTCATGCGGGCGGAGTTATACACCATCAGCCGCGCCGCTTCGATTTCGGTTGCCATCTGCGCGATCTGGAATTGTATCCCCTGAAATTCTGAAATCGGCTTGCCGAATTGCGTGCGCTCCTGCGCATACTTCGTGGCGTATTCCCAAGCGCCTCGTGCGACGCCCAACATTTGCGCGCCAATTCCGATGCGGCCTTCGTTCAGCGTTTCGATTGCGATCTTGTATCCCTTGCCGACTTCGCCGAGCACGTTCTCTTTGGGCACGCGGCAATCTTCCAGAATCAGTTCGCAGGTTGATGATGCTCGAATCCCCAGCTTGTCTTCTTTCTTGCCGACGGTGAATCCAGGAAAATCTTTCTCGATCAGAAACGCCGTGATTCCCTTGTATCCCTTGGACGCATCGACGGTGGCGAACAGGATGAACAGTCCAGCCTCTTTGCTATTCGTGATCCAGAGCTTGCGACCGTTGAGAATAAAATCATTGCCTTTGAGTTCGGCTTTGGTTTGCAGCGCGAATGCATCCGATCCCGACCCCGCCTCGCTCAACGCGTAGGCGCCAAGCGTGTCCGCCGCCAGTTTGGGCAGGTAACGCTTCTTCTGCTCTTCACTGGCCCAGCGCAGAATCGCATTCGCCACCAGCGTGTTCTGCACGTCCACGATTACGCCGGCGGAAGCGTCGGCCCGCGAACATTCCTCGACGGCTAAGATCGCCTCAAAGAACTTGCCGCCCGCGCCGCCGTATTGCTCGGGAATCTCGATCCCCATCAGTCCGAGCTGAAAGAACTGGTCGATCAGGCCGTGATCGAACACTGCCTTTTCGTCCATTTCTTTGGCGAGCGGCCGAATCTTATCCTCAGCGAACTGGCGGACGTTGTCGCGAAATAGAATCTCGTCTTCGGTAAGGGTGGTAAGCGGCGCGGGATTCGAAAGCTGCAAAGTTTCCGGCATGAAGGCACCTCGTAGTAGAGACGCGGCCTGCCGCGTCCGGGAAGGATGACGAACTGGAAATTGTAGCAGCAGGAGACGGCAGACCAGCGACCGCTCGGTTGGTTCGGCGTGGCAGCGGTGCGAACTGGGCGGAGTTTCGCTCCGCTGGGCGGGCGGGACGCCCGCCACCACACGAGCATTTCTATTTCGGCATCAGCTCGGTCACCGTCAGTTCATCGGCCTTTCGCAGTTCTGGAAACAGCCATGCCCAGGTGGCGATCACCAGCAAGGTTCCTACTCCTCCCAGGACCACGGCGGGGACCGTGCCGAACCATTGCGCGGTTAGTCCGGACTCGAACTCGCCTAATTCGTTGGAGACTCCGATGAAGAGCATGTCTACGGCGTTGACGCGGCCGCGCATCTCGTCCGGAGTTGCGACTTGGATCAGGGTGGCGCGGATGATCACGCTTACCATGTCGGCGGCGCCGGTCAGGAATAACGCGGCCAGCGAGAGGACCAGGTTGTGTGAGATTCCGAAGACGATGGTAAACACGCCGAAGGCGGCTACTGCGACGAGCATAGTCAGGCCGGCGCGGCGGCGAATAGGGCGGTGAGCTACTACGATCGCCATCAGGGCGGCGCCCACTCCGGGAGCGGCGCGCAGCACGCCGAGTCCCCAGGGACCAGTGCGCAGGATGGTTCTGGCGTAGATGGGGAGTAACGATACCGCCCCGCCTAGCAGGACGGCGAACATGTCGAGCGAGAGCGAACCCAAGATCAGCTTCTTCTCCCACATAAAGTGCAAACCTGCGAGCACAGTGCGCAGGCTAACGGGCTCTTTCTCTGCGAGTTCTTTTTCTGGCGACGTGGGCAGCGGGTGAATTCGCAAGGTAAAGATGGTGGAGAGGACGGACACGGTCACGGCAATGGCATAGACCGCCTCCGGGCCGTGAAATGCGGCGTAGGCGATGCCTCCGATGGCCGGTCCGGCGATGGTTGCGATTTGAAAGGTGCTGGCATTCCAGGCAACTGCGTTCGCGAAGTGTTCTTCGGGAACGAGGTGCGGCAGGATGGCGCGGCTCACGGGAAAGCTGAAGGAACGGAAGGTCCCAACCAGCACCAGGACAACATAGATTGCATGCACCGAGTGCGGGGCGCGCCAACTGATGGCGAGTAAGAGAGCCGAGCACAGACCGTAGCCGGCGTAGCAAGCCATCAACAGCTTGCGGCGGTCCAAACGATCGGCGGCATGTCCAGCGAAAAGAAACAGCACGAAGCCGGGCAGAAACTGGGCCAGACCGACGTATCCGAGATCGAGCGGCCGCTTGGTGATTTCGTATACCTGCCATCCCACGGCGACGGACTGCATTTCAAGCGCGACGACGATGAAGAAGCGCGCGAGCGTATAGGAGACAAAGTTGGGATAGTTGAAGGCGACTCGCCCGGCCAGGCGGGGGTCTTTCGTCGTGAGCATTCTTTATTACTTTGCCACAGAATCGAAATCCCAAGGGAGCCGGTGCCGTGGCTGGACGGCCGAGGGCGGCCGTCCCTACGCGAGCAGTTGGCGAATCAGCGGCGGTTGATGAGCGAGGCTACGTAGCCTGCGCCGAATCCGTTGTCGATGTTTACCACGCTGACGTTGGAGGCGCAGGAGTTAATCATTCCGAGCAAAGCGGCGAGGCCTTCGAAGGCAGCGCCGTAACCTACGCTGGTCGGAACGGCAATCACCGGGACTCCCACCAGGCCACCGACTACGCTGGGGAGAGCGCCTTCCATTCCGGCGCAGACTACGATCACGCGCGCCTTAGCGAGCGCTCCGCGATGGGCCAGCAGGCGGTGAATGCCGGCGACCCCGACGTCGTAGATGTGCTGAACTTCGTTGCCCATCAGTTCGGCGGTGACGACTGCCTCTTCGGCGACCGGGATGTCGCTGGTTCCCGCCGACACGACCACGATCACGCCCTTCCCGCGCTTCTTCCGATCACGCTTGAGCACGATGGCGCGCGCCAGGGGACGGTACTCTGCGCGCGGAACGGCGGCGGCGACTGCGGCGTACTGTTCTTCGGTCGCTCGCGTCGCCAGCACGTTGCCGCCGTGGGCGGCGAGGCGGGCGAATATATCGGCGACCTGGCGTGGCGCTTTGCCCTGGGTGAAAATCACCTCGGGCATGCCTTGGCGCAGGGCGCGGTGATGGTCGAGCTTGGCGAAACCCAGGTCCTCAAACGGCAAATGCCGGAGGCGCTCGACGGCTTCGTCGGGGGAGAGGCGCTTCATCTGAACCTGGTCGAACAGTTTTTTTAACGTCTCGGCGTTCATGGATTGGGAATCATTGTAGACGGCGGCGGTCTGGTTTGGTTGGGTGAGAGATTTAACCACAGGGGGCACAGAGGGTCACAGAGAGGGGACACAGGGGGAAACAGGGCTCCGGGACGTTGACGTAGCCATGAAGTAATGCCCTTTCAGTAACTTAGGCAGATTACTCCAGAGGTTCTACGCCCTTTGGAGAGATTGCTACTGTCCTCGGCACACCCTATACTGGCGTTACTCTGGTTCTGGATTCTCTGGCAGGTGCTCGGGTAGGTGGGCCCTAAAGTAAGTGTGCCTATTGGCCGATCCTCATTGGATCGACCGATTTGGTCGACCTGAACCCGTATGCATAGACGCCCGCAAATCGCGCTGATGGCCAGCCTAATGGCGACCTCCTTTCTCTCTCTTTCCATGCTTTTCTCGGCGATGCCGGCGCACGCGCAACCAGGCGCCGAGCCGGTCGTGCGGGCGGGAGCGATTACTCCGACCACCGACGAATCCGGCCGCAAGATCTATGTTAACGAGGATAAAGTTAACGGGGACACGACTTCCGCCGCTTCCAGGACCGGGGCGGCGCCAGCACGATCTCCGCTGGTTTACTGGAGTTCGACCGAACACCGCTTCAAGCCGGTGCCGACCAACGGAGCGGTGATGCGTGCGGCGCGTTCGGCGGCTTCGGAAGTTAACACCTACCTCGATGGCAAAGCGCAGACCCACCAGATCCTCAACCGTGCCTTCACCCAGGAGGATATCGACGCCGCAATTGAACAGGCGGCCACGCGGCACAATGTGGATCCGAGCCTGGTGCGCTCGGTCGTCAAGGTAGAATCGGACTTCAATCCCAATGCGGTTTCGCGCAAAGGCGCCATGGGACTGATGCAATTGATGCCTTCGACCGCCCGTTCTCTCAATGTTTCCAATCCCTTTGACCCGGTGCAGAACGTCGATGCCGGGGTTCGGCATCTAAGGAATCTGTTGGATAACTACCGCGGCAATGTTCAGCTCAGTCTGGCTGCCTATAACGCTGGCGCGGGGGCGGTGTCGCGCAGTGCGGGCGTTCCCCATTTCAGAGAGACGCAGAACTACGTTCGCCGGATCACGAACTTGTACAACGGCGGCAGCGAAACGATCTTTGGCAACCGGGCGCACGAACCGGTCCACGTGGAGCGGGATGCACGGGGCGTACTGTATATCAGCAACACGGAATAAGCTGCGTGTGGCAGCGGGGTGAGTCTCAAGTTGTTGAAGCAGTGATTGTTAAAACAGCTGGTGTTAAAACAGTTGGTGTTCCGCAACTTCACGATGCGGACTGGGTTGTCATCACCAGGACGTGTCATCAGTGTAGGTAACTGGCAGTACGGAATCGGTAAGTGAAGACCCAGGCTTCTACGACCCTAACTCGAGGCGCCCGCGCCTTTCGCCTCGGCGCAGCGTTGTTGCTCGTCCTGCTGCCGCTGGTTTCCGCCTCGGCGCGCGTCCACTACGCCGACTCCTGGGCCCGTCAGCAATTCGCCAAGGCAGAACGCATGCGGGAGGCTCTCAATGGCCGTCCGGCCGGAGAACGCACGCGTCGCGAATACCAGCGTGTGATCGACTCGTACCGCCGCGTCTACTTTGGCTCTCCAGCCTCATCGAAAGCGGACCCGAGCGTGGTGGCGACTGCCGAACTCATGGTCGAGATGGGCCGGCGCTTTGACGACAACAAGATCCTCCGCGGGGCCGTAGAACAATATCGCTTCCTGCGCAAGGAATACCCCGGCAGCAAGTACCGTTTCGACGCCCTGTTCACGATCGGTGAAATCTACAAGGACGATCTCAACGATCCCGAAGAGGCGCGCACCACCTTCGAAACTTTTCTGCATCGCTATCCGCGCAACCGACTGACCGACGATGCCCGCGCGGCAGTGAAGGAAATCGATGCCGCGGCGGACGCAATGGAACACGCGGCGCAGAAGGAGGCGCGCCAGCCGCGGTCGTCTTCATCTTCAGCAGGCGTCAGTACCGGTGGCGCCACTTCCATCGCCAACGCCAACACCGATTCCGGCGACTCCGCCGCATCCGCCAATGACGCCAGCGCCCGGCGCAGCGCATTGCCGCGCGTTACCGGGGTTCGCCACTGGTCCACGCCCGACTACACTCGCGTCGCCATTGACGTCGAGCAGGAAGTGACGTTCGCTTCGCAGCGCATCTCGCATCCGGACCGCATTTTCTTCGACCTGCACGATACCAAGCTGGCTTCGACCCTGGTAGGGAAGACCTTCGACGTCGACGATGGTTTTCTGAAGAAAATTCGCGTTGCCGAATTTCAGCCGGGGCGCACGCGGATTGTGCTGGAAGTAGACGACCTCGCGAGCTACGACGCTTTCCTGCTGCCAGATCCATACCGGCTCATCATTGATATTCACGGAAAGCAGAACCGGACGACGGTGATGGCCAAGACGGACACGGCTGCGACGGCTTCCCAGGAATCGGACGACGATTTCAGCGACCCGGCAGCGTCGTCGAGCGGAGGCTCGAAATCTGACGAGCAGAGAGGGCGGCGGCAGGATTCCCACAAAGGCGCGATTGTTTCTCCGAAGCCGGGACCCGTCGAGACCGATTTGCCCGCCAAGGATGCCCACGCGGATTCCAAGTCCGGATCGGCGAAATCATCGAGCGGCAATGGAGTGATCAAGACCACGGTTGCGGTCAAAGGGTCGAACCGCAGGATACCGAAGACGATTGTCGCGGCGGACGAAAATTCGGACGAAAGTTCGAACGGCAGTTCGAACCAGAATCCGAAAGACAGGGGTCCGTCGACGGTTGCCACTTTGGATCACGAGAAGATCCAACCCGAAATGCGGGAGGCGGCCGCCGACGCCTCGGGTGCGGACGAGACGAAGCCGGGGAAATCGGATTCGCGTTCGTCATCATCATCACCTGCTGCTTCGCCGCGCCGGAAAAAGGCGCGATCGGCGACAGCCACCGCCGCATCCGCCGCTGACACCGCGGATCTTCACGGTGAGTCCCGTGCCGCGACCCGCGAAGCGCGTCCTACCGCAGCGGGCGACCGATCTTTGACGCGCGCACTTGGCCTGAAGATTGGCAAGATCGTCATTGACGCCGGTCATGGGGGCCATGATACCGGTACCATTGGCCCCAACGGCCTGCTCGAGAAGGACGTGGTGCTCGACGTCGCCAAACGTCTGGGCCGCTTGCTGGAATCGCGCCTCGGCGCCGAAGTGATTTACACGCGCCAGGACGATACCTTCATTCCACTCGAAACCCGCACCGCGATTGCGAACCGCGAGCGGGCGGATTTATTCATCTCGATCCACGCCAACTCGAGTCGCGATTCCGATGCGCGCGGGGTCGAAACCTACTACCTGAATTTCACCTCATCGCCCGAAGCGCTGGAGGTTGCCGCGCGCGAAAACGCGGTGTCGGAGAAGTCGATCCATGAGCTACAGGATCTGGTGAAGAAAATTGCGCTGAAAGACAAAATCGATGAATCGCGCGAGTTTGCCGGCGATGTGCAGGAATCGCTCTACGGAGGGCTGGCGCTGAACAGCGCCGGCATCCGCAATCGGGGCACCAAGAAGGCGCCGTTCATCGTGCTGATCGGAGCAAATATGCCTTCAATTCTGGCCGAAATTTCGTTTGTGTCGAATCCCACCGACGAGCGCAAGCTCGAAACCTCCGAGCACCGGCAGCGCATCGCCGAATCGCTCTATCGGGGTGTCTCCAAGTACGTCAACGGCTTGAGCGGGGTGAAAGTGGCGAGCAAGATCGACAAACCCGAGGGGCAATGACGCAGGGCGGGGTTGGGGTGGTTGGCAGACCAAACCGGTTCTAAATTCCCGTTACGCCTGGTTTCCATTCATAAGGTCTTAACGTTCTTTTCACCGGATGTTAACAAACGCCTGCTAGGTTAATCCCCATTTGTCGCCGGAATGTGCGGTGACTCTCAAACAAAATCTTAAACACTCAGGAGATCACTCCATGAAAAGAAAAGCGTTTCTTGCGGGCGTGTTGGCGCTTGCCGCAAGCGCTGCATTTGCGCAGGAAGGCCCCGTGCCCAAGGGCGTCCCGGCCCTCAACCACGTCTGGGTCATCATGATGGAGAATCATGGTTTTTCCCAAGTCCTCCATAACCCGGCCGCGCCGTTTACCACCCAGTACGCTAATTCGGCAAACCTCGCCACGAACTATTTCGCTGTCGCCCATCCCAGCCTGACCAACTATCTGGAAACGAACGCGGGATCGAACTTCGGCGTGCTGGATGACAACTCGCCAGACTGGCACAACGGATCCTGCTCGCCGAACCTGGCCACGGGCGTAACCAATTGGGAATCGGATGGCAATCCCATTTGCCCGATCTCCGGCAGCGGAATCGACGCGGCCACACCGGCCATTGACTACAGCAACGAGACTTCCGGACCTCCCGGCGTCAACAACATCGACGGCGTTAAGTCGTATCCGGCTGATCCTAATATCCTGGGTATCAGCATTGCGGACCAACTGGTTGCCGCCGGAAAGACCTGGAAGACTTATCAGGAAAGCCTCCCGCTCGGGGGTGCCGACAACATCGATTACAGCGACGGCAACTTTACCAACCTCACTGATTTCACCTTGTTCAACTCTCTCTGGCCGGCGGAGCCTCCGACCTTCAACTCCGGGGAGATCGTTCAGCTTTACGCGGTCAAGCACAATCCGTTCGCCTATTTCCAATCCACCCAAGAAGGCACCAACCCACAGAACAGTCTGGCCAATGCGGTTCCGTTTGACGGAGCCGGCGGTCTCTATGGCGACCTGGCGTCGGGCAAAGTGCCGAACTACGCTTTTGTCGTTCCCAACCAGTGCAATGACCAACACGGTCGCGGCAATGGCACCCAATTCTGCCAATACGATCCTAATGACAATGGCACCCAGGTTGGCTTGAATCCGGCATTGATGGCGCTCGGAGACCAGGCACTCCAGAGAATCGTGGCCGCGATCCATGCCTCCCCGGCTTGGAGCAGGGGCCATAACGCCATCATCACCATCTGGGACGAGGATGACTACAGCATCGCTCCGACCGTCAACCGGGTCGCAGCCATCGTTGACACCAACTATGGCTTCCACAACCTGCGGAGCAACGTCTTCTACACTCACTTCTCCTTGCTCAGGACCATCGAAGGTGGATTCAGGCTGCCTTGCTTGAACCATGCCTGCGATGCCACCACCAACACCATCTCCGACCTGTTCGGCGAGCCTTAATGTTCCGAGCCATCTGAACCTGTAGAGAAGAGCCGGTTTCCCCCGGCCCTTTTTCCATGGGCGAGTCTTCTTGCGAGTCAGTTAGAACACAGAATGTGATCGGAAAGGCAAGGACCTGGGCGGCAGTTTTTGCCGCGTGACATTGGTAATGTTCCGACGGTGTTTTCGATGGCAGAAGCGAACCGCCCGCGCTATTGTGGCGCAGTCTATGTTCAACAACCTGGGGATGCGGAGCGGAAACACCATCACGAAGGCAGCAGCCTGCTGTCTTCTGGTTACACTGTGCGCGTTCGCGCAAAGCTCCAAAGAAGTCTCGTCCACGGAAGCCGCTAAACTGGTGGCGCTAGAGCGCATGTGGAACCAGGCGCAGGTTGTCCGTGATTCCTCCGCCATCGCGAGCATGATCGGCGACAAGTTCGTCAATACCGAATGGGATGGAGAAGTCAGCGATCGAGGGAAGTTCCTGGCGGATTTCGCGGACCCTAAGTTCCAACCTAGCATCATGAGCATCCAGGACGTGAAAGTGGATATGTACTCCACGACGGCGATAGTGACGGGTGTTTATCATACGAAAGGCACCTACGGCGCCAAGCCGTATGAGCATTTCGGGCGCTTTACCGACACCTGGATCTTCCAGGATGGCAAGTGGCAGTGCGTGGCTAGTCATACCAGCCTGATGAAGAAGTAAATTTTCAAGATTGCTGCTTCATTCCTTCCCGGGGTAATCCAACAACAATCAGTGAACCGCTTGGATCGCAAGACGATTCTGTGTGCTCGCATGACTATCAAACCAGCGAATCAGCTTTTCACTAAACTCGCCCGGATTTGTGCCGATTGCGCCGCAGTGATCGGTGTTGGGAACTTCCCACAAGGGCACGGCAGGATTTCGGACCGCGATCAACCGGGAATGGCGCACGGGGATGTTGCTGTCGGCTTGTCCGTGGATCAGAAAAACGGGAGTCTTCGTCGCGGCCACGGCGTTTTCGGGAGAGACCCGTTCGAAGTCCAGATTGTACTTCCATCTAGCATAGACAAATGCAAACTCGATAATCGGGCGCAGCACCGTGCGTCCGAGCCACGGGCCAGTGTGGAAGAACTGGCCAACGCGGTCGTAGCCAATCTCGCGGAAGCTGGCAAAAGGCGATTCACCGGCAACGGCGCAGAAGCGCGTTTCAGATCGTAACGACTGCAACAACAGCGCCGCGCCCATGGACTCTCCCAAGCCGAAAATGCATTCGGGGTGGTCGTTCTGTTCCAGCCAGTCCAACCACCGATGGATGTCCTCTGATTCCAGCAGCCCAAAAGTGGCCAGTTTGCCGCCGCTGGTTCCGTGCGCCCGCGCGTCCGGCATAAGGACGCTGAAGCCGCGGCCCAGAAGCAACTCCGCGTAGCCGGTCATTCCGACGCGATTGTCGGCGAGACCGTGCAGCAGAATGACAGCGTTCCCGTTATTGTTCACCGGACGAATGCTCCAGGCGCGCAGGATTGCTCCGTCGCGTCCAGGGATTGCGACGTCGGCCAGTTCCGATTCATGGTGACGTGCCATGGTGCGCGATGCAGTGTCACCTCGGCCAAGAACACTCCCGCTATCGCTGCGAGTGACAGAAACAGCAGAAGGCCGATGACGGTGAGTCTTTGGAACAACTTGTTTGCCATCTATGCAAAGGTACGCAATTGCGCTGTAGCATGTTCCGCGTGAGGGTTCGCGGCGGGGCGCCGAGCTGTGCTCGGCTTGGACCCTTCGACTGCGCTCAGGGGCAGGCTCCGAGGGCGGCCGTCCCTCCACGAGCTAGACCGCTCGTGTGGAAACTTTCTCGGGGTGCCGGTAGTCTAATTCTGTAGTCTGGGTGTGCCCTTTTTCGAATGAAAGTCTTGCGACAGCTCTCCACCGGTTTTGTCTCTTTTCTTTTTTACGTAGCGTTTTCTTGCGCCACGGCTATGGCTGCCGAGCTGCCAGCGCCCATCGCAGTCTCTCCAAGCCCGGCCTCTGCAACCCCGGTACTGCCCACTGCGTTTGCCGGCTGGCAGGTGAAGGGCGCCGTCGCAAAGAGCGATGATCCGGCCGTCGCCGATGCCGCAAACGCGCCCGTGCTCAAGGAGTATGGCTTCCAGCGTTTGGAGAAAGCGGCTTACACTCGCGACGACGGCCGCAATCTGACCATCAAAGCCGCTGTGTTTGAAGACGCCAGCGGCGCCTACGGCGCTTTCACCTACTACTATTCTGATGAGATGGGGGAGGAAACCATTGGCGGGCAGGCGGCTTTTCTGAATAACCGCGTGCTCTTCTATCAAGGGAACGTGCTGGTGGATGCCGTGTTCGACAGGATGAGCGTGATGTCGGCGGCGCAACTGCGGGAACTGGCCGGGCTGCTGCCGCAGGCGGAGGGCAACAAGAACAACCCGCCTTCGCTGCCCAACTATCTTCCGAAGCGGATGTCCATGGGGAATCCAGCAGGGAATCCCGAGAAAAATCTCGAGAAGAATACGACGAAGTACATTATGGGTCCGGTCGCGCTTGGTCGGATCGGATCGCCGCTGCCGGCTTCAATGGTCGATTTCAAGTCGGACGCGGAAGTCGTCATTGGCAAGTATGCGGTGACTGCGGGCGATGCCACCCTGATGCTCATCGAATATCCCAACTCGCAGATTGCCACCGAACGGCTGCGGCAGATTGACGCCTCGCATCAGGTCACCCAACAACAGCCTGGGGTTGCATCGATTGTGGATGTGGGCCCGTTCTTCGACGCACGCACCGGCCCGATCGTCGTGATCGCGGCTGGCCCGCTTTCCAGAAGCGAAGCGCGATCGCTGATGTCGTCCATCAGCTACGACGCCGATGTCACCTGGAACGAAAACACCTACGTGAGTAAGAAAGACAATCTGGCAAATTTTCTATTCAACGCGATTGTTCTTTGCGGAATTGTGGTCGCCCTGGCGCTAGTGGCGGGGATCGCGTTTGGTGGCTTGCGGATCGTCGTGAAACGGTTTTTTCCCGACTCCGTGTTTGATCGGCGGGAAGCCATGGAAATCATCTCGCTGCACCTGGATGAGGACGCCCGGCGGGTGCCTCGGGAGCGGTAAGTGTCTCAATCGAATGCCATTAGCGCCAGGAAGAAGGTATTTGGCTGGTTTTCGAGCCCGTTTGCCGACTTGTGGACGTATTGTGTAAGTTGTTGAAAATAAGACTATTTAAGTCACAAATTTTGCTTGACACTGTGCTTTTAAGACTCATAAGATTTGCGCAGAAAGTTCTGATGGCTTAAACCTCCGTTGGAACTATTCTCCCTTGAAAGAAAAGGCCGCCCAAGTTGCCGGGTGGCCTTTTCATTTTGGAGAGCAGTTCTCAATCAACACCTCTGAATCCTTGCTCGCCGACTGAGAACCGAGAACTGGGAACTGAGAACTCGCGGTGGAACAACTCCGCGGCTGCACGCGTACAACACTGTGTACGCGATGTGAGTTCGAGGGGGAGAGGCAATGTTTTGCGATCAATGTGGTGCGCAGTTGCAAGCGGGAGAGCCACGCTGCGGACGCTGCGGCAAAACCGTGCTTGGACTCATCGAGCTTCGGCGCAGCCGGGTTCGCGATCATGTCCGGCTAGTAGGCATTCTCTGGATGGCGTACTCAGCATTGCACGTGGTTGGAGGAGTGGTCTTGATCGTTGTCGCGCAAGTGATCTTCGGCCACGTGATCCATATACCCAACGGTCCGCCGCCCGGGGCCAGCGTCTGGTTGCGGCCTCTTCTCAGCTTCATCGGATCGCTGATTCTGGCGAAAGCCGCGGCCGGCTTTTTCACGGGTTGGGGCTTGCTGCAGCGGGAGCAGTGGGCACGAACGTTCGCCCTGGTTATGGGTTTCGTGGCGCTGCTGAATGTCCCGCTTGGGACTGCGCTCGGCGTCTACACGCTGTGGGTCCTGCTACCCGCGCAATCCGATGACGAGTACAGAGTGTTGGCGCAGGCCGCGTAGCGCGGCGCACATTTAGCTGCGCAAGACGCTTCCGCTGTTGTGCTAGCCCAAACTGCCGTCCCGCACAAGTCGACGAAACCATATGCGCAAGAAATGAAATGCTTCCACGCGAGTGGGTCGTTGGGCGTTGTTCATCGTTCGTCGTTCGTTGTTGTTACGTTCGAGTGCCGTCCTGATTGCAGGAATCGCAGACCGGTTTTAGAATCGAAAGCAGGCCGACGTAGCTCAGTTGGTAGAGCAGCCGATTCGTAATCGGCAGGTCAGCGGTTCAAGTCC